>OLSI01000179.1_pt1 | contig 52197 bp, 45 predicted proteins | sample 1672661 | NCBI WGS metagenome assembly OLSI01 (sample SAMEA3136711, study PRJEB25190) | human gut metagenome | biome: human gut; feature: human-associated habitat; material: faeces | place: Austria | collected 2013 | reverse complement strand
GAATCGTATGTGTTTCACTGTTTAGTTATCAAGGTTGTCTGTCTTGCGACAGCTTTGCCATTTTAACATGTTGTCTTCTGTTTGTCAAGAACTTTTTTAATAAGTTTTTTTCAAGCTTCTTCAACATTTATTCTTTTCAACAGCTTTTCGAGTTTATCATAACTCTTTCGCTTTGTCAAGAACTTTTTTTACTTTCTTTTTTCAAGAAAGAACGGAGAAGGAGGGATTTGAACCCTCGCGCCGCTATTAACGACCTACTCCCTTTCCAGGGGAGCCCCTTCGGCCAGCTTGGGTACTTCTCCAAATTGCCCTAGATTCGTCGTTTCACAGAAACGACTTTCTTCACTCTCTCGTGTCTTTATTTAGTTCTCTTCGTTTTCACCGAAGAACCTTGTGCATTATATCGCACTTTTCATTTGTTTGTCAAGTACTTTTTTCAAAACTTTTTAAGTAACTTGACAAGCGGAGAGAGTGGGATTCGAACCCACGCGCCCTTGCGGACAAACGGTTTTCAAGACCGCCTCGTTATGACCACTTCGATATCTCTCCATATATATTTCTTTGTTTTTTGCGCTTCTCTGTCAGCGCAAGACATATTCTATCATCGAATGTTTCTCCTGTCAACACCTAATTTTACATTTTTTTATATTTTTTCAAAAAAGTTTCTGCAATGTCGAGATCTTCCGGTGTTGTGATCTTGATATTCTGATAAGAGCCCTCTACCAGGCGGATTCTGACCCCCGATTCCTGTTCTACTACCATGGCATCATCTGTAACTCCGGTCATATCTTTTCTTCGCAGGCTCTCATGTGCCGATCTGATCAGTGAATATGCAAAAATCTGAGGCGTCTGAACAGACCATACCCTGCTGCGGTCCGGTGTTGACTGAACAAACCCCTCTTTATCTGAAATTTTGATTGTATCCTTGGACGGCATTCCAATTGCGCAGGCTCCTGTCTCCTGCACGCCAAAAACGCCCCTTTCCAACATTGCTTCTGTTACAAACGGTCTTGCTCCATCATGTATAAAAACATAATCACAGTCCTCGCAGGCAAGAAGTCCCTGATAGACGGAATCGTATCGTTCCTTTCCGCCGGCGATCACCTTTGTCACTTTTGTAAAATTGTAGCGTTCCACAATTTCCTTTTTACAATAGGAAATCATTTCCTCTCCGGTTACCAGAATAATATCCTGTATCAGAGGACTTTTCTGAAAACACTCCAGTGAATAATACAGTACCGGTCTATGATCAATTTCCAGAAACTGTTTCTGAATCCTGCTATTCATCCTTTTACCCTGACCTGCTGCCAGAACAATTGCTGTATTTTTCTCCTGTTTCATAATAAGTCCTCCATAACTGTTGTTTTATCTCTCTCCCAGTCTGAGATTCGGCACTGCATTCAGATCCCAGCCATGACGGGTGCCCTTTTTGTATTCATAATATGCTGCCACACCGATCATCGCCGCATTGTCTGTACAAAAAATTGGTGACGGACGGTAAAACTTGTATCCATGCTTACTGCATGCCTCTTCCATCGCCGCACGAAGAGTTCCATTCGACGCTACTCCTCCTGCTATTGCGATCTTATCCATATGATAGTCCCTAGCAGCCTGCATGGTATGTTCTACAAGCACATCTACGACTGCTTTCTGAAAAGACGCGGCCAGATCTGCACGGTTTACCTCTTCTCCCTTCATCTGTGCCTGATTCAGATAATTCAATACTGCTGATTTCACTCCACTGAAGCTGAAATCATACGGACAATCCCCAATTTTAGCCCTGGGAAAAACAATAGCATCCGGATTTCCTTCTTTTGATAATTTGTCTATCTTCGGACCGCCCGGATAGCCCAGCCCGATCGCACGGGCCACTTTATCAAAAGCTTCTCCCGCCGCATCGTCTCTTGTACGTCCGAGAATTTCAAATTCCCCATAATCTTTGACAATAACCAGATGTGTGTGACCGCCTGAAACAATCAGACACAAAAACGGCGGTTCCAGATCCGGATGTTCTATATAATTTGCGGAAACATGTCCTTCAATATGATGTACACCCACAAGAGGAAGTTTTTTCGCATATGCAATTGCCTTTGCTTCTGCCACGCCTACAAGAAGTGCACCCACAAGTCCCGGTCCATAAGTAACTCCGATCGCATCCAGATCATCCAGCGTCACGTCCGCTTCCTTAAGAGCTTCCTCGATCACCTGGTTTACCTTCTCAATATGCTTACGAGAAGCGATTTCCGGCACAACTCCTCCATATAATTTATGAAGTTCTATCTGCGACGATATCACATTGGATAAAATAGTCCTGCCGTTTTTTACTACGGAGGCTGCTGTCTCATCGCAGGAGCTTTCTATTGCAAGAATTAATGTATCTTCCATAATAAGGCACCTCTAGTCTTCTTCAAAATTCAATTCTACGCTTTTGCCATCTTTACCAGGATATGCATTCGGAAAAATCCCTCTTACCATATCCATATATTCATCCGGTCGGATTAGCGAAGGGCTGAAATGCGTCAGCCACATTTCTCCAACCTCCGCATCCCTTGCAAGCGTCGCTGCTTCTCTGAACATCATGTGCTTGTAACCCTTTGCCTTTTCAATCTTTTCATCCTCCGCATACATTCCCTCACAGATAAAAAGATCTGAACCCTTTGCATTGCGCAAAATAGACTCTGTTGGTCTGGTATCTGTAGTATAGGTGACTTTAATCCCCTTTCGCTCTGGTCCAAGCACCATATCAGGTGTATAAACAATACCGTCTTCTTCTATCGTCTGTCCCTTCTGCAGCGGATTCCAGAACTTCAGAGGGATTCCCTGATCTCTGGCACGTTCCGGTGAAAACCTGCCCTGACGCAGAATTTCGAGTGTATAGCCATAGCAGATCACATTATGATTCACTCTGAACGCTGTAATCCTGTAGCCATTAATTTCTATCACTTCTTCTGGTTTCGTAATCTCGATAAACTTGATCTCAAAAGGAAGTTCCGGTGCGATCACGCGAAGTGCATTCACAACCCGCTCCAGTCCTTTTGGTCCGATAAGGGTAAGCGGCTCACTTCGATCTGCATTGCCCATTGTAAGAAGAAGCCCCGGAAGTCCACTGATATGATCCCCATGATAATGAGTAAAGCAGATCACATCAATAGGTTTAAAACTCCATCCCTTTTCCTTCACCGCCACCTGTGTTCCTTCTCCACAGTCGATCAGCAGGCTGCTTCCGTTATATCTGGTCATAAGAGCGGTCAGCCAGCGTCTTGGAAGCGGCATCATTCCTCCGGTTCCAAGTAAACAAACATCTAACATATTTTTCCTCGTTTTCTATTCCATTATTGTTTCTTTGTCATAAGAACCGCATTTTCCTGCGGGTCAGTATAATAATTTTTGCGAAGTCCATCCTCCAGAAAACCCAGTCTCTGATAGAGTCTGCGGGCACTTCCATTGCCCTCCCGTACTTCGAGATGAACCAGATGGATTCCCTGTGCTTCCGCCAGCATGAGCATGCTGTTTACCAGAAAGTAGCCAATCCCTTCCTTTTGACGATCTCTGCATACCGCTACATTGAGGATGTCTCCCTCATCCAGTACTGTCTGCATACTACAGTATCCAAGAATCCTGTTCTTTTCTTCTACTACAAAAAACATCGTGTCCTCTCTTGTCAGAAAAGTAAACATTCCTTCTTTGGTCCACGGCATGGCAAAAAGATCTGTCTCAATCTCCATGACCTGATCCAGATCTTCTGTCAGCATCTCCCGGAAAGTCATATCTGTTCTCCGGACTGTGCCGCCTCCCGCTCCTTCTTCTGTCGTTCTTCACGTTCGCGCTCTGCCTGTGATACACGCAGATAATCCGGAATATGCTCCATTGCTGTCTGTGTTCTTCCTTCTTTATAATAAATAAGTCCAAGTGCTGCAACCGCTGCCGCTCTCTGCTTATTCACATGTGCAGGAGCAAAAGAATACGGCACATTCAGTTTCTCAGCTATCATATCCGCAAAAACCGGCACTCCGTCTCCGAGAAATGTCACTGGCTGCTGGTATTCATTCAGCTTCCTGATCATTTCTTCCATCGGCACAGCCATCTGGTCCTCCACTGTCACAAGTCTGTGCTCCTCAAAGCGGTAGATTCCTGTGTAAACCTGTCTTCTCCTCGCATCCATGATCGGACAGATCAGTCCGTCTGTGTCATACAGATTATAGGCAAGACCCTCTACAGTCGGAACCGCTATCAGCGGTTTCTTAAGAGCAAGGCCAAGCCCCTTCGCTGTTGCTGAACCGATACGAAGTCCAGTAAAAGATCCCGGACCTGCTGCTACTGCAATCGCATCGATCGTATTCAGATCAAGCTCTGTCATTTTGGCAATCTCATCCAACATTGGAAGTAATGTCTGCGAATGTGTTTTTTTGTAATTTACTGTATATTCTGCTACCAGAATATCATCTTCTACAACAGCTACAGAGGCTACAATCCCTGAACTGTCAAGACCTAAAATTTTCATGTTTTTCTCCTCAATCCGAAATCTTAATTTCTTATGACTCCAGCCCTGCAATCGTAATACGTCGATAATCAAAGCCTTTAGAAAGATCTTTCTCAATGGTTATGGAAATCCTGTCCTCTGGCAAAATTTCCTCTATAAGTTCTGCCCATTCAATCAGACATATTCCCCCGCCAAAAAAGTAGTCATCATAACCGATCTCTTCCATTTCTTCAATATCGCCGATCCTATATACATCAAAATGATAAAACGGAAGTCTGCCCTCCTCATACACCTGTACGATCGTAAACGTAGGACTGTTTACCGGTTCTGTAATTCCCAGTCCCGCAGCTACTCCCTGTGTAAATACAGTCTTTCCGACTCCCAGATCACCAGTCAGTGTATAGACCTGTCCGGGTTTTGCATTTCTTCCGATCTCCTGTCCGAGGGCAAATGTTTCCTCCGGATTTTTCGTTTCTATTATCACGCAAATCACCTTTTTCCTTGCAGAATTGTTCTTTGCATATTATAATAGAGCCCACAAAGAAAAACAATACTTTTTGCAAAAGGAGATCATGATTATGGCAAATAAAAATCCGATCGTAACCATTACTATGGAAAACGGCGACGTAATGAAAGCTGAATTATATCCAGAAATCGCACCAAACACTGTCAATAACTTTATCAGTCTTGTAAAGAATGGCTTCTATGACGGACTGATCTTCCATCGTGTCATCAACGGATTTATGATCCAGGGAGGATGCCCGGATGGAACCGGAATGGGTGGCCCTGGATACAGTATCAAGGGTGAATTTGCCCAGAATGGTGTTGCAAACGATCTTGCTCATACACCTGGTGTTCTTTCCATGGCAAGAGCAATGCATCCAAACTCCGGAGGAAGCCAGTTCTTCATTATGCACAAAGCTGCTCCACATCTTGACGGAAGCTACGCTGCCTTCGGAAAGATCATCGAGGGCATGGATGTTGTGAATAAAATTGCCGAGACAGAAACTGATTTCAGGGATCGACCTCTGGATGAGCAGGAAATCAAATCTATGACTGTTGATACCTTCGGTGTAGAATATCCAGAACCGGAGAAATGTTGATCTGATATTATAAAGTAAAAAAGCTGGGACATGCTTCTGCGTGTACCCAACTTTTTTATTGCCTTAATATCAGTCCTCAAAGGTAAGAACATCTCCGTTTACCTTTGCAAAATATAGTTCCTTTTCCTTTTCCATTACAGCTCTGCCGTTCGTTCCTTCTGTGATGGCTTTCTGTACCGCATCCGTTTCAGAATTTGGAACCAGAAGTTTCAAAACCACTTTATCTGTATATTCACTGTCCAGTATCGGAATCTGGCGTTCTCCGGCAATATACTGGATTTTTCCGATTCCGGTATAATCTGTTGTTATTTTAAGAGAAATTCCCTTTTTCTTCTCGATCAGAAGGCTTTCGGAAAGCCCCTCCTGTACAGCTTTGGAATACGCTCTGACCAGTCCTCCTGTTCCGAGAAGTACACCTCCAAAATATCTTGTCACGACCACCGCAATATTATAAATATCTTCTCCCAGAATAACATCAAGCATCGGACGCCCTGCGGTTCCTGACGGTTCTCCATCATCACTGCATCTTGTATATTCTCTGTTCCTTCCGACAGAGTATGCATAACAATTATGTCTTGCATCCCAATATTGTTTGCGCATTTCCTCCAGAAAAGCCAATGCCTCTTCTTCATTTCTGACTGGACGCACTGTCGCTATAAAACGTGATTTTTTCTCAATAATTTCTCCTGTACCGCCCTCCAGCACAGTTTTGTATTGCTCCATTTCATTCCCTCCCTGCCTGTACAACACAGGCTGCGACCATCCTGCCAGATGATTGCAGCCTGCTGCTGTTTTATACTTGTAACTGTTCAGTACCCTCGCAGTTACTCATGTTTTACTATTCTTCGGCATCGCCGCCAGTGGAATCTCCACCTTCGTCTCCTCCGGTGTTTCCTCCTTCATCGCCACCGCCGGTATTATCTCCTCCACTTTCGTCTCCTCCGGTACTATCTCCTCCACCTTCGTTTCCTCCGGTATTGTCTCCGGTATTGTCTCCGGTATTATTTCCTGTGTTATCCCCGGTGTTGTCTCCAGTGGAATCTCCGGTATTGTCTCCGGTATTATCTCCGGTATTGTCCGTCTGCGTACCATCAGGATTATAGGTACCCTCTTCTGTAGTATATTCCTGCATACTGTCATTGCTATCTTCAGAATATCCATAGAAATGCTGACCACAATACTCCGTTGGAACATCACCAATATCAAAATACTCTGTGATAACCGGACAGCCTGCTCTCGGAAGGAGTCCTGTTTCTGAACAGATACTGATTTTCTCTACACTTGCCGGCATCTCAAAATCTCTGTCCGGAAGTCCCTCATGAATACGGGTCATAACTTTCTTCCAGAGATTCTTATGGAAATTCCTTGCATCTTCCGGCAGTTTCTCATTATTATCAAATCCGGACCATACTGCACAGGTATAATACGGTGTATATCCGACAAACCAAAGGTCATTGTACGCATCTGTTGTACCTGTCTTACCTGCAACTGTCATATTATCCAGCTGGCAGGCTGTACCTGTACCCTGTGTCACAACATCCTCCATCGCACTTGTCAGAAGCCATGCCGTACTTTCTTTGATCACAGAACGTCCCGCGGATGTTTTCTCGATCAGGACATTTCCATTATGATCCAGAATTTTGGTATAGTAAAGTGGTTCAATATAATTACCGCTGTTTGCAATCGTCGCATATGCCGCACACAGTTCCACGTTTGTAACGCCATTGGTCAGACCGCCAAGTGCCAGTGGAAGGTTGGCATCTGTCCACACGGTTCCATTCGCATCACGATCTGCTTCTGTGCCATGTGCCAGCGTTGTAAATCCAAAGTTATCCAGATACTGAAGGCCCAGTTCCGGTGTAACCTCTTCCAGACATTTCACAGCAACAACATTGATGGAATTCTGGATCGCCCTGCGGATTGTTGTCGTTCCGTTATAGCTTCTTGAAGCATTGTTGACCGGTGAACCATCCGGATAATTATACGGCTCATCCTCAAATGTAGTCGCAAGCGTCATGCCCTTCTCATTAAGAGCCGGTGCATATGTGGAAAGAATCTTAAATGTAGATCCCGGCTGTCTCGTTGTATCTGTTGCACGATTCAGGGTAAGACTCGCCGTCTTTTCTCCACGTCCGCCTACGATTGCTTTGACATATCCTGTATGCTGATCGATCACGCTCATGGAAGACTGTGGCTGAGGAGCAAAGCTTACACGTTCTGCAACAACAGTACTTCCATCCGCAAGAATACTCTCCTTATAACGGTCAACATAACTCTGTCCTTCTTCCTGTGAATCAAATAACAGGTCAAATTCCGGATCCTCGTTCTGGAAGTAAAGCTTCAGCATTTCTTTGCTGTAGTTCTCTTCCTCTCCCTGCGGATTCTTGACTGTAAGAGCATAGTCCAGCGCATACTGGACATAATCCGGGTAATTTGACGGATCTGCATATTCCTCATCAAGAATCTTCTGGATCTGTGAATCCTGTGTTGTATAAATACTCAGACCGCCACTGTATACCAGATTCTGTGCCTGCGTTCTTGTGTAACCTTTAATATTCATCAGGTCATTGATCACCTGATCAATAAGCTCATCCTCAAAATAGGTATATACTGTATTTTCAGTATCTGAATTCATGATCTGTGCATCCCGAATACGAGAATATACATCGTCATTTATTACCTCATCGTACTGAGTCTGTGTGATATAACCCTGAGTGATCATATGATCCAGAACTTCCTTACGTCTCTTGGCATTTTCCTGCGGATGCTCAATCGGATTAAACTGTGTAGGATTCTGTGTAATGCCCGCCAGAGTTGCACTCTCTGAAAGATTCAGATCCCAGACGTCTTTGTTGAAATATTTCCTTGCAGCAGCCTGTACACCATAAGTTCCCGCCCCAAGGTTGATGGTATTCAGATAATTTTCAAGAATGACATTCTTATCATTGATCTTCTTTTCGATTTCTACTGCGAGATACTGCTCCTGGATCTTACGGGTAAAACGCTCAAGCCAGGTAGATTCATTTGTCCAGTTGGTAAAGACATTGTTCTTAAGGAGCTGCTGTGTGATTGTACTGGCACCCTCAGAAAGATCTCCTGAGGTAATATTCTTCACAAACGCACGAAGAATTCCCCTAACATCAATTCCATTATGCTCATAAAAACGCTCGTCCTCTATCGCAACTACTGCATGCTGCAGATCTGTCGGAATCTGATCAATGGAAACCGGCAGACGGTTGGAGCTCGGTGCTGTTAATTTACGAAGCTGATTGCCATCACCATCATACAAAAAAGTCGCATAACCCAATGGTGAGATATCCACATCATTCACATCGGGAGCATTGTCTATAATTCCCCGAAAAGCGCCGATTCCTACGCAGCCAACAGCCACACAGATGGTGATCAGTACTGCAAACAAAACTCTGATAAATGAGACATGTGCCCGCTTGCCCATCATCGCAGTACGGGATATCAGAGAATTCCGCTTTCTGGAAACTGATTTTTTTCCGTAATTCATGGTTTTCCTCCTTTACAGTCCGTTTTATTATAACAAATACAGAATCGTAAATAAAGCCCCAATTAAAAACTTCACATTTTCTTCCAAAAGTATTATTTTTTTAGAAAAAAGGGAAGAAATCCTCGTAAAAAGATCTCTTCCCTTTAAGTTCAGTTCAAAATATGTATATCCTGTTTTTAGAGAACCATTTTGGCTGCTCCATAAATTCCTGCATCATTTCCAAGTGTTGCAAGAACGATCGGTGTCTCCTTGCAGGATGAAAATGCATATCTCTGATAATATTTTTCGATGCAGTCGATCAGCGGCTGTCCTGCTTTTGACACACCACCGCCAATAACAATTGCCTCTGGATCAACAACCGTTGTAAATCCTGCGATAGCACCTCCGAGAAGATCGCCTACATATTCCATAATACGGACAGCCACTGCATCCCCTGCCTTGAACGCATCCAGAACATCTTTGGCTGTAATATTCTGAAGTTCTCTTAAAGTACTGTCATCTTCTGATGCTGCCAGCACTCTTCCTGCCACACGTACGATTCCTGTCGCTGAAGCATACTGCTCCAGACATCCGTGATTTCCGCAGTTACATTTCTCTTCTTCACCGCGGACAACAAGAGCATGACCGATCTCACCACCGGCACCATGAGAACCTGCAAGGATCTTACCATTAATAATAATTCCTCCGCCAACACCGGTGCCGAGAGTGATCATGATTATATTCTGTGCACCTGCTGCTGCGCCCTTCCATGCCTCTCCCAGAGCTGCAACATTTGCATCATTGCCTGCCTGTGCTTTAAGACCTGTAAGATCACCTAAAATCTGCGCTACCGGCGTAAATCCCCAGTAAAGGTTTACCGCACATGCTGCCTCTCCTCTGGAGTTGATCGGTCCTGGAATTCCAATTCCAACACCTTCCACATCTGCTTTGTCGATATTTTTTTCTGCAAGCTTTGCATTAATTGTTTCCGCAACATCCGGAAGAATATTCTGTCCGTTATTTTCCGTTCTTGTCGGGATCTCCCATTTTTCTACAAGTGTTCCGTCTGTATGGAACAGACCGCATTTTACTGAAGTGCCACCTACATCAATTCCGAAACAATATGTTTTCATTTTCTCCACTCTCTCCTGACTTTTTTATTAATATTTGCAGCGTCTTACTCTTCCCTCTTACGTGCAATGTTTGCCTGTACACGTTTGTAAAGTTCTTCAGCCGCATTATATCCCATCTTTTTCTGTCTGTGGTTTACCGCAGCAGATTCTACGATAACCGCAAGATTTCGACCAGGTCTGATCGGCAGAGAATGACACACGATCTTGTTTCCAAGATATTCTGTATACTCCTCATGCAGTCCCAGACGATCATATTCTTTGTCTCGATCCCACTCTTCCAGCTTAATGACAAGGTCTACAGACTGCGTATCCTTGACACTCTCAACACCGAACAGTGTTTTGACATCTATGATCCCGATACCTCTCAATTCAATAAAGTGTCTGGTGATGTCCGGTGCAGAGCCTACCAGCGTGACATCACTCACTTTACGGAGTTCTACCACATCATCACTTACCAGACGATGTCCTCTCTTGATCAGTTCCAGAGCCGCCTCGCTCTTACCAATACCACTCTCTCCTGTGATCAGGATTCCCTCACCATAAACATCAACGAGAACTCCATGAATAGAAATACATGGTGCAAGCTGCACACCAAGCCAGCGGATAATTTCTGCCATCAGACTGGATGTTGTTCTCTCTGTTACAAACGTCGGCACATTATACTTGATAGCCATATCGATCATATCCTGAGATGGTTTGGTCATGGTACTGAAGATAACACACGGAATCTTGCTGGAAATAAAACGTTCATACGTCTTCATACGTTTTTCATCACTAAGCTGCATAAGATATGTGTACTCTACATATCCAATGATCTGAACACGTTCATTGGCAAAATGTTCCAGATAACCGGTAAGCTGCAGTGCAGGACGGTTAATCTCCGCGGTTATGATCCTCATGTCTGACAGATCGATCTCAGGAGTGAGATTGTTAAGATTCAGTTCCTGAATCATTTTTGTCATCAATACACCTTTCATATTATGTCTTCTCCTTTAATGTTTATATATTTCAAGTGCCCTGTTTCTCATTCGTCGGTAACATATAGGGTATCTGACCGATGAAAAAAATCATACACCTGTTTTGCACTTCCTGCATTCATAGACTCCGTCTGTGCCAGTTCTTCCTCTGATGCATCTCTGATTGCTTCGATCGAACGAAAACGGCGCATCAGAGCCTTTCTTCGTCTCTCACCAATTCCTGGAATGTCATCCAGCACGGAATGCACCTGTTCCTTACTTCTGAGAGAACGGTGATATTCAATCGCAAATCGATGTGCCTCATCTTGAATTCTGGTAATCAGCCGAAATCCTTCACTGTTTGTATCAATCGGAATCTCTACATTATTGTAATACAGTCCTCTGGTACGATGGTTATCATCCTTTACCATTCCGCAGACCGGAATTGCTATTCCAAGCTTCTCAAGGACACCAAGTGCTATGTTGACCTGTCCGCGTCCTCCGTCCATCAGAAGAAGATCCGGCATTCTGGCAAAGCTGTCAAACTCTCCATTACTTTCATGTGTAAAGCGTCTCGTCAGCACTTCTTCCATACTGGCATAATCATTCGGCCCCTGAACCGATCTGATTCGAAATTTACGATAATCACTTCGCTTCGGTTTTCCTCTCTCATAGACCACCATCGAACCTACCGACTCAAATCCACTGATATTTGAAATATCAAATGCCTCCATACGGACAAGGCCCGTAAGTCCAAGCCATTCTTCCACCTCATGGACTGCACCAATCGTTCTTCCCTCTTCTCTGCGAATACGCTCACGATCCTTCTCCAGAACCATCCGTGCGTTTTCCCAGGCAAGCTCGACTATTTTTTCTTTTGTACCCTTCTTAGGAATCACAATGTGTACTTTCTGCTTTCGTCTGAAGGACAGCCATTCCTCAATCACTTCTCTGTCTTCAATATCCGTCTGCAGCATGATTTCTCTTGGTATAAACGGTGTGCCTGCATAATATTGTTTCAGAAAACTGGACAAAACCTGCGAACGTGTATCCCCTCTGGCAACCCTGAGATAGAAGTGATCTCTGCCGATCATCCTGCCGCTTCTCATAAAGAACACCTGTACAACTGCATCCTGTTCCTTAAGATCCAGGCTTTCATCCATTGCCGCAGCTATAATATCTCTGTCTTCTTCTCCGTAGGCAGTAATCTTCTGTCTCTCGCCGATCTTACGAATACTCTGTATCAGATCCCGATAACCGGCGGCATCCTCAAAACGCATTTCCTCAGAAGCTGTCATCATCTTGTCCGTAAGTTCGTCGATCGTATCCTGAAAATCCCCATTCAGAAAACGGATCACCTTCTGAATGTTTTCCCTGTATTGTTTCTGATCCACATGCCCGGTGCAGGGACCGGTACACTGTTTCATATGATAGTACAGACATGGCCGGTCCTTCCCGCAGTCACGCGGAAGGTTTCTGCTGCATGATCTTACCTGATACAGTTTCCGCAGCAGCTCGATCACATCCTTGACCGCTCCGCCACTTGTATAAGGACCGAAATATCTGTTTTTGTCCTTCTTCATCTGTCTGGCAAACAGGACTCTGGGATAAGCCTCCTGCACCGTCACCTTAATAAATGGATAGCTCTTGTCATCCTTGAGCATAGTGTTATATTTCGGACGATGTTCCTTGATCAGGTTACTCTCCAGAACCAGTGCTTCCAGTTCAGAATCTGTAACAATATATTCAAATCTTGCGATGTGAGTGACCATCTGCTCGATCTTGGCTCCCTTGTTACGGCTGCTCTGAAAATACTGTCGTACACGGTTCCGAAGACTGACTGCCTTGCCCACATAGATGATCGCATCCCGCTCATCGTGCATAATGTACACGCCCGGTCTTGCGGGAAGCTTCTTTAATTCTTCTTCAATCTGAAACATATCTCAGTTTCCTCAGGCCTCTGTGTTGTTTTCCTCCGCTGCTTCTGAACACTCCTCAGATATCTTCTGTTCTTCAAAAGCTGCTTCTGCTTTCTCTAAAGGCTCCTTTGAAAGGCTTACTCCGGCAGAACTGCTGGTTTCTGTCTGTGTTTCCTCTTTCCTGTCAAAATCCGGAAGTTCCTCCAGATTGTCCGGAATCTCAATTCCTCTCTCAACAGCACGAAAGATCTTCATAAATTCTTTGCCTGTGATCGTCTCTCTGCGAATCAGGTAAGCGGCGATCTTATCCAGTGCTTCTCTGTGTTCACTCAGAAGTCTCTTGGCTTCTTCATAGGAATAATGAAGGAGCTGCATCACTTCATGATCGATCTCGGTTGCTGTATCATCTCCACAGTTAAGCACCGCTCTTCCTGAAAGATACTGATTTTCCTGTGTTGCAAGTCCCATCAGGCCAAATTTCTGCGACATGCCATACTGAGTGATCATCGCACGAGCAACCTTCGTGGCCTGCTCAATATCGTTGGCCGCTCCTGTCGTTACGGTGTCAAAAACAAGTTCCTCTGCCGCACGTCCTCCAAGATAACCTACCAGCATTGCCTCCAGTTCCTTCTGCGTATTAAGATATTTCTCCTCTTCCGGAACCTGCATGACATATCCGAGTGCTCCCATGGTACGCGGAACAATGGTAATCTTCTGAACCGGCTCCGCATCCTTCTGAAGTGCATTCACAAGTGCATGACCTACTTCGTGATAAGAAACAATCCTTCTCTCCTGTGCACTTAAGATACGGTCCTTCTTTTCCTTACCGACCAGAACAACCTCCACAGATTCCTGAAGATCCTTCTGCGAAACAGCCCTGCGTCCGTTCTTGACTGCAAGGATTGCCGCCTCATTGATCATATTTGCAAGATCGGATCCGACTGCACCTGATGTTGCCAGTGCAATGGCATCCAGATCCACGGTTTCATCCAGCATGACGTTCTTGGCATGGACTTTGAGGATTTCCACACGACCCTTCAGATCCGGACGATCCACAATGATACGGCGGTCAAAACGTCCCGGACGCAAGAGTGCCGGATCCAGTACCTCCGGACGGTTTGTTGCCGCCAGGATCAGAAGTCCCTTGGAAGTATCAAATCCATCCATCTCTGCAAGAAGCTGGTTCAGTGTCTGTTCACGTTCATCATTTCCACCGCCATATCTGGAATCACGACTCTTACCTATGGCATCAATCTCATCAATAAATACGATACATGGTGCGTTTTTCTTGGCTTCCTCAAACAGATCTCGAACTCTGGAAGCTCCGACACCAACAAACATCTCTACAAACTCAGAACCGGACAGAGAGAAGAATGGCACATTTGCTTCTCCTGCAACGGCCTTGGCAAGAAGAGTCTTACCTGTTCCCGGAGGTCCCACAAGCAGTGCGCCCTTCGGAAGCTTCGCACCAATCTGCGTATATTTGCCCGGATTGTGCAGAAAATCTACGACCTCCTGCAGAGATTCCTTCGCTTCTTCCTGTCCTGCAACATCTTTAAAAAGGACTCCTGTCTCCTTCTGGATATAAGCCTTCGCACGGCTCTTGCCGACACCCATGATTCCTCCGCCGCTTCCTTTGTTCATGCGACGCATAAAATACAGAAGCATAAAGAACAGTACTACTGTTGGAAGCAGGACGCTTATCATGGTAGAAACAAACTCGCCCATCACATCAGGCGGTTCATATTTAAAAATAATTCCCTTACCTTCCAGTCTCTCAGTCAACGCACTGGTATCCTCCATCTGATTGACCTTGTAGCTTTCTTTCTGGTAAGATTTCTGAAGTTTTGGAACGACAGTCAGCACTCCCGACTGGAGTGTCACTTCTCTGATCTGATCTTTATCTACCATCTCGATAAATTTATCGTATGTGATCTCACTGGATTTATCGCTCATCATATCTGTCACAAAACTCAGACACACTAAACTGATCAGAAGGCAGATCAAAAATCCCAGAATAGTCTGACGATTCTTGTTCGGTCCCTGATTCTTTGGGTTATTTCGGTTCGGACGATTATCATCCGGACGCTTATCCATATGATCGTTCATTCTTTTCCTCCTCTTATTATCTTCTATATTATAAAGAGATTTTCGTTATAAATCAACTGGAAAACTGTGAATGTTTGTAGTATACTAAACGCGAATGCATTTGACTAAGTTACTGCAAACTGCAGCTAAGTGTGATGGAAAGGAAATCGACAAATGAAAATTGGATTTGATAATGAAAAGTATCTGACAATGCAGTCCGAACATATCCGTGACCGTATCAGCAAATTTGACAACAAGCTTTACCTTGAATTCGGCGGAAAACTCTTTGATGATTACCACGCTTCCCGTGTTCTTCCAGGATTCGAACCAGACAGCAAGCTCCGTATGCTCATGCAGCTCAGTGACCAGGCTGAAATCGTCATCGTCATCAGTGCTGCCGATATTGACAAAAATAAAATGCGTGGTGACCTTGGAATCACCTATGACGAGGATGTGCTTCGCCTGATCGATGCTTTTACAGAGCGTGGTCTCTATGTAGGAAGCGTATGCATTACACGCTATGCCGGTCAGGAAAGTGCAATTCTTTTCAAAAACCGTCTTGCAAAGCTCGGAATTAAAGTTTACTTCCATTATAGTATCCCAGGATATCCAAGCAATATCCCTCTGATCGTAAGTGACGAAGGCTATGGAAGAAATGAATATATTGAAACCTCAAGACCACTTGTGGTCATTACTGCACCCGGACCAGGAAGCGGAAAGATGGCAACCTGTCTCTCTCAGTTATATCATGAATACAAGCGTGGAGTTGCTGCCGGTTATGCCAAATTTGAGACATTCCCAATCTGGAATATTCCTCTGAAGCATCCGGTCAATCTTGCATATGAGGCTGCTACTGCTGACCTGAATGATGTCAATATGATCGACCCATTCCATCTGGAAGCCTACGGTGAAACAACTGTCAACTATAACCGTGATGTAGAAATCTTCCCTGTTCTTCAGGCTATGTTCGAAAAGATCATGGGCGACTGCCCTTATAAGTCACCTACCGATATGGGTGTCAACATGGCCGGAAACTGTATTGTTGATGATGATGTATGCTGCGAAGCTTCCCGTCAGGAGATCATCCGTCGTTACTACAAGAGCTGCGGTGCCCTTCTTACCGGCACCGGTACAGAGGAAGAGGTACGCAAAATCGAGCTTCTTCTGAAACAGGCGCATGCTTCTCTTGAAGACCGCAAAGTTGTTTCTGCAAGTCTTCAGAAAGAGCAGGAAACAGGCGGACCTGCTGCTGCTCTGGAGCTTCCTGACGGACGTATTATTTATGGTAAAACCTCCGATCTTCTCGGAGCCTCTTCCGCACTTATTCTGAATACACTGAAAGAACTTGCCGGAATTGACCACAAACATCATGTAATCTCACCGGAGGCAATCCATCCGATCCAGGAACTCAAAACCAAATATCTCGGAAGCAGAAACCCAAGACTTCATACAGACGAAACTCTAATCGCACTCTCTGTCAGCGCGGCAAGCAATCCGGAGGCACGTCTGGCACTGGAGCAGCTTCACACCCTCAAAGGCTGTCAGGCCCATACTTCTGTCATGTTGTCTTCTGTTGATATCTGGGAATTCCGCAAACTCGGTATCGAACTGACCTGCGAACCAAAGTTTGAAAAAGAAAAAAAATATCACTGACTCACAGTTTTCTGACGTAAAAATACCCCGATGGATCATTCAAACGATCCATCGGGGTATTTCATAATTACGTTAAAAATCAGTCCTCATAACCATTCGGGTTCTTCTGCTGGAAATTCCAGGAATCTGCACACATATCTTTGATATCGTACTCTGCTTCCCATCCAAGTTCTTTCTTAGCTTTGGTTGCATCAGAATAGCAGGTTGCAACATCTCCTGCACGACGTGGTTTAATAGAGTACGGAATCTTTACACCTGTTGCGGCCTCAAAATTCTTAACAATATCAAGAACACTGTAACCCTTTCCTGTACCAAGATTGTAAATACTGAGTCCGGAATTGTCCTCCAGCTTCTTAACAGCCTTTACATGTCCCTTTGCAAGATCAACTACATGAATGTAATCTCTGACACCAGTTCCGTCCGGTGTATCATAATCATTTCCAAATACTCCCAGTTCTTTGAGCTTGCCCACAGCAACCTGTGTGATATAAGGCATCAGATTGTTCGGGATGCCATTTGGGTTCTCACCAATCAGACCGCTCTTATGAGCACCGATCGGATTAAAGTAACGAAGAAGTACTACATTCCACTCTGGATCTGCTTTCTGGATATCTGTAAGAATCTGCTCCAGCATGGATTTTGTCCATCCGTAAGGATTGGTGCACTGTCCTTTCGGGCATTCCTCTGTGATCGGAATAATTGCCGGATCGCCATATACAGTTGCAGAGGAAGAGAAAATAATATTTTTGACTCCATGCTTTCTCATTACATCTACCAGTGTAAGGGTACCTGCGATATTGTTTTCATAATATTCCCACGGTTTTGCAACAGACTCACCCACTGCTTTAAGTCCTGCAAAATGAATACAGGAATCAATGTCTTCTTTTTCGAAAACTTCATTTAATCCCTCTCTGTCGAGAATATCTACTTTATAAAATTTAACTGGTTTACCTGTAATCTTTTCTACACGTTCAAGACTCTTCTCACTAGAGTTGCTCAGGTTGTCCAGTACTACTACATCATATCCTGCATTCTGAAGTTCTACTACGGTGTGGCTTCCAATAAAACCAGCTCCACCTGTTACTAAAATTGCCATGGTTTTCTCCTCCTGACGTTTGTTCTGGTTCTGTTTCGATGTCATTGTAGCACCATTCCTTTGTTTTAACAATATCTTCTTAAATCCTCCATCATATTTTACTAAAACTCCGTCATATTTTACTATAATTGTTCTCTGCCAAAATCATTGGATCATTCTCAAATTACCTGCTCATTTTACTGCTTCCTGGTGAATATTCCTGTTTTTAATCGCTCTCTGATCCCCTCTTTTTCCATGTCAATAGTGTTTTTTGTGCAATATATATTATTTTTTTTGTTTTTTTCGTTATTTTTAGCTATTTTTATTGACACACTTGTTTCCAAAATATATAATCAAGCTAATATTTACGATTTCTTATGAACTTAAGTTGACTTTTTAGTCAGTTTCACAATCAAAAGGGAGGGTTTATTTATGAAACGAAAAATCGCTTTAGCAATGGTACTGGCAATGACAGCAACAATGGCTCAGCCTGTTCTTGCAGCAGATGACAAGACAACTCTTGATGTCATCATCAGCCAGTATGGTACCCAGACACAGGCCTGGTGGACCCAGTTCGAAAAAGATTTCGAAGCAGAGAATCCGGATATCGATCTGAACCTGGAGGTTATTTCCTGGAATGACCTTGCTACCAAGGTTAATACACTGATTGCCAATAACAGTGCTCCTGACATTCTGAATATCGACGTTCTTGCAGATTATGTAGCTGACGATCTGCTGATGCCTGCAACAGAATATACATCTGATGAACTTCAGGCTAAATTCTTCCCGGCATTCTGGGATGCAAGCAACATCGATGATACAGTATATGCATTACCAATCCTCGCTTCCTGCCGTGCACTCTTCTACAATAAAGATATCCTTGATGAAGCAGGTGCAGCTGTTCCTACTACATGGGCAGAACTTCAGGATGCAGCAAAGAAGATCAAAGATAAATTCGGCGATGACGTTTATCCATGGGGTATTGATATGACAACTGACGAAGGTCAGGCTGCATTCTCTTATTATACATGGAACAATGGCGGCGGATTTGTTGATGAAAACGGCGACTGGGCTCTGAACAGTGACAAAAACGTAGAAGCTCTGAACTTTGCGGTCGGTCTTGTAAACGATGGATATACCAACTCCGATCCTGCAAATGAGACACGTTATGATCTTCAGGATATGTTTGGTGCAGGCAAAGTTGCCATGATGATCGGACCGAACAACATTCCTACCTATCTCTCCGATGGTGGATATGATATCAACTACGATGTAACAACCATCCCTGCAAACGAAGGCTGCGAATCTATCGCTATGGGTGTTTGCGACCGTCTTGAAGTATTCAAGGATGACTCCGCAGAGAATCAGGAAGCTCGTACTGCTGCCATCAGCAAGTTCTTCGACTTCTTCTACGATGATACACGTTACGCAGATTACATGGTATACGAAGGATTCCTGCCAACAACCCAGACAGCAGCAGACCTTCTTGCAAAAGATGACGAAACCTTCGCATCCTGGATTGATATTCTCCAGAGTTGCAACTTCTACCCGGCAACCAAGACTGAATGGGCAGATGTAAAACAGGGTGTTATCGAAGTTGAGCAGAACGCACTTCTTGGTGATGATGTGCAGACACTTCTCGATGACCTTCAGGCTGATATCGCAGGCTGATCTCCAGATTTAGGCACGACTTAACCGGGAGCCGGACATTAGTGACCGGCTCCCGCTTCTTTTTGACAAACGATTTGGTGGTGGAAATATGAAAAAAAAGAAAACGCTGGCTGCGATAGAGCCATATCTCTGGCTGCTTCCGAGCATCCTTATCATGACAATCTTTATTCTCTTTCCGATTTTCGAAGTTTTCCGTACTTCCTTAAGTGAAGTAAGTAAGGCCGGACTTATCAAAGGCTTCTGTGGGTTTGACAACTTCGCCAAAGTCCTTAAGGGATCTACGTTTAAGATGGTTCTCAAAAATACACTTGTATGGACCGTTGCCGTTGTTGTGATCTCCACAGTGTTTGGTTTTATCCTCGCACTGGTCCTTAACAATACCTTCCGTTTCCGTAAAGCAGTCCGTGCGATCGTTGTCTTTCCATGGGCAACTTCCCTGATCATTCAGGCAGGTGTATGGAAATTCATCATCGACAAGGACTATGGTTCTCTGAACACTCTTTTAATGAAACTCGGACTGATCTCCAGCCCGGTCAACTGGACCCCTACCCCTGGCGCGTATTTTGCCTGGGAAATCTTTGTAGGTATTTTTGTAACTGTACCATTCGTTACCTTCTGTGTTCTTTCCGGTCTGCAGAGTATCGATAACTCCTATTATGAAGCGGCTACTGTTGACGGTGCAAACTACTGGCAGAAACTGTTCAAGATCACTATTCCTCTGGTAAAATCCTCACTGACGGTAAGTACGGTATTAAATATCATTTATGTATTTAACTCCTTCCCTATCATCTGGACGATCACCAAAGGTGATCCTGCAAGCCGCACAGATACCCTTGTTACCTATCTTTATAAACTTGCTTTCTACAAAGGTAAATCCGGCGAAGCAGCCGCTGTATCCGTGATCGGATTTCTGATCCTGTGTATATGCGCTTCTGTTTATATGGTAGTTTCACTCAGAAAGGAGGAGGAAGACTAATGAAAAATCATTCACGCGACTCCAAAAGCATACTCCTTCGGGTTCTTCTTTATCTTTTTGTTATTCTGGTCGTACTGGTTACCTTGTATCCATACTTTGTCATGTTTACGACAGCAGCAAAGAGCCGTGCAGAAATCTATTCTCCGGAGGGAACACTTCTCCCGATCCAGTGGCTGTGGCAGAACTTTAAGGATATCTGGACACTGGCTCCTCTTTCCAGATATTTTCTGAACTCCCTGATCGTTGCAGGCGGCTCCACTCTGATCGCGATCGTATGTGGTATTCCGGCAGCCTATGCACTTGCCCGAATGAAATTCAAAGGCAAAAAGGTTTTCCTGGGAATCGTTATCATCTCCCAGATGTTTGCTCCTGTAGTCCTTCTGGTTGGTATCTATAAGATCATGTCTGTTTTTGGCATGACAGACAGCCTTATTGGTCTCGTATTCATCAATGCCGCTTTCAACCAGGCATTTGCGATCTGGCTCCTGCGCGGTACATTTATCTCTATTTCTCCGGAAATGGAACAGGCTGCCACTGTAGACGGCTGCGGCAAGGTTTCTGCCCTGATCCGCATCCTGCTTCCGGTTGCTGCACCTGGTATCGTAACTGCTCTGATTTTTATCTTCATCAATGCATGGAACGAGTATACCGTTGCCCTGACCCTGATCTCAACAGACGTGTTCAAGCCTCTGACTGTTGGTATCACAATATTTAATGGTTACAACATGATCGAATGGCAGTATCTGTTTGCATCCTCTCTGTTTGCTACAGTGCCTGTTATCATTCTGTTTGTACTTATCGAAAAGCATCTGGTAGGCGGCCTTACCTCCGGTGGGGTCAAAGGATAAACAGTCAAAAAGCTTCGGATCTTAAATGATCCGAAGCTTTTTTGAATACTGCTCTGTATATTTATTTGTATCTACTTATATTTCTCAATGATCTCATTCATCTGCGGAAGCTTTTCCTGCATATCCTTAACAAGAGTAAGCTGTGTCCTGCATCTGTCAAGATTATGTCCTTCTCTGTGTATCTTAAAGTAATGATCTCCTTCCAGATGATCTGTAAGAAAACGGATACCATTCTCAAAAGTCATAAGAATCGCACCCAGCGGCAGGGTTTCAATCTCAAGTTCTGTCAGTGCACCACCGCAGCCTTCAATAAATCCCCTCGCATAAACATCAAACAGATGAAGATTACAGGATACCTTTGAGAGATCTCTTTCATCTTCCAGTGCTGTGCTTGCCCCAAACCGGATAGAATCACCGAAATCATTGGCTGCCAGCCCCGGCATCACGGTGTCCAGATCGATCACGCAGACAGCCTTTCCGGTTTTATCATCGATCATGATATTATTCAGTTTGGTATCGTTATGAGTTACACGAAGCGGAAGCCTTCCATCTTTCTGCATATCATACAATGCCCGTGTCAGTTCTTCTCTTTCCAGAATAAAGTTGATTTCATCCTGAACAGCTGCAGCTCTTCCACATACATCTTCAGCTACTGCTTTTTTAAATTTCTTCAGACGGTCCGGTGTATTATGAAAATCTTTGATCGTCTCATGAAGAGTTTCTGCCGGATAATCTGCCAGAAGTCTCTGAAAATGTCCAAACGCCACTGCACTCTGATAAAAATCATTATCATCCTTGACCTGTTCATAGCAGGTTGCTCCCTCTATAAACAGATAAATTCTCCAGTAATCTCCCGTTGAATCAACAAAATATGGAAGATTTTCCCGGCTGTTTAACAGCGTCAGAGTTTCACGCTCCGGATCGCCGCCATTTTCAATGATCTTTTTGCGGAGCCATGAAGTAACACCGCTGACATTTTCCATCAGTTCCTGCGGATTCTTAAAGATACGCCTGCTCATTCTCTGCAGAATATAACGCCTGATCCCCTCCGGGGTTTCACAGGTAAGCCTGTAGGTATCATTGATATGTCCGTTTCCATACGGAATACATTCTTTTAGTTCACCCGGCAAATTAAAAGCTTCTGTCACTTCGGATATTTTATTGCTGTTTTCCACCTTATGCTTCCTCCCATAAATTCTGCGGATACAGTCCCTGATCTTTCAGATTCTGGATCGCATTCATAACCATCGGCTTATCTTCTTTGTATGTGACTCCATACCATTTGTCCTCTGACTTCAGGACTCTGACTGTTGCTTTCTTTTCCTGAAGAAGTTCATCCACTACAAACGGAAGGAAATATTCCCCCTTCATAGGATTGTTCTGAAGTGCCTCATCGAGGAATGGTTTAAAACGAGCTTTCAGTTCCTGCAAAATACTTTCTGAAAAGCCCCACATGTTCATAGAAACGATGCTGCCCTTCGGAAGCATTGTCCAGGTCTTACCGTCATCTTCTGTGTACGCTGTCCCACCGTCATGCTTCTCAATATGTGTACGCTCGTTGATCTTGATCAGATGACCATTCTCATCTGTCACACAGACCCCTCTTGCAACATGTCCATTCTCCGTCAGGGTATTTTCAAGGCGATAACCGACCATCATATAATGATAAACGTCTCCATCTTCCTGATTAGAAGTCAGGAAATCATATGCCATCTTAAATGCATGCATTCCATAATAATCGTCTGCATTAATAACCGCAAACGGTCCGTCAATCTCATCTATGCAGCTCAGCACAGCATGTCCTGTTCCCCACGGTTTTACTCTTCCCTCCGGAACAGAATATCCTTCCGGAAGATTTGCTAATTCCTGGAACACATAGGCAACCTCTATCTGTCTGCTCAGCCGGTTGCCGATCACCTCACGGAACATCTCCTCATTTTCTTTCTTTATAATAAATACAACTTTTTCAAATCCTGCTCTCACTGCATCATAAATAGAAAAATCCATAATGATATGTCCTTCTTTATCAATAGGATCGATCTGTTTCAGGCCACCGTAACGACTTCCCATTCCTGCTGCCATAACTACTAAAACCGGTTTCTTCATCATCTTTTCCTCCTGTTTCTCAGTGAAATACTATCTCCTGGATAGTGTTAAAATAACTGTACACCACAAACTTCTATAAGACAATAAATAATTCTTATCCTCTATATAATATGTACACTTTTTTCAAAATAGTATTTGCACGATCAATCGATATTTTTGTACAATATTATTTATAATTTGACTATTTCGTACAAATTTATTATTATAAAGAAAGGTAACAATATTACAAATCAACAACTCTTATCTTACAGAGGAGGAATTTCCGTGGCTTATCAGAGTGTTTCGCTGGAGCGGGAACTTTTTATAAAAAGCATTTATACCATTCATTACTACGAATATCAGAATGATTTTTATTTTGACGGAGAACGTCATGACTTCTGGGAATTTCAGTGTGTTGATACAGGAGCCGCCGAGGTTGTTACTGACAATGGCTGTTATACACTGTCCCGTGGACAGGTTATCTTTCATCGTCCCAATGAATTTCATACATTAAAGGCTACCGGAAGAACTGCACCACGCGTTGTAGTGATCTCTTTTGCCTGCGATTCTCCATGTATGAAGTTTTTTGAAAACAAGGTTCTTAATTTTTCTGATACCGAACGCAGCATTCTCGGCCGTATCATTGCCGAAGCCCGGAACTGCTTTTCTTCTCCCATGGATGATCCTTATCTGGAACAAATGAAAAAGAAAGAAAACATCCCCTTCGGAGCACAGCAGCTTCTGATCCTGTATCTGGAAGAACTTCTGATCCATATGATACGCCGCTGTACAAATTCACACTATTCTGCGTCTGCCGGAATTTACGATCCATGTCAGACGACTTCTGATGTCTGCCGGGAGATCATACATTATCTGGAACAGCACATCCGGGAATCTCTGACTATCCAGGAAATTTCCAGAAACAATATGATCGGCCATTCTCAGCTGCAGAAGATTTTTCGAGAGGAATACCAGTGCGGTGTGATTGAATTTTTCACCCGTATGAAAATAGATTTTGCCAAACAGCTTATCCGGGAAAACGATATGAACTTTACTCAGATTTCAGATTTTCTTGGCTATTCTTCTATCCACTATTTTTCCCGGCAGTTCAAGAAACTGTCCGGAATGACGCCTACAGAATATGCCACTTCCATAAAGGCAATATCCGAGCGTCCCCAGAACAGGAACTGAGTATCATCCATAAAATTCCATCACAGTTACGAATTAAAAATACAAATAATCCATAAATGGACAGGGAGGAAATCACATGCAAATCTGTAAAGTAAAAAACTATCAGGAACTCAGCCGCAAAGCTGCCAATCTCATTGCAGCTCAGATCATCCTGAAACCAGACAGTGTTCTCGGTCTGGCGACCGGCTCATCTCCTGTCGGCACTTACGACAGACTGGTGGAAATGTACCAGGACGGCGACCTGGATTTTTCCGAAATCACCACTGTAAACCTTGATGAATATAAGGGACTTTCAGGCTCTCATGAACAGAGCTACCGCTACTTCATGAACACACATCTGTTCCACAGAATCAACATTTCCTATGATCATACTTATGTTCCGGACGGCACAGAGACAGACAGTCACAAAGCCTGCCAGGCTTATAACGAACTGCTTCACCAGGTAGGGCCTGCGGATCTTCAGATTCTAGGTCTTGGTCATGACGGACATATTGGTTTCAATGAACCTTCCGATCACTTTGAGGATGAAACACATTGCGTTGACCTTACCGAAACCACAATCCAGGCAAATAAACGTTTCTTCGCCAGTGAGGACGATGTTCCACGTCAGGCCTATACCATGGGAATCGGAACGATCATGCGCTGCAAAAAGCTTATTGTTGTTGTCAGCGGCAAGGACAAAGCTTCTATTTTGAAACAGGTGATTCAGGGACCAGTCACACCAGAAGTTCCAGGATCCATCCTTCAGTTCCATCCGGACTGTATCATCATTGCCGATGAAGACGCACTCTCTGAAATGGAGTTTTAATTCCAGGAGTATCTTTCACACAAAAACGGAGCCGGTCAAAAGACCAGCTCCATTTTTGTGCCCTGCCCTGGTGCACTGTCCAGTATTATTTCCGCATTATGCATAAGCGCACCGTGTTTTACAATAGAAAGCCCCAGTCCAGTACCACCGGTTTCACGGGAATGACTCTTGTCTACTCGGTAAAAACGCTCAAAAATTCTTTTCTGCTCTTCTTTTGGAATACCAATTCCGTTATCCTCCACACGATAATACGGATGGTTTCCTCTCTGCCCTGCATAAATTTTGACGGTTCCGTTCTTCTCTGTATATCGTACCGCATTGTCCGCAATATTGTATAGCATCTCATAAAGAACCTGCCGCACGCCTTCTACGGAAACAGAATGTCCATCAAGCTGCAGCTGAATATTTTTTTTTGAAGCTACGCTGTTGAGATGAAGAATGATATCCTCTGCCAATTCATACAGATCCACTGATTCAAACGGCATATCACTGTCTTTCTCATCCAGTCTTGAAAGCTGGATAATGTCCGTTACCAGTGTACTCAGCCTGCTTGCCTCATGATAAATTCTTCCCGAAAATTCCTGTATCTTATTCTCCGGAACCATTCCGTTCATCATCAGCTCCGCATATCCCGAAATCGACATCAACGGCGTCTTAAGCTCATGAGAAACGTTCGCAGAAAACTCTCTTCGAACAGCCTCTGCCGCCTTGAGTTCCTCCATCTGTTTTGCAATCTGATGATTCTGCTCATCTACACGCTCCAGAAGAGGACGCATTTCCTCGTACTGTACTTCTTTGAGCGGGTGTTCCAGATCCAATGTATTGATTGGTTCGATCAGATCCTTTGTCTGCCTTCTCACCAGAAAGAAGGACAACAGCAGAATCAGGATCAAAAGCACTCCAAGAATGGAAAAACTCGATAACATTGTTGAAAACACACTGTCCGTTGTACTTCCCACACGGAGAATATTTCCATCTGAAAGCTTCACCGCACAGTAGAAGTTCTGCTTGGAAAGTGTCTCTGAATAACGCATAGTCTCCGCATATCCGTTCTTTTCTGCCTCGATGAACTCCGGCCGGTTACTGTGATTTTCAAGCATCGCCGGATTCTCAAGAGAGTCAAACAGCACATTTCCTTCCCCGTCAAGAAGTGTAATGCGGGCAGCAGAGGCCTCATCCAGCTTTTTATCCAGATAAGAATCTCCCATCTTCTCCACGCCATTCTGAATATATCTGATACTGTCGCGGACACTCTGTTTCAGATCCTCATTGTATTTACTGTACATGACCAGACTTGCCGCAAAAAAAGTCAGGAACATGGACACAACCACTAGCAGACAGGTATGGTTTAAAATTTTTTTCCTCATTTTATGCTCCGATCCGGTATCCTACGCCACGGACAGTTTCAATCTGATTTCCGGCATCCCCAAGCTTCTGTCTGAGAGTACGGACATGTACATCAACTGTTCTTGTTTCGCCATCAAAATCATATCCCCACACATGACAGAGGATCTGATTTCGTGTCATGACCAGTCCCTTATTTTCCATCAGATACTGAAGAAGTTCAAACTCTTTTCGTGTCAGATCGATCTTCTGCCCTTTCCAGCAGACCTGATGCTTTCCGACAGACAATATAAGTTCACCGCATCTCAGTTCCTTATCCTCTTCCTGCCTGGAACAACGGCGCAGAACCGCTTTTACTCTTGCAACAAATTCCATCATTCCAAAAGGTTTCGTAATATAGTCATCCGCACCTGATTCCAGACCTCGCACCTTATCAAATTCGGCTTCTTTTGCTGTGACCATGATCACCGGAATATTCTTCGTCTCCTGAGAAGCTTTGAGTCTTTCCAGAATACTGTATCCATCTTCCCCCGGAAGCATGATGTCCAGAAGAATAAGGTCCGGAAGTTCTTCCCTCAGGGCAGCACGGAGTTCTTTTCCGCTTGAGAAGCCTCTTGCCGAAAATCCGGTTGTTTCCAGAGTATAGATTAAAAGTTCTCTGATATTTAATTCATCTTCTACACAATAGATCATTCTTTTATTCTTGTTACTTCCCTTTCTGCCCGGAATCTGCTGACTGTCTATGTCCCCTTATGGAAGTACATAACTGTTCCGTGCCCTCATAGTTACGGAAGCACATACTCTTTCTGCAGTTCTTCCAGACGATTAAAATACGAATCATCCGGTTCGTTTTTGAGGCTTTCCAGATGACTGTGTGTGTCATAAAGGTTCTCTCTTACCTGCGTTACACAGACGCTGATGTTGGAACAATGGTCTGCGATGCGTTCCAGACTGGTAAGGAGATCTGTGAGGATAAATCCCATCTCGATCGTGCATTCCCCTGAACGCAGACGATTGACATGACGCCGCTTCAGTTCTTTGCTCAGTTCATCCACAATCTCTTCCAGCGGCTCCACATCGCGGGTAAGATTCATATCCTGCTTGTCAAATACCTCATATGCCGTATCTACGATTCTTCCCACCGTGGCGATCAGAACCTGCAGTTCTGTTTTTGCCTGCACAGAAAAGCTGAGATTTTTTTCATAAAGTTCTCTTGCTGACTCCATGATGTTGACTGCATGATCAGAGATACGTTCAAAATCTCCAATACAGTGAAGCATGATGGAAACGCTGTGGCTGTCTTTCTCTGAGAGATCCTTGTTATTCAGCTTCACCAGATAAGTTCCCAGTTCATCTTCATAACGGTCCACCTTTGCTTCAATATTCTCAACTCTCCCCGCCTGTTCTTCATCATATTTCTGAATCAGTCCAAGTGCAATATCCAAAACCTTTCTTGACTCGCTCTCCATATGTCTGGCCGCATTTCTTCCCTGCTCTACTGCAAATGCCGGTTTTTCCAGAAATCTTGATTCCAGGATCATAAATTCCTGATCTTCTCTGCTGACTACATCGTGCTCATCATCGCGGATCGTAAGACAGGCAAGTTTTACAAGAAGTCCTGAGAACGGAAGCCATACTACGGTTGCTGTGATATTAAAGATACTGTGTGTGATCGCGATCGTAGCCGGTGTCGCCATCTGTGTCATAAAAGAAAAATGTACTGCTGTATTGATCAGATAAAACAGTGCCATAAATATAACCGTTCCGATAAGGTTAAAATACAGATGGATCATAGCTGCTCTTTTGGCATTTTTGTTTGCACCGATGGCAGACAGAAGTGCTGTCACGCAGGTACCGATGTTCTGTCCCATAATGATTGGAAACGCAGCACTGAACGGAACTGCACCTGTCATACAAAGTGCCTGAAGAATACCGACAGAGGCGGAAGACGACTGAATGATCGCAGTCAGGATCGCACCTGCAAGAATTCCTGCTACCGGATTGGAAAATTTAAGAAGAAGTCCTGTAAATTCCGGGACATCTGCCAGCGGCTTTACAGCACCACTCATAGATTCCATGCCAAACATTAATACTGCAAATCCAAGAAGGATCGTACCAATATCCTTTTTGCGTGAACTTTTGGTAAAGGTCAGAAGGATAATTCCGACCATTGCCAGCACTGGTGAAAAGGAACTCGGCTTCAAAAGACTGATAAAAAAGTTGCTGCTCTCAATTCCCGTCAGGCTCAAAAGCCAGGAAGTAACCGTAGTTCCGATATTTGCACCCATAATGATGCCGACTGCCTGCGTCAGCTTCATAATACCTGAGTTTACAAAACCAACGACCATAACCGTCGTTGCTGATGAGGACTGGATCACTGCTGTTACACACAATCCAAGAAGCACTGCCTTCCATTTACTGGAAGTCAGGTTTTCAAGAATCTGTTCCAGTTTTCCTCCTGATACCTTTGCCAGGCCATCGCCCATAACCTGCATTCCATACAAAAACAGGGCAAGTCCGCCCAGCAGTGTCAATATGCTGAAAAAATCCATAATCTTCTCCTTCTTCTGCAGCGGTCAGGTGTTAATGCTATATTAACCGACTGCTTTTAAATTTTAATATGAATTCATCATATTGGCAGAGTGTAAAGTTCTCACCAGCATTGTGTTAAATCTTTGTAAAATCGGATTTTGCAGAAAAATGGTTACTGTTCACTCCGTTCGCAGTAACTTGGTCAAAATGCATTCCAAATCACCTTCGGTGATGGCATTTTGCCCGGTATGTCTCGGGATTTTTCCATATTTATGGCAAAACACCTCGCGGAATATTACTTGTAAACAGTTACGAAAAATGTCCCTTATTCACGAGTCTCATGCTCAGAAGCTTCGTATATCCTCTCCCTCATCGCCCGTTTTATCAATAGAGCGAATGCGCAGATAATAACTTACATTTTCATTTACCTGAACTCTGACTCTGTCTCCGACACGATGTCCTTTCAGTGCTTTTCCAATCGGTGATTCAATGCTGACACGGTTTTCCATGGAATTTCCGCGGATGGAAGTGACCAGTTTGTATTTTTCCACCTCGCCATCCTCCTCAAATTCCACTTCAACAATATCGTCCATTCCCACTTCGTCTGATCCGGAGGTATCCTCCACAAGTTCTGCGGTCTTGAGCATTCTCTCCAGATAACGGATTCTGCTCTCGTTCTGATTTTTGTGTTTCTTCGCAGCGTAGTACTCAAAATTTTCACTTAAATCACCCTGTGCACGGGCTTCCTTGACCGCCTCGATCGCTTCTTTTCGGATGACCAGCTTACGATGCTCTATCTCTTCTTCTATTTTTTCTACGTCTCTTTTTGTCAGTTTTTCTCTCATTTTATTCACCCCTGATTTTGCGCTGCCTTTTGGCAGTCTGTCTGTGAATTCCAGTATACACGAATTTCTTCTTTCATACAATCTCAGACCACAAATTAATAAAGGGAGCCTAAAAGGCTCCCTCAAACTTCAGCAACTCTTCTATACGGTTTATTCCTCATCTGCGTGATACATACACACATATCCCGCATCCTCAATCCGGACGATCTGCTCAATTTCCTCATTTTTTTCCGGAAACTCTCCCTCTGTTTCAAAGCGGACGCAGGTTCCGCAGGAAGAGCTTAAATCTCTTGGAACCGGCATGATCACCGCTTCCAAGTTCAGCTTCTCACAGTTCTTACGATACTGGATCGCGCCATAATGAGAATAAAACGTAGCAATATACCTCATCATTTCTTTATCTTGAGAAGGAAATCATCGCCCTGTTCTTCCACCTGCACCTGATATCCCTGATGCAGTGCAAACCGGGAAACATTCTCCTTTGCCACAACGTTATCCACCAGAACCTCATACTGTGCTTCTTTGGATGCCATGGCATTTTTCGTCTGAATAACAGGCTCCGGACAGGACAGTCCTCTTGCATCTACTTTCTTCATATCATTCTCCTTTCAGGCCTCCACTTTTCGCATGGAATTTATACTTCCTATCACTGCTACAACTACGATGCCGATAACAACCGCAATCTTACCATTTGCAGTCGGACCATCTGCCGAAGCTGCCAGTCCGAAGTTATGTGCAAACGCAGCTCCTGCCATCAGTCCAAGAACTGTGACAACAGAATCAGTATTTCCCTCACCGGAAAGAATCAGCTGACGCAGCGGGCATCCACCGAGCAGAACACACGCAAAACCAGCCAGATACATACCAAGTGCATTCCACACTCCGTCAGTATGTGCAACCGACTGACCGGCAAATCCAGGATGGAAATATCCAAGTGCCACATTTACGATCAGTGCACTGACAAGGATAGCCACAAAACCAAATAAAAGTTTAAATTCGCCAAACAGAACCGCATCACGGATTCCGCCAACCATACACAGACGAGTTCTCTGTGCAAGGGCACCAACGATCAGGCCAGCAGCCAGCGCGATCAGAATCGCTGCATGTTTTGCTCCCGGTCCGCCTTCCGGCTCTGTAAAATGAATAAATGCCGGTGCAAGTACAAGAAGAAGCAGCATTACGATCTGGAATGCCGGGAAAATACCACCTTCCAGATTCGGCATCTTGTAGGAACGTTTCAGAGTATAACCTTTCTTAAGGAAGAAAGTTCCTGTCAGAATACCTGCCACAAATCCTGCCAGGCCCAGAAGTGCATTTCCGTCACCACCCGCAAGACGCAGGATCATACGGAATGGACAGCCGAGAAACATCAGACATCCGATCATTGCAAAAGCCCCCAGCGTGAATCTGGTCACTGGAGCTGAACCACCTCTCGGACGAAATTCCTTTGTGATAAGTGATACGATACATGCCCCCAGTACAAGTCCTATGATCTCCGGACGAATATACTGTACTGCTGCTGCAGAATGGAGTCCCAGCGCACCCGTGGTATCGCGAAGGAAACATGCAATACAGAATCCCATATTGGCAGGATTTCCAAAAAATACCAGCATGGCCGCGATCACACCGATAAGCAGACCTGCCACAACAATTGTTGTTTTTTCTTTTTTCATTTAAAGTTACCTCCCTTTCCCTCAATGCTGATTTTTTTTGTTCTCAGCATATTTTCTTTGTATTATCATATCATTTTTAGATGTTTTTCACCAATTAAATATAGCCGCTTTTTATGGTTACTTATAGATAAAATTTATAAATAGTGTTATACTATAGTTTAATTAAACATATGTGAGGTAATCTTATGCAAAAAATATATCTGGATCAGGCAAGCACTTCCTTCCCCAAATCCCCCTCTGTTGCAGACGCCGTTTATCAGTATCTCTCCGGCTGTGCTGTCAATGTAGGACGCGGAGGCTATCGTGCCGCCTACTCTGTAGAAGAACAGATTTTTGAGACAAGAGAACAGCTTCGACGCCTGTTCCATTTTACATCCGGTAAAGGAAAAAATGTAATCTTCACACAAAATATCACCATGAGCCTGAATATCCTGCTCAAAGGAATCCTCAAACCAGGAGATCATGTTCTGGTAACTTCCATGGAGCACAATGCCGTCATGCGTCCACTTGTCCAGCTTACGAAGCAGGGAGTGACTTTTGACCGTATCCCCTGTGACCATGAGGGTAATCTTCTCCTTGAAAAAGCAGAAGCACTTATAAAACCAAATACCCGGCTTCTGGTCTGTCTCCACGCTTCCAATGTGTGCGGAACCATCATGCCGCTTCATGAAATCAGTGCCTTCTGTCAGCGCCACGGACTGCTTTTTATCCTGGACAGTGCTCAGACTGCCGGTGTTTTTCCTGTCGATATGGAAGAATTAAAAATCGATGCACTTGCATTTACCGGTCACAAAGGACTCAGAGGCCCACAGGGAATCGGTGGTTTTCTGATTCAAAGTGAGCTTGCCGGCAAAATGGAACCTCTCCTGAGCGGAGGCACGGGAAGCATTTCCCACACAGAGGAGGTTCCCGCCTTTCTTCCGGACCGTTTCGAGCCCGGAACTCCTAATATTCCGGGAATCCTCGGTCTCCATGCCGCACTTACTGACCTGGAAAGCAATTCCATGCAAGAGACTTTCCGACATGAAATGAAGCTCACAGAACAGTTTATACAGGGGATTTTGTCCCTCGACCCGACAGAGACAAAGCTTCGCGTCATTGGAAAAAAAGATACTCAAAACCGCTGTGCTGTCGTTTCCATTCAGACTCTTGAAGTTGACATGGCACGGGCTGCCTTTGAACTGGATGACACCTATGGCATTATGACTCGTGTTGGGCTTCACTGCGCCCCCAGTGCACATCAGACCCTGGGAACCTATCCTGCCGGAACACTCCGCTTCTCTTTTGGTCCGGAAAATACTTCCGAGGAAATAGAAACCGCCATTCATGCACTGGACCGGATTACTGAGCTTTAAAACAAATATTCATTTTCAGGAGATTTTTAGTTATGGAATTCAAACAATTAGAAGCCTTTGTCGCTGTTGTTGATTATGGCAGTTTCTCTGAAGCTGCCAGACGACTTTATCTGACACAGCCTACCATCAGTACACATATCCGTTCTCTCGAGGAGGAGCTTCATTCCAGGCTCATCCTGCGCACCACAAAAAAAACCACAGTCACCACAAGAGGCTATCAGCTCTACGACAGTGCTGTCCGGATGCTTGAGATCCGCAACAACCTCCTGGAAAATTTCACCGGATCCCAGAAGCACATGATCGATCTCGCCGCCTCCACGATCCCTTCTTCCTATCTGCTGCCAGAACTGCTCGCAGGTTTTGGAACTTCTCATCCGGACATTTATTTTCATTCGATCCAGACAGACAGCGAGGAGGCCATCCATCGTGTTCTGGACGGTACTGTAGACCTTGCCCTTGTCGGACAGAATACCGGCGATGACAGCTGTATCTTCACGCCTTTCTGTCAGGACACCCTTGTAGTCGCAGCTCCTGTCACGGAACGTTATCTGAAGCTCAAAGAAAAATCTGCAGAATTCCGGGAATTCCTGCATGATCCGATCATCATCCGTGAAAAAGGCTCCGGTACTAAGAAGGAGATGGATCTTTTTCTGGAGAAGATCGGTGTCACTCCTTCCGAACTGAACGTGATCGCCAGAATGAACGATCTGGAAAGTATTAAGAAATCCATTGTCAACGGCCTTGGTATTTCTATTCTCTCTGCCCGTTCTGTCACAGATCTTGAAAAAACAAAACAGATTCTTCTGTTTCCATTAGAAGAATCTGTTCATAAACGAAGTTTTTATATTGTCTACAGCAAAAAACGGATCCTGAAACCACATGTGCGGCAGTTCATGCATTACGTCCAGAATTTTTATCAGTAAATTTTACCAGCACTTTTTGCAGGCTTCATATCCCTGACTGCGTGCCTGGGCTTCACTCTCCTGCCAGGCTTTATCCGGATTCATCTTTCCGCAGTTTGGAATGCTGTGGTACTTGCTTCCGGTCTCAGAGATCCAGACCATAGTGCCCTGTGTATCCTCTGTTTCTGTACCATTGTCTGCATTCTGTGTACTGTCTGAACCGCCAGAATAACGCACATCGGATCCTGAACCTGCATCATAGGAATCTGATGCATCATCTGCACTGTCCGAACCGGCACTGTAATCATTACAGGGATCCTGATTCCAGGTGATCGTACTTCCGTTCGAAACTGCGATCACAGTTCCCTGATTATCCGTCCGAAAAACCGGAATATTCATATCAGAAAGCTTTTCCATTGTCTGTGCTGTCGGATGTCCGTAGGAATTTCCCTTTCCACAGCTTACCACTGCCCAGGACGGAGTGGAGGCTTCCAGAAGATCCCAGCTTGTGGAGGACGCCGAACCATGATGTCCAAGACAGAGCACATCACAGTCCAGACTCTTTCCTGTACTGATCATATCCTGCTCACTGGTCTCCTCTGCATCTCCCATAAACAAAAATCCGTTATTTCCATTTACCAGGCGGATCACCACAGAGTTATCATTACTGTTTTTTGAGATTCCGGAAGGCGCCATGACTGTGAAACTTCCCGTTCCGAATTCATAAGTGTCTCCAACAGACGGATATTCCACAGAAAGACCATTTGCTGTCGCAGTATTCATAAAGGTATTAAACAGTTCTGAAGTATACACATAATCAGACCCCAGAATATGCTCCACCTCAAAATTATCAAGACATTTGACAAGACCTCCCAGGTGATCCTCATCATAATGAGAGGAGATCATATAATCAATTGTGTCTACCTGCTGATTCTTAAGATACTCTACTACCTCATTTGCATGCGAACGATCCCCTCCGTCATAAAGAAGATTCTCCCCTGCTGACTGTACAAGAACCGCAAGTCCCTGGCCCACATCAATAAAATGCACCGCCATATCTCCCTGGCCTGCCGCCTCCACAGAAGCCATACTTCCAGGAAACAGAAGGGAACATGCAAGCAGCAGCGACAGCAGCAGACCATACAGTTTTTTCTGCTTTTTCATATTGTGCTCTCCTTTCAGGCAGATTTTGGTATCTGCCTCTTTCTCTTTGGAATTTCCGGCCATTCCGTATCTTATCGAATACGCTCTGCCGGATAATCGTTAAATAATTACAATTCTTCTATTCTTCTCTGAATCTGACGGCTTACATCTTCAAACAGAAGATCTCTGTTGTATCGAATATATCTCTCGCATTCATAAGTTTCAAGGAAACGGACACAATAGAAATCGGTGTTGATACCAGAAACAAACATTACCATTTCCTGGCTGTTGTAAAAAGCAGCTTCCATAAAATCAAAGGCATATTCCAATGTATTTCCAGCCTGATCCCACTCATCTTCCCAGGAAGTACGTTCCTCCCCAAATGCTTTTCGAAGAATTTCAAACGCCTCTTCTCCCTGCCTGTCACTGTACTGTTTCAGAAGCTTCGCATAATTTTCCAGATATGTGACAGCTCTTCGTGTACAGACATCCTCTCTTCTCTCCAGAAGCCCCTCCTTCTGCTTTTTCTCACGTTCCTTTTTCAGATCAAAAATATAATCCTCCAGCCTCTGTGCCATATTTTCAGATGGCAGTGCTGTTTTCAGAGCTTTCAGTACTTCAAATACTTTTTCAAGGACATCTTCCCACAGCATGACCTTACGCACGGCCTGTCTTGTACCGGAGAACAGAAGATTAACCACACTTACTTTTTCATCGAAGGATGCATGAGAGACTTTTTTGACCATTGCCTCAGAATTCTTGCCCTGAAGAATCTCGGTGATCTGATAATCCTGCTGATATTTCTGATACAGTTCATAATACTCTGCAAATTCTTTTGCAATACGCTCATGCTGGATATACTGGATCACCAGAGCTTCTGTGATATCTTTCCCAAGCTGTTCACAGACTTCCATCATTCTGGAAAGATCCTCCCAGCCTCGCGGAGTCGCAAACTGTTTTCCGTCAATCGTTGTCTCCATCCGATAGAAACAGTTGTTCCGAAGTTCCAGATAAGAAAGAATTGCCGGATGCATATTTTCTTTATATGCATACTCACGCCAGGCCTGATAATCCGGCTCTACCATGATCTTTTTTACACGGTCCAGAGTGACAACATCAAACTCCCGGACAGATTTGTTATATTCCGGTGGATTTCCTGCTGCCACGATCACCCAGCCTTTCGGAATCTCATGATTTCCGAAGCTTTTGCACTGGAGAAACTGGAGCATTGCCGGTGCCAGTGTCTCAGAAACACAGTTGATCTCATCAATAAAAAGAATTCCCTCGTCAAGTCCAGTCTCCGTCATACGGTTATAGATACTCGCAACGATCTCACTCATCGTATATTCTGTCGTGGAATATTCTCTGCCGCCATATTCCTTCTTTGAAATAAACGGAAGTCCGATCGCACTCTGTCTGGTATGATGTGTGATCGTATATGCAACCAGGGCTACCCCACATTCTCTTGCCGCCTGCTCCATGATCTGAGTCTTTCCGATTCCCGGTGCACCAAGAAGAAGTACCGGTCTCTGATGAACACCCGGTATCACATACTCTCCATACTCATCTTTCATAAGATACGCTTTGACCGTATCCATAACTTCCTGTTTTGCCTGTTTAATATTCATAATAATCTTCTGTCCTCTCTAATGCCTGTGTATCGTAACTGTTCAGTACCCTCACAGTTACGAGTCAAAATGCATTCCAAATCACCTTCGGTGATGGCATTTTGCCTTGTATGTCTCGGGATTTTGGCAAAAAACATGCCAAAACGCCTCGCGGGATACTACCTTCTGAATAGTTACTGTGTATCTAAAATTAACTTGATCGCCCACGGCGGTACATCCACATCCCGGTAGTCATCTTTCATAAAAACAAAAGCCGTGTCATATGGCGGCATCTTTGCCGGAAATACTCCGTACCCGTCTGTAAAATACAAAAGCCCCCGAAGCCTCTGAAAAGCTCCCATTTTCAGCAGATGCTCCACATAGGCAAATGCAGGGCGGAAATCCGTTCCCCCAAATCCTCTGACTGTAAAATCCGAAAGATAAGCCTCCATCTCTTTCTGGTTGTGGATCACCTGATCATCCTGGATCTTCTCATCACACTGGATGATATGAACCTGTATTTTACGGAAAAAACTCTCCGACTCTGAAAGTACACTGTAGGTTTCCTCCAGGAACCTGCGGATCAGGCTTCCATTGCAGGACATGGAAGTATCGATCACGATCACAAAATCTTCGATTTTTTTCATTTCTTTTGTTTCCAGCGGTTCTATCAGAGGCATATTTCCATAGGTTTCCATGCCAAAATGATAATAAATCGGATCAAAAGAATCCATATCTACCTGCATTTCTTCCTTCAGTACAGAAAATTTGCGCAGAAATTCCCGGTAATCATAACGTTTTCTGTTTTCTGCCTGCAGATGCTCCACAAGTCCCGGTGAATCACCGGCAGCCTCCTTGGAAAAAAGTTCCATCTCTGTCTGCATTTTGCGGCGCATTTCTTCCCATTTTTTCTGTCGATCAGACATTGCGCTGCGATTGTTCGGTGTATACCAGAAATGATGATCATCCTTTCGAAACTCCTGCTCCAGCCGGACAAGCTCTTCTTCCTCACATTTCAAAAGTACATAGTACAGCTTTTCTGCGGTCAGTACCTTCTGATTCTCTCGCCACTTCTGATAGCATTCCCGCCGGAAACTGTTCGGTCGGATATAAACCGGTTTCTGGTAAAGCTCATCCAGAATACTCTCTGCTGCAATATCTGCCGCCAGATCCCAGATTCTCCATTCTCTCTCCTTCCTGCTCCACAAATGACAGAAAAGACAGTGCAGAAGTTCATGGAGATACAGCCTGTTGATCTGAATCTTGTTCTGCATAAACATGGGAAGCAGCCACTGCGGCGAAACATAAAGCAGCTTCCCATCTGTGCCGATCACCTGTGTTTCTGCTGATGGCACAACCTTAAGTCCACTGAGTGCACTCTGAAAAAAGTGCATGGAAACAGCCAGTTCATTGCGGGAATTTCTGAAAATATCCTGACAGATTTCCAATATCTCGTCCTCTTTTTTTCGCTGCTCATGAACAAAATTTCCAAATTTATTTTTTTCTTCTCTGCTCACAGTTCAAATGCCTTTCTCTTTTTTCTTCCATGTTTCTGCAGCGTATCCATCAGAATGCTGACCCATCTGGAATCTCCGGATCGCTGAGCACGCTCCAGCATCTTTTCCGTCTGCTCTCTGTCCGGAGTGATTTTGTCAAGAATACTATGCATTGCCTCGTATTCCTTATTTTTCCCAAGAACACCGACTGCATGCTCTCCATGCTCATGAAGATAGTCAATATATTTCTTTTCAGCTGTCTCCGTCAGATCCATAGGATATAAAATCCTGTCCAGTGCAAGCTTCAGAACAATCTCTTCCTCCTCCCATGCTTCCGCATAGGGAAAAAGCTTATCATATTCCAGAATATTGAGTTTCTTATGAAGAAAGCTGTTTCGATAACGGATTCCACTTCCGTGCACATGATTTTCCAAAATCCTTGCCGGTGTATTTTCCACACCTTCCTCAAAGAATTCCGGAAACCAGAATCTTCCCTGCTCTCCATTTCTGTCCATATCAACTCTCAGCGTTTCCGGAAGCTCTGTCAGAATATCTCTCAAACTGGACTCTCCGTCTTCATCTGTTTTCACAGAAATCCTCTCAATTCTGTGACATCCTGTCAGTGCTCCGGCTCCGATGTCTCTCAATTCCCCGCCAAAACTGATTTTTCTGAGACTGAAACAGTTATAAAACGCATATCTTCCGATTTTGCGAAGATGCTCTGGAAGGATCAGTTCCTTTACGATATTTCCGGATATCTCCGGCATCCCATTTTCATCGGTGACACGCTGTCCGTTATCTGTACAAAAGTTCCCGATCAACTTACACTTTTCCAGATCCTTTCTGTCAATATGATCTGAAAAAACATACGTGCCAAGCTCCGTCACCAAAAGTCCCTCCAACATCTCCGGCACTTCTACGATACCGTCATTTCCAAATACCCGGTCTATACAGATTCCTGTTTTGTTTCTTCTATATAAATATATCATTTCTTATTCTTCGCCTGCCTCGCCTAAACGGATTTTTTCCATCTGTGCCTGGAACTCTTCCGGCATATGTTCAAAGAGATACGTCTTGCTGCTCTGACGCTGCTCATGCCACTGTGCTCTCGCATTTCTTTCTGTATCTTCGATTTCTTTCTTAAGACCCTGTGCCGAAATCCTGTGTGCTCCCTGCCCCATGATGATAACCTGCTCAAGTCCATCCGAGGTCGCAACCGTCACCTGGTACTGCCGTCCGATCTTATATACTGTCTTTTCGATGTACTGATCCGCCGTTTCCGCTTCCCTGGTATACACAACATAAATATTGTGGTAGGTAAGAACCTCCTCCACATGCCCCTCAACCTTGTAGGCATCAAAGACCAGGATCAGTGTACATTTACGATAACCCTGATAATTACTCAGGATATCCTTGAGCTTATCACAGGCCGCATGAATATTTTCTTTTGCCAGCTCATTCAGTTCTTCCCAGGAAAAAATAATATTGTATCCATCTACAAGAAGATATTCTTCTTTACGTGGCCTGCCCTGTCTGTAACGTACTGTCGGTGCTGTGGAATGTACCGTTTTTTTCTGGAATGCTGTCCGCTCATGTTTTACAGGACCGAAGGTTCTCTCAAAGATCGCCTGAAGTTCTTCCTCCTCTTCATAGCTTCCGCTGTAAGAAAATTTTCCGTTTTTTCCACCACTGTACCTGGAAACGCTCGCATTTTCCACCGCTGTACCCGGATTTTCCGCACAATCCACAGCATCATACCAGCTTTCGCCGCTCATTTCATCAAATGCCAGCCCACTGTTCAGATGCATGTAATCTTCAACCTGATCCCACGGCACGACAAATCCGGCTCCATGTGCACAGAATACAGAACCTGTCGGATTCTCCAGATCCCCCTCCGGATCATATCCTGTATTTTTGACGATTTCCTCCTGGTTCCTGCAGGGGGCATATCCTTTGAGTGTGCAGAAAAGCTTTCCTGTGCCATGTGTGTAGGCAACCACTTCCTTCTGATAATCACGCATCTGGGATACTGCTGCAGTTCCCTTAAGCACAGCAGTTGTTCCGTCTGTCTCCGGCGACTCAAAACTTCCCTGCATCTTCTGGACGTCTGCCATTGCTCTTCCAATCGTCTCTGCCGGCACTTCGATCCGGAATTCATAATACGGTTCCAGAAGAATGTTCTTTGCTTTTCGAAGTCCCTGACGGACAGCACGGTAGGTTGCCTGTCGAAAATCACCGCCTTCTGTATGCTTCGTATGTGCACGGCCTGTCAAAAGAGTGATCTGTACATCCGTAAGCGGAGAACCTGTCAGCACACCGAGATGCTCTTTTTCCTCCAGATGTGTAAGGATCAGACGCTGCCAGTTTCTCGCAAGCACATCCTCACTGCATGCAGTAAAAAACTGACACCCGCTTCCCGGCTCTCCCGGCTCTATCAAAAGATGAACCTCCGCATAATGACGGAGCGGTTCAAAGTGCCCCACACCTTCTACCGGTTCCGCGATTGTTTCCTTGTAGACTATGCTGCCCGCACCAAACTCTACCGCTGTATTAAACCGGTCCCAGATCAGCTTCTTAAGGATTTCTATCTGTACTTCTCCCATCAGCTGCGCATGGATTTCTCCCAGCTGGCTGTCCCAGAGGATATGAAGTTCCGGCTCTTCCTCCTCAAGCTGCCGAAGCTTCTGAAGCATCTGATGCGGATCACAGTCCGCCGGAAGCTGGATCTGATAATTCAGGACAGGCTCCAGAACAGGAAGTTCAGACTCGCTTTCTATTCCAAGCCCCTCGCCCGGATAGGTTCTGCTAAGTCCTGTTACCGCGCAGACGGTTCCCGCATCTGCCTCTGTGATCGTTGTGTATTTTGCCCCTGAATACAGCCGGAGCTGATCTGCCTTTTCTTGCCAGTCCTCCTGTTTCTGTTTTACACCAGGCAGAGACTGTTTCCCTCTGGATGAGAGCAGCGTCTTTGCTTTGAGGCAGCCTCCTGTAATCTTCATATAAGTCAGACGGTTTCCCTGCTCGTCACGTGCGATCTTGAATACTTTTGCCCCAAACTCTTCCGGTCTTTGCGGCTCTGACGTATATTTCTGTATACCATTCCAGAAATCCTCCACGCCTTCCGCTTTCAGTGCAGAACCAAAATAGCATGGAAAAAGTTTTCTCTGAACAATCAGTTCTCTGATCTCTGCATCATCCACACTTCCTGTTTCAAGATACTTTTCCAGGAGCTTTTCATCACAGACTGCAATATTTTCCATCTGTTCCGGATCAAGAAGATATTCTGTAGAAGTATCCCCTTCTGTTCTTCCAAAGTCCACACAGTTTTCATGCAGATGGGTCTTAAGATCCGTAAGCAGTGCATCCCTATCTGTTCCATTCTGATCCATCTTGTTTACAAACAGAAAGACCGGAACCTTATATCTCTCCAGCAGCCTCCACAGCGTCATCGTGTGGCTCTGCACACCATCCATACCATTGATCACAAGGATCGCATAATCAAGTACCTGCAGCGTTCTCTCCATCTCCGCAGAGAAATCGACATGTCCCGGTGTGTCCAGAAGTGTCACTTCCATATCCTCTGTCTTAAGGATCGCCTGCTTGGAAAAAATCGTGATCCCACGTTCCTTTTCCAGTTCATAATTATCCAGAAAGGTGTCTCCATGATCCACACGTCCGATCTGCCTGATCACACCGCACAGATACAGAAGTCTTTCTGACAAAGTTGTCTTTCCGGCATCTACATGTGCCAGAATTCCTATCACCAGTTTTTTCATTTTTTTCTCTTCTTTCGAGTCATTCTTATTTTCTCAGGCTTCCTCTGTCACTTCTTCCATATACATAGGTGCAAGTCTGCGCACTATACTTTCACTGACAGAGACCAGCGTTGCAACATCTTTTTCCTGATTATTCAGGTAGGCATGAAAACATCCCTGGATGCAGAAAGAAAGCATGATGTCCTTCTCTGCATCATTCTGATAATCAGGATATTTCTCACAGATCAGCCGTTTCAGTTCTGTCTCCAGGCAGTCACCAAGGCGGGCTTTTTCTGTTCCCGAAAACAGAAGGTTGATCAGTGTATTATTGGAGATCAGTGCCATATAAAGATTCCGGGTAAACACACCCGGATTTTTAAACGGAGAATCCTGCTGGCTGGAGATATTCTTGAGCACAGTTACAATGGTTTCGGATTCCATCTTATCTGACAGAGCATAAATATCTTCATAATGGCTGTAAAATGTTGACTTATTGATCGCAGCCAGGCTGCAGAGTTCCTTCACCGTGATCTTCCCCAGTGGTTTGCGGGAGCGTAATTCCAGAAAAGCATTCTTGATCGCACGTTCTGTTTTTTCAATCCTGATATCCATATTTTTCTCTTTTCCGACGGTTTATTTCATAGGTTGCTTATCCGTCTTTCTCTTTTTATTGTTGCTGGACAAACCGTTTTTGTCTATTTATAGTATAATTAAAAAAACAACTCTTGTCCATTACAATCACAATTATATTAAGGAGAATATGCGTATGGATTTCTATGGATTTTACACAGGAAAAATTTTTGATGCTTATCAGTATCTTGGTGCACATACAGAAAAACACGGAGTAACCTTCCGCACCTTCGCACCTTCCGCATCCAGGATCGCCGTGATCGGTGAATTCAACGACTGGCAGGAAGAAGAAATGAACAAGATTTATGATGGAAATTTCTGGGAATGCCACATTCCGGAAGCAAAACCTGGACAGATGTATAAATATCGTATTTATGACCGCAGCGGAAATCCGGTCGATCACTGTGATCCTTACGGTTTCGGCATGGAACTCCGTCCGAACAGTGCTTCCATCATCCGTGATATGAACCGATATAAGTTCAAGGATTCCAAATGGATGCAGAACCGCAGTGACTGCCGTCAGAAACCACTCAACATTTATGAAATTCATTTCGGTTCCTTCCGCAAGCCATCTGACAAAGCAGACGACTGGTATACCTACGAGGACATGATCGACATCCTGATCCCGTATCTTACCAAAAACGGATACAACTATCTTGAGATCATGCCTTTAAATGAATATCCATGTGATGAATCCTGGGGATATCAGGCAACCGGATTTTTCAGTCCTACCTCCAGATATGGAACTGCCGACCAGTTAAAAGCCTTTGTGGATGCCTGCCATAAACATGGGATTGGTGTTCTGATGGACTTTGTTCCTGTCCACTTTGCAGTGGATGCCTATGGTCTGGCAAATTATGACGGAACAGCCCTTTATGAATATCCAAACTCTGCCGTAGGTGTCAGTGAATGGGGAAGCTGCAATTTCATGCACTCCCGCGGTGAAACAAGAAGCTTCCTTCAGTCCTGTGCCAACTATTGGATGAGTGAGTTCCATATGGATGGAATCCGCATGGATGCAATCAGCCGTGCGATCTACTGGCAGGGTGATCCGGCACGCGGTGTAAATCTCAACGCCGTAGAGTTTCTCCAGTATATGAACCAAGGATTGAAACAACTCCACCCGTCTGCAATCCTTACAGCAGAAGATTCCACTTCCTTCCCGAAGGTTACTGATCCTGTTTCTCAGGGCGGGCTTGGTTTCGACTATAAATGGGATATGGGATGGATGAACGATACACTTGATTATTTCCGTACCGGTCCGGAATATCGTACAGAGAATTATCACAAGCTCACCTTCTCCATGATGTATTATTATGATGCACGTTTTCTCCTTCCTCTGTCACATGACGAGGTGGTTCACGGCAAGGCAACGATCATGCAGAAGATGAACGGAGATTACGATAATAAGTTCCCGCAGGCACGTGCCCTGTATATGTATATGTATGCACATCCGGGCAAAAAGCTGAATTTCATGGGAAATGAGATCGGCCAGCTCCGTGAATGGGATGAGAAGCGCGAACAGGATTGGATGCTTTTGGACTACCCGATCCATGAAGGATTTGCCCGCTTCATGAAAGATTTGAACCATCTTTATCTTGAACACCCTGCACTCTGGGAAAAGGATTACGAAGCAGACGGCTTCCGATGGATCGACTGTCATCAGGAAGCAAACTGTATCTATGTCTTTGAGCGAGACAGTAAAAAAGAAAAAATCATTTCTCTGTTCAACTTCTCTGACCATGAACAGATGTATGAACTGAAGCTCCCGGGCATTACCAGCCTTAAAGAACTTCTGAACAGCAATCTTGAAATTTACGGCGGCACACAGAAACGCAAGAGTACAGTCAAAACACTTGAAAATGACCGAATCCTTTTGACTCTTCCGCCATTTTCAGCTGTATATTACACTCCTGAGGTTTAAACTTCATAAATTTAAGGGGACATATCCTTTTGATATGTCCCCCTGTTTTTACTGTCTGCCATAACGGACAGCAAGTGTTTTCATTTCTTTTTGTAATTCTTTTGTGAACTGTCCTTCTTTTAATCTCCATTTCCAGTTCTTTCCAAGTGTGGAAGGCTGATTCATACGTGCAGAATTGTCAAGTCCCAGATAATCCTGCATTGGAATGATACACAGATTAGCAACACTTCGCATTACCAGACAGATCAGATCCTGACAAAGTTCCTTTCCGGAATCTCTGAAATTATTCAGATACTCACGAACCTGTCTTCTCTCTGCCGGAGTGATATCCTCAAGCCAGGAAAGCAGGGTTTCATTGTCATGCGTTCCCGTATAAACAACACAGTTTCTCGGATAGTTATGAGGCAGGTAATCACTTGCATTTCCTGTATCGCGTTCATCAAAGGCAAACTCGATCACCTTCATGTTTGGATAACCGCTCTCCTCTACAAGCTGTTTTACGCTGTCTGTCATATATCCAAGGTCTTCAGCGATGATCTCTCTGTCTCCCAGTCTTGCTGAGATTGCACGGAACAGGTCGATTCCCGGGCCTTTTTCCCACCAGCCGTTTTCTGCTGTCTTGTCTCCATATGGAATTGCATAGTATTCATCAAATCCACGGAAATGGTCGATTCTTACGACATCGTACAGACGGAAGCAGTTGGAGATTCGCTTGATCCACCATTCATAACCGGAGTTGTGGTGTACTTCCCAGTTATACAGAGGATTTCCCCAGAGCTGTCCTGTTGCGGAAAATCCATCCGGCGGGCATCCTGCAACCTGTGTCGGGCAATTTTTCTCATCCAGCTTAAAGAGCCACGGATTTGCCCAGGTATCTGCACTGTCCATTGCCACATAGATCGGGATATCGCCGATGATCTGAATGCCGTTTTCATTTGCATAAGCTTTGAGTTTCATCCACTGCTGCCGGAATTTGAACTGCAGATACTCCTGAAATTCAATCTCAAAATACATTTCTTCTCTGTAATAATCCAGTGCATTCTGCCAGCGAAGACGGATATCCTCTGCCCACTCGCTCCACGGAATGCCTCCGAAACGCTTCTTCACCGCCATGAAAAGTGCATAGTCTTTAAGCCACCAGGCTTCTTCTTCCTGGAATTTACGGAATTCTGCATCCATATAGATATCACTTTTCTCATATGCTTTACGCAGAAGGAACATACGTCCTTCATATAATTTTGCATAGTCTACGCTGGTCTCATCCTCGCCAAAATCTATTTTGTCACATTCTTTCTTTGTCAGTACGCCTTCTTCGATCAGATCTTCAAGACTGATAAAATACGGATTTCCTGCAAATGTAGAGAAAGACTGGTACGGCGAATCACCATAGCTGGTCGGTCCAAGCGGAAGAATCTGCCAGTAGCTCTGTCCCGCTTCCTTAAGTGCATCCACAAATTCATAGGCTTTCTTGTCAAAACATCCGATTCCATATTTTGACGGCAGACTGCTTATCGGAAGCAGCACGCCACATTTTCTGTTCTGTCCCATTTTCTTTCCTCCCATGTATTCCTAACGCGGAAAAACCAGGCGTCCACTCACGCCCGGTAATCCTGATTATCCGTTATAGTTATTTTGTCATATATGAAGCAGAATCGTCAATGTTCAGAATTGATGGTTTATGTTAAATTTTTTAGATGTTTTGACTAATCTGAAAATGCGTCGATTCCTTTCTCTACTTTCCATACATTTCCGCCAGTGCCGGCCAGAGATTCTGGTTTCTCTGGTACATTGGCTGGTATTCCTCGACTGGCATGGGACACTGGCTCCCGCCATTTTCAATCGTGACTGCAGGAATTCCAAGCTTCAGTACAAAATAATCACTGCATCCGGCTGCATCTGTTGCATCCTGAATTGTTGAGTGCATCTCGTAACCTGTTACGCCAGATACCAGACTTGCAAGCCTCTGGTCTGCCTCCATAACTTCTCCCTGACTTCCATAATTCCAGTAGATCAGATTCCCAAAAGAATGATATGCGATACAGCAGTCGAGATCATAATTCTGAGACACACTTAATATAGCCTGTGCCTCTGCCTCACTTGCGGGACTCGTTCCCTTATAACACTCAGAAGCAGGATTCGCCGCTCCTGTATATTCTTCCCAGCCGGCATCAAAATTTCTGTTCAGATCCACGCCTCTGGCATTTGCTTTCCAGAGTGCAAAATACTGTCTGCTGTCGGAATATGCATTTCCCGAAACCAGATCCTGCTGATAGCAGTCTTCCAGCTGGCTTTTTAATACCGCATCAGAAATCCCGTCCACTCCTTTCTGGCTGATAGTTACACCATCCGGATTTACCATTGGGATTACATGAAAACAGACTTTTTTGTATAATTCACTCCAGCTCTTTCCATTATAGCTTCGCTCTTCTGAATATCTTAGATAATCCTCTATCTGATTCATCGCAAGAACAGTATTCATATATTCTCTTGCATGCATCGTTGCCTGGATCAGAATGTGATGTTCAGCATTCACATTCCCCAGAACAGCTTCCAGAATTTCTCTTCCGTCTACAGTTGTTCCCAGAGATTCTATCTGTATCTGTTCCGGATATTTTTCCTGTAAGATTTCCAGATCCTGTTTCATCTGCTCATATGAATATTGCAGATTGCTGACCTGTACCACAGGTGCATCTGGCTGCACATTCGCCTCAGCTGCCATCACATTTACAGATATGCCCTGCACGACTCCGATAAAAATTCCTGTAACACCTGCGATAATTTTTTTATATGTCTTCATCTCATTTCCTATCTTCATATTTCGAACATTTTTCAGATTCTTACTGGAATTCCAGATAAGCCGCAAGTGCATATCCATGATTTCCCATATAATAAATCTCATAAAAATCATTTGCAGCAGTAGCAACAAAGCTTACCGTAGCTCCCAGTGGTATCTGACATATTTCTCCTGAATCGACATCAGGACCAGGACGTAATGTGATGCTCTGCTTGCAGTTTACCACCCTGCATGTATCATAATAGGAACCGCCATAAGAAGATGACAGGTAACTTGCCAGTGCATACCCCGTATTTCCATTATAAGAAATATAATAAAATCCATTCGAAGCCGCACTGATATAAGAAACCGCTGCACCTAACGGAATCTGACAGATTTCTCCGGCTTCTGTGCTTGGGCTTGTCCTCAATGTTATACTCTGTTTGCAGTTCACAACATAATATGTTTCATATCCATATGTAGTCGTCTGTGCCGGTGCGGGTACATAGGATGCACCGGCTGAAGGTTTACTTGTGGACAAATACGATGCCAGTGAATAACCAGTTTTTCCATTGTAATTTATTTTATAAAATCCATTTTCTGCTGACTCAATATAACTTACTGCTGCACCCAGCGGAATCTGACAGATTTCTCCCGAATTGATATCTGGTCCGGGACGTAATGTGATACTCTGTTTACAGTTCACGACATAATACGTCACATATTGCGGTGTTTTTTGCTGCACACTCTCTGCCACCGACTGTTCTTTTACTTCCGGTTCAGGTGTCGAAACTGCTTTCTCCTGTACCGGCTCAGGTGTCGGAGTCGGAGTAGCAGTAACTTCTGCTGGCTCTGCAGTTTTTTCTTCCTGTTTTTCCATTTCTGGCTTTTCTGCGGCTTCTTTCTCTGTGTCATTATTTGTTCCCAACGAAATCGAAACAGAACATCCGCTTATCGGAATCATCAATGCAAAAGCCAGTATACCTGTACATAATCTTCTTTTTCTCATCTTTTTCATTCCCCTCATTGTTTATTTCTATTATACATTTTTTCTGCATATTTTTGAATATATTTTTTGCATTTGCGGGATACTACTTTCTGAATAGTGCTACTGTTCACAGCAACCTGGTCATAATTACTACTTATCATTATAAAGGAGCATTTCTTTATGAAAAATAAAATTCCGCACAGTTCTTCGCCTTCTAACCAGGAGATCATGGATTCTTATGATTTTCTGGCAAATTCCGCATCCACCCAGGACTGCACCGGTCTGATTCCTTCGGGTCCGGTGAATGAGGATGAGTTAACGTCTTATGAGACGGTTTACCATTATCTGCCGCCCCAGATCAAAAATCCCAAAAAGGAACCAGAAGACAGGAAACATCTGTAAACAGACTCAAAAGTCCCATAAGGTCATATCAGACCTCAGGGACTTTTGCTGTTTTATTTTTCAGCTGCTTTTGCAGCATATTCTGTTGTTACAAGATTTTCGTATGATACACGTTCCTTCAGTTCACCTGCATCTTCCAGGATATCTTCCAGAAGCTCAAAACTCTCTTTCTCGAAAATGAGGTTTGATTTCCAGGTATCCTGATCGTAATAACGTTTTACGATAGTTGTAACTGTGTCGAGGTCTGTTTCCGCAAACTGAGGAGCAATCACCTTAGCGATTTCTTCTGGTGTGTGTGTCTGGACGTATTCCATGCCTTTCTGGAGAGCATCTGTAAATTTCTGGATAATTTCAGGGTTCTTCTCCATGTAACTGGTCTTTGCACTGTAGGAAGTATATGGAACATATCCGGAATCTACACCGAGAGAAGCCACCACATATCCTGCTCCTTCTTTTTCCAGTGCTGTCGCAGACGGCTCAAATTCCACTGTAAAGTCTGACGAAGTGTCTCCCGAAAAAGCTGCTGCCGTGGAACCAAAATCAATACTCTGGTCGATCATCAGATCTTTCTGTGGATCCAGACCGTTTTTGCGGAGAATATACTCAAACACCATTTCCGGCATGCCGCCTTTACGCCCGCCAAGAATTTTCTTATCTTTCAGATCTTCCCATTTAAAATCCGGCATTTCTTCTCTTGCCACAAGAAAATTTCCGGCACGCTGGGTCAGCTGTGCAAAGTTTACAACAGGATCCGTAGCTCCCTCCTGATAGGCATAGACAGATGCTTCCGCTCCCATAAATCCAATATCTGCCTCACCGGATATTACAGCAGTCATTGTCTTATCTGCTCCAAAACCAGTCACAAGTGTCAGATCCAGCCCCTCATCTTTAAAATATCCCTCTTCGATTGCCACATACTGTGGTGCATAAAAGATTGAATGTGCCACTTCATTCAGTGTAACCTTTGTAAGCTTCTCTTCCGTGCTGTCTTTCTTCGCAGCAAATACTCCCATTGGCAGTGCAGTCACCGCCAGAACAACTGCTGCCGCCAGTGAGATCCATTTTTTATTTTTCATGCAGATTCTCCTTTACAGACTTCTTCTGTTAGAGTATGCAGAAAATAGAAGATTGTGAAGGCATTCATAATTTGTTATAATTTTCTGAAAGAATCTCAGCTCACCATCTATCAGAAGAATTTCGAAAATAATATTACTCAGACAAAGGGGCACTTATATGGAAAAAAATCTTACAGACAATTACGAAAAACAGATATATATCGGAAGAGACTTGTTTTTGAAATATGATCAGGATATGCTGATAAAGAAATATGGACTGGAGTATGACAAGGAGTATCTGTATCTGAAGTATATCGGAACTGAATATCGCATTCGGCGGGCAGATGGAGCAATAGAATATAAAAATGGTCAGAAATGGAAAATGTGCAAAGAATATACCATTGTCATGACGATCTATGATCTGCTTTGCTATTCAGGAGAAGAAACGGTTCCGCCTCTTACCGGGCAGTGGCAGCCTGTGGCAGGATTTGTCACAGCAGGAAGCAGTCCATCTGCGGAAGTATTTGCAAAAAAGTATGAAAAAGTTTTTACCGGAAAGGCAGAGAAAATCAGACAGGCATGTATTCACCTTGGAGGCATCCAACAGCCGAGACTGGCCGGAGCAGATCTGACTTTTGAGATGCCGGTGGTGTCATATTTTTCAGTATTGTTCCAGTACTGGGATGCGGATGAGGAATTCCCGGCCAAGATATTGATTTTGTGGGATAAAGTGTCCATGTCTTATCTGCATTTTGAGACTACTTATTATCTTCAGGGGGATTTACTGGAGACAATTGCCCGGCAGATGGGGTTACAGCCGCTTAGTTGATCCGTGTCATAGTATGCAGATACATATGCAGCATATGATAGAGTTCTTCCGGTGTCTCACGTTTGTTATGGTGAATCCACACAGAGATAATGCCAACCACCAGAGAACTGAACAGACTGCAGGCATAATCTTCTGTGACGGAAAGAAAGTTATCATTTCCCAGTTCATTCCGGATATAAACCGGAATATATTCGTTATGTACCTTTTGCATTGGCTGGATCAGGTTATTCTTGATTAATACTTCCAGAACGGCAGAATTGTAGTACAGCTCATTCAGGATGAATAGAGTAAATGATGGCCGATTGTCTTCCGGAAGCAGATGATATCCATTGTAGATATCCTTGATGCGCTGCTCATAGAGATATTCCAGAACATCCTGGGTGCGGTCGAAGAGACGGTAAAAAGTGGAACGTCCTACGGTGGATTCTTTCTGCAGATCTACAATAGTGATTTCAGAAAAAGGCTTCTCATCAAGACAGTGCAACATGGCATTGCAAATCAGCTTTGCGGAAGTCTGAGAACGCTTATCAGGTTTAATATGGTACATTTTTAGCTCCTTTGTTTTGTATTTCAAAAACTATTGTAACACAAATTCTTTGGTGATATAATCCCTAATAATAAAATATGTATTATAAAAAGAATGGAATGGAAGGTAATGGATTATGAATACTGCATTAGATAAAGCATCACATGCCATTCAGAGAAAGGCAGTCGGAGCAATTGTTGATGTTATGTTGAACAAATTTGATAAGGACCGGGAGAAAGCTTATAAAGAGATCCTGGATATTATCAAACAGTTCTGGGGCAAAAACTTTACAGATGAAGCATATGAGAAAGTATGGAATGCAATGAGAGATCCAGACAACAAGTGGATGCGTTATATCAACCGGATTCTGGATGAGACAGATAAGAATGTGGCAAAGGTTACCTTGATGAACTTGGGATTTGAGGCATTTATCCATGGAACAAAGACCATTCGTAAGAATCGTGAGATTTACAACTGTAATATTCCATGGCTGATTTTATTTGATCCAACCAGCGCATGCAATATGCATTGTGCGGGATGCTGGTCAGGTACTTATGGACATAAGTACAGCCTGAGTTTTGAAGATATGGATAAAATAGTGACAGAAGGAAAGGAATTGGGAACGTATCTGTATATGCTGACAGGTGGAGAGCCGACGGTTCGCATGAAGGATATTTTCCGTCTGGCAGAGAAGCATCATGATGCGTATTTTGCTTTGTATACCAATTCTACTCTGATCAATGACGAGATGTGTCAGGAAGTAGTCAGACTGGGAAATATCACATTTATGTTATCCATTGAGGGAACACCGGAGACTAATGATGCAAGAAGAGGAAAAGGGCACTATGCAGCAGTTATGAATGCTATGGATCTGCTGAAAAAGTACGGTATTGTATTTGGCACCTCTATTTGCTACACCAGAAATAATATCGAAGC
>OLSI01000174.1_pt1 | contig 52628 bp, 45 predicted proteins | sample 1672661 | NCBI WGS metagenome assembly OLSI01 (sample SAMEA3136711, study PRJEB25190) | human gut metagenome | biome: human gut; feature: human-associated habitat; material: faeces | place: Austria | collected 2013 | reverse complement strand
GTGAAGGTGGACGTACTGTAGGATCAGGACGTGTTGCTACAATCATCGAGTAATATTCGTGATGGCATTGAGTCGTGCAAATAAGTAAATAATATCAGGGAAGAGTGTTTGCATTCTTCCCTGTATTTTTTTGCTTATTTATAAGGCGAAATCCCGCGATTGAATGAGTCAGTCGAAAAATCTCACGCTATATCTGATTTTTCTGAATCAAATAAATCTTAAGAGCAAGTTCTATTTCCGTATGTCTGGAATTATCTCTCAAATCAATTTCAAGTAAATCACAAATTTTCTGAAACCGATATTTCACAGAATTATAATGTAAAAAAAGTTTTTCAGATGCCAGCTTTAAATTCCATCCACAGTTGATGATAGACTGTAGTGTTTCAATCAGGTTTGCATGATGCTGGTCATCGTATTGCTGCAGAGGCTTTACATATTTATCGCAGAATTCAATTGCCTCGTTATTGGATGAAATAGAAAATAATAAACGATAGATTCCAATCTGATCATAAAAGAACAAACGGTTAAATTGCTGAATCTGATAGACAGTCTGGATGACCTGCTTTGCCTGTTGGTAGCTGTTGTGAATATTGATAATGTCATCTACATACATTCCAACTCCCATTGAAATAGTAAAAGGAACGGCGTTCAACAGACTGTGCTGGATTTGACTGAATGTATCTGCAAGGGTTTTACGGGCGCTGACAGGCAGTTTTCCAGTGATCAGAAAGGCAATAAAGTCACTCTGTGAATAATAAATAGTGGAAGGGAATGCCTGCTTGATACACTTAATAGAAGTATCAAAAATCCGGTCCGTATATTTCTGAAGCTTTTCATTTGTTCCGGTATCCAGATCACGCAGATAATACTTTTTAATATTGTTTATATCGATGATCGCAACAAATCCGCCGCCGTCCAGATCCCAGCCGTATAAATGGGCACGTGTATTGATCTCTTCACGTGTTTTGACGTTGTTAAGCATTAGATCACCTACAAAAGAAGAGTAATATTTCTCTTCGATCATCCGGTTACTGATTCGGATCTGCATACGCAGGATAATTACGATACTGGCATATTCGATCGCTGTTTTGTAGATATTGGAGTCAGTATCCGGATATGTCCGGTCAGAAAGAAGCATAATATATCCAAATTTCTGCTCTTTATTGACAACGTCGATACACTGATATTTCTCTCGGTATTCATTTAAAATAATTTCATATGATAATCCCTTCAGATAAAGACTATCCTCGCTTACATTTTCAGAAAAATATACTTTGTGGAAAACAGTATCAACATAGGCAGTCGGTTCCTGGATCAGAGTACTCAGTGTCTGCAAAATTTGATGGATAGAGCGGTCATTTGTTGCCAGTTCCAGGAAACTCTCGTGAATCTTGGAAGATTCTTTTAGCTGCTCCGCCTGTTTGGATATAATTCCGGACAGGGTTGGATTGATAATGTCGGCAAATGCGTAGATTGCCGGACAGTAGATCAGTGGCAAAGCTTTTTCATCACAAAGTTTTTTGGCATTTTCCGGAATAACCTTTATGTACCGGTCCGATTTGACAATCAGTGCACTGATATTTCTTGACAACAGCTTGCTGATGAAATCAATAAAAGCATTAGGCGTCTTTTCCAGGGCATAGGTCGTTGTGATCACAACTTCATTTCCTTTTAACCACTGGAAGCCATCCGGAGTATCAACGACGGTTACTGTGGAGATTTCTCTGTGTACACCGAGATTTCCGGAAATAAGTTTTAATCCCTTAATAGTTGGCAGTTGTAATAGTTCTTCGACAGTCATTTTTAGTCTCCTTGTAATAGAATTGTATCTCAAATACAAAAACTGATAAAATAATTATATCACAAATACAAAAAAATGATGTCGAATATAAAAAAATCAAGATAAATTTGTACATGATATATATAGAAAGCAAAGTTGTTAAGTTTTAAACTTATCATCAACAAGAGGAAACTGGATAACAAAAAAAGAACATGAAAGAAGAAAGGAAGAGAGTATATGGATTATGTAGAGATTTCTAATTCAATGATCGTGTATTTGCTTTGTGGTATTACTGTAGCAATTGCATTTGTCCAGGCTGTTCTTTATATCCGAATGGCAAAGAAAATGACAGTGAAGGCAAACATTCCGGCAACAGTGCCGAAGACAGCATTCAGAGTCGGTCTCATTTCCGCAATCGGACCTGCACTTGGTGTATTTATCGTAATGGTTGGTCTTATGACTTCGATCGGAGGTCCAATGGCATGGCAGAGACTTTCCATCATTGGTGCAGCACCGACAGAGCTTACTGCAGCAACGCTTGGTGCTGAAGCGGCAGGCGCAGAGCTTGGAGGAGCTGGATTTACACTGAAAGTTATGGCTGTCAGCTGGTTCGTAATGGCACTCAACGGAGCCGGATGGCTGGTTGTAACAGGCCTTTTTACACCTGCACTTGAAAACTTAAGAACAAAGATGAGCGGTGGCGATTCAAAATGGCTGGTTGTAATGAGTGGGGCCTGTTCACTTGGTATCTTCGGTTATCTGGATGTCAACGAAATTGGTAAAGGATGGGGAAATGCAGCAGCCGTTGCCGGTGGTATTATCGGAATGGCAATCCTTGAAAAATTTGTAGCAAAGAAAGTTCCAAAAATCAGAGAGTACAATCTTGGTATTGCAATGATCATCGGAATGTTATTTGCAATCATCTATGATATGGCAGTTGGAGCATAGGAGGGTATGATTATGGAAAATAAAGAATTAATGTCAGAATGGAAAAAGAATAGTATTAGAATCGGTACTCCTACAAACCTGCTCGCAGCATTTACATCATTTATACCGGTTATCTGGCTGTGTATTACCTATAACTGCTGGCCGGATCCGAAAGTAGTACTTGCAGGATGGGGAATGGTTGCATTATCATTTGGTGCATTCTATGTTGTTGAACCAATTTCTTACTATGCAGCTCTTGGACTTACTGGTACATACTTAAGTTTCCTTTCAGGAAATATCGGTAACATGCGAGTTCCATGTGCAACAATGGCTCTTGAAACGACGGAGAGTGAACCAGGAACGCTTCAGGCAGAGGTGGCTTCTACAATGGCAATCTGTGGTTCTATTATTACAAACCTGATCGCTACAACAGCAGCTGTTTTAGTAGGATCAGCAGTTGTATCCGTACTTCCAGATGTTATTGTATCCGCTCTTACAAAATATGCAGCAGGTGCAATTTTCGGAGGAACTTTTGGAACCTATGCATTGAAATATCCTAAAGTTGCCATCTTTGGTATGGGACTTCCGCTTATCCTTAAATTTACGATCGCTCCTCCGGCATGGGTACTTATCGTTGTGTCTGTATTCGGAAGCCTTGGATTTGCAAGACTGTTATATGTAAAAGAAAAGAAAACTGCTTAGTGGGAAATGAATAAAAAGCAAAAGATTCATAGAGAAAAGAGGGAATAAGCATGAGTATGTGGAAAGAATGTGAAGGTTTACAGGAAGAACTCGTAAAAATGCGAAGAGAGTTGCATCAGATTCCGGAATTTGGTCTTGATCTTCCGGAAACGCAGAAATATGTAACAGATAAACTGGATGAACTCGGAATTCCTTATAAATGTTCAGGAACAGACAGTAGTATCATTGCAGAGATCAAGGGCGGGCAGCCAGGTAAGACGGTTGCACTCCGTGCAGATATGGATGCACTTAAGATTACGGAGGCAAATGATGTCGATTATAAGTCCAAACATGAAGGTCTGATGCATGCCTGTGGACATGACAATCATATTACAATGCTTCTTGGAGCCGCAAAAGTTTTAAATGCACACAAAGCAGAGATTAAAGGAAATGTAAGGCTTTTGTTCCAGACAGCAGAAGAATTATCCAAAGGTGCAGAGATTATGATCAAAGATGGCGCAATGGATGGTGTAGACGCTGTATTTGGACAGCATATTGGAAGTATCATCAACAAAGATATCCCGGCAGGAAAGGTCATTATTACTCCTGGATGTTGTATGGCATCATTCGACAGATTTGTGATCCATGTAAAAGGAACTGGCTGTCATGGATCTACTCCGGAAAAAGGAACAGACCCGATCACAATGGCATCTCATATTGTAATTAACTTACAGGAGATCATTGCACGTGAAGTTTCCGCAGTAAAAGCTGCAGTTGTAACAATTGGTTACTTCCATGGTGGTGTTGCTTATAATGCAATTCCAAGTGAAGTAGAAATCGAAGGAACGATCCGGGCACTGGAAGAACCGATGAGACAGTACCTTGCAAAACGAATTGAAGAGATTGCAAAGAGCACAGCGGCAACATTCAGAGGAACAGCAGAAGTTGAGATGGACTGGGGAGCACCTCCGGTAATCAATAACGACGAGATGGCAGCACTTGTAACTGAAGCCGCAAAAGAAGTTGTAGGTGAAGAGGATGTTGTAAGTAAAGTTCCGGCACCAAATATGGCAGGAGAGGATTTTGCATACTACTTACAGAAAGCACCCGGAGCATTTTTCTTCCTTAGTTCTTCTAATCCGGTAAAGCATACGGATGTTCCTCATCATAATCCACACTTTAATGTAGATGAAGACGTGCTCTACAAAGGATCAGCAATGTTTGTAAAGATTGTAGAAGCTTATCTGAAGTAGTATAATAAAGCAAAAAAGGCAGGATAAGAGTATGAATGCACAGATGATGATTTTATTGTATGCGGTACTATTGTTTGTAGTGATCTATTTTATGATGGTAGTTCCGGGAAAGAAAAAGAATAAAAAAATGCAGGAACTCCATGATTCGATCAAGGTTGGAGATGAGGTTCTTACAATGGGAGGGATTATCGCAACAGTAAAAGAACGGGATGGTGAAATCCTTATAGTAGAGATTGATCCGGAAAAAGAAATCTGTATGAAAATTCTGGTCTATTCTGTATCTACGATTCGTAAATAAGAGCTAAGAGCAAAGGGTGTTTCTCTGTAATATACCAGAAAAACACCCTTTTTAGTATGTTTATGTACAAGAAAAACTGCCAGTAGCAGTTTTTTTGTAGTTTATAGTTTTTGGAAAATAATAAAAAATTAACCATGCTAAAAATGACCAAAATTCATTTTTTAATTATGAAATTATTGTGACTATTTGATATTGACCATCAGTCATTTTTTTGTATAATATTCTATAGAATAAAAATGTAAAGACAGGGAGATGATTATTGTGGTCAAAGCGGGAAAATGGATAGCAAAACACAGATTTATAATTTTGTTACTGGGGATACTGCTTTTGATTCCGTCATTTATTGGAATGGCGAAGACAAGAATTAACTACGACTTGCTCAGTTACCTTCCGGAATCACTGGAAACAGTAGAAGGACAGGACGTTATGGTGGATGAATATGGTATGGGTGCATTCGCCATGGTTGTTGTAGAGGATACGGACATGAAAGATATCCAGAAGCTGGCAGATCAGTTTAATAAGGTTGATCATGTCGAAAAAGTATTATGGTATGGTGATGTGGCAGATCTTTCACTGCCGGTAGAGATGATTCCATCCGATTTGAGAAAAGCCTTCTACAACGGAGATGCGACACTGATGCTCGCATTATTTGACAATACGACTTCATCTGACGAAGCAATGAATGCAGTTGGTGAGATGCGTAAGATTGCCAGCAAACAGTGTTTTATTGCAGGTATGACAGGTGTTGTAGCCGATATCAAAAATGTAGCAATGAAAGAAGTCCCGATTTATGTTGTAATTGCGGCAATTCTTTCTTTTCTGGTGCTGGAAATTACCGGAGAATCCTTCCTGGTACCGATTTTTTTCCTGATCAGTATAGGTGTAGCAATTGTATATAATCTGGGAAGTAACATTTTCCTTGGCGAGATCTGTTACATTACAAAAGCGCTGACGGCGGTATTGCAGCTGGGGGTTACGATGGATTACTCCATTTTCCTGCTGAATAGCTACGAAGAGAACAAGCGCCGTTTCCCGGGAGATAAGAACCGTGCAATGGGACATGCGATTTCTAATACATTCAAATCCATTGTAGGAAGTTCTGTTACCACAGTAGCAGGATTTGTAGCTCTTTGTGTTATGACATTTGCACTTGGTCGTGATCTTGGTATTGTTATGGCAAAAGGTGTTATCATTGGAGTGCTTTGCTGTGTAACAATCCTTCCGGCAATGATTCTTATCTTTGATAAACCGATTGAAAAAACCAAGCATAAACCGCTGATCAAGAGCATGGATAAGGTTTCGACATTTATCACCAAACATTACAAAGTATGGATCGTTGCTTTCCTGATCTTGCTTATTCCTGCTATTTATGGCAATAATCATACAAAAATTTATTATAATATTGCACAGTCACTTCCACAGTCACTTCCATCAAATGTGGCAAACAGTGAACTGAAAGATGACTTTGATATGAGTACAATGCATATAGTTATGGTAGATAAAGACATGGATGCCAAAGAGAAAAAGGCAATGATGAGTGAAATTGATGATGTCAAAGGTGTAAAATGGACACTTGGACTTAACTCTATCGTTGGATCTTCTATTCCGGAATCGATGATCCCGGATGATGTAAAGAGTATGCTTCAGGGTAAGGATACCGAGTTGATGTTTGTATGTACCAAGTATGAGTCTGCAACTCCGCAGGTCAACAAACAGATCAAACAGATTGATAAGATTGTAAAATCCTATAATAAGTCTGGAATGGTAATCGGTGAAGCACCACTGATGAAAGATCTGCAGGATGTAACAGATATCGATCTGACAAGGGTTAACGTTATTTCAATCGCAGCAATCTTTATTATCATTTTGCTTATATTTAAATCCATCTCGCTTCCGATCATTCTGGTTTCGGTTATCGAGTTTGCGATTACGATTAATATGGCGATTCCGTTCTATCAGGGTAAGAGTCTTCCGTTCGTTGCAAGTATCGTTATCGGAGCAATCCAGCTGGGAGCAACCGTTGATTATGCAATCCTTATGACGACCAGATATCAGAAAGAACGTATGAAAGGCAAGAGTAAGAAAGAATCTGTTGCGATTGCACACAGAATCAGTATGCCATCGATCATTACTAGTGGACTGAGCTTTTTTGCGGCAACATTTGGTGTGACTTGTTATACACAGGTTGATATGATCGGTTCTATCTGTGAACTTCTTTCAAGGGGAGCGATCATCAGTGTGATCGTAGTACTGACTGTCCTTCCGGCAATGTTCCTGATCTTTGATCCGGTCATCTGCAGAACAACTGCTGGATACAGAGTGAAAAAAGATAAAAGTAAAACAGTTGCAGAGCCGACAGCATAGGCTCTGCTGAAAAGGGAGCAGGCTTAACTGATTGAAATTAGCAAAAAGCCTGTTCCTTTTTGCTGTCATACACTTAGAGAAAAATGGCATCTGAAGAAGCTTTTTGTATGTTGAAAATGGGAAGTAATGGCTGTGTACAGACCTTTCCGGAAAATAGAAGGTTGTTCTTTTGATTAAAATAGTATATACTATCTTAGTGTTACCCCAAAACATTCAAGAAAGGATTACATTTATGAAAATGCAGAAAAAACGAATCGTACAGTGCGGACTTTCTCTGATCTGTGCATTCGGTATCGCGCTGTCGGGGATGTCGGTACATGCAGAAGAGGTGGACAGCCTCGAAGATAAGACCAGTAATCTACAGAGTCAGTTGGAAGGGATCAACCAGGATCTGGTTACGATCAGCAATGAAATCGCTGAGACAGAAGTGAAAATTGAAGAGTCTAATAATGAAGTATTCCGTTTGGAAGCATCGCTCCAGATTTCCCGTAATAACGAGGAAGTACAGTATGCAAACATGAAGACTCGAATTAAGTACATGTATGAAAATGGTTCGGACACACTGCTTTCTATGGTATGTGAAGCAAAAAGTATGGGAGAGTTCCTGAACCGTGTAGACTTTATCCAGAATATTACAAAGTACGATAAGGATATGCTGGAGAATATGGTGAAAGTACGTGAAGGTATTGAAGAGCAGGAGGCTGAACTGAAAAGCAGGCAGCAGGAACTGCTTGACCTGCAAAGCCAGCTGGACAGTGAACAGGCAGCGTTGCAGGCAAAAGCAGAAGAGACTTCGACAGACCTTGCCACGGTAAATGCACAGCTTGAGGCGGCACGTGCGGCACAGAAAAAGCAGGAGGAGGAAGCCCAGAGGAAAGCGGATGAGCAGCTGGCAAAAAAGGCACAGGAAGAGACAAAGCAGGCGTCAGCTTCCGCCGGAAGTAATACATCTGCGGGCAATAATTCCGGGAACAGCAGTTCAGCGGGGAATAACAGTTCTTCTGGCAATAATAATCCTTCCAACAACAATTCATCGAATAATACTAGTTCCGATTCTTCCAATTCCGGAAGCGGTGGCTATGTGATCCCATCAGGCGGTCTTACCCCGTCAAAGGGAAGGATCTGGTATAATGGACATACCGAGACTTACTATTCTCAGAAGGTACTTCCGGGAGGAGGGCTTGCGATCCCAGGACGCCATATAGCAAGTGACGGAACAATCAGGGATGCCGATGGTTACATTGTTTTGGCAAGTGATGATTACCCAAGAGGAACAGTTGTAGAGACGTCACTTGGTGCTGGAAAAGTATATGATACCGGAAGTGGATCCGGAAATATAGATCTGTATACAGATTGGTAAAAGAAAAGCGGGGCAGTAAAGGACAAACCTTTTACTGCTCCGCTTTTGAATTTAATGAGATATGTATTTTCAGTGAATCGAAAAGGCATATTTTGCTTTGTACTGGAGAAGTCCGGTTACTGTGCTTCGTAGGTTGCCTTGGCGTCACGTATCAGCTTGTCGAATTTATCTGCATCCCATGCAGCACGTCCTGTAAAGAGTCCATCGATGGATGGCTGAACAATCAGTTCATTTGCATTGCCCGGATTTACGCTTCCACCGTATAATACAGGAATCTTGTCTGCTTCTTCGCCGAAAATTTCACGGAGGCATCCTTTGATGACTTTGTGCATCTCTTCAGCATAGTCAGCTGTTGCCGGAGTTCCGTTTACACCAATAGACCATACCGGTTCGTAAGCAACCCAGATCTTGTCCACCTGAGAAACGGGAACATCATGGAATCCGACTTTAAGCTGTGTGCGGAGTACTTCTGCACTGATTCTGAAATCTTTTTCTTCTGCGGTCTCACCGATACATAATAAAGTAGTGAAGCCATGGTTTAATGCTGCTTTTACTTTTTTGTTTTCTTCTGCATCGGTTTCACCAAATACGTGACGTCTTTCAGAATGACCGATCATAACAAGATCAAGACCAAGCTCTTTTAACATAAGAGGAGAAATTTCCCCGGTAAACTGTCCCTGGTCTTCCCAACACATATTCTGGGCGCCGAGAAGTACATAGTCTCGATCTACATTTTTCGTAGCACTTTCCAGTGTTGTGTAAGAAGGGATGATGAAAAGTTCAATCTCATCACGGCTGATATCCTTTGTATTTTCTACAAGTTTCTGCAGGTAAGCAACGGTATCCTGAATATTTTTGTACATTTTCAGGTTGCTTCCAAAATAAAGTTTCTTCTGCATAGTGTCCTCCTTTAGATTTTATCAATATTAGATTCTGAGAAAATTATACTACGCGGATAAGGAAAAAACAATGGTAGAAACGAAAGCGAAACCTCGAAAAAATACGTTAAATAATAAACAAACGAAAAAACGAAAGAAAACGAAAAGATAAATGGAATAATATGTTTAAAATGCATAAAAATACGATGTGGAAAATATAAAAACTTACGAAATATTAAAAAAGTGTTGCGAAAACGATGAAAACGCTATAAAATAAAAACATAAAACAAAAGGAAAAACAAATTAAAATAAAACAAAACGAAAGGAATAACGAAAATGAGCGAAACAATTTTTAAACCAGTAACAGCTATCACAATGGGAGATCCGGCAGGTATCGGACCAGAGATCGTAGTGGGAACTATGCTTGATAAAGAAATTCATGAATGCTGCAAACCGTTTGTGATCGGAAGCATTGCTATTCTTGACAGAGCAGCAAAAGTACTTGGAAAAGAATTAAAATATAACAAGATCGAAGATCCTTCAGAAGCAAAATATGAATATGGTACAGTTGATGTGATTGAAACAGGTGATTATGACACCGATTCTATCAAATGGGGTGAAGTTCAGGCACTTGCAGGACAGATGGCAATTGACTGGATCATGAAATCCATTGAACTTGGAATGGCTAAGAAGGTAGATGCAGTTTCTACAGCACCAATCCACAAAGGAGCGATCAAACTGGTTGGCATCAAAGAACCTGGACATACAGAAATCTATCAGAACCAGACACATTCGCCATATGCTCTTACAATGTTCTCCTGCCACAAACTGAGAGTATTCTTTGTAAGCCGTCATATGTCACTGGTTGATGCATGTCACTATGCAACAAAGGATGTCATCCTTGAAGATGTAATCAATATCGATAAGGAACTTCGTAAAGTCGGAATCGAAAATCCACTGATCGCTGTAGCTGGGCTGAACCCACATAATGGAGACAACGGATTATTCGGAACAGAAGAAATCACAGATATCGGACCGGCGGTTAAAGCAGCTCAGGAAAGAGGAATCAATGCTGTTGGACCATGCCCGGCAGATTCTGTATTCCATATTGGTAAATCAGGAAAATACGATGCAATCCTTTCTCTGTACCATGATCAGGGACATATCGCTTGTAAGACACTTGACTTCGAAAAGTCTGTAACACTTACATTCGGTCTTCCGTTTATCAGAAGTTCAGTAGACCACGGAACAGCATTTGATATTGCGGGAAAAGGAATCGCAGACTGCGTCAGCCTGATCGAATCCACAAAGGTAGTAGCAGAATACGCAGCAAAACAGCATGCTAAGAATGCATAAAGAAAAGTTTTAGGAGAGGTATTATAGAAAGCGAGGAATCAGTCATGCCACTTATCGGATCCGTTGCAGATGACCTTACCGGAGCAACAACTACGGGGGTATTACTTGCAAGAAGCAAGGCCAGAACAGCAGTATTCTTTAATGTAGAAGCAGCGATGAAAGCAGAGGGTGTAGACGAACTGGATGCGATCATCATCAGCAGCAATAGTCGTCCGCTTCCTGCAAATGAAGCTTATGATAAAGTAAAAGACGCAACCATCGCCTTAAAGAGCATGGGAGCAAGATATTTTCAGAAACGTATTGATACGACAATGCGAGGCGGCATCGGGGTTGAGATTGATGCAATGCTCGATCAGCTCAGTGAAAATACGGTAGCGGTTGTAGTACCTGCAATGCCACAGTCCAGAAGAATTCTGGTGGGTGGATACTCTGTGATCGATGGAGTGGCACTGATCAATACACCGGTTGCACAGGATGTAAGAACACCTGTAAAAGAAAACTACGTACCACGTCTTCTGGAAGGACAGACCAGAAGAAAAGTCGGACTTGTAACACTTGATAAAGTGCTTGCGGGCGATGAAGCTATCAAAGAAGCACTTGCAAAAGAACGTGCAGACGGATGCCAGGTAATCGTGGTAGATGCAATCACGTTGGAAGATGTGGAAAATATTGCACAGGCATGTATTTCACTGAATTGGGATGTGGTATCTGTAGATCCGGGACCGTTCACATCAAAACTCGCTTATTACAGAGATATCATTGGAGTTGAAGAGCCGAACCTTCCACCACAGGGAGATGAGACAGGAAAGACAGTACTGATCGCTGCTGGAAGTGCAACTCCTGTTACGAAAAAGCAGATGGAAATCCTCTGTCAGGATGAACGGCATGTACGCATCAGTGTTGAACCGATACCGCTGATTGATGGCGGTGAGGCAGCCCTTGATGAAGTATATAAAGCAGTAAATAAAGCAGTTGCACTTATGAAAGCAGCAGTTCCGCCGAGAGCGATTCTTTTTGAAACCGCATTACACGGAGAACTCCTGAACCTGGATGAAGAAGATGCAAAGCGTCACTATGCAGGCGGAATGAGTGCAAACCGTATTAACGCAGGTCTTGGGACAATTATCCAGCAGGTTCTGGAAGTTGTCGGAAAAGATAAAGTAGCAGGTCTTTATACAACCGGAGGAGACACCATGGTAAATGTATGCTACCAGCTTGGTGTAGAGTGTATAGAGGTTCTGGACTATGTAATTCCGCAGACTGACATTGGCCGTCTGATTGGCAGCCTGTACAGTGGACTTCCGGTGGTAGGAAAAGGTGGACTTACCGGTAATGACAATACGGCATGCGATATCGTGACGAGACTGTTTAATGAAGCGGCAAGAAAGTAATTTCTAAAGAGAGAAATGGAGGAAGAGGAAATGGAAAACGAAACAAAAAAACAGAAAGATCTTGATCTTCTGAACAAGATGAAAAAGCTTCCGGGTGGTCTGGTTATCATCCCGCTTGTAATCGCAGTATTACTTGCTACATTTGTACCACAGGTATATCAGATCGGTGGTTATGTAACAGCTCTTTTCTATGATGGAAATGCATGTATGATGGGATTCTTCCTGATCGTCTGTGGTGCATCGATCAATGTACGTCAGGTTGGTATGCCTCTTTACAAAGGTGTAGTAATGACCGGTATCAAATTCTTACTTGGTGTCCTTTTTGGGCTTATCGTAGGATGGGTTTGCGGACCTGCAGGATTCCTTGGAATCACACCATTTGTTATGATCGCTGCAATTACGAACTCAAACAGTTCCCTTTATATTTCGCTTTCATCACAGTTTGGTAATGCAACAGATACAGGTGCTGTTTCGATCCTGGCACTGAACGACGGACCGTTCTTTACACTGGTAGCTCTTGGAGCAACAGGACTTGCATCTATTCCGTTTAAATCATTAGTAGCAACAATCGTTCCGATCCTGATTGGTTTCATCTGGGGTAACTTAGACGAAGGATTTAAGAAAGCCTGCGCAACAGCACAGCCAATCGTAACATTCTTCATGACAATCTCTATCGGAGCAAAGACAGATGTATCTACAATCCTTAAAGCCGGAGCATCAGGTATCTTACTTGGACTTATCTCCGCTGCAACATCAGTAATCTTCTTCTTCGTAATCAACCTTTTCCTTCCGAAGAAAGAGAGAAACGCCATGGGTGCTGCAATCGGTACAACTGCTCTGAACTCTGCTATGACACCGGCTGCAGTTGGTGAAGCCGATCCTACAATGGCTCAGTATGTAGATATGGCAACAGCACAGTGTGCAACAGCTTCTATTATCACACTGTTCCTGATTCCTTTCGTAACAGCGTTCTTTGATAAGATGATGCAGAAGAAACAGAAAGGTATTTACTCACCGGAAGGATGGGCTCACTACAAAGTTACAGGTGAAGCTGCACCGGAAGAATAAAAATGTTATAATTTGTTTATGGAATGAAGTCCTCTTGTGTGTTACAATACAAGAGGACTTTTGTTTTATAGAGAATAGTTGTCGAACGAAAGGGTGAAAACTATTAAAGAAAGGAAAGTGTTTATGGAAGAGAAAATTACAGTTCGGATGACAGATACATACCTGTTTGACTTTACGTTATATCATACCTATTCGAAACTGGCAGGTTTTCTGACAAATATTCTGGGAGCAGCGATTGCTTTTATGGGAATCATCATGCTGGTTATGGGAAAGATAAAACCCGTGCAGATTATTTTTTATCTGGTAGCAGCGGTTGTGTTTATTGTGTATACACCATTGCTTCTGAAATACCGTTCTAAAAAGCAGGTAAAAAGAATTGAACGTTACCACGTTCCGAATGAAATGACTTTCAATGATGAAGGTATCCAGGTAGAGTTTGCTGATAAAAAAGAGACTTATGAATGGGAACAGATCCAGAAGGTAGTTACAACACCAAAGACAATTGGATTTTATTATGAGACAGAAAAGGCATTGATTGTACCAAAACCGGATTTTGGGGACAAGTTTGTACCGATTTTGACATTGGCAACAAAAAAACTCGGACCGGCCAGAGTACATCTGAGATAGCCTGTTATGTGGAGGGGAAAATGTTACAGGAAAGACGGAATCATATATTACAGAAAGTAACAGAAAATGGAAAAGTAAGAGTTGCGGATTTGAGCCGTGAGCTGAACTGTTCAGAAGTAACGATCCGTAATGATATCAAGAATATGGACCAGCAGGGACTTCTGCAGCGTACACACGGGGGAGCAGTCAGTCTGGAGAATAAGGTAAAACGCAAATATGCGGCAGAAAGTATTTACCGGAATACCGAGAGGAAAAGAGAGATTGCAGAGTGCGCATATGAGTATATAGAAGACCGGGATACCATCATTATTGATGATGCATCCAGCAGCTTCTATCTGGCAATGCATATCAAAGAGCATCCGGAAAAGAGGCTTGCGGTTGTGACGAATTCGCTCCTGGTAGGAAATGAACTTGCAGCAGTAAGACATGTAGAACTGTATATGATCGGCGGTCATGTGGGCGGTCATCTGGCAGCGACGATGGGAGATGCAGCCATTGAGAATATGGAAAAATTTCATGTAGATAAAGGATTTATCGGAGTACACAGTATCAATTTTGATGTGGGTCTGACATCCATCGCAACACCACAGATGCAGGTGAAGAGAGCGATATTCGAAGCATCCCAGCAGGTGTTTGTTCTTGCTGACAGCAGTAAATTCGGAGGTGGGTATGTGTCCGTGATCTGTCCGGTTAAGGATGTATACAAGATCATTACGGATTCGCAGATCAGCAAAGAGTATATCCGAAAAGCGGAGCATGAACAGATTCCACTTGTGATAGCCGGAAACCGGGAGCAATAATATGATATATGAGAGAATACAAAAGGGGCGCTTTTTAAAGCGCCCTAATCGATTTATAGCAAAAATAGAAATAAATGGAAAAGAAGAAACGGTCCATGTGAAGAACACAGGGAGGTGCGCAGAACTTCTGGTTCCGGGAGCAGAGGTGTTTGTTCAGAAGTCTGAAAGTGCAGGGCGTAAGACTGGCTGGGATCTGATCGGTGTCAGAAAGGCTGACCGGCTGATCAATATGGATTCCCAGGTGACAAACAAAGTGGTGCAGGAATGGATTGAAGCCGGGAGATGGTTCAAGGACGTGAAGATCGTCAGACCGGAAGTTACCTATAAGAATTCCAGGTTTGACCTGTATGTGGAATATGAAGAGAAAAAAGCGTTTATAGAAGTGAAAGGGGTTACGCTGGAAGAAGAAGGCGTGGTAAAGTTTCCGGATGCACCGAGCGAGCGGGCAGTGAAGCATTTAAAAGAGCTGGAAGAAGCGGTGCAGGATGGGTACGAGGCTTATGTATTCTTTGTGGTCCAGATGAAAGGAGTACGTTATTTTACACCAAACAGACGGACTCACAAAGAATTTGCAGATGTTCTTGCAGAAGCAGCGGAAACCGGGGTTCAGGTGATCGCAAAGGACTGTTTTGTAACGGAGGATTCCATTACAATTGCGGACGAAGTTCCGGTAGTACTTACCAATCCACAGCTCTATGAAGCACCGGAGCTGCTTGTGGAATGGTACAGAGAGCGGAAACGGGATCTGCCATGGAGACATTATGTAAATGCCTATCGGGTATGGGTGTCTGAAATTATGCTACAGCAGACGAGAGTGGAAGCAGTAAAGCCATTTTTTGAGCGTTTCATGACAGAGTTTCCAACGGTAAAAGATCTAGCCGAGGCACCGGAGGATAAGCTTTTAAAGCTCTGGGAAGGGCTTGGATATTATAACCGGGTACGCAATATGCAAAAAGCAGCGCAGAAGATCGAGGAAGAATACGCAGGAAAATTTCCGGAAAATTATGAGGAGATCAAGGCGCTTCCAGGAATTGGAAATTATACGGCAGGGGCAATTTCTTCTTTTGCCTATGGAATTCCAAAGCCGGCAGTGGACGGAAATGTTCTCCGGGTGGTATCAAGACTGCTGGCGAGCGATGAAGATATTATGAAAGCGTCCGTCAGGACAAAGATAGAAAATGCGATTGAACCGGTGATCCCGGAAGATGCAGCATCGGATTTTAACCAGGGGCTGATCGAACTTGGTGCGATTGTCTGTGTGCCGAATGGGGAGGCAAAGTGTGAAATCTGTCCTCTTACGGGAATCTGTGAAGCGAAAAGGCTGGGAATCCAGAATGAACTGCCGGTGAAGAAAAAGGCAAAAGCGCGCAGGATTGAGGAGAGAACCGTTTTGATTTTTAAGGATGGTGATCATGTGGCAATCCGGAAACGACCGGATAAGGGACTGCTTGCAGGTATGTATGAGTTCCCGAATCTGGACGGAAAGCTTACGATGGACGAAGTAACTGCTTACAGTAAATCTATCGGGCTTGCACCGATTCGTGTGAAAAAGCTGCGGAATGCGAAGCATATTTTCAGCCATATTGAATGGCATATGACTGCGTATGAGGTGATCGTGGATGAACTGGAGAAGAACTGCAAAGAAGAGATGATCTTTGCACATCCGGAAGAAATACAAAAGGAATATTCCATGCCATCGGCGTTTAGCGCATGGAAGGTGAAATAAAAGAAGGACATTGCTTTTCGATTTTGCGAAATGCGATGTCCTTTCTTTGGATCAAACAAAATAATTATAAGTGTTTAAATCACCTGACGTGCAAGCCGTGGTGACTTTGCACCTTCCTGTGCATAAATTAGTGTGTACAGGAAATATGCCATCACACATGCAGCAACTACATCCACTACGGAATGTTGCTTCAGGAACATGGTTGACAGAATGATCAGAATGCTTAAAACAAGAGATCCTTTCTGGATCAGTCTGGAGTGCTGAAGCTTCTCGCAATGGGAAATTGCGATGTAACAACAAATAGAGTTGTATACATGAAGACTTGGAAGCACATTCGTAGGTGTATCCGTCTGATAGATCCGTTTAACCAGCTCGATACAGAAGTTATCACGTGTAAATACTTCCGGTCTCAGGTTCAATCCATTCGGAAATACCGTGCAGATGATCAGAAAAATGGTCATACCGCTGAACATGATCGCGGAGGCTTTGTAAAATCCCTGTTTATCATTAAAGAACAAATATCCCAGTGTGACTGCAATATAAGCAAACCACAGCAGGTACGGAATGATGAAATATTCACAAAACGGGATGTAGTCATCGAATATCGAATGGATTACAAAATAATTGTCGGTCACATGGCGTTCCAGATAAGTAAACCATGGAAAATAAATAAAAGCATATAGTAATACCCATGCATGGCTGTATGTATGCATCAGTGTCTTTAATTTTTTAAAAATATGACTCATGATAAAAATCAGCTCCTTCGGGTGAAGATGTTTCTTCCTTGTTACTAGAGGTAGTATAACATTAAAAATTTTTCTCGACAACAGACTTCATAAAACATTCATATTTTTTTCTATTCTCTATTTTACGGAGAAACCTTCAAAGATATACATATCATATTTATTCCGTGCAGTTTTATAAGCTTTTTGATTGCGGAGTGTCCAGACTGCCATCGGAATACGGTACAGATAGTGGTTCAGCCAGACGGAAGGATTGCCGGCATCTGCAAGTTTATAAGAAATAAAGTCCGGACGACAGATCAGGTTGGTCAGCAGGAACTGTACACAAAAGCGCGCCAGAAAAGGATTTTCCGGATTCGTGCGAGTCAGGGCAGAAGAAAGCTGTCCACGAAGAACCTGAGGCGCATGCTTGTGAAACCATCGGATTCCAAGTGAGTTGAAAGACTGGACCATATAAGGCCCTTTATAATCCTTTAAAATATCCCATGCGGCAGGACAGAGCTTCATATTGCTGTCCGGAAGTTTCAGTTCAATCAGAAGAGGAACCCGCCCATTGACATAGCGAAGGACATCTGAAAAAAGTGGCATATGCTCCGAAGTTCCGGAAAGATGCAGGTGCTGTAGCGTATCAAACGTGGAATCCTCAACTGTCCCTTCGGCATTGCAGATCCGCTTTAAAGACTCGTCATGGAATACGACTACTTTTCCATCACGGGTGAGATGGATATCAAGTTCGATGGCAAGATTTTGTTTTACTGCCTCACGAAATGCCAGCATAGAATTCTCGGGAATCAGCCGGGAAGAATCATGTAGTCCGCGATGGGCATAATCCCGCTTGAGATAAGGGAGGATTTTGCTTCGGCGGGAAGTATTCGGCATGATCATATATAAATATAAGAAAAAACATACAACAACAGTTAAAAGAATCCAAAACAACAGCATAGAAAAGTCCCCTTCTTTTATGTAATAATTTTCAGTGTCTCAGGTTCGAGAGAGAACGAAACATCCTTCTGGAGATAAATCGGTTCGCCGTCAGAATGTACCGGAAGTGCTATTTTTGAGTGTACTTCTGCTTTTTTACAGCGGAAGATATGTACGCCTGGAAGTCGGGTATGCTTTCCGGAAAACACAGTCGGCAGAATTGCCAGAGCAATAATTTTGGGAACATTTGCAATCACAATAAAGTCCAGCAGATCATCATCCGGTTTGGCATCCGGGCAGAATTTGCATCCACCACCTTCATAAGGAAGATTAAATGCAGAGGCAAAGAAAACCCGTTTAAAATGAAGTCTTTTGGTATCGTCCAGAAGGATTTCCATTTCATCTGGCTGACAGCGGCGCAGACGGTAGAGTGAGCAGGCTGCATAGGCAAGTTTGCCCAGACCAAGCCGGTTAAAAAAGACTTTAACCCTGGAAATACAAAGTTGATGGCAGATAGCTGCATCGTATCCGATTCCGGAACTGACGGCAAAACGGTGAACCTTGTCATGATAGTGCAATACACCAAGATTGATTTTGCGCGTCTGTTCAGAATGAAGTACCAGATCCAGAGCTTTCATGGTATCGGATGGAAGGGCAAGTCCCCGGCCAAAATCATTGCCAGAGCCGATCGGAATGTAACCGAGGGTAACCAGGCTTAAATTCTGCAGACCACAGATTACTTCATCCACACTTCCATCACCACCAAGTACAACGATCGTAACAGGATCCCCGGAGGCGGTAAGCTCGGCGGCAATTTCCGTTGCGTGATGCCGGTGATGTGTAAAATGGATCTGGTAATCTATATGTTCTGCTATCAGCTTTAATTTAATCTTTTCCCATAGTGCAAGTCCCTGACCCGAGCGGGCGTTAGGATTGGCTATAAAATGATACATAAAGTCATCCCTTCACTTCTGTAAATTTAGTTTCATTCTAGCATCGGAATGAGAGGATATTGTCAAAAAAACAATAAAAATGCAAAAATTTATTGAGGCAGAGTGTTAAAAGTGCTATTCTGGTACATGTGTTAAAAAATGAACATAAAATAAATGGAGGTAATACTGTGAAATTTATAAGACAATTCTTGATTATCATATTGATTTCTTTTGCAGGAGAGCTTTTGCATGCAATCCTTCCACTACCGGTTCCTGCAAGTATTTATGGCTTGCTGATCTTGCTGGCAGGTTTGCAGACAAAAGTAATTCCTTTGAAAGCAGTTGATGAGGCCGGTGGATTTCTGATTGAAATCATGCCGATGCTTTTTATCCCTGCAGGAGTAGGTCTGATGGTATCATGGGGAGACTTAAAACCGGTTCTTATTCCGATCATGGTTACAATTGTAGTGACAACAGTGCTGGTTATGGGCGTGAGTGGAAGAACCGCTCAGTTTGTACTGAAGAAAGAGGAGAAGAAGGATGAGTAATATGCTGCATGGATCGACCTTTTTTTGTATGGCGATCAGTCTTTTTGGATATGAGGCAGGAATTTTTCTGCGTAAAAAGTTAAAAATTGGTATCTTCAATCCACTTCTTGTTTCGATTGTTTTTGTAATTATCGTACTAAAAGTGACTGGAATTGATTATGATACTTATGATAAGGGAGCGAATGTATTGAGCTACCTTCTGACACCGTCTACAGTCTGTCTTGCAATTCCGCTTTATCAGCAGATGAATCTTCTTAAGAAGAATCTGAAAGCGATCATTGCAGGAATTACAACAGGTGTATTTGCCAGCCTTGCCGGTGTATGGGTATTTTCTATGTTGTTCCACCTGAAGAAGCAGTTCTATGTAACACTTCTTCCAAAATCAATTACCACAGCGATCGGTATGGGAATCTCAGAAGAGCTTGGTGGAATTGTGACGATTACAGTTGCTGCGATCGTAATTACCGGGATTATTGGAAATATGTTTGCAGAGGGAATCTGTAAGCTCTGCAAAATTGAGCATCCGATTGCAAAAGGACTGGCAATCGGAACAGCTTCCCATGCTATGGGAACGGCAAAGGCAATGGAAATCGGAGAGATTGAAGGAGCAATGAGCAGTCTTTCTATTGCAGTGGCCGGATTGATGACGGTTGTAGGTGCATCGATTTTCTATCACCTGTATTAGAGAGGAGTGTGCAGAATATGGAGAAAACAATTATTTGTATCGGACGGGAATATGGAAGCGGCGGACATGAAATCGGTGAATTGCTGGCAAAGCGTACCGGTTATGCGTTTTACGATAAAGAGAAGCTGTTTGAAATTGCAAAGGTGCGCGGATATGAGAACGAAATGCAGGAGTATCTGGATGAACAGCCGGTGGACAGCCTTCTTTATTCAATCGCAATGAATTTTGCAGAACCGAAGAAGAAGCCATATCCATTTAAGCTGATTGAAGAGCTTGTGGAAGAAGGACCATGTATTATTATGGGAAGGTGCGCAGGTTATCTGATGAGAAACCGAGAAGAAGCTTTTAGTGTATTTGTCCATGCAGATATGGAAACACGAATTGAACGCGTGAAAGAGCGTGATCATATTACAAGCAGAATGAAAGCGAAACGTAAGATCCAGGATGTGGATGAGAAAAGAAGCGCTTTTCGTAAGGATTATACCGGACAGGAATGGGGAATGTCGAAGAATTATGATCTTTCGGTCAGCACTACAGAGTTGTCCTATGAACAGGCAGCAGATCTGATTCTGTATTATAAGAAGATGACAGAAGAATCTGACAGAGCTTAGAAGGTATAAAAAGAATATACTAGTTTGTTGAATCCAGAAATGGGAAATGACATGGCAGGTCATTTCCCATTTCTGGATTTTAGAGATATAGAAGGGCTCAATTTCTATATCTTAGTTTATAGAATACTTGGCTTCTATAAATTATTTATATATTCGTTACAATCTTTTAGAGGGCAAAATTTGATTTATCTAGGCATCTCCCATGCGTTATGATCCGTGTGAAGCAACATATGTGACTTGTGAGAAAGCGGTTTCTCAAAGAAATCACGGTACAGACGGAGTACATCCGGGTTCTCATGTGAGAAGCGAAGTGGTGCATTCTTATCAAGGAAATAAAGATTTTCACCACGTGTCCGTGCAAGTTCTTCTCCGTCATGGATTGGCTGACCGCCACCGCCGACGCATCCGCCAGGGCAGGCCATGACTTCTACAAAATCATAATGTACTTCACCATGTTCGATTGCTTCGATCAGTTTACGTGTGTTTCCGAGTCCGCTGACAACAGCAGCACGAACAGTAGCATCTCCAAGCTGGATCTCTGCTTCTACAACACCTGGCTGTCCACCAGGATTGCGGACAATCTTGAATGCATCCGGATCAGGGTTACGTCCGGTTACAAGGTAGTGAGCAGAACGAAGTGCTGCTTCCATAACACCACCTGTTGTTCCGAAGATAACACCGGCACCGGTCCATTCTTTCATCAGAGGATCGCATTCACGATCAACCAAAGAAGCAGGATCAATATGTGCAGAACGGATCATGCGTGTCAATTCACGAGTTGTAAGTACAACGTCTGTCTCGTGTCCGGCATATTCACCATAGAACAGTTCCATGTTACTTTCGCCTTTTTTGGCAACACATGGCATGATAGATACAGTAAACATATTTTCCGGTTTCACACCGATGGATTCTGCAAAATAGCTCTTCATAACAGAACCGAACATCTGCTGTGGTGATTTGGCTGTTGAAAGCTGTGGCACCAGATGTGGGTACTGTGATTTAAGGAAGCGTACCCATCCAGGGCAGCAGGAGGTAAACATCGGACGAAGATTTAATTCGCCTTTTGTAAATCTCTGCAGGAATTCATTTCCTTCTTCCATAATAGTAAGGTCTGCTGTGAAGGAGGTATCGAATACATAGTCAATACCCATTTTCTTCAGAGCATCCATGATCTTGCCGACAGTTGCTTCTTCACGGGAAAGACCAAGAGCTTCACCCCATGCAGCACGTACAGCAGGAGCAACCTGTGCAACAACGACTTTCTTGTCATCAGCGATTGCATCCCATACTTTCTCTGTATCATCACGTTCGCGCAGAGCGCCGACCGGGCAGTGAGTAATACACTGACCGCACAGAGAACAGGAAACCTCGGAGATCTTATGGTTGCCGGTTACATTAATAGTAGTACGGGAACCAGTACTTGTCACATCCCAGATATGTAAATCCTGGATCTTGTCACAGACCTGGATACAGCGCATACATTTGATGCATTTCTGTGAGTCTCTGATCAGCGGAAATTCTTTATCCCAAGGGAATTCTTCCAGACGCTGCTTAAATGGTATTTCGATGATGTTCAGGTCATTTGCGAGACTCTGCAGAGTACAGTTACCGCTTCTGACACAGGTAGCACATTTGCAGTCGTGCTGGGAAAGGATAAGCTGTACAGTCTGTCTTCTGGCTGTACGAACCTTTGGGCTGTTTGTATGGATTACCATACCTTCTTTTACTACGTTGTTGCAGGAAGTTACCAGCCGTTCCATTCCCTCGAGTTCAACAACACAGACACGACAGGCTGCGATCTCGTTGATATCTTTCAGATAGCAGAGCTTTGGAATCGGGATATCCGCCATTTTGGCAGCATCCATGATAGTAGTACCTTCCGGGACAGATACGTTTATATTATCAATTGTAAGATTTACCATAATGTTTCACGACCTCCTTTGAAAATGCCGTAGCCGAAGTGGTCGCAACGCAGACATCTGCTGGCTTCCTGTTTCGCTTCTGCCTCGGACATGCAGTTTTCTACACCGTTAAAGTCACAGACACGTTCGCAGGCTTCACGCTCGGTCATGTTTACTCTTCCGCACGGCGGGCGGTCATCAAGACGCGCTTCAGGAATCTCAACGTCACAGCTGATAATGTGGTGATATCCCAGGTATTCGTCTATGTTAGCAGCTACTACTTTTGCAGCAGCAATAGCTTTGATTACGGATGCAGGACCGGAAGCACAGTCTCCGCCGGCAAATACACCCGGAATGTTATCGAATCCGCCGTATTTTTCGGTTAAGATCTTACCTCTCTGTACAGGAACACCGGCTTCTTCAAAGTGCTGGTATTCAATATCCTGTCCGATTGCAACGATCAGTGTCTGGCATGGAATAAATACGTCAGGAGCACCTGTCGGACGTACACTTGCACGACCGTCTTTGATCTTACTGATCATCTGTGGTGTAACGTAGATTCCTTTTACATGACCGTTTTCATCTGTTTCGATGCGGGAAGGAGCCATCAGAGTCTGTACTTCGATTCCTTCTGCAACAGCACCTTCAATCTCTGCCGGAAGGGCAGTCATATCTGCCACGCGGCGGCGGTAAACGATGCTGACTTTTTTAGCCCCCAGACGTTTTGCGGTACGGACAGCATCCATAGATACGTTACCGCCACCGATAACGGCTACTTCCTGTCCGGTAAGATCCGGGTTCTGGTTCTTTCCTACATCACGAAGGAACTGAACAGCAGAAAGGACACCTTCTGAGTGTTCGCCTTCGATACCAAGTTTCTTATCGGTACTTGCACCGATTGTAATAAGAACTGCGTCGTATTCTTCACGCAGACTCTGGATTGTCATATCTTTTCCAATCCGTTTGCCAAATTCAACTTTGACACCGGTCTCAAGGATGGCATTGATATCATCGTTCAGACGGTCTTTCGGCAGACGGTAGTTCGGGATACCATAGCGGAGCATACCGCCAAGTTCCGGCAGCATCTCAAATACGGTTGTCTGGTGTCCCATCAGCTGCAGATAGTAAGCTGCACTTAATCCACCAGGGCCACCACCAACAACGGCAATGCGCTTTCCGGTAGATGGAGCACATGGCGGCGGTGGAACTTTTCCGGCATAATCAGCAGCCATTCTCTTAAGACCGCGGATATTGACTGCATCGTCTACGATGTTACGACGGCAGCGTGCCTCACAAGGATGTTCGCAGATAAAACCACAGGTGGTCGGGAATGGATTGTCCTTACGGATCAGGCGGATCGCATCTGCGTAACGTCCTTCTCCGACAAGAGCGATATATCCCGGAATATCTACATGTGCCGGGCACAAAGATACACAAGGAACAGGCTGTGTGTACTGGCAGGTACATCTTCCCTGGCGCACATGTTCTTCATAGTCTTCCCGACATCCCATCAGACTCTTGTAAACCATGTGAGCTGCTTCATACCCGATCGCACAGTCAGCTCCTTCCATGATTGATACAGAGAGTTCTTCCATCAGGTCTAATGTTTCCATAGTTGCGTCTCCGTTCATAACGTCGGTCAGCAGGTTTTTCAGCTGCCACAGACCAACACGGCACGGCACACATTTTCCACAGGTATGTGTATGACACATCTCCAGGAAAGCACGAGTCATGTCAACAGGACATAGTCCCGGAGGACTGGATTCGATTCTTCGCTCCAGATCTTTGTAGAGCCCTTCGATAACCAGCTGGGCTTTGTCTGGTGCAGTGATTTCAAGTCTACTCATAGCTTTTTTCTCCTTTAACTTTTTTTGCTAATCTACAGGACAGATGAAGAAAATCATAGGGAAAACATCTGAATACTATAGATTAACTCTATGGACACACTTATAATGATATTGTATGCATTTTAGTACAATCTTGCAAGCAAAGTTAATAAATAGACAAATAAGTTAATTTTGTCACAAAATGATAAAAAATATCAGCAATATGTACAAAATGGCAGAACAACGATAAAGGGTGCAAAAAATAAAAAAATTATGTTACAATAACACCTGTAAAAGAGATGTCTGTTTTACAGGCACAATTAACAGAAAGGGCGGAAGAGGAAAAATGAAAGTAACAGATTTTGGTGCAACAGTTAAAGGTGACGAGACAAAATTATATACGCTCACAAATAAAAACGGAATGGAGATTGCAGTATCCGATTACGGTGCAACGCTGGTACAGGTGATCGTACCGGACAAAGAAGGCAAGCCGTGTGATGTTGTGCTTGGATATGATGAGGCAGCAGGATATGAAGAAGGAGATCTGTTCTTCGGTGCAATTGTCGGGAGAAGTGCAAACCGTATCGGAGGAGCATCCTTTGAACTGAACGGAGTGACCTATCAGCTTGAAAAGAATGATAATGGCAATAATCTCCACAGCGGAATGGATTTTTATAACCAGAGAATGTGGAAGGTAAAAGAAACCGCAGATGATCATATTACATTTGAACTGGACAGCCCGGATGGTGATCAGGGATATCCGGGAGCTGTACATATTGAGGTAACATATACTCTGACAGAAGACAATGCAGTGAAGATCGCTTACCATGCAGTTCCGGATGCAGATACTCTGATCAATATGACAAATCACAGCTATTTTAATATGGATGGACATGCATCAGGAGATGTACTGGATCAGGAAGTATGGATTGATGCAGATGCATTTACCAGAGCCGATGCCGAGTCTATTCCGACAGGCGAGATCACACCGGTAGAAGGAACACCGATGGATTTCCGCACAAAGAAAGCAATTGGCAAAGAAATCGAGACAGATTATGAAGCACTGAATTTCGGGAAAGGATATGATCATAACTGGGTTCTGAACAATAAAGGAGAATTTGCGAAAGTGGCAGAGATGTCCTCGGAAGAGAGCGGAATCACTATGGAAGTTTATACAGACCTTCCGGGAATGCAGCTTTATACAGGCAACTTTATTGTTGATGCCAAAGGAAAAGGCGGGGCGCATTACCACAAACGCCAGGCAGCCTGCTTCGAGACACAGTTCTTCCCGGATGCAATCCATAAAGAGAATTTTGCCGGGCCGGTATGCAAGAAGGGCGAAACTTACGAAACAACAACGATGTACAAGTTTATATAACAACAGATAAGCCGAAAAGGTGCCATGGACATAAAAATCCATGACACCTTTTTTGAAAATATGTGCTGTAAAAAATCAGCGAAGGAATATGAAAAATTCATTTTACGCTGTGGTATATCTGTGAAATCAGAAAATGCCATCCAGATAATGCCCGATCGAACGGCGGATATTACCTTCAAAATCAGTCTCTCCGTTATGCAGACACCATTCAAATACATTTCCGATAACCAGCATACGGATATCAGTGCAGATTTCATCCAGGGAAATCTTTGGCGCAATGATGCCGGCATCAATCGCTTTGCGAAGATAATTCTCTACGGTAAGGATCGGGTACGGTCGCTCGGTACGGATCGTTGGGTTCAGTGCCTGGTTGCGCGGTGTGTAGTAGTTGGACATGAATTCTACTCCGAGTTCCCGGCAGTACTGTGCGTAATTCAGATAAACGTGGATGATACCGATCTTTGCCTCATCTGCATCTTCCGGCATATCCAGAAGATCCGGATTGATGCTTGGCTGTTCTTCAATATAATAAGATAAAAGATCATCTTTGGTTTTAAAATGATGATAGAAGCTGCCGTTGGAGACACCTGCTTCATCACAGATATTTTTTATGGAAAGCTGATCGTATCCCTGCTTCTGCAGAATTGTCTTGGCTGCATGAAAGATACGTGCTTTGGTTTCTTTTGATTTTTTCTGTTGTCTGGACAGTGGCTCTTTTTCAATATCGCTTGACATTTGGTTAATCCTTTCTTAAAACTTTTCAGTCAGATTAGCTGTAGTATAGCATATTTAATAGAAAAAGACAAGAAAACCGAGCGAACTCTGTAATTTTAACGGGAATTGAAAAATAAGAGATGACATGGTATCATTAAATCCATAGCGAACAAAAAGAGAGGATTGGATATCAATGGATATTAACCAGAAAATAACAGAAGAACTGGGCGTAAAAAAGTGGCAGGTAGATGCGGCTGTAAAGCTGATCGATGAAGGAAATACCATTCCGTTTATTGCGCGTTACAGAAAAGAAGCACACGGTACACTGGATGATGAACAGCTTCGTAAATTATATGAACGACTGACCTATCTGCGGAACCTGGAAGAGAAAAAAGAACAGGTTCTTGCAAGTATTGAAGAACAGGGCAAGTTAACACCTGAGCTGAAAGCACAGATCGTGGCAGCAGAGACGCAGGTTCTGGTGGACGATCTTTATCGTCCGTATAGACCAAAACGCCGGACCCGTGCGACAATTGCAAAAGAAAAAGGTCTGGAATCACTGGCGGTTCTGATCTCTCTTCAGAATAGTAAGGAGCCCCTGGAAAAAGAGGCAGAAAAATATGTTTCTGAAGAAAAGGGCGTGAAAAATGTGCAGGAAGCGATTGACGGTGCGAAAGATATTCTTGCAGAAAATATTTCAGATGAGGCAGATTACAGAAAGAGGATCCGCGATCTGACGTTCAAAAAGGGTACGCTGGTTTCTGCTGCAAAAGATGAAAAAGCAGAATCTGTATACGAGATGTATTATGATTTTACAGAAGCGGTCAGCAAAGTAGCCGGACACCGTGTGCTGGCACTCAACCGTGGAGAAAAAGAAAAATTTCTGAGTGTTAAGATTGAAGCACCGGAAGAGGAAATTCTCCGTTATCTGGAAAAGAAAGTGATCCGCAGGGATAATCCGTACACAACACCGGTTTTGAAAGAGGTTGTGGCCGACAGCTATCAGAGACTGATCGCACCGGCGATCGAGCGTGAACTGAGAAACGAACTGACGGAAAAAGCAGAAGATGGCGCAATCCTTGTGTTTGGAAAGAATCTGGAGCAGCTTCTGATGCAGCCGCCGATCGTCGGACAGGTTGTGCTTGGATGGGATCCTGCATTCCGTACCGGATGCAAGCTTGCTGTGGTAGATCCGACCGGAAAAGTAATCGGCACGACTGTAATTTATCCGACAGCGCCTACGACTCCGAAGAAGATCCAGGCAGCAAAAGATCTGCTGAAAAAGATTATTCCAAAGTATCACATCTCTTTGATTTCTCTGGGAAATGGAACAGCATCCAGAGAATCAGAACAGTTTATTGTAGAACTGTTAAAAGAGATTCCGGAAAAAGTGCAGTATGTGATCGTAAATGAAGCGGGAGCATCTGTGTACTCAGCAAGTAAACTTGCTACAGAAGAATTCCCAAAATTCGATGTCGGGCAGAGAAGCGCGACATCCATCGCAAGACGTCTTCAGGATCCGCTTGCCGAACTGGTAAAGATCGATCCGCAGTCGATCGGTGTCGGGCAGTATCAGCATGATATGAACCAGAAAAAATTAGGAGAAGCACTTGGCGGTGTGGTAGAAGACTGTGTAAATAAAGTCGGTGTGGACCTAAATACTGCATCGGCTCCGCTGCTTTCTTATATTTCCGGTATTTCCGGAACCCTTGCGAAAAATATTGTTGCCTACAGGGAAGAAAATGGAAAATTTGAGAATAGAAAAGAACTTCTCAAAGTACCAAAACTTGGACCAAAAGCATTTGAGCAGTGTGCCGGGTTTATGAGGATCCAGGGCGGAACCAATCCACTTGACGGAACCAGTGTACATCCGGAGTCTTACGAGGCGGCAGGAAAGCTTCTTGAAAAGCAGGGCTTCAAGCCGGAAGATATTGCAGGCGGCAAACTTGCAGGTCTGTCTCTTACCATCAAAGATTACAAAAAGCTCGCTGAAGAACTTGGAATAGGAGAGATCACCCTTCGGGATATTGTCAAAGAGCTGGAAAAACCGGCGCGTGATCCACGAGATGAGATGCCGAAACCAATTCTCAGGACGGATGTCCTTGATATGAAGGATCTGAAGGAAGGAATGATTCTGAAAGGAACCGTGCGAAATGTCATTGACTTTGGTGTATTTGTCGATATTGGAGTGCATCAGGACGGATTGGTGCACATTTCCCAGATCACGGATCGTTTTATCAAGCATCCACTGGAAGCAGTCAGCGTAGGAGATGTTGTAGATGTAAAGGTGATGAGCGTTGATTTACAGAAGAAGCGGATCCAGCTTACAATGAGAGGAATTCAGTAATACATGTTCGGATATGTGACGGCGAATGAGCCGGAATTAAAAGTAAAAGATTATCATAAATATAAAGCGTATTACTGTGGCCTTTGTCAGTCACTGAAGAGACAGTATGGCAGCGCAGGTCAGCTTACGCTTGCCTATGATATGACATTTGTGATCATTTTACTTACTTCTTTATATGAAAGTGAAACAAAGGCAGAAAGCCATCGCTGTAAGATGCATCCGTTAAAGCCACAGCCAATGCTGGAAAATGAGATCACAGAGTATGCGGCCGATATGAATCTGATCATGGCGTATTATCATCTGGAAGATGATTGGAAGGATGAGAAGAAAGTAGCAGGGCTTCTCGGGAGTATGGCTTTGAAGCGAAAAGTAGAAAAAGCAATTTGGAAATATCCAAGGCAGAGTCGTGTGATCAGAGAAGAAATGGCAAAGCTTTCGGAATATGAAAGTCAGGGTATACAGGAAGTTGACTATCCGGCAGGCTGTTTTGGCCGGCTGATGGAAGAGATGATGGTATATAAAGAAGACTGCTGGGAACAGCAGCTTCGAGGGATCGGTTTCTATCTGGGCAAATATATTTACATTATGGATGCTTACGAAGATCTGGATAAGGACCTGGAAAAAGGAACTTATAATCCATTAAAAAAGATGCATGAAGAAGCCGGATATGAAGAAAGATGCAGAGACATTCTGTGCATGATGATCGGCGAATGCGCAAGAAATTTTGAAATTCTGCCATGTGTACTGGACGTGGATATCCTGCGGAATATCCTGTATGATGGCGTATGGAAACATTACAGAAAGATACAAGAAAAGAAAAGCGAGGAAAAGGAAGATGACAAAGAATCCTTATGAGGTGCTTGGCGTATCACCAAATGCGTCGGAAGAGGAGATAAAAAAGGCGTACAGAGAACTGAGCCGGAAATATCATCCGGATGCCAATGTGGATAATCCGCTTCGGGATCTTGCTGAAGAAAAGTTCAAAGAAGTACAGGAAGCTTATGATGAAATTATGAAAGAGCGGGCGAATGGAGGATATAATTACGGATACGGCGCGGGTTCAGGGAACTATTCTTATGGTAATAATTCCTATGGGAATCAATCTTATGGCAATGGCAGATATCAGCAGTACAATAATATGAATCCGGAGATGCAGGCGGCATTCAATTTTATCAATAACCGTAGATATCAGGACGCGATCAATGTGTTGAACCGTATGAATGACCGGACTGCACAATGGTATTATGCAAGTTCCATGGCCAACGCCGGCGTAGGCAACAATGTGCTGGCAAGGGATTATGCTGCGCAGGCAGTGAATATGGACCCGAATAACCCGCAGTACAGAGAGCTGATGAACCAGCTGAACTGGGGAGCACAGAGATATAATAGTAATCCGTTTGGTCAGGGATATGGCAATCGTAATTCCTCTCCGTGTGGAACTGGAAATATGTGCTGTGATCTGTGGATCGCAGATTCATTATGTGAATGTATGGGAGGAGATCTGTGTCCATGCATCTAAATACAAAAAAGATTGCATTTGCAGGCGTTATGCTTGCACTGACAGAAGTGGGGATTGCGCTTGGCAGTGTGATCGAAACGAATACTCTTTTTTTACTGGCGGCGGCGTCCTTCTTTGTCGGGATTGTGATTCAGGAATTTGGATTGAAAAGCGGGGCAGGCTTTTTACTGGCTGGAATTTTGCTGGCAATCCTTCTGTCTCCGAATAAATTATATGTGGTTTCCTATGCATTTATGGGATTTTATATTCTAATTATAGAAACAATATGGCATTTTTCTGGAAGAGCTTCCGGATGGATCAGAAGCCGTAACTTTTTCTGGCTCATGAAATATCTGGTATTTAATGTACTTTATATTCCGGGTTTAATATATTTCTGGAGTATGTTATCTGAAAAAAAGACCGCAAAAGGAATAATGCTTATGTCTGTTGTATTCGGACAATTTATACTTTTTGTCTTTGATAAGACATATGAATATGCAATGGGGAAAATCTGGAAAGAAAATAGACATAAATTCGGATTTTAAAGCATATATAATACAATAATGATGATGTGAGTGTCGAAAGTAAATTTTGCCACTCACTGATGTAACCGGATTGCTCCATTGCTACGCAATTCCTGCAATCCTCGAACACCTCAAACTCCCATAAAATGGCGGTATTCACACCATTTTATTACGTTTTCGCTGTTCGGCGTGTCAATTAAGTATAAATTGTTTTTTGTGCAAGCACAAGCGCAATTTATACTTTTGACACTTACATCATATTATAACATTCAAAAAAGTAAACTGCAATTACAGAATAAAAGATAGAGAAAATAGAGGAGAAAAAAGAAATGATAGCAAATAAAGAAGAGATTAGAGTTGGGCAGGTTATTGTACACATCTTAGATTCTACCGTTGGGATGCCTGTGCTTTCTGACACAGTGTTAGATTATGGTTCAGACTTTGCCGATTTTATCAAAGCACATATTTTTAAGACAGATAACAGTGATGATATCAGAAGATGCGTATTTGAAGAAGAGTCTGCAATTTATAGTTATCTTCAAGAATGGAACAGTGAAAATTTTGTAGATTTTTCTAAAAAAATAGCAGAAGAATTATTTACGATTATGAATCAGAATATTGAGATTCCGCAGGCCGATTTAATGATTGCAGAATATGAATTGGAAAAACGAAAATATCTTGCAATTTTAAAAATGGATTATAAGAGTTTTTATACGCATCTGACCAATTCGGATCCGTGGGGAAATAATAATGAGATTATTAGACAAAAAGCGATTCTGCCAGGGGAAAACCAGAAACTTTCAGAGGCGGCTCTCCTCGATTTTGAAGCCCCTCAATATGTGCGTTTGACTGAAAAGAAGTATGAGATAAATGGTGTCAAATCCTATTATTTTTCAAAGTTATTCTTAAAATGCAAGGCATCGCTTTCCGCAAAAAGCCGGTTAAATCTTGTCAGCAAAGCAGTATCCGAGGTTCAGAAAAAATTTTATCATGAATCGGAACAGTTTGAAGTCCAGATGGAGACAAAGAGTATTATTAATGAAGAGTTTTCTAAAGATGGAGTACTGGATGTACCGGTTGTAATGGATAAAATTTTTAAAGAACATCCCAATATGAGAAAAGAAGTTGAAGAAAAATTAGAGAAATACAATCTTGCAAATACAACCGTAGAGCCGCAAAATCCGACAACGACGAAAAAATTTACCAAACAGCATCTGATGACGGACACAGGTATTGAATTGAAAATTCCCATGGAAGAATATAACAATAAAGACAGAATAGAGTTTATTACCAATTCGGATGGGACGATTTCCGTGTTAATTAAAAATATCGGCTGCATTGAAAGTAAGTAAAAAACATGATATAATACATTGTTTTCAGTCAAAAAAGAAAAGTAGGAGGTTTTACTGAATATGAAACGAGAAAAGTTCTCTTCCAGACTCGGATTTATTCTGATTTCGGCAGGATGTGCAATCGGGCTTGGAAACGTATGGCGTTTTCCATATATTTCGGGAAAATATGGCGGAGCGGCATTCGTACTGATTTACTTATTCTTTCTTGCAATTTTAGGACTGCCGATCATGGTTATGGAATTTGCAGTCGGACGTGCAAGTCAGAAAAGTATTGCAACTTCCTTTAATGTACTTGAGAAAAAGGGAAGTAAGTGGCATGTTTACCGTTATTTTGGTATGGCGGGAAATTATCTGTTAATGATGTTTTATACAACCATCGGAGGCTGGATGCTTCAGTATTTCTTTAAGATGGCAAAAGGTGATTTTGTCGGATTAAATGCAGAACAAATCAGCAGGGTATTTGGAGAGGTTTCCACAAGCAAAAACAGCATGATTTTCTGGATGTTTGTGATTGTTGTACTTGGATTTTTAGTCTGCTCTCTTGGACTGCAAAATGGTGTAGAGAAGATTACTAAAGTCATGATGGTAGTGCTTCTGGCATTGATGTTGGTGCTGGCAGTCCGCTCCTGTACGTTAGATGGTGCATCAGAGGGATTAAAGTTCTACTTGCTTCCGGATTTTAAGAAGCTGACGGAATATAATGTCACAGAAGTTGTATTTGCAGCGATGGGGCAGGCGTTTTTTACTTTAAGCCTTGGAATCGGTGCACTTGCAATTTTTGGAAGCTATATTGGAAAAGAAAGAAAACTGACCGGAGAAGCTATCAGTATTACAATTTTGGATACCGTTGTTGCGATTGTTGCGGGATTGATTATTTTCCCGGCCTGTTTTGCTTTTGGCGTAGACCCTGGAGAAGGACCGGGACTGGTATTTGTAACTCTGCCAAACGTATTTAATGCAATGGCAGGTGGAAGAATCTGGGGAACATTCTTCTTCTTATTTATGACATTTGCAGCACTTTCTACAATTATTGCAGTATTCCAGAATATCATTGCATTTGCACAAGATCTATGGGGATGGAACCTTAAAAAAGCAAGTTTTGTCAATATGATTGCAGTATTTGTTTTATCCCTGCCATGTATCTTTGGAATGACCATCTGGAGTGACTTTACGATTCTTGGAAAAGACATCATGGGATTTGAGGATTTCCTGGTAAGTAATAATTTATTACCACTTGGTTCTTTAGTTTATCTGATGTTTTGTGTCTCTCGTTATGGATGGGGATGGGACAATTTCTTAAAAGAAGCAAATACAGGAGCTGGAATTTCTTTTCCGAAAAAAATCCGGTTTTATCTGAATTATATTCTGCCGTTGATTGTACTGTATATCTTTTTCCAGGGATACTGGAGTCTGTTTCAGAGTTTATAGAAAAATTCCTTGAAATCGCTTAAGTTTACAGGTATACTTAGGTCAGGATATGCAAAAAGGCAGATTTAAGAAGAGTTAAGAATGGAAGAAATCCTTAAGTCTGTCGGAATAAAAAATTAGGAAATACAAGAGGAAAAACCATGAAGAGAATTTTATTAAAATTAAGCGGAGAAGCACTTGCAGGTCCAAAAAAAACAGGATTTGACGAAGCAACAGTTATGGAAGTGGCACGACAGGTAAAGACTTTGGTGGACGAGGGAATTCAGGTTGGAATCGTAATTGGAGGCGGTAATTTCTGGAGAGGCCGTACCAGCGAAAATATCGACCGTACAAAAGCAGACCAGATTGGTATGCTGGCAACTGTTATGAATTGTATTTATGTGTCAGAAATTTTCCGTGCAGCAGGAATGAAGACAAATGTACTGACTCCGTTTGAATGTGGTTCTTTTACAAAATTATTCTCAAAAGACCGTGCAAACAAATATTTTGAAAAAAATATGGTTGTTTTTATGGCTGGCGGTACCGGACATCCGTATTTTTCAACGGATACAGCAACTGTACTTCGTGCAATTGAAATTGAAGCAGAGACTATCTTCCTTGCAAAAGCAATTGATGGTGTTTATGACAGTGACCCGAAAACAAATCCGGAAGCAAAGAAATATGATGAAGTCAGCATTGATGAAGTCATCGCAAAGAATTTACAGGTTGTAGATATGACCGCTTCTATTTTATGCAGAGACAATAAAATGCCGATGCTGGTATTTGGTTTAAATGAAAAAGACAGTATTGTAAATACTGCTCATGGAATCTTTACAGGAACAAAAGTATTGGTATAAAAGCAGGAGGGATTTTTTAATATGGCAGACGAAAGAATTGAAAAATATGAAAGCAAGATGACAAAGACTCTTGAGAGTCTGGAAAAAGAACTGTCCACAGTTCGTGCAGGACGTGCAAATCCGCATATCTTAGATAAAATCACAGTAGACTATTATGGAGCACCAACTCCACTTCAGCAGGTAGCAAATGTTACAGTGCCAGAAGCAAGAATGATACAGATTCAGCCTTGGGAAGCATCTTTAATCAAGGAAATTCAGAAAGCGATCCTTTCTTCTGATTTAGGCTTAAATCCAAATACAGATGGAAAAATAATTCGTCTGGTATTACCGGAGCTGACAGAGGAACGAAGAAAAGAACTGGTAAAAGATGTAAAGAAAAAAGGGGAAGCTGCAAAAGTTGCAGTCCGCAATATCAGAAGAGATGCCAACGATGCGTATAAGAAACTGGCAAAACAGGATGTGTCTGAGGATGAAATCAAAGAACTGGAAGACAAAATCCAGAAACTCACAGACAAGTTTGTGAAAAATATTGACAAAGCAGTAGAAGAAAAATCAAAAGAGATTTTAACTGTATAAGCTGTATAAAACAGAGGGGCACATACATATTACGTATTGTGCCCCTTTTATGCGTAGGAGGAAAAAATGGTAATACCGAATCATGTGGCAATTATTCTGGATGGAAACGGACGTTGGGCAAAAAAGAAAGGGATGCCAAGAACGTATGGGCATGTCAAAGGCTGTGAAAATCTGGAAAAAATCTGTTCTGTTGCAAAAGAACTGGGAGTAAAATATCTGACCGTATATGCATTTTCTACGGAGAACTGGAAACGATCCAAAGAAGAGGTGGATGCGCTGATGAAATTATTCCGTAATTATATGAAAAAGTGCATTAAAATTTCAAGGGATAATAAGATGCAGGTACGTGTCATTGGAGATCCGACAGCATTTGACCCTGATTTACAGGAAAAAATTAAAGAGTTAGAAGAATATTCCAGTCAGTACGATGAATTATATTTTCAGATTGCTTTAAACTATGGAAGCCGTGATGAGATTAAAAGAGCGGTACAGAAGATGGCAGAGGATGTAAAAGCAGAAAAGTTAAATCCGGAAGAAATTTCGGAACAGACGATTTCTGATTATCTTGACACGAAAGGACTTCCTGACCCGGATTTGTTAATCCGCACCAGTGGAGAAGAGCGTCTTTCAAACTTTTTAATGTGGCAGCTTGCCTATACAGAATTTTATTTTACCGATGTGGCATGGCCGGATTTTAATAAAACAGAGTTTGAAAAGGCAATTGCAAAATACAATCAGAGAGACCGTCGTTTTGGTGGGGTAAAGGAGGAGCCGGCAAATGTTTAAGACGAGACTGATTAGCGGAATTATTCTGGTCATCATTGCACTTGCAACGATTATTCCGGGAGGTCCGGTGCTTTATGTGACTTTGCTTGCAATTTCTTTGATTGGCATGCAGGAATTATACCGTGCGATGAAAGTGCGTGAGAAAAATTTTAATTTTCTGGAACTTGCGGGTTATGCCGGTGCAGTTTGTTATTACCTTTCTTTATTAAAAAGTGGAGAACTCCCGCAGATGGCATTGATGTTTGCACTTGTGCTCTTAATGGCTGTGTATGTATTCACGTATCCAACCTATCATGCAGACCAGATTATGTCGGCAATGTTTGGAATTCTCTATGTGGCAGTTATGCTTTCTTACATCTATAAGACCCGATGCTTAGAAGGCGGTGGCTGGCTGGTTGGTCTGATCTTTTTAAGCTCCTGGGGAAGTGATACCTGTGCATACTGCGTGGGAATGTTGATTGGAAAACACAAGATGGCTCCTGTTTTAAGTCCGAAAAAATCAGTAGAAGGCGGAGTTGGTGGAGTAATCGGCGCAGCCCTGCTTGGTGCAATTTATGCACTGGTTATCTCAAATTGGAATGGTATGTCCACTCATACGCCTCTTATGTATGCCTTAATCTGTGCAGTGGGCGCACTGATTTCCATGGTAGGAGATTTGGCTGCATCGGCGATCAAGAGAAATAAAGAAATTAAAGATTATGGAACATTAATTCCTGGACATGGCGGAATTTTAGATCGGTTTGACAGTGTAATCTTTACCGCACCGTTTATTTATTTTCTGTCCATGATACTTTTGTAGAAAGGATTGAACTTACATGAAGAAAATTGCGATATTAGGTTCGACAGGTTCAATAGGAACGCAGACGCTTGATGTCATCAGCAAAAAAGAAGATTTGGAAGTGGTCGGGATTTCTGCCGGAAGCAATATTGAGATGCTTGAAGCACAGATTCGTCGGTTTCATCCTCTTTTAGCAGCTGTTGGTGATGAAAAAAAAGCACAAGAATTAAAAATCAAAGTGGCAGATACAAACTGCAGGGTAGTCGGTGGAATGGATGGACTTTTGGAACTTGCTCAGATGGAAGAGTCTGATATTTTAGTGACTGCGATTGTGGGAATGATTGGAATCCGTCCGACAATTGCCGGAATTGAAGCCGGAAAAGACATTGCTCTGGCAAATAAAGAGACTTTGGTAACGGCAGGGCATTTGATTATACCGCTTGCAAAAAAATGTAAAGTGCGGATTCTTCCGGTGGACAGTGAACACAGTGCGATTTTTCAGGCATTAAACGGAGAAGAAAGCAGACGGATTCATAAATTATTAGTGACTGCTTCGGGCGGTCCGTTTCGTGGAAAAAAACGGGAAGAATTGGAAAATGTACAGGTAGAAGATGCCTTAAAGCATCCAAACTGGTCAATGGGACAGAAAATTACGATTGATTCAGCAACACTGGTCAATAAAGGGTTAGAAGTAATGGAAGCAAAATGGCTGTTTGGAGTTCCGGTTGAACAGATTCAGGTTGTCGTTCAGCCACAAAGCGTGATTCATTCAATGGTGGAATTTGAAGATGGTGCAGTTATGGCACAGCTTGGAACCGCAGATATGCGTCTGCCAATCCAGTATGCCTTATATGGCGGAGAACGTCGCTTTTTAGATGGAGAACGTCTGGATTTTGCAGCATTAAAATCAATTACATTTGAAGAACCTGATATGAAAACCTTCCGTGGGCTTCCACTTGCAATCAAAGCATCGAAAATTGGCGGTTCTATGCCGACGGTGTTTAATGCGGCAAATGAAAAAGCGGTTGGAATGTTTTTGAAAAAGCAGATTCGTTTTCTTGACATTTATTCAATTATTGAAGAAACCATGCAGACACATACTGTAATTGAACGGCCGGATGTAGAGACAATTACGGAATTAGAGCAGGATGTATATAGACAGATTGGGGGCAGATGGTAAGTTGTCGAAGCTATTAAATATACTCGTCGCGATTATTATCTTTTCTGTGATTGTAGTGTTCCACGAATTAGGACATTTTCTTCTGGCTAAGAAAAATGGAATTGAGGTAACCGAATTTTCTCTTGGAATGGGTCCACGTCTTTTATCGACGGTAAAAGGAAATACCCGCTATTCTCTAAAACTATTTCCAATTGGCGGTTCCTGTATGATGGTAGGAGAAGACGGAGAAGAAGATGGACCAGGTTCTTTTGGGCATGCATCTGTCTGGGGACGAATCAGTGTAGTTGCAGCCGGACCAATATTTAATTTTATTCTTGCATTTGTGTTTGCATTGGTCATTACGAGTGTGATGGGATATGACCCGCCAAAGGTACTTTCGGTGGAAGAAAATTCTCCGGCCGAAGAGGCAGGATTACAAGTGGGAGATATCATTACGAGTTTTCAGGGGAAACCTATTTCCATCGGCAGGGATATCAGTTTGTATGAATCTCTTTATGGAATGCAGCAGGATCAGATTAAGATGACTGTAAAAAGAGACGGAAAAAAGATTGATTTAAATTTTAAAGCTGCAAGTGAAAAGAAATATATGTTAGGCTTTTCTTATGTTCCGGATGGAGAACCGGAAATTACAGAAGTCTTTGTCGATGGAGCGATGATGAAAGCCGGAGTGCTTGCAGGAGATGTGATTACCGCAGTAGATGGAACGAAAGTTTCGACAGGAGAAGAACTTCAGACGTATCTGGGAGAGCACCCGCTTGGAGAGAATGCTGTGACGATTACGGTTTCGAGAGATGGAAAAGAGAAAGAATTTACGGTTCAACCAACGGTACGGACACAGGTCAGCACTGGATTTGTCTATAATCTGTATCGGGAAAAGACAAATTTCTTTGGTGTGTTAAAATACAGTGCAGTGGAAGTCCGATATTGGATTTCAAGTACGATTGACAGTTTGGGACTACTAATCAAGGGGACGTTTCGCGTCAACGACCTGTCAGGTCCGGTCGGAATTGTAGATGCAATCGGAAGTTCCGTAGAAGAGGCAAAATCAGAGGGAACCGTTGTGATGTGGATGCAGATGTTCTACTGGGCAATTCTGTTATCTGCAAACTTAGGTGTCATGAATCTTCTTCCGCTTCCGGCGCTTGATGGGGGACGACTGGTATTTTTACTGATTGAGGCGGTAACGAAAAAGAAAGTCAATCCGAATATCGAGGGAATGATTCATTTTGCCGGATTTGTACTTTTAATGGCTTTGATGGTTTTTGTATTTATGAATGATATAAAACGTTTATAAGGGAAAGAAAAATGGTTTGAGGTTTTGACCTTGAACCATTTTTTCACGTTTTGGGAAAGAGAGGCATATCTTAAAGCGATGAGCCCTTTGAGGTGTTTTATGCGAAGAAACGGACTAAGAGCAATGCAAAATGACCAGATTGATAAAGGCGGTCTTAAGGTTTCAGTTGTCTCGTCGAACAGAAATCGTCCAATTGCAAATGCGAGGATTGAAATCACTTATACAGGAGAACCGGAGAGGATTGTAGAGCGTCTGATAACAGATGAAAATGGTCAGATTCCTGAAATTGAATTGTCAGCACCGCCGATTGAGTACAGTATGACGCCGTCTGAGTATCAGCCGTATTCCGAGTATGATTTTCGGATTACGGCTGATGAGTTTGAACCAATTACAATTTCAGGTGCAGAAATTCTGCCTGAGATTACTGCACTTCAAACGATAAAACTCAATGAGAGAAGTATAAGAGAACCATTTGAGGTTATTACAATTCCAGACCATACCCTGTATGGAAATTATCCACCGAAGATTCCGGAAGATGAGATTAAACCGGTGGATGAAAGTGGAGAAATTGTTTTAAGCAGGGTCGTAATACCGGAATTTATTGTGGTACATGATGGTTCACCGGAAGACTCTACGGCAAATGATTACTATGTGCGATATCGGGATTATATTAAAAATGTAGCTTCGAGTGAAATTTATGCGACCTGGCCGAGAGAAACGATTAAGGCAAATGTACTGGCAATTATGTCATTTACTTTAAATCGGGTGTATACAGAATGGTATCGAAACAGGGGATATGATTTTACGATTACTTCCTCTACAGCGTTTGATCATAAATGGATTTTTGGAAGAAATATTTTTGATACGATTTCAGAAGTGGTAGATGAAATCTTTTCGTCTTACCTGTCACGGCCGGGAGTACGTCAGCCGATTCTGACTCAGTACTGTGATGGGGAACGGGTTTCGTGTCCTGGCTGGATGACCCAGTGGGGCAGTAAATATCTTGGGGATGGAGGGTATTCGGCCATTCAGATTCTTAGAAATTTCTATGGAAGTAATCTGTACATTAATACAGCAGAGGAAATCTCAGGGATTCCGCTTTCCTGGCCGGGATATGATTTGGATATCGGGGCTTCCGGAGATAAGGTGTCACAGATTCAGGAACAGTTAAATGCAATCCGTGAGGGGTATCCGGCACTGCCGAAGGTTCGGGTAGATGGAATTTATGGAGAAGGAACACAAAGAGCTGTTCGGGAATTTCAGAGAATCTTTGGGCTTCCGGTGACAGGAATCATTGACTATCCAACTTGGTATCGGATTCAGGATATTTATGTTGGAGTGACAAGGATTGCAGAATTAGTATAATTGGTTGAATTGTTTGAATTGACAATATATAAAAAGAAATTATTTAAAGATTCCATTAAAAGATAAAAATATTTCAAAAAGAAAGATAAATTATTCACAAATACAGTATGGATAAGCCATAAAATATGTTGCATAATGAAGGGGAGAAAGGATACGGTAAATGGATTGGAAAAAGGAGAAGATAAATTTATGAAAGAACAGGATAAAAGATTATAGGATTTAGGGGTACAGATTTCAATTTATCGGAAACAGAAAAAGATGACACAGGCACAGTTAGCAGTAGAGATTGGTATTAGCCGGACACATATGAGTAACATTGAGGCATTGAATATGCCGACTCAGATTTCGGTGGATACATTATTTAAGATTGCGGATGTACTGGGAATTAAAGTTTCTAATTTGTTTGAAGAGATTTAATAAATAATGGGGTATGATATGAGTCAGTAAAGTGGGCATTCGCAATCCGCTTATCTGCATTTGGAAAAATTCTATATGAATCAGAGCAGAACAGGAATGTCTACTTTACAAACTGATGAAAAAGCGATAGAATAAGACCAGATGAAAATAAAAAAGAACAGGGAAAAAGGCTGTCAGGCTAAAAGAACTCTTTTGGCAGGACAGCTTCTTTTTTTCAGGCAGATGGAGGATGCATGTATGGCAAAGTATATGATGGCGCTGGATGCTGGAACAACCAGCAACCGCTGTATTCTTTTTAATGAAAAGGGGGAAAAAGTCAGTCTGGCACAGAAAGAATTTACCCAGTATTTTCCAAAACCAGGCTGGGTGGAACATGATGCAAATGAAATCTGGTCAAGCCAGCTTGGAGTTGCGGTAGAAGCAATGCAGAAAATCGGGGCGACGGCTTCAGATATTGCGGGAATTGGAATTACCAATCAAAGAGAGACAGCGATTGTATGGGATAAAAAGAGTGGAGAACCGGTTTATCATGCAATTGTATGGCAGTGCAGACGAACTTCTCAGTATTGTGATTCCTTAAAAAAGAAAGGACTCACAGAAACATTTCGCCAAAAAACCGGTTTGATTGTGGATGCGTATTTTTCAGGAACGAAAATTAAATGGATTCTGGACCATGTAGAGGGAGCAAGAGAGAAAGCAGAAAAGGGAGAACTGCTTTTTGGAACAGTGGAGACCTGGCTGATTTGGAAACTGACAAAGGGGGCAGTGCATGTTACGGATTATTCCAATGCTTCAAGAACCCTGCTTTATAATATCAATGAATTAAAATGGGATGAGGAGATTTTAGAAGAACTCCAGATTCCGCGCAGTATGCTTCCGGAAGTAAAGCCATCAAGCTATATTTACGGAAAGACAGATGCAAGTTTTCTTGGGGGAGAAATTCCAATCGCCGGGGCAGCAGGTGACCAGCAGTCGGCACTGTTTGGACAGACTTGTTTTAATAAAGGAGAAGCAAAAAACACTTATGGAACAGGCTGTTTTTTATTGATGAATACCGGAGAAAAACCAGTCTTTTCTAAAAATGGACTGGTTACAACCATTGCCTGGGGACTGGATGGAAAAGTAAATTATGCGCTTGAGGGTTCGGTGTTTGTCGCAGGAGCAGCAATTCAGTGGCTTCGGGATGAATTAAAGATTATTGACAGTTCAGAAGATTCGGAATACATGGCAAAAAAAGTGGAAGATACCAACGGCTGTTATGTTGTTCCGGCATTTACTGGTCTGGGTGCGCCATACTGGGACCAGTATGCGAGAGGTACGATTGTGGGGCTGACAAGGGGTGTAAATAAATATCATATTATTCGTGCTACATTGGAATCCATCGCTTATCAGGTGTGCGATGTCGTAAAAGCAATGGAAGCAGATTCAGGAATTTCGCTTTCTTCTTTAAAAGTAGATGGTGGAGCGAGCGCCAATGATTTTTTGATGCAGACACAGGCAGATATCGTTCAGGTTCCGGTAAAACGTCCAAGCTGTGTTGAGACAACTGCAATGGGAGCTGCCTATCTTGCAGGACTTGCAGTCGGATACTGGAAAAACAGAGAAGAGATTATTAAAAACTGGGAAGTGGAACAAAGCTTTGAACCGGTTTTAGAAAAAGAAGAGCGGGATAAGAAGATGAAAGGCTGGGAGCGTGCAGTGACCTGTTCTTATGGTTGGGCAAAAGAGGATGATGAAAATGAGTGAAGAAAATCTGGAAGTACCGTTTGAATTTGGCGAATGTCATGCCCATATTTTTATGGATGGGAAAAATTATAAAAAGGCAGTGGAACGTCATAAAAACGGAGTAGATGAATCGGTAATCCGCAGTCATTTTGCATGTTATCAAACACAGGGAATTCATTTTGTGAGAGACGGAGGTGACGCTCTTGGCGTTTCAAGACGAGCAAAAGAGCTGGCACCGGAATACGGAATTGATTATCGGACACCGATTTTTGCGATTCATAAAAATGGTCATTATGGGAAAATTGTCGGAAAAGGATTTGATACCTTAAAAGAATATACGGCTTTGGTTAAGGAAGTAAAAACACAGGGCGGAGATTTTATTAAAATCATGACAACCGGAATTATGGATTTTGACACCGATGGCGGAATTACCGGAGAAGCTTTAAGAGCACAGGAAGTCAAAGAGATGGTTCATATTGCTCACGAAGAGGGATTTGCAGTGATGTGCCATACAAACGGTACAAAAGCAGTGGAGGCACTCATAGAAGCCGGAGCAGACAGTGTAGAACATGGAAATTATATGGAGGAGCAGACAATAAAGAGTCTGGCTGATTCCGATCTGGTCTGGGTACCGACAGTTACAGTTGTTCCAAATATGTTTGGATGCGGGCGGTTTTCGGATGAGCTTCTGCATAAAATTTATGAAAAAGAAAAAACGAATATCAAAAAAGGACTTCAGTATGGAGTAAAGATGGCACTTGGCAGTGATGCCGGCGCATATCTGGTGTTCCATGGTCAGGGAATTTTAGATGAATATGCAAGATTTCTGGAATGCAGAAAAGAAATTCAAGAAGAGAGTCAGGAAAATGAACAAGAATTCCTGTCGGTTTATGAGTTAAAAGCAAGGCTGAAAGCTGGAGAAGCAGAAATTAGAAAAAAATTCAAAAAAATCGAAAAAAGTTATTGACGAAATAAAATTTTGGTGATATACTTCTGTTTGTCGCTTGATGAGGGTGGCAAATGAGAAGCGGGAGTGCTGGAATTGGCAGACAGGCTAGACTAAGGATCTAGTGGTCGAAAGGTCGTGTGGGTTCAAGTCCCATCTCCCGCATAACAGAAACGGAAAAGCTATTAGAGATAAAAGCTTTTCCGTTTTTTCGTATAATCAGGAAAACAGTTTTTCGATAAAAGAAGAAAGTGAGAATTAAGAAAAAAATATCGAAAAACAAAAGGATTTTACAGATTTGCCTGTAATAATTAATATGAGACAACTTTTTTTCCACAGAGAGGGTGATAGATCGTGACAATACGAGAAGAAGCGCAACTGGAAGAGGAAAGAATTTTAAGTCCTTATGCAGCAAAAAGTGCAAAAAGCAGAGGACGGGAAACTTATGAGGAAGAATGTGATATCCGGACCATGTATCAACGTGACAGGGACCGGATAATTCATTCTAAAGCATTTCGCAGACTGAAAGATAAAACTCAGGTGTTTTTAGCACCGCAAGGGGATCATTACCGGAATCGGCTGACACATACAATTGAAGTATCTCAGATTGCAAGAACCATTGCAAAAGCACTTCGTTTAAATGAAGATTTAGTGGAAGCCATTGCACTCGGACATGATTTGGGGCATACTCCATTTGGTCATGCGGGAGAGCGAGCCTTAGACCAGGTGTGTCCCCTTGGATTTGCGCATTATAAACAAAGTGTGCGGATTGCAGAGCGTCTGGAACGAGGTGGGAAGGGATTAAATCTTACCTTTGAAGTCAAAGATGGAATGATGAATCACAGGACAAGCGGAACACCGCATACGTTAGAAGGACAGGTCGTTCGGATTAGTGATAAGATTTCCTATATTCATCATGATATGGATGATGCCAAGCGTGCCGGAGTTATCACCGAAGAGGCAGTACCAAAGTATTTGAGGGAACTTCTTGGAGAGACGACAAAGGAACGGCTCAATACGTTGATTCATGATATTGTAAAAAACAGCAAAGGCAGGGATGAGGTCCTGCTGTCACCGGAAATTGAAGCAGGAATGAAAGCACTTCGAGAGTTTATGTTTGAAGAGGTTTATCTAAGTCCTGTGGCAAAAGAAGAAGAGGAGAAAGCAGAGCAGTTAGTGGAGACTCTGTATAAATATTATGTAAGAAATCCTGAAAAAATGTCGGCAGAGTATCGAAAGCTTCTGAAAGAAGGAGAAGTGCAGGAGCGGGTAGCCTGCGATTATATTTCAGGAATGACAGACCAGTATTCGATGGAAAAATTCAGGGAAATTTTTATTCCCAAAGGATGGAGCGTTTATTAATTATGTATTATTCGGATGATGTGATTGAAGAAGTCCGTATGAAAAATGATATTGTGGATGTGATCTCAGGGTATGTCAGGCTTCAGAGAAAAGGAAGTTCCTATTTTGGATTATGTCCGTTTCATAATGAAAAATCCCCTTCCTTTTCGGTCAGCCCATCCAAACAGATGTATTACTGCTTTGGATGCGGAGCCGGAGGAAATGTGTTTAATTTCATTATGGAATATGAAAATTTTACCTTTATTGAGGCAGTAAAATATCTTGCAGACAGAGCTGGAGTCAAGCTTCCGGAACAGGAGTATTCAAAAGAAGCAAGGGCAGCGGCAGATTTAAAGACCATTCTGCTTGAGATAAACAAAAAAGCAGCCGCTTATTATTACTATCAGCTGAGACAGGAAACAGGGAAAAAAGCACTGGAATATCTGCAGAAACGAGAATTATCAGAAGAAACGATAAAAGCATTTGGGCTTGGATATACCGGTAATTATTCAGATGGTCTGTATCGGTATTTAAAATCAAAGGGGTATTCTGACCAGATTTTAAAAGAAGCAGGGCTTTTCTTCTTTGACGAAAGACAGGGAATGAAGGATAAATTCTGGAATCGTGTGATGTTTCCGATTATGGATGTCAATAACCGTGTGATCGGATTTGGTGGCCGTGTGATGGGAGATGGGAAACCGAAATATCTGAATTCACCGGAGACAGTCGTTTTTGATAAGAGCCGGAACCTTTATGGTCTGAACCGTGCCAGAACATCAAGAAAGCCATACTTTCTTCTTTGCGAAGGATATATGGATGTGATCTCTCTCCATCAGTCCGGATTTACGAATGCGGTAGCTTCATTGGGGACTGCATTGACAGCAGGGCATGCAGCTCTGATCAAGCGTTATGTCCAGGAAGTTTATCTGACTTATGACAGTGATGAAGCCGGTACAAGAGCAGCACTTCGCGCAGTGCCGATCTTGCGGGAGGCCGGGATTTCTGCTAAAGTTGTAAGGATGGATCCATATAAAGATCCGGATGAATTCATTAAGAACCTTGGGGCAGAAGAATATGAGAAGCGGATCCATGCGGCGCGTAATGGATTCATGTTCAGCCTGGAGATGCTGGAGAAACAATATGATATGAATTCTCCGGAAGGCAAGACAGATTTCTTCAAGGAAGTGTCGAGGAGACTGCTTGAATTCGAAGATGAGCTGGAGCGTAACAACTATATCGAAGCTGTTGCAACAGCATACCGGGTCAGCCGGGAAAGCCTGGAGAAGATGGTCGCAAAGATGGCTGTGAATGCCGGAATGGCGAGACCGGTCGCAAGACCGAAACGGGCAGAGGGATCTGAGAAGAAGCAAAAGGAAGACGGAATCCTTACTTCACAGAAAGCATTGTTGACCTGGATGATCGATGATGACAGGCTCTTTGATCAGATCAGTCAGTACATAAGCCCGGGTGATTTTACGGAAAGTCTGTACCGGACGGTTGCAGAACTTTTATATGAGCAGAGAAAGCAGGGAGCCTTGAATCCTGCGAAGATCCTGAATCATTTTACAGAGGAAGAAGATCACAGAGAAGCAGCTTCTTTGTTTAACACAAGAATCAAAGAGCTGAGGACAAAGGAAGAGAGAGAACAGGCTTTACAGGAGACGATCCTGCGGGTGAAGAGTTATAGCATTGAGCATCAGACAATGAATCTCGACCCGACAGATATGCGGGGGTTACAGCATTTGATGGAAGAAAAACGGAAGCTGGAGAACCTGAAGAATTTGAATATTACAATTCAATAAGGATAAAATAAAACAAGACAGGCTGCGGATGCGCGCAGCGAAGGAAGGAAGAACACATGGACGATATTACACAGAAATTTCTTGAGAGATTGAAAGACCTGGTTGCACTTGGTAAAAAGAAAAAGAGCATACTGGATGTCCAGGAGATCAATGATTTTTTCAATGATATGGAACTCAATGCAGATCAGATGGAGAAGGTATTTGATTACCTGGAAGCAAACAACGTTGATGTGCTCAGAATCAGTAATGACGATGATGATATTCCGGATGAAATCGTAATGTCAGACGAAGATGATATTGATGTAGAGAAGATTGATCTTTCGGTACCAGATGGAATCAGTATTGAAGATCCGGTACGTATGTATCTGAAGGAAATTGGAAAGGTGCCGCTTTTGTCGGCAGAAGAAGAAGTTGAACTGGCCAAAAGAATGGCAGATGGGGACGAGGAGGCAAAGAAGAGACTGGCAGAAGCAAACTTGCGTCTGGTAGTAAGTATTGCAAAACGATATGTTGGTCGTGGCATGCTGTTCCTTGACCTGATCCAGGAGGGAAATCTGGGACTGATTAAGGCAGTAGAAAAGTTTGATTATCATAAAGGATTTAAATTCAGTACTTATGCTACGTGGTGGATCAGACAGGCTATTACAAGAGCAATTGCAGATCAGGCAAGGACAATCCGTATTCCGGTTCATATGGTTGAGACAATTAATAAACTGATCCGCGTATCCAGACAGTTACTGCAGGAACTTGGGCGTGAACCTACGCCGGAAGAGATTGCAGCTGAACTTGATATGCCGGTAGAAAGAGTAAGAGAAATCCTTAAGATTTCTCAGGAACCTGTTTCTCTGGAAACACCGATCGGTGAAGAAGAGGACAGTCATCTTGGAGATTTTATTCAGGATGATAATGTACCGGTACCGGCAGAAGCGGCAGCCCAGACACTTCTGAAAGAACAGCTTGACGAGGTTCTGGATACTCTGACAGAAAGAGAACAGAAGGTATTGCGATTAAGATTCGGTATGAACGATGGACGTGCACGCACACTGGAAGAAGTTGGAAAAGAATTTGACGTTACCCGTGAACGTATCCGTCAGATTGAGGCGAAAGCGCTCAGAAAGCTCCGTCATCCGAGCCGCAGCAGAAAATTAAGAGATTATTTAGATTAAGAAAAGAGGCGCCTATGGAACTATCAAAGAGACTGCAGGCAGTTGCAGATCTGGTGACAGAGGGCGCTTCTGTTGCAGATATCGGTACAGATCATGGTTATATTCCTATTTATCTTATAGAACACAATATAGCCGGAAAGGTGATCGCACTCGATATTAACAGAGGCCCGTTGGAGAGAGCCAGAATGCATGTGGTCGGACATGGACTGAAAGGGAAAATAGAGACAAGACTTTCGGACGGACTTGAAAAAGTGCTTCCGGGAGAAGTGGATACAATGATCGCTGCAGGCATGGGTGGAGGACTGGTGATTAAAATTCTGACAGAAGGATATCCGGTAGTAGAAATTTTGGATACAATGATCCTGCAGCCGCAATCTGAGATTGGTAAGGTGAGAAGATTTTTAAATGAACATAATCTTCAGATTACCGAGGAAAATATGGTTGAGGAAGATGGAAAATTTTATCCAATGATGAAAGTCATACACGGAAAAAAAGAAGAATATACAATATGTGAATATACATATGGCAAACGTCTGCTTTTGGAACAGCATCCTGTCCTGAAAAAATATCTGGACAGAGAGATGCAGATTAAAGAGAGTGTATTTCAACAACTTTTTAAACATCAGAACAGTGCAAGTGCTGCCGAGAGAATGGAAGAACTGAAACAGGAAATCATACTGACACAAGAGGCTTTAAAGTATTACGAGTAGAAGAAAGGGAGTATGTAAGATGTTGTGTAAAGATGTAATGTATGAGATTGAGAAAGAATATCCGCTTAATTATGCGCTGTCGTGGGACAATGTAGGACTTCTGGTGGGAAGAGATGATAAGGAAGTAAAAAGGATTTATATTGCATTAGATGCCACAGATGAAGTAATAGATGAAGCTGTCAGGACAGGAGCAGATATGTTGATTACACATCATCCGATGATATTTTCACCGATTAAGAGAATCCATAATCTGGATTTTGTCGGAGAACGTATCTTAAAACTGATACAGAACGATATTTCTTATTATGCTATGCATACGAATTATGATGTACTGGGAATGGCAGACCTTTCCGGGGATAAGATGAATATGAAGAATGCAGAAATTCTGGAAGTAACTGCAGAAGGGGATATAGGGAAAGAAGATGAACCCGAAGGGATCGGAAGAGTATCTGATCTTGAGACACCGATGACTCTCAGAGAATGCTGTGAAGATGTGAAGTCTGCATTTCATCTGGGGGCAGTAAAGGTATTCGGTAATCTGGAAGAAAAAGTAAAAAGAATAGCAATCTGTCCGGGTTCCGGTAAAAGTGTGATTCAGGCGGCACTGGATAAGAATGCGGATGTTCTGATCACAGGAGATATCGGACATCATGAAGGAATTGATGCGGTAGCCCAGGGACTGGCAATCATCGATGGCGGACATTATGGGATTGAACATATCTTTATTGAAGATATGAGACAGTATCTTGAAAAACATCTCAGTGAGGTTGAGATTGTTGCGGCACCGATCAGTCATCCGTTCCTGATCGTCTGATTCCATACATAACCCGGAGAGAAGAAATGAGGTGCAGGTATGAATGAAGTTTTTTATACAGTTCAGGTAGGGGACTGTGACAGAAAGTTTCGGGAAGGAACAACATATCTGGATATTGCAAAAGAATATCAGCATGAATATGAGCACGATATAGTATTAGTATTTGTTGATGGAAGGTTACAGGAATTATTTAAAACATTAAAAAAAGACTGTAAACTTGAGTTTGTGACGACTGCAGATTCGCTTGGATATAAAGCGTATCGCAGAAGTATGAGCCTGATGCTTGTAAAAGCGGTATATGATGTGGCAGAACATAAGAATATCGATAAAGTCCGTATTCATTATTCTGTAAGTAAAGGGTATTATTGTACGATAGAAGGCAATATAGAACTCACACAAGAGTTTCTGGATAAGGTAGAGAGACGGATGAGGACAATGGTAGAAAAGAATCTGCCGATTCAGAAAAAAAGTGTGCATACAGACGATGCGATTGCAATGTTTGGAGAGCATGGGATGCATGACAAAGAACGATTGTTTCATTATCGAAGGGTATCACGTGTGAATATTTACAGTATGAATGAATTTGAAGATTATTATTATGGATATATGGTTCCGAGTGCCGGATATTTAAAATATTTCAAATTATATTTGTATGATGAAGGGTTTGTAATTCAGATGCCGACCCAGGGTGAGCCGGAAAAAGTACCTCCGTTTGAACCACAGAACCAGCTGTTTCATGTGTTACAGGAATCAACGAAATGGGGAGATGCTCAGGGAATAGAAACGGTAGGTGATTTGAACGATAAAATTACCAGAAGTGATGTGAATGAACTGGTACTGGTACAGGAAGCGCTTCAGGAAGAAAAAATAGCGCAGATTGCGGAACAGGTCAGAGTACGTTCGGATGTTCGATTTGTACTGATCGCGGGGCCGTCTTCCTCCAGTAAGACAACGTTTTCTCATCGTTTGTCTGTACAGCTCAGGGCGAATGGACTGTGCCCGTATCCAATTGCAGTGGACAATTATTTTAAAGAACGTGAAGAGACTCCGAAAGATGAGAATGGCAATTATGACTTTGAGGGGCTGGGAGCGGTAGATGTAGAACTGTTTAATCGTCAGCTTCAGGAACTTCTCGATGGAAAAGAAGTGGTAATACCAGAATTTAATTTTGTCACGGGACACAAAGAATATAAGGGCAGACCGAAAAAGTTAAAGGAAAATGAAGTGCTTGTAATAGAAGGAATTCATTGCCTGAATCCGGAATTAACCAGAAATCTTCCGGATGAGAACAAGTTTAAAATATATATCAGTGCACTCACGCAGCTGAATATTGATGAACATAATCGGATTCCGACAACAGATGGGCGTCTGATCCGCAGAATTGTCCGAGATGCGAGAACGAGAGGAACTTCTGCAAAAGAAACTATCCGTATGTGGCCGTCTGTACGAAAAGGTGAGGAGTGTAATATATTCCCATATCAGGAGGAAGCGGATGTGATGTTCAATTCTGCATTGATTTATGAACTGGCAGTATTGAAACCATATGTAGAAGCACAGCTTTTTGGAATTGAAAGAGAGTGTCCGGAATATCTGGAAGCGAAACGTTTGTTAAAGTTCCTGGATTATTTTGTAGGGATCGGAAGCGAGAATGTGCCGGCAAATTCACTTTTAAGGGAGTTTATCGGTGGCGGATGTTTCCATGTATAATGTATAAAGTATAAATGCAAAAGAACCTGTCATCGTCAGCTTCTTTTGCATTTTTTGGTATAACAAAGTATGCAAGAGAAGTTGCCGGTGACAAGTTCTATGTATCAACATGCGTTCGGAAGAAGCAGTCACTTATTAAAGATAAATATTTTTGAGATATTCAATACGCGAAGTCATATTCTGCATCAGGAGATCTGTAAGTGTAATTGCAGCCATGGATTCCACTACAACAACCGCACGTGGAACGATAACCGGATCATGTCGTCCAGAAATAGCAATTTCGATGTTTTCTCCGGCAGTGTTTACTGTTTTCTGTGGTTGGGAAATAGATGGTGTCGGTTTGATGGCTGCGCGTAATATAATGGAACTTCCATCGCTGATACCGCCGAGAATCCCCCCACTATGGTTGGTCTGCTTCAAAACTTGTCCGTTTTCGGAGATGAAAGAATCATTGTTGATACTTCCTTTGGAAGATGTAACAGAGAATCCATCACCGATTTCTACACCTTTGACAGCCCCGATTGACATAACGGCTTTGGCGAGGGAAGCATCCAGTTTGTCAAAAACGGGCTCCCCGACACCTGCGGGCATACCTTCAATAATACATTCAATCAGACCGCCGGACGAATCCTGATCAGAAATACATTGTTCCAAATAGGCAGCTGCCTGCTGTGCGTATTCCGAATTTGGCATATAAAGGCGGTTTTCATTAATTACAGAATAATCATAGGCATCGGAAGGAATGGATACAGGACCGATTGCTTTGGTATAGGTAGTAAGTTTTATTCCAAGACATTCAAGAATGCGGGAAGCGACAGCTCCGCCGGCAACGCGTCCAATAGTTTCTCTTCCGGAAGTACGTCCGCCGCCGCGATAGTCACGTAATCCGTATTTTTTATCAAATGTATAATCGGCATGCCCCGGACGATAGCAGTCTTTGATATTGCTGTAATCATGAGAACGCTGATCGTTATTACGGACTACGAGAGAAATAGGTGTTCCGGTCGTATACCCTTCAAAAACGCCGGAAAGAATCTCGACTGTATCCGATTCTCTGCGGGCAGTAGTGAATTTACTTTGACCAGGTTTTCTGCGGTCAAGAAATGCCTGTATATAATCAGTGGTGAGAGGAATCCCGGCGGGACATCCGTCTACGACGACTCCGAGAGCCGGTCCATGGGATTCACCCCAGGTTGTGATCCTGAATAAAGTTCCAAAAGTTGATCCTGCCATATCATAGTCTCCTTAATTATGTATTAGTCATCGTG
>OLSI01000164.1_pt1 | contig 53417 bp, 42 predicted proteins | sample 1672661 | NCBI WGS metagenome assembly OLSI01 (sample SAMEA3136711, study PRJEB25190) | human gut metagenome | biome: human gut; feature: human-associated habitat; material: faeces | place: Austria | collected 2013 | reverse complement strand
AGGCGCGGCGCTCGGGGAAGCGCTCGGCCATGGCGTCCATGGCGGCGTCGAACGCGTCTGCCACGCCAGCAAACTGCTCGTCCAAGCCCTCAACCTTAACGGTCTCGGTGGGAGCGGCGGCAAGCTTGTCAGAGAGCTCGAGCTTGGTCTGGTTCATCTTGAGCCAACCCCAAGTGGCTGCCGGCATCGCGTTGACTTGCTCAAGGGTGGTAGCAGCGGTGTTCGTGGTCTGATTCATTATCCGATCGCTCCTTCCATCTCGAGCTTGATCAGGTTGTTCATCTCGACGGCGTACTCCAGCGGCAACTCCTTGGAGACCGGGTTGGCAAAGCCGTTGACGATCATGGTGCGGGCCTCTTCCTCCGAGATGCCGCGGCTCATCAGGTAGAACACCTTGTCGTCGCCGATACGACCGATGGTGGCCTCGTGGCCGATGTCGACGTTCTTGGCGCGGATGTCCATGGCCGGAATAGTGTCGGAGCGGCTCTGGTCGTCGAGCATCAGCGACTGGCAGCTCACGGTTGCCTTGGAGCCCTCGGCCTTGGGCGTGGCCACGATAGAGCTGCGGAAGGTCTGGATGCCGCCGCTCTTGGAGATGCCCTTGGTCTCGACGGTCGCCGAGGTCTCGGGCGCGTTGAGTACGACCTTGCAGCCGGTATCGAGGTTCTGGCCGGCGCCGGCAAAGGTGATGCCGGTAAAGCTCGAACGGGCGCGGCGGCCGTTGAGCACGCTCATGGGGTAGAGGTAGCCTACGTGGCTGCCGAAGGAGCCACTGATCCACTCGATGTCGCCGTCCTCGTCCACGCGCGCACGCTTGGTGTTGAGGTTGTACATGTTCTTGGACCAGTTCTCGATGGTCGAGTAGCGCAGGTGTGCGCGTTTGCCCACAAAGAGCTCGACGGCGCCGGCGTGGAGGTTGGCTACGTTGTACTTGGGCGCGGAGCAACCCTCGATAAAGTGCAGGTCGGCGTCGTCCTCGACGATGATGAGCGTGTGCTCAAACTGGCCGGCGCCCTTGGCGTTAAGGCGGAAGTAGCTCTGCAGCGGGAAATCGAGCTTGGTGCCCTTGGGCACGTAGACAAACGAGCCGCCCGACCATACGGCGCCGTGCAGGGCCGCAAATTTGTGGTCGGTGGGTGGGATGAGCGTCATAAACTTCTCGTGGATGAGCGGTTCCCACTGCGGGTCGTGCAGGGCTTCCTCAATACCAGAGTAGACGATGCCCATCTTGGAGGCGGTGTCCTGCATGTTGTGGTAGACGAGCTCGGAGTCGTACTGCGCGCCGACGCCTGCCAGGTAGCTGCGTTCGGCCTCGGGGATGCCCAGGCGCTCAAAGGTGTTCTTGATGTCGTCGGGCACCGACTCCCAGTCGTGCTTTTGGTCGGTGTTGGGCTTGACATAGGTGACGATGTTGTCCATGTCCAAGCCCTCGATGGAGGGGCCCCACGTCGGATCCGGGAAGCGGTTGAAAATCTCGAGGGACTTTAAGCGCAGGTCGAGCATCCACTGCGGCTCGTCCTTCTTGGTGCTGATCTCGCGCACGATGTCGGGCGTGATGCCGGCGTCGAGGCGCTCAAATCCCTCCTCGCCATAGGTGAAGTCGTAGAGGCTGCGGTCGATGTCCGCGACCTCGGTGCGGTTCTTGGTCATTGCGTCGCCCCTTTACGCCTGCTGCTCGGCAGCGGCGGCCTCGGCCTGGGCGCGCTGCTCGGCGGCCTCGCGCTCGAAGGTCTCAAAGCCGTTCTTGTCGATCCAGGGGATCAGTGAGGCGTCGTCCTCGCGCACGATGTGGCCCTTGACCATAACGTGGACGCGGTCGACATTCAGGTGCTCCAAGATGCGCGTGTTGTGCGTGATGATGAGCATGGAGCCGTCGCAGCTCTTGCGGTAGGCGTCCATGCCGTGGCTGACGGTGGACAGGGCGTCGACGTCCAAGCCCGAGTCGGTCTCGTCCAGGATGGCGAGCTTGGGCTGCAGCAGCAGAAGCTGGAGCATCTCGACCTTCTTCTTCTCGCCGCCCGAGAAGCCCACGCCCAGCTCGCGGTTGAGGTAGGCGGTATCCATGTTGAGCTCGGCCGCGAGCTCCTTGACGCGACGGCGGAACTCCTTGCCCTTCATCTCCAGGCCGGGGCGGCCGGCGATGCTGGCGCGCAAAAAGCTCGACAGCGGCACGCCCGGAATCTCGACCGGGGCCTGGAAGCTCAGGAACAGGCCGGCGCGCGAGCGCTTGTCGGTGGTGAGCTCGGTGATGTCCTGGCCGTCAAAGACGATGCGGCCGTCCTGCACGGTGTAGACGGGGTCGCCCATGACCAGGTGGCCGAGGGTGGACTTGCCGGCGCCGTTGGGTCCCATCAGAACGTGGGTCTCGCCGGCGGCGACGTTGAGGTTGACGTTGTGGAGGATAGTCTTCTCGTCCACGGAGGCGGTCAGACCTTCGATGGAAAGCAGCGGATTTGCGCTCATGCTGTCCCTCTCTGTATATGGTGTACTCATAGGTGTACTAAACCCTAGGAATCTTCTCGGAATAAAGTTACTATGGGTTCGGCGTTAGTCAAGGGAAAACCCGACTAATCCACTCGACTTTTCAAATTCTGGGACAAAATAACCTGTTGTGTTTGTCCCATTTACTTAAGATTTGGGACAAACAAAGCTGGTTATGTTGTCCCAGATGCGATGGGAGGGTAGGTATGCTCATTTCTTCTAAGGGCCGCTATGCCCTCCGGCTGATGATCTATATCGCAGCGCTTGGTGACGCCGAGGGCAAGATTGCCCTGCGCGAGGTCGCCGACCGCGAGCATATCTCGCAAAAGTATCTGGAGCAGCTGGTCCGTCCGCTCATGAAGGCGGGCCTGCTTAAAAGCGTGCGCGGCAAGGGCGGTGGCTACATGATGGCCAAGGACCCCGCCGAGGTGCGTGCCGGCGACATCCTGCGTGCCGTCGAGGGCAGCACGGCTCCGGTGGCGTGCGATGGTATCGACAATAGCTGTACCCGTAGCGACCTTTGCTCGACCGTCAAGTTCTGGCGCGGGCTGGACGACGTGATTGAAAAGTACGTCGACGGCGTGACGTTGGCCGACCTAGCCGCCGTCCCCGAGATCAACTTTGACATTAAGCTGTAGGGGCTGGCTTTCGTGAAGTCGTACGAAGCCTTTGATTCGCGGTTGGCACTGCTAGAGACAGCTCGATTCCAAGATTTCGATAACGACTATGTTGTCTCCGGATGTGCATATATCTATGAGCAGGTTTTCGGTCTCTCAATTACGCTCCTTAAGCGTCTGCTCGAGTATGAGGGCGCCACGCTTGCCGCGTCGGGGTCTCCTCGTGCCATCTTGAAGGAGTCCTACCGATTCTACGACTTTATTGATGAGGCAGCCTGGCTGGATATGCTCAGAGACCGCAATACGAACGTCCATATCTATGACAACAAGCTCGCTCAAGATTTGATTCAGCGCATCTTGAACGTCTATATCCCCGCATTCTGCCAGCTGAGGGACGGGCTGATGGAGCGTTACGGCGAGCTTCTGTTGGCGCCCGACGACCAGTTTTTCTAATTCCTTAAGATTTCGCGGAGGGTTGTTGCCGTTTACCGAGGGGTTGTTGTGCAACAACGGACGAGCTGCAATACTGATTCTAACTTTGCAAACTGAACTTTAACTACACCAATGCAGGGAGGATCTTATGCAGCCCAAGCATTCTGCTATTGTCGCGGGCCTGACGCTGGCGCTTTCGTTTGGCGCCGTTTCCGCGCCGGCACCCGCCGCTGCCGAGGAGCCCACGCCGGGCGTTGCCTCGGATGCCACCGATATCGATAAGGGTCTCTACACCCAGCAGTCCTTCTCGGGCGTGCTGAGGTCGGTCCAGGGTGTTTCGTTTGTCAACGTGACTCCCGAGATGAAGTACTTTACCAAGTACGAGAGCCATGGCAACTACAACCAGGGATTTTCGTATGGTGACGGCTATAACGCACTGGGCTACTATCAGTTTGATCGCCGCTGGTCGCTCATTCCGTTTATGAAGCAGGTTTACAACTACGATTCTGCCAAGTACGGCATGCTCAAAGATGCGATTGATCGCGGCAGCGAGATTTCCAACACGAGCAATGCCATGTACGAGAACGGCCAGCTCACCGAGTTGGGCCGTATTGCGCAGGAGGCCTTCCAGGGTGCTTACAACACCGATCCTGTTGAGTTCTCAGCACTTCAAGATGCTTATGCGTACAACTCGTACTATGCGGTGACCGAGGCGTGGCTCAAGAGCGGCCTGGGTATTGATATTTCGGGCCGTGCCGATTGCGTCAAGGGCATGGTGTGGAGCATCACCAACATGTGTGGCACCGGTGGCTGCAGGGACTTCTTCCGCTGGGCGAATCTTTCCAACGATATGTCCGACCGCGAGTTTGTGACGGCGCTTTCCAACAGCGTGGTCAACAATGTCGCCACCAAGTTTTCGAGTCAGCCCCAGTATCATGAGGGCTGGAAGAATCGTTATAAAAATGAGCTGAAGGACTGCTTGGTTTTTATCGCCGAGGATGAGGCTACCGCCGCGACGCCCGTGCAGCCCGAGCCCACACCGGCGCCCTCGCCGACACCTGATTCGAATGACGACTCGAGTGACGATGCCAACGATGACAGGATGGATGCGCCCTCGACCGATGCTGACGGTAATGGCTCTGCTGGTGGCACTACCAACGACGGCTCTACCTCGAACGGCTCCAATTCGAACGGCTCTGCTGCGGGCGATTCGTCTTCAAGCTCTGCCGGCAATACGGACAGCGACGCTTCTGGTTCGACCGACGCTGACACCTCTAACTCATCCACCGGCTCGAGCGATTCGTCCGTTGACACCGGCTCTAACAACGGCTCCGGCTCTGACACGACCCCTGATTCCGATGCTTCCAAGGACGACTCGAATAAGGCGCCGGACGCTCCCGTTGCTTCGCCGGACAAGAAGCCTTCTTTCTCCGAGCAGCTTGGTTCTACGCTGGGTTCTTCGCTGATGGCTGGCGTCAATAACGGCTCGGCCCAGAACAAGGACAACTCTGATCAGGCTTCCACGGAAAAGACCGAAGCCGCAAAGGGCGACTCCAAGGATAAGGCTTCCGAGAAGGTTGAATCCGATAAGGGTTCTAGCTCTGATGAGAAGGACGACAAGTCCGTTCAGAAGAAGGACGAGGACAAGAAGTCTGAATCTGAGGAGAAGGACAAGAACAAGGACAAGACCGAGGACGGAAAGCAGCAGGGCGAGGACAGCAGTAAGGGCAACACCGACAACCAGAACCAAGAGCAAAATGACTCCAAGACGGTGACCACTACAACCACGACGACTACAACGACCAAGTCATCTGGCGGTAACATGCCCAAGACGGGCGACCTTATCGTTATGGCGAGCCTTGCCAGTGCAAGCTTGGCCACACTGGGCGCTACGTCTATCGTAAGTGGAAAGCATAAGCTCGATCAGCAGAAGAAAGCTTCTGGGGAGGACGACTCGGAGGAGTAGGCTCTCAGTTGCCAGATAACAAAATAGTCGGGACGGGGTCCGGTGCGAATGCATCGGGCCCCGTTTTGTTGTGCAACGATTAGTTGTGCCCCCTCACACCTCTTGTTGCTACCGTTGCCCGATATGTTTGCGCGGCGACATCGGTACGCGCGAGGCGGTCATTACAATTGGCATCGTGTTGCGATTTAGGGGGAACGTTTTGGTGTCTGAACAGGCAAATAATGGTTGTGCTGACGGCTTTGGCGTGCGTTTGATCGGCTGTGCCGACGATGCGGCATTGCCCATTGGCATGCACGACTTTGCGGAGGCTCTTGGTTGCTGCACGCTGGTCGACAAGACCATGTTTATTGCAGATGTATTGGACTGCGACGCGTCCGTTGTGGTGTGCTGTCGACCCGAGGGTTTTGGCAAGAGCATGAACTTGTCGATGCTCAGGGCTTTTCTGGAGCGTCCAACGGTCGGTCGCGCTGGTCAGCGTTTGTTTGCCAATGCTCAGATTTGGGATGCAGACGGCGGGCGCTATCGGGATGAGTACGCTTGCCATCCGGTGATATCGCTGGACTTTTCTGGCGCTGCGAGGCGTGGCGCCGCTATTGCCGACGTCGTGCGCGATGCTCTTTCGGGCGAGTGCGCCCGTCTGCTGGCGCTTTTGGAGGCTCCGGATTTAGCTCGAGACAAGGTGCGTCACATCGAACGCGTTGCGCGTGGCGCGGCGAGCGAGGATGAGGTCGCCTCGGTGCTTGGCGTGCTCATTGAGCTGCTTGAGATGGCCTGCGATGAGCAGGTTGTATTGCTCGTTGATGGGTACGACGCGGCGTGGTTGGGCCGTGCGAGCGCGAGGGGCGCTTCCGGCGCCGATCCGGCAGGGCTATTCGATCGCGTGTTGTTCGACGCCATTGCCACTGCGCGCGATTCGTTGCGGCTGACGTGTCTGATGGGGGAGTGTCCCGGCCCTGTCGGAGCGGCGCTTTCTTCGCGCGGCTGCTCGTATTGTCTGACGACGCCGCTGTCGGCGTGGTGTGACCGATGTTTCGGTTTTTCGGATGCTGAGGTCGAAGCTCTTTTGAATCATGCTGGGCGCGAGGAATACCTGGATGATGCGCGTGAATGGCTCGAGGGGTATCGGTTTGGCAGGGCCTATTGCTCGAGTCCAGGGCGTGTGATCGGTTTTCTGGGCCGAGGCTGCACGGCGCCTGTGCGTGCCGATCTGTATGGATATGCCGATTGCCTGAGTAGGGTAGTTGCCGGGTGGAATCTCGACCGCCTTTCGGTCTTGTTTGATTTGCTCGAGGCCCATGGGTGCGCTGAGGTCCCGCTTTGTTTGGGCACTGCAGAGCCAGATGTCTCGCCTGACGTTGGCATGTGGACAGCGCTGTATCTGTCCGGTTTTCTCACGACGGATATGACTGAGGAGCCAGAGCATGGCGATCGCCTCCGTGCTTTGCGATTGCCCAATAACGAGCTTCGCCAGGCCTTGCGTCTAGTGATTATTGAGTGGTTTGAGTGCACTGCAAAAGACATTCGAGACGTCGATGCGTTTCGCGACGGGCTGTGCCATGGGAACGAGGATACCGTGAGGCGGGCGCTAGGCCGCATCTTGGGGGATGCGGGAATCGGTGAGACCGACCCAGATACACCGCTGCCATATCACCTACTCTTGCAAGGACTCTGCTTTGGATTGCCGGGCTATGCCAATCCTGCTTCGAGGCGAAAGTGTGGCGCGGATCGCTGGGATATCCAGGTTTTTCCTACGGGCGCCGTGTTCGACATAGCCGATACGATCGGTATGCTCGATGAACGTCCGCTGATAACGATCAACATGATGTATGACCCCGGTGTGGATGCGCTGGGCCTGGAATTGCTGGCCGTGCAGGCGCTGCTTGACATAGAGCGCGACGGCATCGACGAAATCCGTGTGCCACGCCCCGCCATTGGACGCATGCGCTGGGGGTTCGGTTTTGATGGGCAGCATGTGGCTACGGTGTGCCAGCGGTTATAGGGGATGACGAAAGCCCTTTACTACTCCGCGTCCTTCATGGGCGGCATGGGCTTCCAGTTGGGGTCCTTGACGATCTTGCGGGCGTCCTTCATGCCACGGCGCAGCGCCGGAATACCGGTCTTAAAGCACTTATCGACCGCAGCCAGGCGAATGAATTCCTTGCAGAAGGTCGCGGCGTTGCCCAGACGGAACAGCATAGGGTGGTAGTCGCCGTAGATCTGCATGTAGCGTGCCAGATAACCGCGGTTGCGCATGATGTAGTAGCGGTTGGTGTCGCTCGTGGAGTTGAGCTGGCGTTTGCCGGCGATGTCCCAGTTAGAGACGGCGCGGGCACGCTTGAGCACCACGTCGGCGACCACGGCGGCGGGGAAGTGCTGGCTGGCCACGTAGCCATAGCAGGCATCGTCGCCGTAGATAAAGAAGCGCGCGTCGGGCAGGCCGATCTTGTCGACCACGCGGCGCGAGAACATGCCGCCCTCAAAGCACAGCTGGTTCATGGCGCGGTAGCCCTCGGGACCCAGATCCCACTTGGCGATGGGGTTAGGGATGCCGAGCGAAAGGATGAGCTGGTACTGCCAAAAGAAGGCGCCGCCGTCAAAGTCCAGGCGCGAACCCTGGATGACGTCGTAGCGGTCGGTCCACTTGGCCAAGCGCTCGATGCCTTCGGGGATGACGAGCACGTCGTCGTCCATGACCCAGAACCACTGGGCCCCCAAGCCGTAGGCGCATTTAGTGCCGGCGGAGAAGCCGCCCGCACCGCCGCCGTTTTCGAGCTGCGGGGCGTAGATGACACGGTCGGTGCCGCCCTGCGCGTCGGGCTGCTCGGTGTCGATGCCCCACAGGTTGGCCAGGCGCTCGTTGAATGCGGTGCACATGGCCTCGGTCTCGCGCGAATTCTCGTTATCGACAATCACGATGCGCCAGGGCGTTGCCGTGAGCTCGGTCATGGAGTCGAACAAATTGGCCAGGAGTTCCTGGCGTTTGTATGTAACGACGACGATGGCGAGCTTATCGATGGGGGCGGGGAGGGTTGAAGGCATGGGGCAATATATCCTTTCACGCGCGGCGGGCGAGCGCTGCACGGAAGCTATCGAATACGTCCTTGGGACTGTCCTATTGTAAAGGCTCGGCGCACCTTAGCGGCAAGCTTTGAATAAAACGCAGGAACCTGCCATGGGCCCGCCGCATGACGTGGGGCTGCTTTGCCCGCAAGAGGCTCCATAGATTATATAAACGCCCGCTGGCGCGCTGACCCTTTGATACCATGAAACGACAGGTATTTCCTAAGGAGCACATTTGTCTACTAACGCCTCTGGCAGCCCTGTTCTGTCGCTGCTTATTCCCATTTACAATGTTCAGCGCTACCTGCGCGAGTGTCTCGATTCCGCCCTGGCGCAGACGCTCAAGGATATTGAGATCATCTGCATTAACGACGGGTCGACCGACAACTCGCCGGCGATTATCCGCGAGTATATGGAGCGCGATGGGCGCGTCAAGATGATCGACAAGGTCAACAGCGGCTACGGCGACTCAATGAACCACGGTCTGGAGATGGCGCGTGGCAAGTACGTTGGCATCTTGGAGTCCGATGACTTTATGGCGCCCGACGCACTCGAAAAGCTTGTCTCGGCCGCCGATAGCAATAATGCCGACTTTGCGAAGGCTAACTTTGATTTCTACTGGTCTAAGCCCGAGGAGCGCCGTTCGCTGCACGAGATGTTTAAGGCCAAGGACTGCGACAAGCCGGTGCACCCGAGCGACACGACGCAGTTCTTTAAGCAAAAGCCGTCGATTTGGTCGGCCGTGTACCGTCGCGATTTTCTTGAGCGCAACGGCATCAAGTTCTTGCCGACTCCGGGGGCATCCTTTCAGGACACGTCATTCGCCTTTAAGGTGATCGCGTGCGCCGATAAGGCTATTTACCTGCACGATGCCGTGCTGTCGTATCGCCAGGACAACGAGAATTCCTCGGTCAATTCTTCGGCTAAGGTTTTTTGCGTCAATACCGAGTATGCCGAGATTGAACGTTGGATTCGAGAGGATTATGCCCGCGGCCACGCAAGCGGCGATGTCGCGCGCATGCTCAAGTTCAATCAGCTCATTAAGTACGATTCGTACATGTGGAACTACGTGCGCCTGGCGCCCAAGTTCTATAAGGAGTTCCTGGTTCAGATGGCCAAGGAGTTCCAAGCGGCCTTGGACGCCGGGGACTTTTCGCTTGACGACCTCAAGCCGTGGAAGCGCGCGAATCTCGCTGCCATCCTCAAAGATCCTGAGGGCTGGGTTGACGAACATCCGAGTTTTGCGACGGATGGTGCCTTGGGGCGTGCTAAGTATTACGCCTCGGTTGGAGGCCCAGGCGTGGTCGCCGCTTTCCTCATCGAATCGCTGAGGGGGTAGGTCGGCATGGGAGAGGCCTCGTGTCCTAAAGCTACCATTGTCGTCCCCGTTTACAACTCTGCGCGCTCCATTCAACGATGCGTCGATTCGCTGTTGGCCCAGTCCGAGCGCTCGATTCAGGTTGTCTGCGTCAACGACGGTTCGACCGATGATTCGTTGAACGTGTTGCGCCAGATCGCGCAGGCCGACGATCGTGTACTGGTGATTGACCAGGAAAACGCGGGCGTCTCGTGCGCTCGAAATGCCGGTATCGATGCTGCCGAGGGCGAGACCGTCTTTTTTGTGGACGCCGACGATTATATCGATGCCCAGACGGTCGAGCGCGTGCTGCATGCCATGGAGTCTGCGGATGCCGAGACCGCCGTTTTTGGCGGCGTCTGTGAACCTGCCGATGCTGCCCCCAAACGCGTCCAGCAACTCATGAGCCCCAAAGCTGGTACCTTCGGCGCCCGTGATCCCCAACTGCTGTTCCATTCGAATGCGCAGCCCTATGCCTGCCGCGCGGCTTTTTCGCGCGAGCTGCTCAATCGCGAAGGTATTCGCTTCGCCCCCGGTTTGGCTTTGGGCGAGGACGTCGTCTTCCAATTTGCGGCTTATGCGCTTGCCCGCAAGACCGTCGTCATGCCGGACAAGTTCTACCACTACGTGATGGAGAGTGAATCGGCGACGCACGAGTTCAACAGTGCCGAGGCTCGCGCCAAAAAGCTTGACGCCCACATGAGGATGCTCGAGGAGGTCTTGGAGGACCGGGCGGCCTACGGTCTTTGGGACCTGTGCCCCGGCGAGCTGATCACCTGGTTCTTGGACCTTATCGTGTTTGATTTGGCGCGCTTGGATGCCGACGACTTCCATCGCGTGGCGGCTTGCGTCAACATGGACCTCACGACATTTTTGGGAACTGAGTGGGCGGATATGCCTGCTAAGGGCGCCGTTCGCCGTGTTGCCCACAAGCTCGTTGCGGCGACCTCGGGCGTTTCGATGGCAGACGCCACGCTGTTCTATCTTTCGACTCGCGGTCTCAAAGCCTGCCTGGAGCGCTTTATCTAATTCCAAGCGCTGCCGCCCGCCGCAACTCGGCTGCTAAAATAACCCTGTTACACGCTATTCAACAGGAGGTTCTCTTGCAGAACTCTGATAACCCTAAAGTTTCGCTGCTTGTCCCCATCTGCAATGTTGAGCGCTACCTGCGCGAGTGCCTCGATTCCGCCGTGGCGCAGACGCTCAAGGACATCGAGATCATCTGTATCAACGACGGCTCCACCGATAGCTCGCCAGATATCATCCGCGAGTACATGGAGCGCGATCCCCGTGTAAAGATGATCGACAAAGCCAACAGCGGCTATGGTGACTCGATGAACTGCGGCCTGGAGATGGCGCGCGGTGAGTACGTGGGCATCCTTGAGTCCGACGACTTTATGTTTGAGGATTCGCTCAAAAAGCTGGTCGCCAAGGCCGATGCTGAGCATGCCGATGTGGTTAAGGGCGACTTTTACCTGTATTGGTCCACGCCCAGCGAGCGACGTGAGCTGTTTGGGATCATCGACGAGCATATGACGGGCGCCGCGTATCGCCCCGTCGATCGTCCGGGCATCTTCTACCGCAAACCATCCATTTGGTCGGCTATCTATCGGCGCGAGTTCCTCAACGACAATCAGATTCGGTTCCTTCCCACGCCGGGTGCCTCGTATCAGGACGCGGGCTTTAACTTCAAGGTTTGGGCGTGCGCCGAGCGTGCCGCGTTTATTGCGGACCCCATCCTGTGTTATCGCCAGGATAACGAGAAGAGCTCCGTTAATTCGCCCAACAAGGTATTTTGCGTTTGCGACGAATATGCCGAGATGCAGCGCTTTTTGGACGAACGTCCCGAGCTCAAGGCTCAGCTCCAGGGCATTTTAATGCGCATGAAGGTCGATACGTATCGTTGGAATGATGAGCGTCTGGTCGATGAATTGCGTGAGCAGTTTTGGAAGAAAGCCTCGTCCGATCTCAAGGCCGATTGGGATGCCGGTCGCTTTGACCTGTCGCTGTTTGATCCGCGTGGCGAGACCGACTTGCGCCTGATGGTCAAGTCGCCCCGCGCCTATATCGAGTCGCGCTTTGACTTCAAGAAGCCGGGCAAGCTCAATACGTTTAAGCATTACTTTAAGATCGGCGGCCTGCCGCTGGTCTGGCGCGTGCTGACGTATCAGCGCACCTACGGCGACAGCCCGCACCCCGATGACGTTCCGGCCGCACAGTAGGAGCGAGTGATTATGGTTACCCCCAAGATTTCCGTTGTCGTTCCCATCTATAAGGTGGAGGAGTGCCTGGCCTGGTGCCTGGACTCCCTGCTTGCTCAGGACATGCCCGATTGGGAAGGCGTGCTGGTCAACGATGGCTCGCCGGACGGTTCGCGCGATATTGCGGCTGCCTATTGCGAAAAGGATGCGCGTTTTACGCTGGTCGATAAGGAGAACGGTGGCCTGTCGAGTGCACGTAATGCCGGCATCGCTGCGTCCACGGCGCCTATCGTCGCGTTTTTGGATTCCGACGACCGGTTTACGCCCGATGCATGCCGCGTGATCGTCGATGCCTTTGAGCGCGAGGACTGCGACGTTTTGACCTTTGGCGCGAACCCGTATCCGCTGGAGGCGGGGTATCCGTGGCTTAACTATGTGCTGAGCCCGCGCGATGTGTCGTTTGAAGGCTATAGCTCTGACCTGCTGTTTAAGGAAGCATCTCGCCCCTTTGCATGGCGCACCGCCTGCAAGCGTGAGTTTTTGCTGGGCAACGGGATCGTGTTCGACGAAACCGTTAAGTATGGCGAGGACCAGGTCTTCGATTTCGCCGTGTACGGTCGTTCGCGTAAGACCGCGCTTATCTCGAACAAGCTGTATGACTACCGCGTGGCGCGCAAGGGTTCGCTCATGGACACCATGCGCTATGACGACGAGACGCGACTGCTAGAGCACGTGAAGATTTACTCCGCGGTGCTGGCTGACTGGCAGTGCGACGGTCTCGATGTACAGCATGCCGATGACCTGGCGTACTTTCTCTGCGATCTGGTGCTGTACGATGCGCTCAGGTTGCTGGGCTCGGACTGCGGCAAGGTGTTTGCTGCCATCGCCGCGGCCCTTGCCGGTTCTGCTGTGGGCAACGATGCCGCGCTCGCGCAATGTGCCCCGTCTGTTGCTGCTATGGTGCGTGCGGCGCTTACCAGCAAGGCCCCCAATGCCCGTGCGTGCAAAAAGCTCATGTTCGATTACGATGTCTTGAGGTTTGGGCGCCTGGGTGCCTGCAAACGCATGGCAGCGAACGCCCTGGGAAAGCGAGAAGTGTAGATGAGTATCAAGCGTTTGGCACTTTGCCGCAGTCAGGGCCGTTTGTTTGTGCTGCTTCGTTTTGCCGGTCAGGATGTCGCCGCGCTTATTGAGCGGGAGGGTTCTCAAGCGTTTGCCCACGCGACAACGAGCGGTTCTTGTGTGCCGTCGCTGGTGCTCCCGGTCGATCATGGCCGTGTGCTGGCGCTTTGTCCTTCCGTTTCCGATTACGAGCGCGAGCTCGCTGTCTTGGTGCTTCCGTTTTTGGATGGCTCTACGATTGACGTCACATTTGCATCCGGTGGCCAACGGTTGGGCTCCATTCGCCTCGATAGCCGCGTGGCCAAGCTGGAATCTAAGATTAACTACAAAGCAAAGCCTGCGCTGTGCGCGCTTATCCGCGATGCGCAGCGTGGCGAATGCTGCGGTCGCTACGAGATCGATGCCATTCGCTATTTGCTGGCAGACGCCGGCGCGGTGTGGCGCTATGAGGTTACCTGGGCGGGAGATCCCCAGTGCGCACCTGAGCTCCAGATCTTCGATACGCATATGAATGCCATCGATGCCACCGTGCATGTGTTTGAGTCGCAGGTCGATGTGCCGCAGCGCAACGGTTGCCGCGTCAATAAAACGTATCTGAGCGTAGAGATGCCTCGGGATATACGGGATTTTGTCGCGATTGTGAGCGATCCCACAGAGCAGTTCCAGGGCGGGTTTTGCGCCATGGATGGTCGCCTGTACAACGGCATGGTCGATGACAGTTGGAACCGCATGAAGGACGCGCGTGCGGACGACGCAGCTTATCGACGTTGGTTTGAGCAACATCGCGCAAAGCCGGGCGATTTGGCGTGCCAACGTGTCGCTTCGGCGGCCTTTGCCTATAGACCGCTCGTGAGCATTGTGGTGCCGTGCTATAAAACTGATCAGGTCTACCTGCGCGAGCTGCTGGACTCGGTGCTAGCTCAGAGCTATGGCAACTGGGAATTGCTGCTTATGGACGCCTCGCCCGAATGGGATGCGGTGGCCAATCTTGCGGCTGCCGCCAATGACGAGCGGGTTTGTCGTATTGAGCTGCCTGGCAACGGCGGCATTGTGCTCAACACCAACGCTGGTATTCAGCAGGCGACTGGAGACTACATCGCGTTCTTGGACCATGACGACATTCTGGAGCCGGACGCGTTATTCCAGTATGTTTCCGCGCTGAATAAGGCGGCCGAGGGCGCCCGCCCCCAGGTCTTGTTCTGCGACGAGGACATGTTTCAGAAAACGGGGGAGTGGGGCCAGCCGGTCTTTAAGACGCGGCTCAACGTCGATCTGCTCTATAGCCATAACTGCGTGACGCATTTCCTGATGGTGGAGAAGGCGCTCATCGATCACATTGGTATGTCCCCAGAAGACGTTGCGGGCGCCCAGGATTACGACCTGACGCTCCGCTGCCTTGCAGCCGGCGCGCGCTTTGAGCACGTTGCGCATGTGCTGTATCACTGGCGCGTGCATCCGGGATCGACCGCCGACGGTTCTGCCGATAGCAAGCCGTATGCTATTGAAGCCGGGCGCCTTGCGCTTCAGCGCCACTTTAACGCGCTGGGTATTTGCGGAACGGTCGAGGAGACCGAGACGCCGTTTGTCTATCACATGCGTTATGCGCTGCCGGAGTCTGCGCCGCTGGTGAGCATTGTGATTCCCACCAAGGATCACTTTGAGACGCTCGATGCCTGCGTGATGTCGATCGCTCAGAAGGCAACGTATGCCAATTACGAGATCGTCTTGGTGGAGAACAACAGCAAAGCCCCGGAGACGTTTGCGTATTACGAAACCCTGCCAGAGCGCGTGACTGCTGCATCCGAAGGTAAGGGCATCGCACACGTTGTGTACTGGCCGGGTGAGTTCAATTACTCCAAGATCATTAACTTTGGCGTGGAGCATGCCAGGGGCGACTATCTGCTGCTGCTCAACAACGATACCGAGGTCATAAGTCCGGACTTTATCGAAGAGATGATGGGGTATCTGCAGCGTCCCGATGCGGGCGTGGTGGGCGCCAAACTCTACTTTGCCGATCATCTGGTGCAACATGCCGGCATCTTGGTTGGCGTGCGTGACGCACTTGCCCATGCCAACCAGGACTTCTCGGCAAAGCGCGAGGGCTATCTTGCCCGCGCTGTGCGCCCCGGTAACTTTAGCGCCGTAACTGGTGCCTGTCAGATGGTCCGACGCGACGTATTTGAGCGGGTCGGAGGCTACGACGAGGAATTCGCCGTCGGCTTTAACGACGCAGACTTTTGTCTGCGCGTGTGGGAGGCGGGCTTCCGCACCATCTTTACGCCCTATGCCGAGCTATACCACTACGAGTTCACCTCGCGCGGCAGGGAAGAGGCCAACGAGGAAAAACTGCGCCGCTGGAAGCGCGAGCAAGCGCTGTTCATTCAGCGCTGGCCTGAGTTCTTCCTCGATGGCGACCCGTGGCTCGGGCCGAATCTTGGCAGTGAGAGCGAATATTTCTCAATCTAGCGCGAAGTGATTCCGAGTTTGGGTAGCGATTCAGCAATCGTGTTGAGCTCATGTTGCTGTAGGTAGGCGGGATTGAGAGCTTCTTTTCTATAGGCTAGGTAGCTGTCTCTGGTCAGTTCCCTAAGCTGTTTAGTAAAGAACTGTTCCCAACTGAAGAACTTCTCGCAGTCGATGAAATCGGCAGGATGAAGGAGCATATCTTGCGTTTCGACATCGTTGAAGAGTCCCGATCTCAGCACAAGCCATTCAAACGATTCCGGCAAAAAGAGCTCGATCTCCTTAAATCTTCTGAGCGAATAGACATAGGGCATCTCGGGCCCAAAAGCGGCCCCATCTGCAATTACGAGCAATTTTTGGGCTGGGGAGCTCAGGGCGGTTTCGTATATGTTTGATTTGCCACCGGCACTTACGCAGCGAATTTTACTTTTGGCGCACAGGACTTTAAAGAACTCATAGCCGGCATTGCTGTCTTCGACGATGACCTCTTCTGGCCGATCTCCATCGTAGAGCTCGTCTCCGTAAATGCGGTAGGTAGAAGTGTACGTGCGTGTGTAGACAGGATATTTTGTTGTGGCCCTGTTGGTGTTTTTGAGACCATAGATCTCATCCACGCTATAGGGGAGCTGGGGCAATTCATCCCTCGCAACGATGACGTAATAGTTGGAACTGTGTCGAGCTGCATGCTGGAATGCATGGCTCCTTACGAATTTTTGCGTATCGTCCACAAACACTATGCTGTTATCGATGCGGCCGAGTTGCGCTTCCCAATCTTTGCCGCCGATGACGCGGCAGGGGGCTGCGCAATTAACGATTATCCCGCTTTGGGCTCCTAGGTTTTCGTATGCACGGAGGCTGTCCAACAGGGTGGTTTTGCCTGTTGCGCTTTTGCCTTGGATGATGGTGAGGTTTCGGCGAATGGTGAGTTTGACCTGAACTTTATTGGTCCTTACGGTCAGCTGGTATTCCCCTCTCATGCTCGAGCCTCCCTCAGACATTTTGCCGAGATAAGGACAAGCTCATCCATGGTATGAACAATCTGTCCGGAATTGATGACACGGGCTGTAAAACGCGCTTTGCCAAAATCCATCATATGGTAGAGGTTGATGGTGATGTCATGTTTGGAGGCGATGCGCAAGATCCAATAGGCGCAATTATCTCCGCAGGTTGAGGCGTTGTAGAGGTTTTGAGGCATAAAGAGCATCAGTAGAAGTGTTTTGGTGCCCGTTGATAGTTTCTCTGGCGGAATAACGCCAAGCACCTTGGTGTCAATTGCGTTTGCGCCAAGAACAGTGCCATTATCAATAGATTTGATAATGCGCTGTGACAGGGGATCTTGCAGCCAAGAGGGAGAATAGCTGTAATCAAAGAATGTCGACGTGTCATAAATCACATCGTCTCTGTCGCCGTAGTGAATGCTGAGCATTGTTCCTCCATGGTTGCCTGTTGCGTCTACTTTACCATTTTGGGGTCGATTTCCCTCAAGCAGTGGGTAACGGGTCAATCAACATGTCTGTTAGAACGAACCGATGACTTTTACAGGTGTAACAACTTTCTATCCGGCGGTAATTGCCTGTCTCGATATGTTGGATTTAGCGGGTCGAAGCAAACGATATTCCGCGATAAGCTTATACAAGTTTATATAAACCGATAAATCTCGATATAACTTACGATAGGAATATAAAGATGCGATTTGACATGAAACGACAGATTGAAATGCTTGAGACTCTTAAGAAGCCTCTCGTACGGGAGTATTTTTGCTAATGAAAATGACAACTCATAGGCTTCTATTTACCTTAATTACTGTAGTGACATTTCTATTTTGTGCTCCGTTGTTGGTGAATGTTCTATTTATGTATGAGGCGCCCTGCGCTGTTTTTGAAGCGCGTTTTGATTCAGGGGATTTGCTTGGATATATCGGCTCTGCTGCTGTTGGCGCTGGTTCCATTTCTCTTGCGCTGTATTCGGTCTACCAGACCGAGAGATTGAATAAGCTTGATCGTAATCTGCAGAGGCAACAAGATGAGTTTAAACGGGAAAATACTAAGCGTCCGTTTTTTATAATCGATAAGGTGTTGGTTGACGATAAACCTGTCGACATCGATGGAGATAAGGGTATCTGGACAAGCACGGTAAATGAGGCCGTGCGTCTTTCTATCGAAATTCGCAATGTTGGGGATGGGTCGGCCTGTCGACTTCGCCTGAGGGATGATTCGGCTTTTGGCAAGGCTTCGTCTATGGATCAGCATCGTCTATGTGTTCCTCGGGACGGGGTTTATACATTTACAGCTTCGTTGGCAAGCTTAAGAAAAAAGGGAGTCGTACTGCTTTTATTCAGATATGAGAACATCGTTGGGTGTCCTTTTGCGCAGCAGGCTGATATTCAAATATCCTATATTCCGAAATACGGGAAAGAATCGATAGAAACAGACGATGACGTGCTTGGGTATGAGATATATGACGAGAACGTCGAATTGTCCGTTAGTTCTTTAACTGCTCAGATTGTGGAAAAACAGAATAGATGTTTCCGATCTATGGTTGTCAATTTGCGAAAGAAATTATGCGTCACCGTGAGACTGATTGTTAGATAATCATTTTCCAGTAACAATTATTTGTGACAGGGGATTCGATATGAAAAACGCGTTGCGTGCCTCAACTGTTTTTTCTATGGCTACACTTTTGGCTGCCTCATCTTTGATGGGTCCTGTAACTGCTGCTTATGCTGCGAATAACGTGCAGTCTATGGATGTTGCGTCTGGTACTGTACCCGTAGATGATAGCGTGGCCTCGCGTGACGAGAGTTCCATCGACGGTGAAGACACGGCCGTTGATCGGTCGCTGCCAGCGGATGCTACGGAATCAGAGGATGAGGGTTTCAGCGTAGACGTTTCCGCGCCCGAACACGAGGTCGAATCGGTTGATTCCTCTTTCCAATATGTATATCTTGCCTACCCGAGCCTTCCCAGCGGGACTGATCAAGTTGTCGCCTTTGCTACTCCCGATGACGGCGACATCCTTGCTTCCGCAACGCTTAACTATGTAAGTGCCAATGGAGTACAGGGAACCACGGTTGCATCTGAATCCGCTGGTAATTCGGCTGCTTTTGTATTCGGCTCGACGTTGAAATCCAATACTTACTTTCTGACTTCGATAACCTATGTTTTGCAGGGTGATGGCACTGAACATGTAGTGGATCTCTCTGACAGGGATTATTCGTTTACGATTATCGATAGCTCCATGAATTCTGAGAGCACTTCTGTTTACTATGCGGACGGCGATGGCAATGCCGTTGAAGCCCAGTCGATTCAGCAGGCATTGGAATGCGCCGATTCGCCCGATGGCATTTCCACCTATGCTGAGCGCTCCGCGCGTAATGTGGGGGTTATTGCACTTGACGCGGGACATGGCGGGGTGGATTCTGGCGCTCAGGGTAATGGCAAGAGTGAAGCCGACCTTACCTGGAAGATCATGACAGCCTGCAAAAATAAACTTGAAGCTTACGGCTTTAAGATCGTTCTTGCGCGCGAGCAGTCTGGCTACTATCCCAGCAATGATTATCTTTATCGCGTACAGCGCTGCATTGATCAGGGCGCGCAGGCCTTTGTTAGCTTTCACATCAACTCTGGGTCTTCTGGAGCTCACGGCGCAGAAGTTTATGCTCCTACCGCAAATGGCACCGACTACACGCAGGTCTCTGTTGAGCTTGCCAACAAGGTCATGAACAACCTTGCTGCTATGGGACTAACATACCGCGGCGTATTTCAAATGGAGGTAGGCGACGAGTTCGCCGTTATCCGCTGCGCTCGCGAGCAGGGAATTCCAGGTATTCTTATCGAGCATGGTTTCATTTCGAATTACGGTGATGTGGCCAACTATTTCTCGGACGATGGTTGCCGTCGTCTGGGAGAGGCTGACGCTGCTGCTATCATCGCGCAGTTTCCGCATCCCTACTCCGTCAATGGAATTTCCTTCTCGGAAGAACTGGGACATGCGGGGTCAACGGTAAAAATCGGTGTAAATGTTAGCGGCAAGACTGATGGCCTTAGATATAAGTTTGTTTGGCATAGGGCTGGGTCTGATTGGAGTGATTCCAATTGGGGTGTAATCGGTCAAGACTTAACTTCGCCGTCGATTTCTTGGACCCTGCCCCAGGCTGGTGAATATGAGATCTATGCTGATGTCATTGACTCCAATGGGTATGTGACTAGCACTTCTAAATACAAAGTTGTTAATTGGTCTCTTGAGTCGCTCGAAGTCTCGGGCTCCGCCCTCTGCGGCAAGCCGGTCAAGCTGCAGGCCAAGGTGTCCGGCGACGCCTCCGGCCTCAAGTACAAGTTCGTCTGGGAGAAGGGCGGCTGGGCCAAGTGGGGCGTCGCCCAGCAGCCCTCCGCTTCCTCCTCCTGCGAGTGGACCCCGACCGAGCCGGGCGAGTACACCGTCTACCTCGACGTGATCGACGGCTCCGCCGAGAGGCACCTGACCCGCAAGGTCACGGTGGAGGGTACTCCAATTATGGGAAGTCTGCAGACTTCAGTTGATGCTATGGTGAACTTATATGAATCAACAGGACATACATATCCCTCAGACGCATTTGTTTCAAAGGGAGCACCTACTATTCGTGATTTTTGTTCATTAATTGTCGAAGCCGCTGTTTCTGAAGGGGTTCGCCCGGAAGTTGTTTTTGCTCAGGCTATGCTTGAGACTGGATGGTTGCAATTTGGAGGTTCCGTAAAGCCGAATCAGTGCAATTTCGCCGGACTGGGCGCCGTCAATCAACAATCGGGAGGCGCTAGATTTGACGATGTATATCAGGGCTTGCTTGCCCAAGTCCAGCATCTTAAAGGATATGCTACTGGTGCGGCGTTGAATAACACTTGTGTGGATCCTCGATATGAAGTCCTTCAGTCTAAGGGTTTTCTCGGAGTTGCGCCATATTTGGAAGATTTAAATGGCCGCTGGGCTGTTCCGGGTGAAACATATGGTCAGAATATTGCGCGCATTATTTCTTTAATTGGCTAATATCAATATGAATTCTCTAGGTCGACTGCGCTGGTTGTAGTCGACCTTACTTGTATGGTAAATCTTGGCCTTAAATTGTTACTTGCTAGCAATATTATGTTGGAGTGAACTATCGGGGAGGTTCTATATGCATTTCTTTAGAAGTAAGGCTGTCCGTGTCGCTTTTTTCTTCTTTTATTTCTGTTTGGCCGTAACTCCTTGCTTTGGTTTGAGTGAAGCGGGCCTGTCTCCATCACAGATTGAAGATTCAACACGGGCCGATGATTTAAGTGCAACTTCGCCGGTTTCAGAGGACTACTCTGTCGACGGCCTCTCGGCCAAGGCGTCCGATGGCGGGTCTCCTCTCCTGGGCGACCGCTGCTCGCTCGGCCTGACCGCGTCCGGCAACTCGGGCTCGGTCCGCTATAAGTTCGTCTGGGAGCAGGGCGGCTGGTCCAGGTGGGGCACCATCCGCCAGCTCGGGCCCGAGGCCTCCTGCGATTGGGTGCCGGAGGTCGCCGGCGACGTCAACATCTTGGTCGACGCCGTCGATTCGGCCGGCAACGTGAGGACCTGGAGGTTCCCCGTCAGGGTGGAGAGAAATCTATCTAACTTCACTTCAATAGATTTGAAATCTGATTCATCCAATTTGTGCGTAGGGGATACGCTTTCAATTACACCTCGGATTACCATCCGAAAGAATAACCAGATTTCATACAAATATGTTTGGATGCGGAACAACTGGGCTGAATGGGGTGTGATTGACTCCGGCAGAGGTAAATCCTCAATTGACTGGAGAGTCGATAAATCTGGCGCTGTCACCGTTTTTGTTGATGTTATTGATGAGGCCAACGATCAGACGATGACCTCGAAGACTGAATGCTCGATTGGCTCCGAGAAGTGGAATTACGAGTCCTTGAGTTCTTCTGCAACGCTTGTCAGGCCTAATGAAAGCACTGAGATCGATGCCAGATGCTCGGGTGATACTAATTACTTACAGTATAAGTTCGTCTGGAATAAGAATAATTGGGCTGACTGGGGCGTTGCTCAACAGGGCGCAAGTTCACACTTGCAATGGGCTCCAAAAGACGCCGGAGACTATGAATTGATCTGTGACGTTTCGGGGTCAGATGGAGTTGTCCAAACAAAAAGAACAATCATTAGCTGTTGGGATTTCTCGAGGATTACTGCAATTTCGACTGATGGCAATAATTCTTGGGGAGTTCGAGCTGATTTGGGAACGCTTGCAGCTGAAAAATCTGGGCAATTTCAGTTTAAATTTGTTTGGGCCAAGTCCGACTGGAGTAAATGGGGTGTTCTAAAAGAATTTTCCAGTGTGAATGACGCTTATTTCAATCCCTCTGCACTTGGATTGCAAGATGGTTATTACGATCTTTACTGCGATGTCTTGCTTCCTGATGGCACTCTCCAGTCGAAGTCGACTCAGATTTACTACAGCCCATTTGGTAGCTCAACGGTTTTGGGGGTTAGTCGTATTGGACTCGTCACTTGGCTTACGTCGCATCAATTTGATGGCTATTATTTAGGAACGAGATATTCCGGTGGCTTCTCCTATGATAGTTGCCTTTACCCAAAAGGTGCCCCGAGATGGGATGGCTATACTGGCATGAATTGCACTGGCTTCGTGGCTCATGCTTATGCTGCGGTTGGTGGCGATGTCAATCGTATTGCGCAGAATAATAATCACTCTCCTTGGGCTGGGGGGCCAGGCGGTGGCGGCTTTATTAACGCTTGGAGATGGTATGGCTATGCTCGAGATTTGGGATGCAAAATGTATGAGTTCCGTACTGTCCAAGATATGCTAAATAGTGGTTATGCTCAAAAGGGAGATATTATCTTCTTTAAGACTGACGGATCAATCGACTGTCATATTGGGTTCTTCTGGGGAGATAATCCGCATGACAATAAAATGTGGCATCAAATTCTGCCTGGGAATTTAATCGGACCCTGCTTTAACAATGCGAACAAAGGAGAGGTTCGGCAATCGGTTGTTCTGATTAAATAGTGCTTTAATTTCTGAATGGTATTTGAAGCAACTAATTGTGAAACGGTGATTCTGATAAGTAGCGCAAGCAGAAGACTTACTGGCATAATAATTACATATGGTTATATACTGGCTCAGGCTTTAGTCGGCTTTGTATATGTTCCGATGTTATTGCAAAACATTGGACAAGACGAATATGGACTCTATCAATTGATAGGTTCTATCATGTCTTATATAGTTTCCATTAATGGGATTTTGTCTGCCGGTGTTGGGCGTTTTTATTGCAAGTATATGGCAGAGGGCAAAAATGACTTAATGGAGAATACTCTCGCAATAGCTAGGCGTCTGTACTGGGTCCTATCTGTGTTCGTGATGCTAATAAGTTGCGTTCTCGCCGTGGTTGTTCGGTTTGTATATTCAGCCAGTTTTACAAACTCACAGCTTGATGAGTGTTCCGCAATGCTTGTTGTATTAGGGATCAACACAATTGTTATAATGAACAACACTATTAGCGTTGCGGCGATAACTGCTAATGAAAGGTTCGTTTTTTTGAAGGGCTCGCAATTGGCCGCCCTAATAGCTCAGCCTTTCATTGTGTATGGACTTACGACAATTTTTAAGAATGCATTAGCCGTATGTTTAGTTGTGCTTGTTACAAATGTGTTGTGCGCGGTGAGCCAGCGTTTGTTTGCTAAATATAATCTGCATATTAGTTTCAGATATCATGGCTGGGACATGAAACTGGCTAAAGGTTTGCTATTTTTTAGTGGCGCGATTGTATTGGTGACGATTGCTGACCAGATTTTCTGGAAAACCGATCAATTAATTGTCGGCTATTATTTTGGTGCTGCCGCCGTTGCGGTATATTCTGTTGGATCTCAAATCTACACGATTTATATGACAATCGGTACGGCAGCCTCTTCAGTTTTTCTTCCTCGAGTTTCAGAACTGTATTGCCAGAATAAGGATATGTCTGAAATTTCGGATCTCTTCATTAAAGTTGGTCGCATTTCCTTTATCGTCTGCGGATTTGTTCTTAGTTTATTTATTGTTCTGGGGAAAGATTTCATCATTATTTGGGCTGGTAAGGACTATATAGACGCTTTCTATATCGCCTTGATCGTAATGGTTCCATTTACCATTGACTTAATTCAGAACCTGGGACTTACCATAATGCAGGTTGCGAATGTTTACCTGTATAGGGGGTATATGTATCTTGCGATTGCGCTTGTCAACGTGGTCGTGACGATTATACTGCTCAAGCTTATGGGCATAGTGGGCGCAGCAGTTTCAACAGCCATCGCTATGGTTATAGGCAACGGTTTCTGTATGAATTGGTATTATTCTGAAAAGCTTGGGTTGAACATAAAGAATTTTTGGCTTGAAATTGCCAAACTTTCCGTCTTGGTTATTGTCGGTACGGGGGCTTTGCTGCTGCTCTATAACCTAATTAAAAGCCTTTTATCTGGCCTTGTGGTGGTTTTGGTTTCAGCAATAATTTATTTCTTTATCTATTTCTTCTTGGTTTTGATGTTTGGGCTAAACGAATCCGAAAAGACGAGCATATCTGCATTTATCAAGCGATAATCTGCGACGCTTATTAAGCAGAATAGCCTAATGTACTTTCATTACTTTTATGACCAACCGGCTTGCCTGACATTTGATTATCGAAGGCTAAGTCGGTTGGTTTTATTACTCGGTGCCAGGAAAAATGAGCGATGGCAACAGGGCGATTAGCTCAAGACTTTCAGTATCAATAGTTTTAGCTGTTCACAACAGCGTATTACTACTCGAGATAACAAATAGTGCTTATTCTTTGCCGCAAGGAACAGTAAATAGCTGTCAGGCCTGTAGGTGCTGCAAGGGACATCAGCTTTAATTGAGGGATTAAATAAGGCCTCTGAAATTGAAACAAAGTTACGTTTTTTGGTCTCATTATTGTCACTGAGCTCGTTGATCGATAGGAGATAAAGATACTGTTCCGTTCTTGTTTTCCATGCCAGCCTTTCTGTTTCTTCTCCCCAACGAGCAGCGATTTTCACTAGGCTTGAGGTGACGAAGGTTAAATCTGAAAGCTGTTTTTCCTTATAGCTGTGTGTTGCACTTTTTCCGTTTTGACAATTGTAATAATACAGCGCATCACTTATTTGTAAAACCGATCTGGCTGAATCGACTATGGGTATCATTTGCAGAAAATCTTCTGCAAAATCGATTCTCTTTGTATCGGTATTGCTTAAATCGTCAATCAGACAGTTTCTTTTGATTGCCTTTCCCCAAATTGAATTGAGTTTCCCTCGTGCCAAACATTTTCTGACTTCGGCGAGATCGTCACCTTCATAGATGCCAGACGGAAGGGCGGGATTGATAAACGGATCGTTTGAATAATCTGGGTTTCTTGTATAGCTGAAACAGATTATGTCTGGATTGCACTTATCGATTTCGCGAGCAAGAATAGATAGGGTATCGAAGCGCAAAGAATCATCTGCATCAACAAAGACCAGGTAATCTCCGGCGCTTATCTCCGCGCCTTTTCGCCTGGCCTCATATACGCCCATATTATTTTGTCTAACGTAATGAGTATTGTTGTGAGATTCACAAAACACTTTGCAGACACTTTCAGTAGCGTCCGCTGATCCATCATTGATGAGAATAATTTCATAGCCGTCATATGTTTGTTGGTAGATGGATGATAGCGTTTCCGGCAAACTGGATGCCGCATTATATGCAGGGATAATAATTGAAAACAGCATTTAGTTCCTTTCCGTATTGGAAGAACAAGATGGTTAGTTAGAAAGCCCGTTTACAATGTCCCTGTATAAAATAAATTGACGCTTGGCAATGGCCTTCCATTGAAAGTGTTCAATTGCATACTTTCTAGCTGCATTTGCAAGTTTACAACGAAGTTCATCGTCATTGAACAGGGTGAGAATTGCGTTAGAAATGGCTTCGAGATCAGATTCTACACCGATTCCAATTCCTTTATTGTTCGCTGTTTCTTTCCATGTGGTTCCCTCGGTAACAATAATTGGGAGGCCATATGCTAGCGCTTCCAAAACAGACGTCGGGAAACCTTCAGTGCGTGAAAGTTGGATATAAAACTGCGATTTGAGAAAAGCGTCCGCTTTAGATTGACCATTAACTGGACCATTTAATAAAACAATATCGGATACTTGATTGTCGGCGATAAGTAGTTCCAGTTTGGCCATAGACCCATCTTCGTCTGGACCGTAGATGTAGATTTTAGCTCCGAGCCCTCTTAGCTCATCAGCAATTAGCGGCAGACTTTTGATCAGTAGATCAAGACCTTTGACCTCTATATCTAGGCGGCCAATAAAAAGCGCGATGCGGCTGTCTAAGTTTGAGGCTTTGGCTTTTGGGATGCTAACACCATTTGGAATAATGCTTGCTTTCCTATGTTTAAAGCCGTTTGAACTCATCGCCTCTTTTTTCGATAGAAAATGGATACAATCAGCATTGCGAATAAAGGCGTTATAGAAGAAAACATTAAGCAATTGTTTCGCTAAATGATGCTGTTCTTGCGCCACATATGTTAGAGACCCATGTGGTGTGATGATGTATGGGATCGCACGTCTTCTGAGCCAATGGCTTAGTTTAATGTGATCCGGCCTATATATCTCATGAAATATTACGAGTGACGGATTGCAAAACGGTTCAGGAAGTTTTTCTATGCATGACTGAAAGAAGACGGGATATTTCGCATCTTTAGGTCTGTAGTTTGTAAGATTTAATAGAGCTATATTCATTTCCTTTATTTCTGACTGCTCATTTAGGTATTGAGGCACCACTGTAGACACGCCAGAAGCGAAATCACTTGTAATATATGCCACATGAAGGACTATTAAACTATCGGTAGTTTTCATTAGCGTTTGCTCCCGCAGCGGTGTTGGAGGTTTTAGTTGACAGATTCACAGTTGGTTTCAGTGCTCATGCCTTGTTATAGGGAGAGCGCCAAAGATTTTACTGAGGCACTAGCGTCTATTTTAAAGCAGACCTATCATCGAATCGAGGTGGTTGTTGTTTTTGATAATCCAGATGACAACACACTTTACGATATTGCTCAAAACTATAGCTCTCATGACAGCAGGATTTGCCTCGTGAGAAATGAACGCAATCTTGGTCTTGCTGCATCTTTGGAAAGGGCGTTCAAGGTCTCACGCGGTCAGTATATCTGCCGAATGGACTCAGATGACATTTCTGAGGCGCAGCGCATTGAACGGCAGTTGTCGTATCTTGAAGAACATGAGCTTGACCTAGTGGGTTCTTATTTGAACGCCATTGACGAAGACGGTAGTCAATTATATCTCGTTGATTCAATTCCAAGTTCGAGTGAAGGCGTTAGGCGTTCTCTTATGATTAGAAATTGCGTACCTCATCCGAGTTGGTTTGGAAGAAGGTCTGTATTTGAAATGGGGTATCGGTCTGTTCCGCTAGCAGAAGATTATGACTTACTGTTGCGTGCCGAGCTGGAAGGGTTCACTATTGGAAATGTTCCAGAGCCGCTCATTCGATACAGAATGACTGTTAATAGCATTTCGCGTAGCAATTTGTATAAACAGTTCGTTGTTTCTCAGTGTTTACGTTCAGCTTTCAAAGAGGGTCGATCACTGGATGTCGATAAGATTGATACAATCGTCGCCGAGCGTTTCGATCGGCGCCGAGCTGAGAACTATCTAAAGGCAAATGCATTATTTAATAATGGGTTGAGAAATATTCATTCTGGTAATCGAGCAAAAGGTATTTTCCAATTGCTTCAAATCCCATTTTGCTCTAAGTCGTATTTAATGAATGTCATTAATATGGCGCGTGTGGTTGCAATTAAAACTTTTGAGAAAACCTCGTAGTTGTGCGCCTACGCTTAGAGAGACATGGCGTAACCATGCCGTTCGACACTCGTAAGATTGCTAGCTTTGAAATCTAGGGCGAGGTTTGTTGCGGGGTTCTCGATGCCGTGTGCACCATTCGTGGTTGATTTCCGATCTCAGCCGAACACGCTGCGCAGATAGTTCGTATCCGCGGCTAGCCGAACGCCCCCGCGGCCCCCATGGACCTCGGGGGCTCCGTTTCCCCAGTTGAAGGAACGGTGGATATGTGTTCGATATGTCCGGGGGCCATTCTCCGCCCTCAGTCTGGCACCTCTTTCCAGACTCAGCTGGACGGTCGGTCCGCCTATTCCGTTTTGCCTTTGGGCTAGGCCAGCGGGGCGACGCGCCTCTCTGCGCGTGCCCTCTCGATGAGGCTCGGCGTCAGGTCGAGTCTTCCGATGGGCACGTCCTCCAGGCTGTAGGCGTCTAGCAGCGCCTCCGCATCGCCGCCGAGCATCGCCTTGGAGGCGCGCGGGCGTCCAGCTCCAGCATCTTCTGGCCCGTGTCCCTTTCGTGACTGGTGAGCCTGCCGTAGACACTCGGGGTTGCCTTCTCGGAACCCTTTTTCTTTTTTCCGGACATGCTGTCCTTCGAGTCCCCGGGGCCAACCGGTTCGGCTCTCAGGGTAACGGGTTCCCACATTCATCCGTCCATGTACGGATGAATGTGGGAAGTGTTCTGATTAAGTTGATAATCAAGGGTGCACCATTCGTTGTGTCTATTTAACCATTTGTATATCTCTCGCTATAATAATGAGAAAAACTAGAGATCGGTTTATGTGTATATGACACCCAAAACTCTTATCGCTATTCCTGCTTATAATGAGGAGGAATGCATAGAAAAGACGATATGCGAGCTCAGGCAAATTGCACCTGAGTTTGATTTTGTTGTTATCAATGATGGGTCTCGAGATCGAACGCTAGCTATCTGCAAGGATCTTGGCTGTGACATCATTGATATGCCCATTAACTGTGGTTTGACCGTTGGGTTTCAGACGGCTGCGCGTTATGCGGTTGATCATGGATATGACTATATGGTTCAGTTTGATGCTGACGGCCAGCATTGTCCGGAATATATAAAGGTCCTTGTTGATAGGGCTCAATCTGATGGATCAGATATTGTCATTGGCTCTAGGTTTGTAAGCGTGCGCAAAGACAAGACGCTTCGCATGATCGGCTCGCGTATGATTACGGTGCTAATAAAGATTCTGACAGGCAAGAGGATCAGTGACCCAACGTCTGGATTTAGGCTATTTGGGCGGGATATTCTTAAGAAATACTATTACGACAATACCTTAAATCCGGAACCAGAATCTCTCGCTCTCTTTTTGAAGCAAGGGTATTCCATTTCAGAGGTACAGGTTAAGATGCGCGAGCGTCAAGGTGGCGAGAGCTATCTTAACCCTGTTAGGTCTATGCAGTATATGGTTCGTGTTTTCGTTACGCTCCTTGTCGTTCAGTGGTTTAGGTGATCCATTTGCCGGTCTCTCTTCGTATTTTGCTTCTTGTTTGCGCTGTTTTGGTATTCGTGTTCGTATTGCGCAAATTAAAAAAATCCCAAATGCAAGTTTTGGATTCTCTGTTTTGGCTGCTATTCAGCGTCAGTTTTGTAATTTTGGGCGTTTTTCCACAAGTTGCAATGTGGCTTTCAAGTCTATTTGGTTTCATGTCGGCTTCTAACTTCGTGTTCCTTTACGTTATTGCCGTTCTTGTGGTCCGTGATTTCTGTAATTCTCTTCGCCTCTCTCGACAGGAAGAGCGTTTAAACTCGCTTGTTCAGGCTGTTGCGTTAAGTAGGGAGAAGGAAAAGTAGGCTATGCGTTTCGCTTTAGCGTATAAATCATCTCGATGTGAATGTCCCTACTTATATTACTTTCAACAGTTGTGAACAGTGCTTGGTGCCCATACTTGTCATCCAGACGACTGGGAACGATTCTTCTAGGGCCCTTGCAGCTTGATTTGGATAAAGGTGAATTAGCTCCGTGTTGTCTCGATGCGTAAACCAAAAGCAAATAATGAAAGCCGTCTTTGTTGCTCTTCTCTTTATTGTCGAGCTTCTGTGCATGAAGCACTTTTATGCGAACCACTCTGTTTCACAGCTGTTTGTTTTAGCGCTCTATTGCGTCGTTGTAGATGTTGCCATTTGGCAATCATATTGTGTCTTCCTTTCCTCAGATGAAGAAAAAAAGCGTGACAACTGTTCTGGTCGCTGCGCTCAATTATTAGTCCTGTTGCTTGCGGCATTTGCTGTGGCGGTCATCTGGGAGGGCTGTACCGTTCTTGGCTCGCCGGCTTCTCATTTCTCGAATATTGCTGACTGGAATAAAAAGCGGCTCATATTCTTTTTTCTGATTTCCTATTGCGCAATACTCTATTTATTCCAAAGCGGCTTTTCTCTGAAAGCGTTGTTCCATTCTGCTTCGGCGAGGGTCAAGGCTACCGACTACGTTTCCCTGCTGATTATCGCATTCTTTATTGTTTTTGGCTGCTCTACGATTGCATTCGTGAATGGGTTCATTAATGCTGTTGTTTATTTCCTGCTGGTAGTCATAACTTCGGTTTTCACGGCTTGCTCGGGCATTCGAAAGAGAAACTCTGCCCTTCCTGTTGCTTTCTTTATCGCTGCATTCTCAATTGGTGTTTTCCTTGTGGTGAGCACTCCGATAACGACGGGTATTTCATGGGATGATCAAATTCACTATTCCAATGCCCTTTCGACATCTTATTTATTTGAAACTCAAAAAACTGATACGGATATTAAATTTACTGACGAAGCGGTCCGTCGTGCACAGGGCTATGAAGAGCCCTCTCTTTCCCATTTTGATCGAGCGGAAATTCTTGAGCATGCTAGGCAGTTGAATGGCTCCTATAGATCTGATATCGCTTCTGGTCATGTGCAAGTTAACAAGCATGAAGAATTCGTTTATACGCTTAGCAGCATTGGATATATTCCATCGGCAATTGGCCTTTGGCTCGCTCGCCTTCTGCATTTCGATTTTTCTTCTATGATTCAATTCGCTCGGATTTGCAATTTATTTAGTTACTGTCTTGCAATTGCCATTGCAATCAAGGTTACGCCCTCAAAAAAGGGACTATTTGCTTTTGTGGGAATGCTGCCAACTTCGATCTTTCTTGCGTCATGTTTCTCTTATGATGCATGGCTCATTTCGTTTATCATTCTCGGTTTTGCTTATTTTTTGAGGTATGCATGGGGTGATTTAAATGAATTTACAGTTCGCAATATAGCACTCGCATTTTTATTTACCTTTTTAGGACTCGCAGTCAAAGCTGTGTATTTTCCGATAATCGGTCTTTTCTTTATGGTTCCGCGTAATCGTTTTGCGGGCTCGAAGCAACGAGTTCATTACTATGCCGCCGTGTTTGTTTTGGGCTTGATTGCTTTTGCCTCATTTGCGCTTCCGTTCTTGTTTTCAACGGCCAGCGGATCTAACGTTGGCGATATGCGAGGCGGCTTCGATGTTAACTCTGGTCAGCAAATCGCTTTCATTCTCGCTGATCCATTGCGCTACGCGAAAATACTCGCCAATTATTTTTCAACTTATTATTTAAATCCGATAACCTCTTCTGGATATGCATTGAACTTTGCATACCTTGGATCGCTTGCTGCTCAGATTTCTGTAAATGCAATCCGTGGGTTGGTTCAGGTGCTTCCAGCTGTTTGCCTATTGTTGTTTGGGCTTTTTTCGGCCGATTCGATTAGCGTGAATCATATTGGTCTCGCACAATTTCTTTGGGCCTCATTTGTGTTTTTGTTTACGGTGATTTTGGTCGCTACAGCACTTTATGTATCGTTTACCCCCGTTGGCTTGGGGACGGTTAATGGTTGTCAGAGTCGTTACCTTTTGCCACTCCTGGTTCCTTGCCTCTCGTTTATCCTTAACCAGGATCGCTTGGTCTATGGGGATGGTAAACGATTCGTTTTAGTGTGCCTCGTATTGCCGTTTGTTCTGGCTGCGATTTGCGAGTTTGTATTAATTGTTGGAAAGTGTTGCTGATATGGGCATAGTTTTTAATACCGAATTTAACAATAAGCTAAATTGCCGTGGCGACGGCAAGCTATATCTACTGTATGAAGCCGCATCCGTTTTTCCTGATGCTGTTGAGTCGAAATCACCCAATGGGCAAATTCTGCCCGCAAGAATCATTCCTTTTTCAGAGACTGAATTTGTTGTTGTTCTTGCCGATTTTGGTGTCGACCAATCGCTGTCTTTCTTTAGCGGAGATAATGTAATTTACCAGCGCCGCATCAATCCTGGCAAGTTTTCGATTGAGTCGAAAGTTAACGGCTTGCTGCGCGCGGAGCATTGTGGACAATTTCGCAATATTGACCGTTCTGGCGTGCATGCGCTCGCTTCTATCCAAATTGAGAGCTTTATTCCCTGCGTTGATGGCGTAATCGTTAGAGGTGTTCTTTCAGGTACTGATTGCCTTGAGGGTGATCGTATTGTCGCCTTTAATGAAGAAGCCTGCGTTATTGGCGAATCTTTGTTATTTAATAACTTAATAGCCGATGCGAATCCTGGTTTAATAAATTTCTCTCTTCATATTCCTAAGGTCGGGGATAGCCTGTGCATTTGCATGCACAGGGCTTCTGGTCATCTAGATACGTTTATCAATCTAAAGAAAGATATGCTTAAGGAGCTTTTGGATGAGGCTGATCGGGACCATGCGTGCGCATTCGATCAACCCCGTTATTTGTCCTGGTTTTCTGGGCGCAGATTGACTGGATCCGATTCGCGGGCACAAGCACAAATAAAACTTGCATACCAGCCCTTGTTTTCAATCATCGTTCCTCTATATAAGACTCCCTTGAATTTCTTCAGGGATATGGCTGATTCTGTGATTGCTCAGACGTATTCGAATTGGGAACTCATCCTGGTTAACTCTACGCCAGATTACGATGGCCTTAGCGATTTGGTCTCCGAGTATGTGACTGCAGACTCTAGAATTAAAGTTACTGATCTTGAGGGCAATCTAGGTATCACTGAGAACACCAATGTCGGAATCAAGATGGCCAAGGGAGACTACCTTTGCTTTTTCGATCATGATGATGTTCTCGAACCGAATATCTTGTTTGAGTATGCACACGCTCTAAATCAAAATTCGGATATTAATCTTCTCTACTGTGATGAAGATAAGCTATTGCCTGACGGGTCCTTGGCTCATCCTACTTTTAAGCCCGATTTTAGTCTTGATATGGCTCGTGACAACAATTATATTTGCCACCTTCTTACTGTTAAAAGGGCATGTTTAGACAGAATTGATCTTTCTAACAGCGAGCTGGATGGCGCCCAAGACCATGCCATGGTGTTGAAGATTGCCGAACTTGGTGGGACGATCCATCACGTTCCTAAAATCTTGTATCACTGGAGAATAAGCGAGAATTCGACTGCGGGTAATTCCGATAGTAAACCCTATGCAACACTTGCTGGAATAAAAGCGGTTCAGGAGCACCTTGATAGATGCGGTATCAAGGCGACTGTGGTCAACTCTCATAACCGTGCTTTTAGATATAGCCCTATTTATGATGTTCCTTCATCTGAGTCCTGTTCATTAATCGTTACCACCCGCGGCAATCCTTCGGTTCTTTCGACTCTTGTATCTTCAATCAATGACACCGATTTTGATGATCTTGAAGTTGTTTTCGTGTGCTCACAGGATGCGGAAGCCGTTGTTCAGCAATCGAGCTCTGGACTTCGTTGTCGCTATATCGTTCACGCGCTTGATGACCCGTTTAATATATCTGCATGGAGAAATGCCGGAGTTCTCGCCGCGCATGGCGAGCAACTCGTCTTTGTTCATGACGATATTCAGGCACTAGACTCCTTGTGGCTAAAGACTCTCGTTGGTTTTTCCCAGCGAGAGGATGTTGGCGTTGTTGGAACAATGACGTGCGATCTTGACGGTATTGTGCAGCAGGCAGGCCTGTCTTATGTTGGAGAATCAATCGTCAACCTATCGCAAGGCATTCATCGCTCTTCTCCTGGCTATATCTATATGCCATTGACCGTGAGGGATGTATCGGCGGTGAGTGGTGTCTGTTTAGCTATTTCACGCGAACATTTTAATCGTCTGGGTGGTTTTGACGAGTCGTATCTTCTTGACTATTCGGATGTTGATATTTGCTTCAAGTCTTCTCAAGCTGGGTTAAAAGTGATCTATACGCCAGAGGCATGTCTCTACCATTTGGCATGTGTTGACAAATCCCTTGATAGTAAATCTCGCTCTCATAAGCATTTTGAGGATAAGGCACGATTGCTGCATAACTGGTCCGAGCGATTCTCTGAGGGGGATCCATGGTTCTCCGTTAACTTTTCTCGAGATCCCAAGCGCGCAGCGTTATATAAGTTCGATCCTTTTGACTACGAAGCGATTTGAGTGCTTTAAATGAAACAAATTGCCTGGATAATATCTCCGCCGGCAAAGGGTTCTGGCGGCTTTCGAACCATCTGCAGCAAGGCTTCCTTTCTAGATTCTCGCGGATATGAGAACTACTTTTACATTATGCCGGGCTGTGAAGCATACAAAAGTGCTCATAGAGTTCAGACCGAAATAAAGGATTGGTTTGGTTATTCGCCTAAAGAAGTTCTTGTGGCTCCGAGTGTGCCCGAGGATTTTTTTGCAGTAATCGCCACCGCTTGGAATACGGCGCACTTTGCATCTATGCAGAAGTGCACCCATAAGTTCTATTTCATTCAGGATTTTGAACCTTGGTTCTATCCGATGGGGGAGATGTATCTAAATGCCGAAGCAAGTTATCGTTATGAACTAAACCCCATAACGATAGGCAGATGGCTTTCTAAAAAAGTTGAACCCTATTATTCGCATGAAGTCCCATATTGTGATTTTGGCGTTAGCGATATATATACTGCGCAGGAACAAAATCTAAGCAGAGAGTATGCCGTCTGTGCTATTTATCAATCCAATAAGGATCGGCGTTTGTCTGGCATGTTGCTTGATGCAATTAAATTGCTTCTCAAGCTCGACGATGCAGTTGTCGTATATTTATACGGCGAAGACGCAATGCCTCCCATTCGTGATCCACGTGTACGCAGCCTCGGCATCTTGACCGCTGATGAATGCGCCTCGCTTTATGCCAAGTGTGTTGCCGGCGTATCGTTGAGCGTGACTAATCCCTCTCGCCTGCCTTTCGAAATGCTTGCATCGAAGCTCTCGGTAATTGAAATAAACCGTGAGAATAATCTACTCGACTTTCCGGAGGGCACCATCCACCTCGCTGAGCCCTCTGCTTGCGGCATTGCTTCTTCTATTCTTGAGGCTCTTTCAGGCTCAAAATGCGATTCGCCTAATCGATTTAGCTGCACGTCGATTGAGCGTGAAAATGAAATGTTCTTCGAGGCCTTTACACGTTATCTGAATGAAGAGCCATCCTTGGTTAGCGGGAAGTCCGCCGTCGGGAATGTGCTAAAAACCGAAGAACTAAGTAAGGTCTTCTTGCTCAGCGATCATCTCGCTGATGCTCGATTGCGATCGTCTGCCATGTCTCAAACGCTCATTCAAGCTTCTTCTGTTGATATGACTGTGCGTTTTGAGTCGTCTTTGATGCCTGTGGATGTTCGCGCGGCAGTTTGGTGTGCCCTTGATCAGTCTGATATTCGCTGGATTAGTCTTGAATCTAGGGACGGTCTTTTTGCGGGGCATGTTCCGCTGTTTTTAAATGATGATGAAGAGGCCTATCTTCGCATTCATATATACTCTTTTGCGGAAGACGGCAAGAATCCGCTTTGTGTCGCCGAGCTAAGCCAACTAGTCTGTCTTTCGCCTTCTCGCAACGCTCATCCTGTTGTTCGTTCGGTTGAAAGTGGCGCATGCAGCGTGTCTGCCGTTTTTAACCTATCTGATGATTATTGTGAACCGTTTCAGCCTTCTGCTTCGACGGGCGTCGAAGGCGGTCACGTTGCTCTACTCAAACGTTTATTTCGGAGAAACTAATGGCGCGCTTTAACCAATGGACTCAGCTACTTAAAGCCTCTGCGACATCGCGCAGGCACGATGAAAAATCCGATGGTGTTAAGCAAGAACGCTATCTCCTTTTGGATACGGCTATGGGAAGCGAGAACTCTGGTGACCATGTGATCATGGATGCCTGTGGCTGTATCGCGGATCAAATCTTTGGCGGTGCGTTGCCCCATGTGGCAACGCACTATTATTCCAAAGAGCTTGAAATGTATCCTGAATACGTAAAGCTGTTGTGCGGCACCAATATTCTGTATACGCATATGGCTGATCAGCAGCAATGGGCGCTTGCCAAGCGGTTGGGCAATAATAGAAATGTTGTTTTGTTCGGCGTGGGCATGTCTGATATTGGGGTGGACGATGCTATCGACGCCTATACAAAGAAGTTCTATAAAACCTTGCTATCCGATGAATATCTTCATAGTGTTCGAGATGAAATGACTAAGAAGAGGCTTAACTCTATTGGCATAGAGAATGTTCTTAATACCGCATGTCCGACCATGTGGTCGTTAACCCCATCTAGGCAACTCGAGATATCCTCTAAGCGTTCTAAAAACGTTGTTACGTCAATTACCGATTATTGTTTCGATGCGGAACGTGACCGTAAGATGCTGGAATTGCTGTCGTCGGAATACGAAAAGGTAACGATTTGGATTCAAGGAAGCCATGATGTTGATTGGTGTCTTGATCAAATAGTCGATCTGAAGCAATTTAATGTCATAGGCCCCAATATCGAAGAGCTCAATCGTGTAATTGAAACCGAGGAGTTTGATTATGTGGGGACGCGTCTCCATGCGGGCATCCGCTGTTTAAATGGAGGACATCGCTCTCTAATTATTGCAATTGATAATCGAGCCCGCCAGATCGGTGAAGATACGGGACTTCCCGTTCTTGAACGCGAGGACGGCTATCTCCATAAATTAGCTGATTGGGTAAACCATCCCGTTAAAACTGAGATTAATCTTCCCTGGACGAGCATCGATAAATGGAAGAAACAGTTTAATTAGCTGTATTCCTTGGCTATTGCTTTCCCTATTTCTTATCGTGTGGTGCCTTTGGCGTTTCTCCGATTATCCAACCCATATTTGTGGCTCGAATTAGATTCGTCAACATATAGGCGACTGATCCAAATCCAATCAGGTTAATTGCTGCCATCGCCATTGGGGCTATGTTGGGCCAGTAGGTAAAAGAAATGTAAACCAGTGGAGAATGAAAAAGATATATTCCCATACTGTTTTTGCTAATCTTTTCGGTTAGTAGGTTTGCCTTTTGGGGGATGACACAATAAATTGATGCAAGCGCCATGCAAGTAAGGGCGGTGGAAGCAATGGGGGGCACCACTTGTTTTAGTAAGTTTACAAGGAATAATAGTATTAGGACTATTGATATGCTTTTACGCCTTTTATAGCTCTCGAACCATTTGTTTGCTTCCAAGTAGTGGATTGTTAGGCCAAGCGCAAACCATATTGCATTTGCTTCTGCCAAATTGATGTATCTGTTCGCTGATGGTATTCCAAAATGGTAAAGATAAATTGAAGCGCCGAAAACTATCGGAACCTTAAAACTTGTTAGAGGGCTCTTTTCGAGTATTTGAAAGATGCACGACGTGGCTGCTGTAATGAAAAAAAGAGTCGGGAGAAACCAAAGGTGACCGTTGTCTTCGCCCAACAGAATTGATTTAAAGATGATGTGCGGTATAGTTAGGCCATTGTAATAGGGATACTTAACGAGCATCCTGATGGGGAAGAGCCAACATACTCCAATCATGATATAGGGGATAATTAAGCGTTGGGCTTTTTTAATGATCTGACTGATAAAATCGCTTGATCGATTCCAGCTCCATAAAAAACAAAAGCCAGACAACGAAAAGAACAAGGGCATCTGGATTCCGTTTATTAAGAATTTGAGATTATCCAACAGAATTGATTTTTGTTCAGTTGGATAATATCCCCACGCACTTGAATACAGAATAATGCTGTGGCCTAGGACTACAAGGAATATTGCAAGGGCCCTCACGTTCGTTATGTCGTCTCTACGGGTTGTGTCCTTGCGGTTGTTCATTAATTGCTTCTTTCGTTAATATTGAGAAGGATTAACTTAATAGAATATCAAACTCTTACTAACCGCTCGATTTATAACTATTTTCGATTGTAGAGGACGGATTATATGAAAGGCATCATCCTCGCCGGCGGGTCCGGCACGCGCCTGTACCCGCTCACGCTCGTGACCTCCAAGCAGCTGCTGCCGGTCTACGACAAGCCCATGATCTACTACCCGCTGTCCACCCTCATGCTGGCGGGCATCCGGGACATCCTGGTCATCTCCACGCCGACGGACCTCCCCAACTTCGAGCGCCTGCTCGGGGACGGCTCGCGCTACGGCGTGAACCTGTCCTACGCCGAGCAGCCCTCGCCGGACGGCCTTGCGCAGGCATTCACCATCGGCGAGGAGTTCATCGCCGGCGAGCCGTGCGCCCTGGTGCTCGGCGACAACATCTTCTACGGCAACGGGCTCAGCCGCCACCTGACGCGCGCCGTCCAGAACGCCGAGTCGGGCCGCGCCACGGTCTTCGGCTACCACGTGGACGACCCCGAGCGCTTCGGCGTCGTGGAGTTCGACGGCGAGGGGAGGGCCGTCTCCATCGAGGAGAAGCCCGCCCAGCCCAAGAGCTCCTACGCCGTCACCGGCCTGTACTTCTACCCGGGCGACGTGGCCGCCAAGGCCCACAGGGTCGAGCCCTCGGCCCGCGGCGAGCTGGAGATCACCACGCTCAACCAGATGTACCTGGAGGAGGGGACGCTGTCCGTGGTGACCCTCGGCCGTGGCTACGCGTGGCTGGACACCGGCACCATGGAGAGCCTGCACGAGGCCGCGGAGTTCGTCCGCGCCGTGGAGCACTCCCAGGACCTGCCGGTCTCGGTCCCCGAGGAGATCGCCTGGGAGAACGGCTGGATCACGACCGCCGAGCTGGAGGAGGCGGCCAAGGCCTACGGCAAGTCGGTCTACGGCCAGCACCTGAAGAAGGTCGCCGCCGGCGAGATCGTCAACAGCCCGCGCGAGTACTAGCGCAAGCTTGTTTTCTTTTAGGGGTCACCGTTTATCTGGTGGCCCCTTTCGTTATGATTACGTTGACCATAAAGACAATATGATTGGGAGTGGATGTGTTAAGCGTCTACTTTGGCGATATGCCAGAAGCGATTTACAACACAGCGACATATTTCAAAAACTCTTACCGGTCTTCTTGGATTACGGATCCCTATGCAGTCTCGATAATTAAAGATGTCGATCGATCGGTTGTTGTCTCCGAAAACGTCATCGAAAGCCCTGTGCTTGGATCCATCTCCCCACTCCAGCTTTCTGGTGGCGTGAAAACGCTGCTGCTTATGAGATTTGATCGTAAGCATATTTTTAACGCTTCTACCTGTGGTGACAACTGTGCCAAGTGGATTCTCGACATGGCGAAAGACCGCAAGCTCGTTGTGAATCTCTATCATGTGATGGACTTTGGTCGCGAGGATTTTAAAATCAAAGTCGTGAACAGCGGCCGAATCGTTCATAACATGGCCGAATTGATTCACGAGTCGATTCCGTATCTGTAGGTGCTGCTTATGAACGGTTCGCATCTCGTTAAGATTTCCCGCCGTAGGGGAACCAAGTACACATTTACCATCAAGCGGAACATCACTATTGTGCGTGGCGATAGCGGCACGGGTAAGACGACGCTGTTTGACATGGTCGCAGACTACATGCGAACGGGCGAGCAGTCGGGCGTTTCCTTGCAATGCGATTGTCCCTGTGTCGCCCTGACCGATTATGATTGGCGAAACCAGCTTTCGTCCGTTCATGACTCGATTGTATTTGTCGATGAGGGCTTAAAAGAGATCCATTCTGATGAGTTTGCCCATCATGTGCTGTATTCCTCGAATTATTTCGTGCTGATCTCAAGGGCTGATTTCCCCAATCTTCCGTATAGCGTGGATGAGATTTACAGGATTAAGACGAGCGGAAAATACCATTCTTTCGTCCCTGTTTATCAAGATCGCGGGAATCATCGTTATGCTATTTCCCGGTCGGCGCCAAAACAGGACTTTTCTATCCTTCTATGCGAGGACAGTAAGTCTGGTTTCCAGTTCTTTGAACGGCATTTCGCTGACAGTGAGCTTACCTGCGCTTCGGCCATGACGAACAGCGCGATTTTGGGCTGGTTGGATCAGCATTTCGACGATCGCGTGTTTGTTGTCGCGGACGGAGCAGCATTTGGGTGCTATGCGGACCGCGTCCTTAAGCTGCAAGACATTCACCGCGATACTGTTACGGTTTGTCTTCCCGAGTCATTCGAGTGGCTTCTGCTGAGCTCCGGCGTAATTTCAGGGTTAGATGTTAAGGCGGTTTTGGAAACCCCAGAAGCCTTTATAAACAGTGAGAAGTTTAAAAGCTGGGAGGACTTCTTCTATAAGTACTTACGCGATAAAACTGGGAATTCGGTCTTCCGTTACGACAAAGACTGCATTCCGGAGGCGTTTTGTAGGGGAAGTAATTCTGCGAAGGTTATGGGTCTTATCGCATGCCGAAATGTCCGATAGTTTTGTTGAATAGCGTCGCGGCGTCACTTCCTGCGGCATACTAAAGAAGCTGTACATGCTTCAGATTGGATTTTCATGTCTGATATCTTTGAACCCAAGAACATCATCGTCACGGGCGGCTGCGGCTTCATCGGCAGCAACTTCGTGCACTACGTGGTGAACAACCACCCTGACGTGCACGTGACCGTCCTGGACAAGCTGACCTACGCCGGCAACCCCGAGAACATCGCGGGGCTGCCGTCGGACCGCGTGGAGCTCGTCGTCGGCGACATCTGCGATGCCGGGCTGCTGGACAGGCTGGTCCCCGGCCACGACGCGATCGTGCATTACGCCGCCGAGAGCCACAACGACAACTCCATCGCCGACCCCGAGCCGTTCCTGCGCACCAACGTGGAGGGCACCTTCCGCCTGCTGGAGGCCGTGAGGAAATACGGCATCCGCTACCACCACGTCTCCACCGACGAGGTCTACGGCGACCTGGCGCTCGACGACCCGGCGAAGTTCACCGAGGAGACGCCGTATAAGCCCTCGAGCCCCTATAGCTCGACCAAGGCCAGCTCCGACATGCTCGTGCGCGCCTGGACGCGCACCTACGGGCTTCGCACCACGATCTCCAACTGCTCCAACAACTACGGCCCCTACCAGCACGTGGAGAAGTTCATCCCCAGGCAGATCACGAACATCATCGACGGGGTCAAGCCGAAACTCTACGGCCGCGGCGAGAACGTCCGCGACTGGATCCACACCGAGGACCACTCCTCGGCCGTCTGGGACATCCTCACCAAGGGCCGCATGGGGGAGACCTACCTCATCGGCGCCGACGGCGAGAAGAACAACATCACGGTCCTGCGCATGATCCTTACGGCCATGGGGCGCGGCGCCGAGGACTTCGACTGGGTCGCCGACCGCCCCGGCCACGACCGCCGCTACGCCATCGACTCCACTAAGCTCCAGCGCGAGCTCGGCTGGAGGCCGGCCCACACCGACTTCGCCGAGGGCCTCAAGCAGACCATCGACTGGTACGTCGCCAACGAGTCCTGGTGGCGCCCGGCCAAGGAGGCCACCGAGGCGCGCTACCGCGCCCAGGGGCAGTAGAGGTAACAGCTCATACGAAACAACGGGGGTCCCGGACTAGTGCTCGGGACCCCCGTTTTATTTAGGGCGCAGTTGGCCGAACGTGTCCCTGAATAACGGTTAGTTGGTGGAGCGTTGTGCGTCGTGGGTTGCATTTCTTACGCCTTTGCTCGCGGCCTTCCCCGCCATAAATACTGTGGTGATGCTATTCGCCCAGCTGTTCGCCTACGCGGACGCGCCCGGCGGGGGGCGCATGCCTGCACGACGAGTTGATCGGTTGCGACGAGATGCCCGAAGGCAAGCAGCCGATGGCATGTGGCGGCGCGAGGCGGGGCTGCGGGCGAGGCCCGCGCGCAAGAGCAACACGAAGCGGCTCTCCTAGGAGTGGCTGGCAGGGCTGCGCGAAATCTGCAACGACCAGGTGCGCTGTCCGCTGGCGCACGAGGAGTCCAGGCTCAAGAAGTTCGACAGCGACCGAGACGGGACGTGGCTTGACGACATCCCCCGTCGGCAACGACCACTCGATTGACACGGTGGGGTACGCGATGATGGACGACTCTTGCATGGGTGAGAACGCAGCGTCCAGCTTTTCCCCGCCATCGAAAGGCGCTAAAGGTTAATTTGCCGTCTTCTCCGTTGTCTTGGGGTCAGCCTCTTCGCCCTGCTCGCCGAATACACCCTTGAACTTCGTCATAACGTTTTTCTTTGTCTCGACAATCTTTGGGCGCGCGGTCTCACGCCACCATTTTTCGACATGAGGCTTTGCCACCTGAGCACCTTTCGCCACCAGATAGCCGACGGCAATTACGGCAATCGCAGCAGCTGCCACCTTGCCGCCGTTCGGATTGGAGGCATCATCTCCATTGCGCTGGCCGTCATCAATACTATAGTCGCCATTTGCCGCAAGCGATGCCTCCAATTCTTCTCTCTGCCTTTTCTTTTCGGCGCGATTGGCTGCAACTGAATCGGAAAGCTCGCGTCTGCGTTCTGAGGAAAGCGGCCCCATTTCATCGAGAATCTCCTCTTCCCATTACGTGGCAACATAGCCAGCATGATTTGGGCTTCCAGTTTCCCTATGCCTCTGCGTGGCATAGGGATGCCCCTTCTCGGTGACCCTATAATCTCCAGGTTCGCCTTCGAGGTATCCTTCTTCCTTCAGCCAGACATTCATCTCCTCAGCATTAAGCCCAACATCCCGCCCCAAGTATCTTGCTGACTTACGCATCGCAAGCCTCCATTCGCTCATCAACAGTATGATAGTCTCGCAAATGTTGATGTAGGTCTCTGCTCTCGAGGGTGGCCGAAGGCTGCCCAAGGAACCGAGAACCACCTAGAATGCCGTCATTCTAGCTAATGTCACACCGCCTCCCCGCCGGGAACGGGGCTGTCGGCCACACCGAGCCCGATGGTCCTGGCCGCGTGCTCGGCGGCGGTGCCCCCGTAGGCGTGCTTCGGCGTGTTGGTCCTTGGCGCCCTCCACAGCCCTGCCGATGGAGTCGTCGTCGAACCAGCAGAGGCCCGCCCAGTCCTCGTCCTTCTCGGAGAACATCGCTCTCATCATCCCGATGGGCGACTTTCTGTTGGGGAACACCTGCACCACGCGGCTGCGGCGCTTGGGCGCGCGGTTGGCGCGCTCCTGCACGTTGTTGGTGCGAAGTCTCACGTGGTGCTCGTAGGGGAAGTCGAGGTAGGCCAGAGCGTCGATCTCGGCCTCTTTGAGCACCTCGGCCGCCTTGGGGCAGAACCCCTCGGTCTGCTCGATGGTCATCTGGGAGCTCGAGTCCGGGCTCGCCGACTGCAGGGCTACGCGCGCCATTAGCGAGGGGCGCGGCGACCGCGAGATACACGGTAGCGACCTTGGGCGCACGTGCGCGCTTCTGCAGGTTCGAGCGGAAGGCGGTGAAGTGATAGGTGAGGACGTGAAATGGGCGTTGGGCATTGCGGTCACGGCGCTCGTGCTCATGTCGTTCCTGTCGCTCGTGCCGGTGCTGGGGCCGTGGAGGACTAGGGGGGGGCGTTTGAGACCGAAACCCCCGCTGGAGGGCCGTCCGTTTTTTGTCCGGACGAGCTGAGATGCTTTTATCTCGATAAGCGCAGATGGGAAGCACATCACTGGTATGATTTGGCAAAGGAGGAAACAGATGAAAGTCCAAATCGGGACAGAGTACTGCGCGATGGAAATCGCCGAGTACGCTGTCAGCAGGCGATATCGCCACGACACGCCAATCAGCAATCTTCAGCTCCAGAAGATTCTTTACATCCTGCAAGTCATACACGCGAGCGAGACCGGCGAGCTGCTATTCGCCGACCAGTTTGAGGCATGGCCCTACGGCCCGGTCATCAGAGATGTCTACGTTAAGTTCTCTGACTGCGGCGGCTTCCCGATAAAACGTGAGTTCGACATTAAGATAAATGATTCCATCCGCCCTTTCCTGGATGCAGGGGTGGACATGCTAGCTGAGAAATCCCCATGGGAGCTCGTCAGGATCTCACACGCCGAGGGGTCCCCGTGGGACGTCATCTACAACCAGAAACGCCTACACAAGGGAATCATCCCAAATGAGCTGATCATGCAGTGCGCTAGCGAGGTCTCTGAGTGACCGAGCAAGACTACGAAAAGGCGGCCGAAAACTTCGGAAGGGCCCTCTCTCTGCTTGCCAGCAAAATTGGGACTCTTTCGAAGCCGCCCCTGAAGGTTCCCCCTATAAACGCAGGCAGCGACGACGCAGAGAAACGCAAGGCTCTCCGAGACATGCTCGAATCGCTCGCCAGCACGGACGATGCCGCGGTGCTCTCCCAAGAGGACATCCGCCGAGCCTCGAACTTCTTCGCAAAGCTATATGGGGGGAGCGAGCCCTATCGCCATAGATATGCCGACATCTGCGACTTGGTATTCAATGCACTCGGGCAGTCCTCTGGGGACTTGGACGAAGGGGTCCCCTATTCGGTCAACTGCCTCGCCGAGAACATTCGCATCATCCATGAGTACCTGACGAAGCATGGACTTTGTGACCAGGCGAAAAGTGTCCTCAAACTCGCCGACCACATCGACCTGGAAAAGACGAGGCTGAGCCACGACATCGAACAGCAGCAGGCCATGCGCGCATTCAATGCGGCAATTGCCGAAGTGAAAGCGGAAAGGGATGAGGCGGACCAGAAACGCGCAGAGCTGGAAAGGGAGTTCGACGAGCGCCTCGACAAGACGAGGATGGAGTACATCGCGATCCTCGGCGTATTCGCGGCGGTTGTGCTCGCCTTCAACGGCGGCGTCGGGTTCTCGACTTCCGCGATGGGCGCGCTCGGCATTGACGGCGGCATACGCGCCATCGTGCTCCTCGCCGCGCTCGTGGGCTTCGTGCTCATCAACACGGCGTGCATCCTCCTCGTGTTCATCTGGAAGATGTCCTTCAACCACCGGAATGTCGAGCTGGGAAAATGGCCGAGGAACTGCCTGATCGCCGCAGACGTCGTCCTCGTGGTCGTTATGGCTGCGATGATGGCGCTCTCCCACCCTGGACTCAGGGGGTTCATCGGGCTGTAGCCCGAACGCCATGCCGAGGGCCGTCCTCCGGGGCGGCCCTCGGCATGGCGACACGTCTAGGAACATAGCCGTGCGGTCATCCTCCGCCGCACGGGACACTGGGGAGCCGTCCTTCGGGTCGGCTTCCTGCTTTTCGCGGCGGGGCGAGATTGATTGGAGGTGGCGCTTGGACGCCGACGAGCCGATGGCGAAGGTAGTGTCGCGATTGTTGGTGTAGGGTCTCCATAAGGCGGAATCTGTAGAGGAAGGAGACTGTGATATCGTGCGCTTCGATGATGATATGCCTGGAGAAGGGTTTTACGAGCGCTACCGCGTGCTCTTTTACCCATGGATTCACGAGAGGCCTGCGGCCAGAAAGCGGGATGTGCGACGGGAGAAGCGAGCCGTTCGCCAAGTGGGCCCGTTGACCGGAAGCCTCTCCTTGAGGCGGCGGCGCTGGCGGATGGGTTGACCAAATGTTTCCAGATAGCGTTGTAATTAGTTTCAACGGTCAAATCGATTTCGGCACGGTTGTTGCTCTCCTAGCTCTGGCGCTCACTCTCGTCCAGTGGATTGTCTCGCTGATACGGGGCCGCCGGACGGCCGCGCGGAGCCAGGCATCAGCCATCTGTGCCCGTGTGGTCAGGATGCCTGAGAGGGAGACGACCACGATTGGCAGGATTAGGATTGATTTCGGGGCACAGGTCGGCCTAGAAGTGATGAACAATAGCAACGACATCGTTTACCAAGTTATCCTCACTGCCGTACTTGTCCAAGGCGCCGGGCCTCAAGACGGGAGGGACGTCGAGGGATGCAACAGCAGAGTTCTACTCTCGTCCGTTGCTCCGGGCAAAACCGTGAGGTGCGTCGGGCATCTCGATTGTTCGATGCATAAGGCCCTCGGCTGCGAGGTGGCTTTCACCGATCGCTACGGACGCAGTTGGGTGCGGAAGAGCGACGGTCATTTGGGCAGGATTCGATTCAAAACGCCCGTCGATTATTACGGTCTAATGCAGCCTGTAGAGTGGATGGACTTCGATGAGCCGTAATCGACATGCTCTAATTTTGAACGAAAAACCCCGGAGACGATCGATAACGATTCTTCTTTGATGATGCAAGCGGCGCTACTAATAGTAGCGCCGCTTGTTTTATATTCCGCTTGCAGATCCATCTGGACATCGCGTTCCAAAACTGGCAGAAACGTTCCTCGTTGCCGAATACGAGATTGTTTTCAGCACACAGAGCGGAACACATCCAAATTGCTCCAAATGGTTTGAATGTAACTTCGACCGTTTTCGGTTAGCGGAGTTTTATGGAGTATGAAAAAATCTGGTTGGAAGTTGTTAAATCTCTGGTTTAGAGCGATTTGGCCACCGATCCAAACCAGAGATTTAACGTTAGATAGCTGTTGAATCCCAGCCAGTAATTTGACGTAGTGTCACAGCGGCTGGGCACGCTGCTTTCGGCATGGCTTTGCAGAGTGATTTCGAGCACTGCTTTAAATTGCTTTAGCTGCAGATAGTCTAGAACCGGCTGCATCTGAGCTGGGACCATATTGATCAGCGCTTCCATCGGGGGCTCCTTTCCTCCTGGTTCGATGGAAACAATTCTGAAGCGTAGGCCTACGTCCCGGTAAATGATTATTTGGTGGCTTAACTCATCTCCGCGCCTAAGACAAGCGCCCTCGCTTGTTCAGCGATCCTAAATTGATCATCACTTCCGAACGATATGGCTTTATACATTTGAGATACAAGATCGAAATCGTAGTTATGCCCTGGCACCGTGACAATGACGCGCTCGAAAGAGACCGAATATGCACTCAATGAAAGAAAGGCAGCAAGCGCCTCTTCGAGCATTACCGTATCGGCCAGCACATCCGACCTTATGAATAGGTGATTGTGCGCAAATGGCCTATACCCGCCGCCGTTTAGCTTACCAAGTTTTTCCTTGTAAGCTTCTATAACCAGGCCAAAAGAATCTTTGCCGCTGGGACCGAAGAGGCCCCAATCAAACACCTCAGCACCAACCTGCTCGATTCGTTCCGTCAGCCGTTCCTTAAGCTTTGCGTCATCCGTTTCGCGGAGCTTCGCATACAAAGCGTCCGCCTCCTGGGTTTCTTGAGATATTGCTTGGGTTACCTCGACTCCCAGGTCATGGAGTTCATCCCAAAGGTCGGGTTTGTCCCTATGCGACAGGTTTCTATACGTTGCTTCATCAAGGAATTGAAGCACGAGACGGGCGTATACCTCCCAGATATCGAATGGCATATGGGAGGGCAGCACGCCTTCGTAACTTGTCGTTGTTCCCTTATTGTCCATGTTCAAATTGTACAACCTCGTCAATCGCGATTTTCCCCGCTCATTAGCATCGACAGGAGAGCGTCTCTAAGCGAGGAAAGTGCTTGCATTTCAATCCTGTTGTCGAGAATGGTATCGAACAGAGGCATCAAGTTCTCGCAAAGTGCCGAAATGGCACCGGAATTATGGGGTATCTCCAACTGTAGTTTTTCAAGGCGCTCAGGTTAGACTGGGCAGTTCCCTGTGCAATGCCAATCATATGTTCCTTAAAGGCAGTTTGCCAGAACCAGAAAAAAATCCTGTCAGCGTGTCTTTCCTGACAGAAACGAGCACGGCAACTCGATGATTAAGTAAACAGTCAGGTTCCGCAACAATTCCGACCCTACCAACACTGCCCATGAGCGAAAGCACGATATCTCCTAGCATGAGTCTGCAATACGATTTTATGCGGCCAGGAATGTTCACGATACGATTGGCGTCAGAACAGTCAACGTTGCCGTCCCGCACGTTCTTGATTGTCTGAACTTTATAGTTGCCGTCATCTGAATAAGTGCCGCTATTGAAAGCGTAACCGTTCCCAAAGTCGACCAGTTTATGCAGTGATATAGCAGCGTCGCATTCCGATAGATACCTATCGAGTAACCGTCTTTCTCCGTACCGCCTGTAGCGGGCGGTACGGAGAAAGACGGTTACTCACGATCTGCCCACATGTTCCTGCGTTCTATGTTTGCCTGCGTCACCGCAGCCCATGCTGAATAAAGTGTTGCGACGATTTTGCCCAAAGCTTATCAGGCTGTTAAGACGCGGTTGTTTTGGTGCTTACACTAAAATCATAAAAGTCGTATCATTTCATTAGCTTATTCATCTTTAGGAGGAAGAATGCCAACCAACAGCCAGATTCTGATAGACGGATTCATTTCGGACGAATTCTCTAAGCAGACTGAATATAGTTCTAAAGGGGACTACTTTGAACTGTTGGCTTCTTCTCGATACATGGCTCCATACGACCTTGACGACGATGAGATAGCGGAAGGGCTCATTGGAGGGTCGCGAGACGGGGGCTGCGATGCTATTTACATCTTCGCCAACAATTATTTCTTGAGTGAGGATGTCCAGATTCAAAACTACATCAATCGTGGATCAAGGGTTGAAATTGTTATTCTTCAGACTAAGGTTTCAAAATCATTCAAAGAAGACGCGTTCTTGAAGTGGAAGGACACCTGCAATGACCTTCTGACATTCGATAAAAACTTAAATGATTTCGACGATAAATATTCTGATCGCGTTATCGATACTTTCGGAAGAATAAGAGAAGCGATTCAAGCGGCGGCGATGGCCGGAAACGAAATCCGAATGAAGTTCGTGTACATCGCGAATGCGGATTCACCATCGGACGGCGTTAAGATTCAGAAAGAGCAGCTTCCCGCTGCCATTGACGAAATCGTCGGCGTAAGCCGATTTAGTTCTTCGTGTGTTTTAGTTGGAGCAGACGAATTGATGCGCATCTGGTCGCCTCCCGCAGAGAGTGGGCTTGTTATGCGTTTTTCGGGGTCCTATGCATCAGTTCCTCAGAGAACGGATGTCTTTGGCCTGGTGTCTTTGTCGGATTACTACCGCTTCCTCACTGACGACCAAGGACAGCTCCGTAGCTATCTTTTTGAGGCGAACGTCAGAGATTACGAGGGAAATGTTTCAGTCAACAAAGGAATCAGGGAAACGTTGGAGCATCCTAGCGAAGACGATTTCTGGTGGCTCAACAACGGGGTAACGATACTGGCTTCTGAAGCCTACCAAATAGCAGGAGCAGAAGTGAAAATGGAAGAGCCTCGCATCGTTAATGGACTTCAAACGTCGTATGAAATATATAAATTTATGGAGTCTCGCACAGAAGACGCCGAAGATTCCAGAAATGTGATGGTAAAAATCCTTGTGCCGGGAAGCGATGAGACCAGAAACAGAGTGATACTGGCGACGAACAACCAAACTCAGGTGAAAAAGACATCGCTTCGCGCTACTGACCAAATCCATATCCAGATAGAACTCTACATGAAAAGAAATGGACTGTATTACGAAAGGCGGAAGAACTATTACAAAAACCAGGGGAGGAAGAGAGAAGAGATCGTAACCCTCTCCTTTCTTGCGCAATGCATGATGTCGATACTTCTCGGCAGGCCGGATCAGGCAAGGGCAAGACCGTCGACACTTTTGTCTGACGAAGTTCAATATAAGAAAATATTTGGGCAGGATGGCAACCTTGAGGCTTACTACAGAGCCGCTAGTCTCGGAAAACAGGTTTGCCTGAAGTTTCCACAAATTAAGAGAGACTTAGAGGGTTCCCAAATAAGCGACATAAGATTTTACGTGATAATGGGCGTTGCTTCCATGTTGTCCAATAAAGATAGCCTGACATTTGGTGACATAGAGAATCTCGACCTTGACAAGCTTTCAGATGAAATTATTCAAACTGTTGCGGACATGGTGATGGATGTTTATCTGGCCCTTGGCGGAACATCCAAAGCTGCTAAGTCTTACGCCATGGCAAGTAAGGTCAAGGAAAAGATTTCACTACTGTTGCCTTAGGGCAATCCAGGGCTGTTCTCTAGAATGCCATCAGCAGAGAGGTCCTTTTTGCAAAGGGCCTCTCTATTTTCGTTCGGTTCCGAACAGTTTGACGATCACTAATCAGCTCGCGTCGTCAACCGCTTCGCTTTCAGCCCCTACCTTGATGCAGGCGTAGGCGACGAGCGTGCACAGCCCCATACCCATTCCAATCAGGTGCAACAGGAAGGCCATTTTCTCGCCTTACTTTTCGCCTTCGTACGGCTTTTCGGGGGCGAGCCCGTCTGGACGGCGTGCCATGAGCACGGCGCCACCCTGACGGCGGCCGGCGCCCACGAGACAACCGAGGCTATGTACAGGGCGCAGGGGCAGTAGACCACTGTATGCGGATGAAGTGCGCTGCACAGCGCCGGCACTTGGCCCCAGGGAACATCTCGGCGAGCGAGCCGACCATGCCGACGGCCTTGTCGCCGGTGAACATGCGCACGCCGCGAAGCCCTCGTAGCTCGCAATCGAGCTGGCATATGCAGTCCGCTGGTAGTATTTGCAAACTGGCTGATCAGGTAATTCTCACAATGCGCGTTTTATGCTGGCGGCGGGTTGCGGATATCCCAGTCATTGCAAAAACAATTTCCAAAACATGTGTTCTATTTGAAACTACATGAAGGAAGATCACTATAGAATGCAAGCTACAATAGCAAACGAGTATTGGACTCGAGTCTAGCGGAGGATTATGGGGTTCCAAGATATCCTTGCTGCGATTGATATCATCACGGGGCCTGACCCGGCCCTTTCTATCCTGGCGGTTTCGATTGTCGTCGCGCCGGCGTTGCTGTGGTTGTGTAAGCAGGCTTTGGCGCGGTTTTACAAGGCTGATATCTTTGTTGTGGCACTGGCGTTCGTCGCATTGTTTGCATCGGTTAGGCTTAGCCTTTTATGGTTGACGGGTGTGGCATCGGTCTTTCTCGCGGTGTGTCTGCTCGCTCTTCCCGCCAACTATTTTTTGTGTGCGCAGCGGCTAGATGACATAGTGGGCAAGGCTGATCCCTCTCTTCCCGATTGCGACTACGTAGCTGCCTTCAGGCTGATGAACTCGGTTGACCGTGATCGACTGTCCAGAAGGCAGCTCGCCTGCCTCGACAAGGACAGGATTTTCTGCAACATCTACTTGGGAAACAACGGCGTTGCAAAAAGGATGCTTGAGGACGAAAACTTAGAACCGGCTTTCAGGCATTTCGCCCTCCATATTATCGCGGACTCCGCTTGCGATCGTGCTGGGTCGCAAGCGGAACTCGAAAGCGCCTTGGCCGAGATATCCGACAAGACAGACCCTTTCATCAAAGTCCAGCTTTGGCACAACCGCGCGGTTGGCTATATCGTGAACGGTCAGTTCAAAGTCGCCGACGACGAGTTCAAGAAGACGTATCGTGAAGCCAAGCGTCTGGGCGTTCGGAATAAGTCGTTCCTCTTGCTACTGTTTGAGAATGCAACATTGAATAAAACGAAAATCGGCTTGCCTGTTGGCGGCATTGAAGAAGGGTGGGGGTTGATTGAGGAATGCGAAAAGGCGCTTGCGCCGATTGGCCCCAACGATTTTGGGCAGCTCTTCAATCTGCGGCTTCTTTTCATGAGGCAGATAGGGGCAAGCATCGAGGACAGGAACAAGTTGTATTTGGCCGAGGTCGAAAGCACCCTCAGCAATGCCTCCCTTTCCGAGCAACAGCGCGTCGTCGCTATGGCGAGCTTGGGAAGAATCGCGTGGGCCGACGGGCTCGACCCCGCCCCCGTGCTCAATTTCTTCGAAGGATGCGATCGGTTTTTGTGCGTGAGCGACCCCGATGCACGTTACTATGCCCATATGAACCTGAGGGCGATGCTTTCGGGCTTGGCGGTGGATGACCGCTCCCTAAATACTTTGGCTGAGAGCGTAATGCGGTATTTCAAGGATGGGGACGCGGAGCATGATTTGGATGTGATGGAGGATGGCCTTCCTCCCGAGGCGATTCTGCGGCGCTCCCAAGTGCTGCGAGAACGCGCTGCCCTAGCCTTAATGGTGGGAGAGAACGTTGAGCGCGCCGTGTCGTACACTGATGAGGCTATAGGCCTCCTTGAGGGAAGCTTGCAGGTTATGGCGGCGCTCGAGTGTCGATGGCAGCTTGCTCGGCTGACACTGTACGACAAACCCGAGGTGGCAAAAATGCAGCTCTCGATTGCCGAAGAGCGCCTCGCTACGCTCAACAAGCAACCGTCCCTCGGATATCCCTATCTCGAGATGAGCCTGTGCTACGCCTTGCTTGGTATGCGTGCCGAGTGCAGAGGCGCGTATGAAAGGGCCGCCGGCTTCGAGACTCCGATGAGCCATTACGCGCCCGGCATTCGGATTAACATTACCGCCGCCGCCTTCTGTGCCAGGTTCTACATGCTTACGGAAATGCTTGGAAATCCCGAAGAGGTTTGCCCCTTGCTTAAAACTCGAGAGGGCAGGGCGTGGCTGTCTCGCTATCCGAAGGTTTCTTCCCTGTCGAAAACGCTTCTTTGCGGGAAGTTTCTTGGGTATGGGGATGTCGTGCCCGCCATGACGAGGCTATTCTTGGACGAGGCAGGGAAGCTATATGCCGAAACGTGGCTCGTCGTCCAAGAGATCGGGCTCGCGTTCGATCTTGATTCCAGAAAGCCCGGCGAAGAGTATGGGCTGGTTGTCGAGATCCAAAGGCACCCGCTGGTTGCCGATGACGATGCCCTTGCGAGGGTCGCTGTGCAGCACGGGTATACTGTGCTTGGTGCGAGGTTGGACCTGTGCAACGAAGACCTCCTCGGGGTCGATGACGCAGCCGCCGTATTCGATGTGCTGGATGCCTTGGGCATATTGGCCGAAGGACGCGTGCCTACATTGGAAGACATCATGAAGAGTTACCTCGAAAGCTGTGTCGACGTTCCTGCCGGCGGTTGGGGTACCTTTGCCGAGAGGTAGCTTCGTCCTGCCACGCTTCACAAAACGTTTCACAAACTTCTCGTTGCTGGCCAAGTTCTCAACACGTAGCGCTGCAATGGCCCTGCCTGATTTATCCTTCTAGCCCCCTGGGACTGCGGTGGAAATCCTGGGCCAAAAGAGAACCGGTAGGATCATTCGGATGTACAGCGCAGGGCAAAGGGCGAAGACCATCGAAACGTTCGCCGGGTTGGGTGTCAGCACGGCTGACACCATAGCAGAGCTCAGCTACCCCAGCCGCGTCACGCTCCACAACTTCGCAGTGCTGAGACAAGCCCTTCTGGGAAATCGGCACATTCTAACCATGGTGGTTAGAATGGTTAGAAATGAATCGAATCGAGGGGAGTGGTCGCAGCTCTCTTTTGCTATGCCTGCCTGGACGGAAGGCGTAGTGGGCAATTACCTCAGAGACACATCGTTACGCCAATTCGTATCGCAAGGTGCGACCTCCGCCGTGCCTTGCGATTTGCCCCTTATCCACCATCTCTTTCAATATGCGGCCGGCCGTGGACTGGCCGATCCCGAGCAACGTCTGCGCTTCCCTTCGGGTGATTGAGGGGTGCTCTGCCAAGAACTGCAGGATCTCGCCCTCTCGGGAATGGGAAGCAGCGGGTACCTCCTTGCTGTTTGCCGCAGGCGTTTCCGCTACCGTTGCTGCGAAGTTCATGTTGGGCAGGACGATTTTAAATGCGTTGTTCGTGGCCATGATTTGCGGCTGAGAGGCCGCACCCGCGTAGGCCCCCATGATCTTCCTCATCCCCGTGCCGTATGCCTCGATGAGCTGCAGGCGGTAGAAGACGTTGGCGAGATGCG
>OLSI01000163.1_pt1 | contig 53434 bp, 42 predicted proteins | sample 1672661 | NCBI WGS metagenome assembly OLSI01 (sample SAMEA3136711, study PRJEB25190) | human gut metagenome | biome: human gut; feature: human-associated habitat; material: faeces | place: Austria | collected 2013 | reverse complement strand
CGGCCGGCTGCAATGCCGCCGGCGAGCCGCGCACGCTCGACGAGGCCATCCATGCGGCCGGCCACGTGCCGCTGCCGCCCTACATCACCGATTACGAGGGCGATCCCGAGAAGTACCAGACCGTCTACGCCATGAAGGAGGAGCACTCGGCTGCCGCTCCTACGGCGGGTCTGCACTTTACCCCCGAGCTCATGGCCGCTATCGAGGCCAAGGGCGCGAAGTTTGCCGCCGTCGAGCTCGAGGTGGGCATCGATACCTTCCGTCTGGTGGAGGAGGACGACCCCACGCAGCACGTGATGCACACCGAGCGCTATCACGTGTCGCAGGAGGTTGTCGACGCCGTGCATAAGGCGAAGGCCGAGGGCCATCGTGTGATCGCCGTCGGTACCACGGCGGTGCGCTCGCTCGAAAGCGCCTTTGACGCTGAGGCACCGGTGTCCGATCCGGCCGTGACGGCGCGCTATTCTGAGGGCCGCGAGGACGGGGCCGATACACTTGGCCGCGGTGACATCGTGGTGCGCGAGAACGCCACGACGCAGCTCTACCTCATGCCCGGCTCGACCTATCACGTGGTCGACGCGCTGATCACGAACTTCCATGTGCCGCGCTCCACGCTCATGATGCTCGTGAGCGCGTTTTCGACTCGCGAGAACATCATGGCCGCCTACAAGCATGCGATCGAAAGCGACTACCGCCTGCTCAGTTTTGGCGACGCAATGTTCATTAGGTAGTGCTTCTGGGCCGATTATGCGGCGTAGAGAAGAGAAGCGTTCTCGCCGGGGTCAGCAAGCAAGGGTTCTGGTGGGTGCAGCTCGGACGAAACCGACTCGCCGCGTACTTCGGTACGCAAGCCGAAGGTTGAAGCTGAAATGCGCCGCCAGAACCCAGCGCAGCGTCGGCGTAATACTTTTGCCGTAGGCAAAAGTATCCATACTCGAAAGGAAGGACCTATGGCCCTTTTTGATGTGAATATCGATGCGACCTGCGGAAACGCACGCGCACTCACGTTTGAGACTGCTCACGGTACGGTGCACACGCCCATGTTCATGCCTGTTGGCACGCACGCAACGGTGAAGGGCGTCACCACGCCGCAGCTGCGCGAGCTCAACAGCCAGGTGGTGCTTGCGAACACGTATCACCTGTACATGCGCCCGGGCGTCGACATTATCGAAAAGGCCGGCGGCGTGCAGAAGTTCATGAACTACGACGGCCCCATGCTCACCGATTCGGGCGGGTTCCAGTTGTTCAGCCTCGACCACATGATGAAGACCGACCCCGACGGCGTCACGTTCCACGCGCGCGATTATGACGGCAGCAAGCACCGTTGGACGCCTGAGAGCAACATGGACATCCAGCAGCGCATCGGCGCCGACATTGTGATGCAGCTCGATCAGTGCATTGGCTATCCGTCGCCGAAAGAGGCCGTGGCTGCGTCTACGAAACTGTCGTGGGAGTGGGCCGAGCGTTGCTGCGCCGCGCATACCCGCGAAGATCAGGCGCTTTTCGCCATCGTGCAGGGCGGCATGCATCGCGACCTGCGCCTCGAGAGCGTGAAGCGCCTCATCGAAATTGACGCCGCGAGCCGTGCTGCGGGCCATAAGGGCTTCCAGGGCTATGGCATTGGCGGCTATTCGGTGGGCGAGCCGCACGACGTGATGTTCGAGACGCTCGGCGATGTGTGCCAGGCGTTGCCCGACAATCGCCCGCGCTACTTGATGGGCGTCGGCAACCCCACGACGCTCGTGCGCGCGGTGCGCGAGGGCGTGGACATGTTCGACTGCGTGCTGCCCACGCGCACGGCCCGCATGGGCACGGCGTTTTCGCACACAGGCCGCATGAACATGCGCAACGCGAAATACAAGGAAGATTTCACGCCGCTCGATCCCGAGTGCAGCTGCCCCACGTGTACGCATTACACGCGCGCATACCTTCGCCACCTGGTAAAACAGGGTGAGATGCTCGGCGGTATTCTGCTGTCGATTCACAACCTGCATTTCCTGATTGACCTTATGGGCAAGGCGCGTGAGGCCGTGCTTGCCGGCGAATACGAGACGTTCTACCAAGATTGGATGAATTCTCCCGCCGCGAACGACTACTAAAGAACGGCGCGGCGGTTTCGCAGCCAGCCGCTGCAATGCCGGCTGACAAAAGCAGCCGCTTCTTGAGCGGGCCCGCAATCCGCTGGGGCGAATGTCAATGATGCTGCTGCGGTGTGACTGACACCGTTGGCGTCGCGGATGTCGGTGCTTCCGATGGCGATGTCGTCGGATTGTGCCGTCGATGTCGATGCTGTCGGTGTCTCCATAGCGGCGTTAGCGCGGCGTTGGACTGATTCGATAGCCTTCCGTGCAAATTTCCCATGTCAGACTAGCTCTATGACGCTACGCCGAATTGGCGCCAGTCTGGCGTGTCGGATTGGTGCAGCTGCGTGTCAGAAAAGGCGAGAATGGGGCCTCATTGCAGGTAGAGATTTGGGGCCTTTCGCCTATCTCGAATTCAGTAAATCTCTCTCACCTGGTGTTTTGCGAAAACATCGCTTGCGAGCCGCATTATTGTTCTTGCATTAGGGCCCTGAACTCCGTCATTGCGGGCCCCATAGTGGCGTTTTCTGCCAATTCGGGCTCGATAATCTGCAATGAGGCCCCATTGTGGCATTTTCTGCCGATCTCTTCCGTCGGCCTCTATTGCTGAGTGCTTTCGCTGAGACTTCCGATTGGATTTCAGTCGAGTGCTTCTGCGAAGGGCTCTGGCCAGGCTTTGGCTCGGGGCGTTTCTGCGAAGGCTTGCTGCAAGGGATTCCATGGAGTCTTTCGCATGGTCTTCTGCGACGGTTAGCGGCCAACGTTCCGCATCGAAAAAATCATGTCTGCGCCTGGGGTAGGGTGTCGCTCCGCAACGAAACCCTGTGTTTGCTGCAGAGTCAATAACCACCCAGCGTTCAACGACGGTGTTTCGCACTCGTGTTCGAGGCGGCCTGTGGCGGTTATTCCGCATCAAGGGCCTTGCGCACGCAACCGGAACGGCTATCCTAAAGCAAGAATAGTTGTCGCGTCGAAACCGCATTAAGGGGAAAACATGCTGCGCATACCCGATTCTCGAATCGACCAGTTCATTGCCGAAGACGTTCCGTATATTGACCTCACGAGCGAGGTTTTGGGCATTGGCGCCGAGCGGGGTGAGATGGAGTTCTTCACGCGCGAGGCGTGCGTGCTGGCCGGCGTGCCGGTGGCGTGTCGCATCGCCGAAAAGTGCGGGTGCGAAATCGCAAGCGCGCGAGCCGACGGCGACGGGCTCGCGGCAGGCGAGGCGTTCTTCGTCGTGCGCGGCGCGGCAGCTGATTTGCATGCAGCGTGGAAGGTGTGCCTGAACACGTTCGACCACCTGTCAGCAGTTGCCACGAAAACGCGCATGATGGTGAATGCCGCGCATGCGGTGAACCCTCGTTGCGAAATTCTCACAACGCGCAAAAGCATGCCGGGTGCGAAAGACCTGCTCACGAGCGCGGTTATGGCGGGAGGTGCGTTCCCTCATCGTTTGGGCCTTTCCGAAACCGTGCTTGTGTTCGAGAATCATATGGAATTCATGGGCGGCTTCGACGCGTTTGTCGAGCAGCTGCCGAATATCAAGTCGAAGTGCATCGAAAAGAAGCTGTTTGTGGAAGCGAACGCAGAGCAAGCGCGCACGCTCGCGCGCGTAAGTGCGGGTGGGGAAGGCGTCGATGGCATTCAGCTCGACAAGGTTCCCGTCGAGCAGCTGGCATCCCTCGTTGCCGAGCTGCGCGAAATCGACCCGCGCCTTACGCTTATCGCGGCCGGCGGCATCAATCCCGAAAACGCCGCTGCCTATGCCGCCACGGGCGTTGATGGCCTGGCGACCACGGCGCCGTTTTCCGCGAAGCCCTGTGACATGAGCGCGCGCATGCATGCGCTCTAGGTTGAATAAGCGCTGGCGTTCCAGGCGGACGAAACGTTGCGTGCTTTGCTCGCCGCGTGCGTTAGATGGCACCTCCTATGGTTGAGCGTGTTTTGCAGGCAATTGTGCTTTCTCGCGCCAACCAAGCGTAGGCACGCCTGCGTGCGTGCAAATCGAGAATGTCTCCTTGGTATTTTAATAAGCCGTTTCGAGCGCGTTTGCGCGCATAGAATCAAAGACGGCAACCATGCCAAGGCTGTTCAAGGGCGCGTTGGCTTGTATGCATGCGTATGATTCGCGCCCCAGGACGGCCGTGTGCTTGATGCGCGTTGAGCGCTGGTCCGCATGCATATGGGGTGCGTAGATGCTTGCCCGCTGAAGATTCCGCTCGCGTTTGCATTTGTGGGTATTCTCTCGAGCGATTGCGCGAACTCTGCGACGGCGCATACTTCCAGGTCAATTTTAATTGTCCCCATTAAAATGCGCGAAAGCGTCCCTTCTGGAGGTACGCTTTTCAACGTATATTGCCCCTAGGGAATGATCAGGGAGGGCCTGCATTCCCATAGTTAGCAAGGGGAAGGGGGAATCCCATGAAGAAAGACAAGTTTGAAAGCGCGAGCAAAATCGAGACTGCGAACTGCGCCGATGCGCAGGGCAAGGCGCAAGCTGCATCGCCTAAAGCGTTCGCGCGCGGTAGCAAGACGAAAGCCGCCATGTGGGGCGTTGGAGTTGCGTCGTTTGCGCTGGTCGTGGGCCTAGTCGCATGTGCACCTTCTGCGACTACGGGCAAAATCGAGGCTGCACCGTCGCCAAACGCCGCTGCCAAGCACGCCACGCCCGAGGCCGACGAGTTCGGCGTGGTGACCGCCGAATCGTGGAAAGATATCTATCCGAATGAGTACGCGAGCTACATGGACAATGCGTCGAACTCGCCCGATTCTGGCAAGAAGAACTATCTGGAAACGTATCCGGCGCTCAACACCATGTACAAGGGATACGCGTTCGCGTTGGGCTACGACCAGGCGGCCGGCCACTTGTATACGCTTGAGAGCGTGAAAGAAACGCCGCGCACGCAGCAAAAAGAGCAGCTCGCAAACTGCATTACATGCAAAACGCCCCAGTTCACCGCTTTGGTGAATTCTGAAGGCGACGGCGTGTACGCCGAGAAGTTCAACGACATGATCGGCCAGTTCGACGAGCCGGTCAGCTGCTACAACTGCCATGAGAACGATCCGAAATCCAACACCGTTGCGAGCAAGTTTTTCTTCGATTCGCTCGGGGCTGACGCTGACAGCATTCCGAAGGACGCTCAGGTGTGCGGACAGTGCCACAATGAGTACTACTTCAATGGCCAAACCAAGGTGCCCGCGAATCCCTACTCGGGTCGCGAGCAAATGACGCCTGATGCGATTCTCGCGTACTACGACAGCATGGGCTTCGCCGATTGGAAATATCCTGGCACCGACACGCCTATGATTAAGGTGCAGCACCCCGAGTTTGAGACGAACTACGGCGGTGGCGGTTCGTATATGACCAACCTTGGCTATACCTGCGCCGATTGTCATATGGGTAAGGCGACCGCGGAAGATGGCACGGTGTATGTGAGCCACAAGTGGACGAGCCCGCTCGAAAACGAAGACTTGCTGGCTAATGATTGCTCGACGTGTCATAGCGACTTGAAGGCTGAAGTCGCCGAGATTCAGGCTCATCAGGAAGAGCGCGTGCAGGCGATTTCGAAGAAAATCGAGCAGCTCGCCAATACCATGACCGATCAGGTTGCAGCCGGCACGCTTGCGGGCGACAAGCTCGCGCAATGCCAGAAACTGCATCGCAATGCGCAGTTCTACTGGGACTTCGTGATGGTCGAAAACGGTGACGGCGCGCACAACTCGAAGCTCTCCGATGAGACGCTCGACAAGTCAGAAAAAGCCGTTGACGAAGCGCTGGCCCTGCTGGCATAGCGCGGAGCAAGAAAAGCAAAACCCGCCCTCCCTTGGAAGGCCGCGAATCATTTCGCGGCCTTTTTCGCATTCGATGCGGGTATGGATTCGGTTTTTGCATAAAAATGCGCGAAGGACATCTGCCTTGGCTGCCGTTGGCGTTGGCAGCGTTATTTTTCAGGGAACCACGCCTGCGCGAGGCGATGCACGCCTTCTGGAATCAGCTCGGGTTCGATGCTCGAAAAGCCCACAAGCACGCATCTTCCGCAGGGGTCGGTTTGATGACGCGGCATCCAATAGCCGCTGGTGGGGTATACGCGCACGCCTGCCGTTTCGGCGGCGGTGAGCAGCTCGCACTCGCAGCGGCCATCGTGGGTCGCTACGAGCAAATGCAAGCCTGCCGTGCCGCCGAAAATTTCAATTTTGCCACCCATTTCATGCTGCAGGCATTCCATAAGCAGGTTGCGGCGTTTGTGGTATGCCGTCATGGTCGCGCGGGTGTACCTATCCCAATATCCTTCGCTCATGAATAGGTAAAGTACCTTTTGGGAAAGCCATGGGACGGGGCAATAGTGACGAGCGAATTTCTCGCGCCAGCGATCGAGCAGTTGCGGTGGCAGCACGAGGTAACTCATGCGCAGCGCTGGTGAGAGTACCTTTGAGAATGTGCCCATATATATCACACGATTTCGTGTGTCGAGCGATTGCAGACTTGGTATGGGTCGCTCGGTGTATCGGAATTCGCGGCAGTAGTCGTCTTCCAAAATATATCCATCGCGCTCGGCGGCCCATTTGATGAGGCGCACGCGCATTGAAAGCGGCATGGTCATGCCGAGCGGAAATTGATTCGATGGCGTGCAGAAGGTGAGCTTCGCGCCGCTTGCGTAAAGGCTTGAGGCGAAGGCATCCTGCTGGGCTTCGGTTGTGTCGGGGCAAACGGGCAGCGGCGTAATGAGGAATCCTCGATTGCGAAACACCGCCATGGCTCCGTCGTATCCGGGGTTTTCGATGGCGACGCCGTCGCGCATGGGGTCGAACAAATCGAGCAGATTACCGAGCGCCGCCTGTGTGCCCGCTTGTAAAACGACCTGTTCGGGCTCGCAATTCACGCCGCGCGTCGCATGGATGCGACGTGCGATTTCGGCGCGCAGCTCCATTTCGCCCAGTCCATCGCCGTATGCGTTCGCCTTGCTGTCGACCGAAAAAAGCGCATCGCCCGTGAGCTTGCGCCACGCGACTTCGGGGAAGCTTCCGCGCGGGCGATCGCCGTAGGTGAAGTCGAACTCAATGGCGGGTGCGTGCGGAGCGCGGTTTTCGGAAGGCGACAGGCTTGTGAGCTTCGTGCTGCGCGCGGCTGCATGCTCGGCGGCGTTTCTGCCGCTGAGTCCCTCTTCGGTGAGCGACGGGCTTACTCGTCCTATGGCCGCGGATGAGGTGACCTGTTTGGTTTTTCGGCTCGCTGCGGCGCGGTCCTTTTCGACGCTCGCTTCCGAAAGAGGCGAAAAGTCAACGTCGCACACCACATATCCCGACCCGCTGCGGCTTGTGACGTATCCCTCGGTCAAAAGCTGCGCGTAGGCGTTTTCTACAGTGTTGCGAGAAACATCCAGGCTTTCGGCGAGCTTGCGAATGGGCATGAGTTTTTCGCCCGGCTTAAGCGCGTTTTCGGTGATGTCGCGTCGAATGGAATCGTAAATTTGCACGTAAAGCGGGTCTCGCGAGTTTTGGTCAAGCGAAATCATCGCCGTCACCCCTTGGCTGATTAAGCGTCCCCATCAAGCGCTTCTCTGTCGCCTGAATTGCTGGAATCGTCCCCATAAATATAGCGCGAACCATCCCTTTTGGCAGGCAATTTTCTGTTGAATAATGCAATTTGTAGGCTTTTGGGCCACATGGGGGTGGGAAATGGAAACGACAACGCTTGGCGCAATCGCCGCGGCCGGAGTGGCCGCTGGTGGCATTGCGGTCTGCTTCGCCGGCAATGGCGAGGGGCTTCTTCGTCCGCCGGGGGCGGCGAACGAAGCCGATTTTCGCGCGCGCTGCATTAAATGCGGGCGTTGTTTGGAAGCGTGTCCCTACCAGGCGATTCGCATGGCGAAAGGGCCAACGGGCGCCGAAACCGGAACCCCCGTGATTGACGCGCGCGCCCAGGCGTGCCGCTTGTGCGCCGATTTTCCTTGCATTGCTGCGTGTCCCACCGAGGCGTTGCACCCGGTGTCTGCGCGCGATGAGGTGCGCATGGGATGCGCGGTAATCAATCGCGATTTGTGCATAGCCGTTCAAGGAATGCGCTGCGAGGTGTGCTATCGCGCATGCCCCTTCATCGATTCCGCCATCGCCATTGGCACCTCCGTGCGTGAGGGCGACGCGATTCATGCGGTGTTTGAGCCGTTGGTCGATTCTGAAAAATGCGTCGGGTGCGGCTTGTGCGTGCAGCGTTGCGTTGTGGGCGACCCGCAGGTTGCCATCGAAATCGTGCGCGACTACGGCGAGGCGCGCCGACGTATCGATGAAGAGCAGGCAAAACACGTATCGAATCCTTGGGCGGGATAAAAGCCGATTGACCTTCGTCGTCCAGCGTTTTCGTTCCGGTGGCTTTGACTGCACCGAGACAGCGCGGGACAGCGCGGGATACCGTGGTTTTGTTTGGAGCCCGGGCGTGGCTTTGCCGAAGTCTCAGGATGACGGCGGCTGAGCTACGCCGAATAAATCGAGCCAGGCAACAGAGCGCTTCCGAAGGGCGCTTTCTAAAAGGTTATAGGGAAGAACCGTTATTAAGGGAAGGAAGACACCATGGATGTTACGCGACGCGATTTCGTGAAGGCTTCGGCGATCGCTGCTGCGATGGCGGCGGCGGGCGGCAGTCTGGCGGCATGCGCCAGCAAGCCCGATGCGGGGCAGCAAGGCGCGGGCGATGCGCAAACGCATACCGCAGTGTGCCGTTTCTGCGGCTGCGGCTGCGGCGTGCTTGTCGAGACGAAAGACGGGAAGGTCACGGCTGTCACCGGTGATCCCGATAACCAATCGAATCGCGGTCTGAACTGCGTGAAGGGCTATTACCTTGGCAAGATTCTGTATGGAAAAGATCGCCTGACTACGCCGCTTATTCGCGATGACGCTGGCACCAAGGGCACCGAAAGCGGCCTGCGTGAAGCTAGCTGGGAAGAAGCGCTTGAGCTCGTGTCGACCAAGCTGCGCGAAACATGGAAGAAAGACAAGAGCCGTCTGGCATTTTGGGGCAGCGGCCAGCAGCCTATTACGGAAGGCTACCTTACCGCGAAGTTCTGGAAGGCCGGCCTGCTTTCCAACAATATCGACCCGAACGCGCGCATGTGCATGGCGAGCGCCGTTGTCGGCTTCATGAACGTGTTCCAGACCGACGAGCCCGCCGGTTGCTATGAAGATCTCGACAATGCCGACGTTTTCATTACCTGGGGTGCCAACATGGCCGAGGCACATCCGATGCTCTATTCGCGACTCACCGCGCACAAACTTCAGAATGAAAGCGTTCGCCATATCGACATCACCACGATGAAAACTCGAACTTCGGCAAGCGCCGATAAGGTTTTGCTGTTCCACCCGGGCACCGACTTGGCTATTGCGAACTGCGTTGCGAACTACCTTATTCAGAATAAGAAATACGATGCTGATTTCGTGCGCGACCACTTGCAGTTCAAAATGGGCACCGAAAACATCGGCAATGCCTACGAGGATGGCTATGATAAAAGCGACCTGGGCAAATCGGTCGATAAAACCACCGCATGCACGTTTGAGGAATACGCCGCGCGCTTGGCAGACTACACGCTCGAGTACACAAGCGAGCTTTCGGGCGTTTCCGTCGAGGACCTTACTGATTTGTGCGAAGTGTTCGCCGACCCCGATTTGCGCGTGATGAGCCTGTGGACCATGGGCGTGAATCAGCACAATCGTGGTACGTGGATGAACCACAACCTACATAACATCCATCTGCTTTCCGGCAAGTACGGCAAGCCGGGCTCAACGGCATTTTCGCTCACCGGCCAGCCGAGCGCATGCGGAACGGCGCGCGAGGTGGGCACGTTCTGCCATCGCCTGCCGGCCGACCTCGTGGTGGCCAACGAGGCGCATCGTCGCTACACCGAAGCCGTTTGGAATTTGCCTGAAGGCTATCTCGACGAAATCAAAACGCCCGGCTATCACACGATCAAGCTCTTCCGTGAAATGTCGAAAGGCAACATCGATTTCCTGTGGAGCGCGCACAACAACTGGGCGCAGTCTCTGCCGAATCTGACGCGTTTCTTGGGTGAAGACGGCGAGCACACGGGCATTTTCGACACGTTCATCGCGGTGAACGAAGTGTATCCGACGCTTACGACCCAGTATGCCGACGTCGTGTTCCCCGTGGCAATGTGGGTGGAACGCGAGGGTCAATTCGGCAATGCGGAGCGCCGCACCTCGGTGTTCGAAAAGGCTGTGGAGCCTGTGGGCGATGCCAAGTGGGATGTGTGGGTGCTGCTCGAAGTCGCGCGCCGCGTGCTCAAAGGCGAAACGATTGACGGCGAAGATGCGTTCACGCGCTTGTTCGGCTTCATTTGGGATGCTGAAAAAGACGACTTCAATGGTGATTCCCGCGAGGTCAACCGTGCGATTTGGGAGGAGTACCGCACGTTCTCGAACCCCGATTTGAACGAGCGCGCCGCAGCCATCAATGCCGAAAAGAAGCTCAAGATGGAAGCCAAGCAGCTCGCTCCCTACGACGAATATCTGGCACACCACGGCCTTACCTGGCCCGTGCGCGAGATCGATGGGCAGTGGCTGCCCACCAAGTGGCGTTTTTCCGATGGCAAGCAGGCCGATGGCTATGACGAGGTCGGTATCGAGATGTATGGCGATAAGGGTCTTGCTGGCGGCATGAGCTGGTACAAGAGCGCCGACCACAAGCCTTCGGTGGTCTTCCGCCCGTATGAGCCGCCGGCGCAGGAGCCTTCCGCGGAATTCCCGTTCTGGTTCTGCACGGGCCGTTTGCTCGAGCATTGGCATACCGGCACCATGACGCGCCGCGTTGAGGAGCTCGACCGCGCGCTGCCCGAGGCCCTGCTTTCCATGAACGCCGAAGACGCTGCCGCGCTTGGCGTAAACGACGGCGACATGGTGCAGCTTACGAGCCCGCATGGAACGATGCAGATCAAGGTGTCGCTCGCCGGTCGCGTTGAGCCTCCTTCGGGCATGGTGTTTGCGCCGTTCTTTGCGGCCGAAACGCTCATCAACCGTGTTGTGCAGGACTATTATTGCCCGCTTTCGAAAGAGACCGACTATAAAAAGACGTGTGTCAGCATCAAGAAGGCTTAGGGAGGGTCTGACGATGAAGATTTCCAAAACGCGTGTGGGCATTGCGGTTGCGACCGTCGCGTTGGCTGTTGGCTGCGTGGCGGGTGCGGGTTGCGCGGCTCAGCAGCCCGAGCCGTCTAATGCGGTTGCCGGCACCGAAACCACGCCGAAGCTCATGCCGGCACAGCACCAGAAATATGTCGATCGCACGGCGTATAAGTGCTATCGATGCCACGGTGCCAGCGTGCAGGGCAATCCTACGGCAAAAAATGCGGTTGCCATGCCGAATGGCCACTACGTGAACAACGACCCGTCGACATTCGAGCTCGATCCCATTCGCAACGAATGCCGTAGCTGCCATTCGGTCGACCCGAACAAGAAGCTCGGCGACGACGCGACCTATGAAGAGGCCGAAGTGGAGACCGGGCAGGAAGGGCTTGACGATTAACGTTTGCCTTGGAGCCCCGGAGGGGTCGAAACGTGCGGAGAAATGCGTGGGGCCTTCATTGCTGAGCTATTGACGGGTCATGTTTGAGGGGGATTCCGATGACTATTTCAAGTTTGATTGTTGAATGCGCTCCCGAGGCGTGCGATGCCGTTGCCGCCGAGCTTTCCATGCGCGATGGCGTGGAGGTGCATGGCATTGACGCAAAGCAAGGCAAAGTGGTGGTGACCGTGGAGGCCGATGGTATCGATGAAAGCCATCGTATCGCGAGCGATTTTGTGAGCATCGATACGGTTCGTGGCGTCGATCTTGTTTACGCCAATTTCGAAGACGACAATTTGGGGAAGTAGGTTTGCCGTGGCAAAGAAGCGTAAGGGGCGTTGGACGATTGCGCGCCGCGTGGTCCAAATTGTCGTAGCGATTCTTTTCTTCGTGCCGATTTCCGCGGCGGGCTGGAGTGCTTTGGGGCTGGGCTTTTCTTCTCCCGAAGAGCCGCTTGCGACGCCGAGTGGGTTTGCTTGGTGGGGAAGTCTCTCGTCGTCGCATTTGTTCGGACTCGATTTGCTCGACCCCTTCGCTGCGCTGCAGGTTGCGGCGGCGGCGAAAAACGTTGCTTTTGCCGGTCTTGCTTGGGCGCTTCCTGTTTTGGTGGCTTACGGCATGGTTCGCGGGCGCGCTTTTTGCGGCTGGGCGTGTCCGGTGAACCTGCTGTGCGAGTTTGTCGATTGGCTTCGCGGCAAATTGGGCATTGTGGTGCGCGAGCGCGCGGTTCCGCGCAAGGTGAAGGTCGGAATCGCGGCGGCGGTGCTTGCTCTTTCCGCAGTATGCAGCGTGCCTGTGTTTGAATTGGTGAATCCCATAAGCGCCGTGAACAAGGCCGTGCTGTTCGGCTCGTTTGCGGGGGTCTTCACGCTGGTGGCAATCGTGTTTGCGGAGTTATTCTGGGCGCACCGCGTGTGGTGTCGCGCGTTGTGCCCTCTTGGCGGCATGTATGAAACGCTTGGTTGCTTAGGCTTGGTGAGCGTGAAGATCGACCATGATTTGTGCGTGCATTGCGGCGCATGCCAGGCGACGTGTCTGTGCGATCCCGAAATCCTTGACGATGTCCTTTCGGGCAAGGCAGGCCGTGTTGTCGCAGGTGATTGCATGCTGTGCGGGAAATGCGTGGATGTATGTCCGTATTCGGCCCTTAAAATTGGGCTCGCGTCGCCGAGGCATCCTGAGTTGTAGGGGATATCTCGCGATTCATGACGCGCGCGGGCTATTCTCACTCGAAAGGCCTCGAAGAGGTTCGTGCCTTTCGAGTGAGAACTGCGTCTGAACGGCGTTGGGCTCTGATGCGGGAGCGCTCATGGTAGACGTGCGCTCGGGCGCGCCGCCTATGTGCCGCTCCCGAACGTTTCGGCGGGCGTTAATCGCGTCGCGCGGCGCCGCGGGAAAATGGTCAAACGATGTTGTTTCACAAATGAAGCAAAAACGCTACTACAACAAACGAACGCAGCCATTTCGGCGCCGACTACGTCAAAATACTTAGTAAATCGGTATTTCGTACCTTGCAGACGAGGCAAAAACGGCCCCATATACGTAATTTGTTGTAATTTCCCCCCAAATGGGTGAGGGCTTTTTCGGCGGTTTTTCGGCGAACTGTGCTAAAGTTCTCGGAAGTATTTCGTGTACAGATTTACCAAGATGCCTTGGGCATCCCCTCCAACTTGTACACGGAATACGGGGAAGTGAAGGAAAGAAGAAAGAAAGGGGGTATCCATGGCTGAAGAAGAGAAGGTTGAAACGACCGAAGCTGCGGATACCAAAGCCGCCAAGAAGGGCAAGAAAAAGTGGCCCGTCGTCGTCGGTGTCGTTGCTGTTGTGATTGTGGCCGCTGGTGCGGGCTTCTGGGTTTGGCATGAGCAGCCGAGCTTCTGCGCCGCCATCTGCCACACCCCGATGGACGCGTATCTCGAGACCTACGATTCCGGTAACTACGACAAGTATGGTAACGAGCTTACTTCTGAGGATCAGAAGAATTCCATGATGGCTTACCTGCACAAGACCGAAGCTGGCACCACTTGCCTCGGCTGCCATCAGCCTGTCATTACCGAGCAGGTCACCGAGGGCATGAACTGGATTAGCGGCAACTATGAGGTCGCTGGCGAGAACAAGCAGGGCGAAACCGTCCTCGAGACCCGCGACATCAGCGAGCTCGTTGCTGCTCGTGGCGCTGAAGACGATGAGTTCTGCCTGAACTCCGGCTGCCACACCAACGCTGACGGTTCCGTCATGACCCGCGACGACCTCGTGGCCCTGACCGCCGACCTGTCCAGCACCCGCAACCCGCATGTCGCCCAGCACGGCGAGTACTCTTGCACTCAGTGCCACAAGGGCCATGCGCAGTCTGTGAACTACTGCTCCAGCTGCCACAGCGACGCTCCTATCCCGGAGGGCTGGCTCTCCGCGACCGACGCCAAGAAGGTTCAGACTCTCTAGTTTGACGTTTTTATTGGCTACAACGCCTTGGGTACTGCAATCTGCGTAGTTTCCTGAAGCGCCATGGAACAAAAGGACCTGCCATTTTTTGGCGGGTCCTTTTTTGTATTCTTTAAAGTAGGAATGCCCCGCTCTTTTTGGTGTGGGGCCGCAATGCCCGATGGGGCTTTATTGAGTTACGGGCGCGCGTGCGCGCAAGGGGAGCGGCGAGGAAGCGCCGCATGGAAAAGGAGCGAAGTAAATGAACTCCAAAATGAAGCGCAGGCTCATTGTGGTCACGGGCGTCATCGTTGTGGTGCTCGCGATTGTTCTGGCCATTGTTGGCTCGAGCGGCGCGGCGAAAACCATTTCGGTGAAAGACGCCCTGGAATCTGACCTCGCCGGCGAGCGCGTGCAGGTTTCCGGCAACGTGGTCGACAATTCGTTTGCCACGGTTGACGGCGTGCTCACGTTCGACATTTACGATCCCGATGGGGGCGACCCGGCCCAGAAGCTCCACGTGAGCTACGACGGAGCTGCTTCGTCGACGTTCGGCAATGGTGTGACCGCCATTTGCACGGGCAAAATCGTCGAGGGCGAAGGCGGCCTTGAACTTGTGTGCAGCGAACTCGTGACGAAGTGCCCCTCGAAGTACGAAAGCGCTACCGACGCGCTGAGCGTGACGAGCCTGCTCGACTATGGTGACTCTATCATCAACACCACTGTGAAGCTCAAAGGCACCGTGAAGGCCGGTACGCTTACCTCGGCCGCTGAAAGCGGCGAGCCACGCTTCGTTGTTGTTGACGCCAGCGACGCCTCGCGCGAGATCGCGGTCGATTACGACGGTGCGCTTGCTGACGGCATCGCCGATGGCACCTCGGTTGTGGTTACGGGCTCGCTGGAGGCTTCTGGCGCATTCAAGGCTACCGACGTCGCGCAGGAGGGTTAAAGCGTGTCTACTTTTGGTTTATTCGGTTTGGTCATCGCCTTCGCTGGCGTTGCCATTGGCTCTGTATGCCTGCTCGCTTCGCAGGCGCTTCGCGGCACTCGCCGTGCATCTTCGGCCGACACGTTCGCATGGGCGGGCGCCGTGGCGCATATTCTTGCGTTTGTCGCCCTCACGTTCTGCTGCGGCCTGCTCGTCTTCTGCTTCATGACGGGCGACTTCTCTATCGAATACGTGCTGCTCGAGCATTCTGAGGCGGAAGGCGCGCTCGGCGTGCTCTATCGTTTTGCGGGCCTGTGGGCCGGCCGCGAGGGCTCGCTTCTGCTGTGGGCGTGGCTCATTTCGGCTTTCAATGTGGCCGTGGCCGTGCGCGTGATGAAGCACGACGAGCCCATCGATTGCATGGCGCTGCTCGTGTCGGGCCTCGTGCTCGTGGCGTTTGTGGCGGTCATGCTCTTCTCGGAAAGCAACATGCCCTTCACTGCGACCGCCGCGCCTTATATCGATTCCTCGGGCCGCCTCACGAACACGGGCTCCATGCAAGGCATGAACCCGCTGCTTGAGCACTGGGCGCAGGCCATTCACCCGCCTACGCTGTTCATCGGCTATGCGGGCCTTACCATTCCGTTTGCATACGCTATCGCGGCGCTCATCGTGAACGACCCTTCGAAGAAATGGGTCGAGCGCTCGAGCCGCTTCGCTATGATTTCGTGGCTGTTCTTGGGCATTGGCATTGGCCTTGGCTGCGTGTGGGCCTACGTCGTGCTCGGCTGGGGCGGCTACTGGGGCTGGGACGCCGTGGAAAACGCCAGCTTGCTTTCGTGGTGCGTGGCGCTTGCGCTTGTGCACAGCTTCACCGTGTATCGCAAGCGTGGCGCGTTTAAGCGCTGGTCGATTATGTGCGCGTGCATCACGTTTGCGTTCGTCATTACCGGCACGTTCATCACGCGCTCGGGCATCGTGCAATCGGTGCACGCCTTTGAGGGCGACCCCGTGTCGCTCGTGCTTTTCGGCGGCCTTATCGCGGTTTCGATGCTTGTGGGTATTATTGGCCTGTTCATTCGCTGGAAAAGCTTCTGCCCCGGCGAGAACGACGTTATGGAATCGTTCGCCTCGCGTGACGCCGCGTATTACTTCAACAACGTGATCATGATCGTGTTCACGGTGATTCTGTGCTACCTCACGGTGGCAAGCGCGCTGCCTTCGTGGCTGCCGTTCGGCGGCCAGAGCCTGTCTGCTGGCACGTACAACGCCATCGCGCGCCCGCTCGGCGTGGTGTACTGCGCGATCATCGCTGTGTGCCCGCTGCTTTCTTGGGTGAAAACCGACCCCAAGACGTTCTGGAAGAAGGCACGCATTCCCGCATTGTGCGCGGTTGTGCTGTTCGCCGGGCTTATGTCGTATTTCGCGACTACGCTCTACCCGGCGTATGACGCCATTATTCAGGCGGGCGGCACCGAGGCTGAAGAACTCGCCTCGGAAGGCCCCGTGTGGTACTACAACGGCATCGCCGTGGTGGGCTTCGCCGTGGCGAGCTTGCTGTTCTTCAACACGCTGTTCCTCATTGGTCGCACGGTTGGCGCACGCGCAAAGGCCACGGGCAAAAACCCGGTGGCGGCGTTTTTCGCGAGCCTCGCGGCCGACGCCCCGCGTTTCGGCGGCTACATCACGCACCTCGCGATGTCCGTCATTTTGGTGGGTCTCATTGGCTCGTCGATGTATGTGACCGAGAAGGTCGGCTATGTCGATTTCGACCAAGATGCCAACACGGGTGGCACGTTCACGATTGAAAACTACGAGCTTCGCTATGCGAACAACGAAGTGAACCAGACCTCGAACGGCAAGCAGATCGATTATTGCACCCAGTTTGAGGTGTACGACACAAATTCCGGCAGCTACATTGACACCGTGTCGCCTTCGGTGACGCTTCAGTCGGCTACGCAACAGACCAAGCTCAACGCGAGCGTGATCAGCTTCCCCATGGAAGACTTGTTCGTGGTGTACCGCGGCGTGAACGATGCCGGCCAGCTGTCGATGGACGTGCGCGTGAACCCGCTCATCAGTTGGGTATGGGTCGGCTTTGCGATGCTCGTTATTGGCACCGGCCTTGGCGCATTCGGCCGTCGCAAGCCCTCCAATAAGGTGAAGGATGCAGCCCAGGCGCAAGCCGAAACTGCCAAGGGCGATGCTCGTGCGGAACAGGTCGCGAGCAAGGCTGAAAGCGCTGCCGAGGCGGCGACCGATGCCGCGGCCGAAACCGTGACGGCGACCAGGCCGGCGGCAACGGCGGAAGCGTAGGGCGGCAGCTATGGCAAACGCCATTGAAACGAAAAAGCTCACGAAGGTGTTCGGCGACCGCAAGGCGCTCGACAAGGTGTCAATCGAGGTGCCTGAAGGTGCGTTCCTTTCGATTTTCGGGCCGAACGGCGCTGGGAAAACCACGCTCGTGCGCACGCTTGCCACGCTTTCTCGCGCTACGTCGGGCACGGCGCTTGTGGCGGGGTTCGATGCGAAGGAAGAACCCGACAAGGTGCGCGAGCACATTGGGCTCATCTCGCACAACCCCATGCTGTATCCCGATCTTACGGCTATGGAGAACCTCATGTTCACCGCGCAGCTCTATGGCGTGGTGAACGCCGAGGAGCGCGTGCGCGAGCTTCTGCGCGCAGTTGAACTCGATCATCGCCGCTTCGACGTGGTGCGCACCTTCTCGCGCGGCATGACGCAGCGCCTTTCCATCGCGCGTGCCCTGATGAACGACCCCGACGTGGTGTTTCTTGACGAGCCCTACGCCGGTCTTGATCCCCATGCAGTCGAGATTTTCGACGGGCTCATCGAGCAGCTGCGCGACGGGCGGACCTTCATCATGGTGAGCCACGATTTGCAGAAGGGCTTCGACGTGTGCACGCATGCGCTCGTGCTCGCGCGCGGTCGCGTAGTGAGCTACGCGCCTAAGGAAGACATCGATTTCGAGCAGTTCCGCCAGCTCTATCGCGAGACCGTGGGAATGGGGGTGGCGTAAGTGGCCGTTGAAATGAAAAAGCCCTCAACCTGGGCGCATTACAAGGCGCTCTTGCGCAAAGACCTCGCCCAGGAGCTGCACACCAAGGAAATGATCACGTCCATGGGCCTGTATGCCCTGCTCGTGCTCGTGGTGTATGGCGCCTCGCTTGCTCAGGCGGGAAGCGAGCTCGATATTCAGCAAATGGCGGGCGGCCTTTTGTGGGTCGTGGTATTGTTCACGAGCCTGCTGGGGTTGAACCGCTCGTTTTCTCATGAGAAAGAAAACGGCTGCTTGGAGAGCATTTTGCTCGTGCCCATGGACCGCTCCGTGATTTTCTTGGCGAAGGCCACGGCGAACTTGGTGTTCTTGCTGATCGTCGAGGTTATTTGCGTGCCTCTGTTCTTCTTCTTTTTCTTGGGAACGGTGGGTGCCGCCGAGACGTGGCCGCTCATGTTCGCGCCGCTTTTGGTGGGCACCATCGGTATCGCGGGCATTGGCACGCTGCTTTCAACCATCACCATCAATACGCGCGGCAAAGATGTGATGCTCGCTGTGTTGTTCATTCCGCTTATGTTCCCGCTTCTGTGGGCGTGCGTTTCAGCGACCACGGGCGTGTTGGTTGGCGGCGAGGAAGTGATGGAGACGTTCACCACGTCAATGGCTTTGGCGGGGGGCTACGACGTCATCATGATTTTGGTGTCGTGGGTGCTTTACGACTTCGTCGTGAGCGCTTAAATCGTTGGGGGGTCGTGTGCGGCCCCGCGCGGGCTTTTTGAAGCCAGGAAGTGCATTGACGTCGGGCTTCGGTTTGGCTCGGAGGGCCCGGCGAAGGTCGTCTGAGCTCAAACGCGTTCTTCGTCTTTTCGTTAAGCGAAGTCAGGCGAGCGCGTAGCGAAGCCCGAAGGGCGAAGCGGTAGCGAGCCGTGGCCTTGGCCGGGCCCTCCGAGCCAAACCGAAGCTCTGGCAGGATACGAATAGATGGTATACGTTGCTTAAAGCATACGAGGAAGGGTTGGTGACATGACCGACAAACCGTTTAAGGAACCCAAGGTTGGTGGCAAGCTTGACGCTGCCGTGCCTTGGATGATGGCGGTGGGCACGCTGCTCGCCGTTACGGGCTTCGTGCTCACGTTCACGTTGGCGCCGCTCGTCAACGGCGCGGCTGTGAGCGAGCCGCAGGTTATCGCGGGAACCGTGGTGGCCAATAAGCTGCTCATTTCGCAGAAGATTTTCTATTGGCACGTGCCGGTGGCCATTTCGAGTTTCGCTGCGGTGATGTTCTCTGCGTTCTACGGCGTTCGATTCCTTATGACCAAACGCGCTTGCTATGATGTGCGTTCGCGCATCTGCATGGAAGTCGCGCTCGTCTTCGTGCTGTGCGTTATGGCCAGCGGTGAGCTGTGGGAGCGCTTCGAGTGGGGCGTATGGTGGACATGGGAGCCGCGTCTTACCACGTACTTCATTTTGATGCTCATGGTTTTCGCGTACTTCATTCTGCGCAACGCCGTTGAAGACCCCGAGCGCCGCGCGACCTATTCGGCCGTGCTTGGCATTCTGATTTGCGTGGATGTGCCTATCTGCTTCATGGTCACGCGCATCATTCCCTCAAGCGTGCACCCGGTTATTTTCCGCACCGATTCGGGCCTGTCGCCCGACATGTTGCTGCCGTTCTTGCTGTCGCTGTTCGGCATGATGCTCATCGCGTTCGGCCTGTACCGCCTGCGCCTGCGCACCCAAATCATGCAAGACAAAGTCGCCCGCCTTTCTGACGCATTGGAGGACTAAATGAATCCCGTTCTTTCTGAAATCTATTCCACCGTGCTTGGCGGTGCGCCGTACGTAATCGCCGCCTATGCGCTCATCTTTGCGATTCTCATGGTGTATGTAATCATGACCACCATGAAGTTGAAGAACACCGAAAAGAAGCTTGACGCGCTTGAGGAGCATGTCGAAGAGTTGCTTGCTGCGAAGAAATAGCGCGCTGGCCTGGTTTTTTGCGTATGTGAGATTGGAGCGGTGGGTGCTACGGGCGCCTGCCGCTTTTTCTTTTTCGGAGGCAAGGGTGCGCTTGGCGATGGGGTGCCCGGTGCTCATTCGCGGCGGTGCTCGTTCGCGCTGGCGTGCAGCCTTTTTGGGCTTTTCCCGCTCGGCGTTCAAGTGTCGTACAATACACCCACGCAATCGAACGGGCCGCCGTGCGCGGCACGTCGTTTTCCCAGATAGGAGATGTACGTTGAAGGCTTTGATTCCCGCTGCGGGCATGGGCACGCGCTTCCTTCCCGCCACTAAGGCTCAGCCGAAAGAAATGCTGCTTGTGGTTGATCGCCCGGTTATTCAGTATGTGGTCGAAGAGGGCTTGGCATCGGGCGCCGATGAGGTCGTTATCGTGAACAGCCGCGATAAGAAGTCCATTGAGAAGCACTTCTCGCCCGACCCGGAGCTCGTGGCAACGCTGCGCGCCCGCGGTAAAGACGCTTACGCCGATGAGGTCGAGCGTGTTGGCAATCTCAACGTTTCCTACGTTTACCAGGACGAGCCGCTGGGCTTGGGCCATGCGATTCACTGCGCGGCCGAGAAAACCGCCGATGAGCCGTTCTTTGTGCTTTTGGGCGACGTCATCGTGCCCGACAACAACATTTGCCCGCGCATGCTCGAGGTTTCCCGCGCGCACGGCGGTGCGAGCGTGATCGCCGTGCTGCCCGTTCCCGACGAGCAGGTGCATCGCTTTGGCATTATCGACGGCGCTCCCGTCGAAGGCGAAGACGGCGTGTGGAAGGTGAACAGCTTGGTCGAGAAGCCGGCGCTTGAGGATGCTCCGTCGAACCTCTCGGTATTCGGCCGCTATCTGCTTTCGGCTCGCGTTATGGAGCTTCTGGCCGACGCCAAGCCTACCGTGGGCGGCGAAATCCAGCTCACCGACGCGCTTGATGCGGTGCTCGCCGAAGAGGGAATGTACGCTGTCGTCATTTCCGACGAAGACGGCTTCGACACCGGCACGGTCGAGACCTGGCTCGACACCAACAACAAGCTGTACGCTCGCAAGAACGGCTAAGCTGAAAAATACGCGAGAGAACGGGGACGCCATGTGGCGCCCCCGTTTTTTAGCGCCTTATTTCGTGGAACAAAAGGCACCTACTGATGGTTGCTGTTTTATTAGCTCGTGGTATAGGGTCTGCCTGCATGCTATAATACGAACAAACGTTTGGCTATAAACGACGCGGGTTGGAGGCGAGATGGAAAACGAGATTGTGCTGTTCGAATCGGAAGACGATCAGGTAAAGCTCAATGTCGAATTCGACGGCGAAACGGTATGGCTGACGAAAGAGCAGATGGCGACGCTTTTCGGGAGAGACAGGTCGGTGATTTCCCGCCATATCTCTAATAGTTTTAGGGAAGGGGAAATCCTCGAAGAAGGCAATGTGCATTATTTGCACATTGCAAATTCGGACAAGCCGGTCGCGTTCTACGACCTTGATGCCATCATTTCGGTCGCCTATCGCGTAAAATCAAAGCGAGGCGTCGAATTCCGTCGATGGGCAACAGGCGTGCTGCGACAATATGTGCTTGATGGCTACGCAGCAAACAAGCGTCGCCTTGCGCAGTTAGGGCAAATCGTCCAGGTCATGGACCGCATCCCGAGCTCACTCGAAGCGAGAGACATACTCTCGGTCGTCAAAGCGTACACGGGCGCGCTCGATCTGCTCGACGACTACGACCATCAGCGAATCGCGAAGCCGAAGGGCCGCGCGGCGACGTACGTGCTTAATTACGACGAATGCCGAAGCCTTATCGCGTCAATGAAGTTCTCGCGCGACAGTGACCTGTTCGGCGTCGAGAAGGACGACTCCTTCCGCTCGAGCATCGCGGCGATCTACCAGGGCTTCGGCGGGCAGGAGATGTACCCGACTCTCGAGGAAAAGGCCGCGAACCTGCTGTATTTCGTCGTGAAGAACCATTCGTTCCACGACGGCAACAAGCGCATTGCCGCCGCGCTCTTCCTGTATTTCTTGAACATGAACGATGCGTTGTGGGCCGATGGCGCCAAGCGTATTTCCGACAGCGCGTTGGTCGCGCTCACCATCATGACCGCCGAGTCGAAGCCCGACGAGAAAGAGGCTATGGTGGCATTGGCTATGAGCTTCCTTTCTTTGGGGTAGTGCGTAGCGCATGGCAGCAAGAGCAAGATGGGGCGAGGGACACATCCGATTGGGCGTGGCCCTCGTGTTGTATGCGGCGTGCTTGAATGCCGCATTATACAGGTCGACAAAAAGGCCGATCCATGGAAACAGGTGCGCGTGGGAATTTACGTCACCGACAATCGCAAACGGAAAAAGGCGGAATAGCCGTGTGCTCCGCGTTTGGGTAGGGCGCCCCGTTCGAACGGGGCGTTTCTCTTTGTGCATGGGCTGGTTTTCGAAAACGTTTACCCGGCACGCGCTTTCGCGCGGTATCCTACAAGTACTAATGGGATATGAAAGAGGAGCAGCCTCTATGAACGGATTCAATGCATTCGGTGCGCAGGTGGGCGGAAGTCGACCCGCCAAGCAGCAGGACGTTTCGAGCTTGCTGCGCGATGTGACGCCCCTGGGTTCTCGCGCAGCTGCGAATGCGAACGATTTTTCGCCTGAGCGCTTGGCTGAAATCGCCGAAAACGAGCGCCGTTGGTCATGGGTTGAGGTCGACCTGGGCGCCATTCGCAACAATATCGCCGTGGCCAAGCGCCGCCTGAAACCCGGGTGTCGCCTGCTTGCCGTCGTGAAGGCTGACGCCTACGGTCATGGTTCGGTTGAGGTTGCGAAAACCGCACTTTCTGCCGGCGCCTCCTATCTTGCGGTGGCGACGGTGCAGGAAGGCGTTAAGCTGCGCGAGGCGGGCATTACCGCGCCCGTGCTCATGCTTTCCGAGCCCCCCGAGGCCGCCATTCCGCTGCTTCTGAACTATAACATCATGCCGAGCGTATACACGGCCGAGTTCGCTGTCGCCTATGGCGAGGCGGCCGACGCGCATGGGCTGCGCGCTCCGTTCCATCTGGCGCTTAACACCGGCATGAACCGCATTGGCGTGCGCTTTGACGAAGCGGTCGAGTTCGTGCGTCAAATCAGCTTCCACCGCGCGCTTGAGCATGTGGGCACGTTCACCCACTTCGCTACGGCCGACTGCCCCGAGACGCTCGACTTCAACATGCAGTTCCGCCGCTTTACCGAAGCCATCTCCGACATGCGCGTTGCTGGCATTAACCCAGGCATCGTGCATTGTGCGAACTCTGCAGCACTTTTGCGCTACCCCGATACGCATCTCGATATGGCGCGCTTTGGTATTTCGCTGTATGGCTTCCACCCGTGTCCCGAAACGGTGGGCTATTTCGATTTACGCCCGGCCATGAGCGTGCACGCGCGCATCACCAACGTGAGTCAGCCTCCCATGAGCGAGGGCGTGAGCTACGGTTTGCACTATCGCTCTACTGGCAGCGTAAAGATTTGCACGCTGCCCATTGGTTATGCCGACGGCTACAACCGTGCGCTTTCGAGCCGCGCCCAGGTTATTTACAACGGCCAGCTTTGCAACCAGGTGGGCAATATCTGCATGGATCAGTGCATGTTTGAGATCGATATGCGTAGCAGCGGTACGCGTCCGCGTCTCGACCCCCAAATTGGCGACGAGGTGCTGCTTGTGGGTGCTCAGGGTGGCGCGCGCATCTCAATCGACGACATGGCGGAACAAATCGGAACCATTCCGCATGAGCTGTGCTGCGCGTTCGGCTTGCGCATGCCTAAGGTTTACACGCGCTAAAGAAGGCGAGGGCGCCATGGCCATAGTGAACAGCCATTTTGCAACGGTGCAGGCGAAGGAAGGCGAGGATTCCGCCCAGCTTCTGGCCGATATCGAAGGCGTTATTGGCCAGTGCCGCCGGTGCGCTTTGTGCGAAGGCCGCACGAATGTGGTGCCGGGGTTTGGCAACCCCGCCGCCCGCGTGATGCTCGTTGGCGAGGCGCCTGGCAAAAACGAAGATTTGCAGGGGCGTCCGTTTGTGGGTGCCGCGGGGCATTACCTTACCGATTTGCTGGCACTTGCGGGCCTTTCGCGCGATGAGGTGTTCATCGCTAACGTGCTGAAGTGTCGCCCGCCGTCGAATCGTGACCCACATCCCGATGAAATTGTCACGTGCACGCCGTATTTGCGCGATCAAGTGCGCGCCATCGGGCCGGAATTCCTCGTGACCATGGGCAACTTCTCCACGAAGTTCATTCTGAAAACCGAACGCGGCATCACGCGCTTGCATGGACAGGTGACTATGGCGGGGCGCTTCAAGGTGTTCCCCGTGTATCACCCTGCGGCGGCGCTGTACGACCCCACGAAGCAGGTCGCCATCGAAGCCGATTTTCGTCGCTTGGGCGAGCTGCTGAAAGGGTAGGGGCGCGCGGTATTTCCTACAGGGTGCTGAAATCGATTTTCTCGAGTTTGACCTCAGCGAGGCTTTGTTGCCTTTCGTCGGCGAGGCAGAGCGTCATGTAAAGCGGCAGGTAGCGCACCGTTTGGCCTTCGCGCTCTTCAATCGAGAGACAAGCGCCTTACTGCTTCTAGTACAGAAGGAAATATCCCGAAAATGTTTCTAGTACAGAAAATCACTGCTGTACAATGCGGCTGTTAAAGACCCGTTGTCTAAGGAAGACGCATGACTGAAGAATTCGACCCGAAAGTGTACCTGCAGCAAGGCGCGTGGCGTGACGTTCGTCTGGGGCTGCATCGTACGGAAGAGCTGCTCGAGCGCCTGGGCCGCCCGCAAGACAGCCTGCGCATCGTGCATGTGGCAGGCACGAATGGCAAGGGGTCGACGTGCGCGTTCACCGCGGGCATTCTGCAAGCGGCGGGCTACAAGGTTGGCCTGTTCACTTCGCCGTATGTTCTGCGCTTCAATGAGCGCATTCAGGTGAACCGCGAAGATATTTCCGATGAAGATTTGCTCGCTGTGGCGCTTGAGGTGCGCGAAGCGGCCGAGCAGATGGACGAGCAGCCCACGGCGTTCGAGCTCATCACGGCGGCGGCGCTGCTGCACTTTGCGCAGGTCGGATGCACAGCGGTGGTGCTCGAGGTGGGCTTGGGCGGCAGGCTCGACTCCACGAATGTCGTCGTGCCCGAGGTGTGCGCCATTACCTCGATCGCTCTTGACCACACGCATGTGCTTGGCGATACCATCGCCAAAATCGCGCACGAAAAAGCCGGCATCATCAAGGCCGGCATTCCCGTGGTGAGCTACAAGCAGAAGCCCGAAGCCGAGGCCGTTATCATGCAGCGTGCTCGCGAGGTGGGCGCACCGGTGAGTGTGCCGCGCTTCGGTCGCATTCATGCGCATGCAGAAGGTCTGCATCAGGTGTTTTCCTACGACGGCTTCACCGATGTGCGCCTGAAGCTTGCGGGCACCTACCAGCCGAATAATGCCGTGATGGCCATCGAAATTGCCCGCGTGCTGCGCGGACGTGGGTTTGAGATTTCCGATGAGGCCATTAAGGCAGGTCTCGAGGCCACGGTGTGGCAGGGCCGCTTCGAAGTGGTGCGCGACAATCCCACGGTGATTGTCGACGGCGGCCACAACGAGCAAGGCGCCAATGTGCTGGCGGCGAGCCTGCGCGAGTATTTTCCGCAGGGTGGTGTGACGTTCGTGATGAACGTGCTGCGTGACAAGAATTACCAGGCCATGATCGATGCCACGCTGCCGCTGGCGGCGCGCTACTTCTGCGCCGAGCCGCCCGAAAACGAGCGCGCGCTGCATGCCGACGAACTGGCCTGTGCCATTCGCGAGCGCGAACTCGAGTTCGAGGGAGTGCACGACTACTGCGTGCAGCGCCTGCAGGTGCAGGCCTGCCCGTCGATTGCCAATGCGGTTGAGGGCGCCGTTGAAGCCGCCGGCCCCGATGGCGTGGTGTGCTGCTTCGGCTCGCTCTACGCCATCGCCGACGTGATGGCTGCGTTGAAAGGCTGCTAATGCGCTGTCTGCTCGAATCCTGTTAAACGCTACGAGCGTTTAACAGGATTCGCCGGCCTTTTAATCGTTTATTTCCCTTGCACCATGGTGAGGGAGATCTTCTTGCGGTCGCGGTCGACTTTTTCTACCCACACGTTCACGGTGTCGCCCACGCGCACTACGTCGCTCGGGTGCTTCACGAAGCGATTGGCGAGTTTCGAAATGTGCACGAGGCCGTCTTGGTGCACGCCGATGTCGACGAACGCACCGAAATCGACCACATTGCGCACGGTGCCCTTCAGCTCCATGCCCGGTTTAAGGTCGTCGATGGAAAGCGCCGAGCGGCTGAACACGACTTCGGGGGCGTCGTCGCGCGGGTCGCGGCCGGGCTTTTTCAGCTCGTCGATAATATCGATGAGCGTCAGAATGCCGCAGTCGAGCTGTCCGGCCAATTCGGCCACGCTGCCTGCGCGCTTCTCGATATCGGGAATGCCGCCGCGCTCGAGTTCGCTCGCCGACACGCCGGCCCGCTTGAGCACCTCGGTTGCCACCGGGTAGCTTTCGGGGTGCACGCTCGTGGCGTCGAGCGGGTTTTTGCCGCCTGCGATGCGCAAAAAGCCCGCAGCGTTCAGGTACGCCTTCGGCCCCAGCTTGGGAACCTTCTTCAGATCGCGGCGGTCGGCGAAGGCGCCGTTTTCTTCGCGATAGGCCACGATATTTTTGGCTACCGTCGACGTGATGCCCGAAACGTAGCTCAAAAGGCTCGCGCTGGCGGTGTTCACGTCAACGCCCACGCGGTTGACCACGTCTTCGACCACATATCCCAGTGTACGAGCAAGTTCGGCCTGGTCGAGGTCGTGCTGGTACTGGCCCACGCCAATCGATTGCGGCGGAATTTTTACGAGCTCGGCCAGCGGGTCTTGCAGGCGGCGGCCAAGGCTCATCGCGCCGCGCACGGTCACGTCGAGGTCGGGGTATTCCTGGCTGGCGAGTTCCGATGCCGAATATACCGACGCGCCGGCCTCATTCACGATGGTGTAGCGCAAATCGGGAGCCTGCTCGGCGATGAACTCCGACACCACCTCCTCGGTTTCGCGGCTCGCGGTGCCGTTGCCAATCACGATGGTGTTCACGCGGTCTTTCTTCACGAGGCGGGCGAGCTCGCGTTTGGTGCCCGTCACGTCGCCGCGCGGCTTGGTGGGGTAGACCACGCTGTGGTCGAGCAGCTTGCCGGTTTCGTCCATTACGGCAATTTTGCAGCCGGTTCGATACCCCGGGTCGAGGGCCAGCACGCGCGCGCCGCGCACGGGGCGTGCTGAGAGCAGACCCTCGAGGTTTTTGGCGAACACATTGATTGCCTCGGTTTGCGCGCGCACGGTGAGCTTCGCGCGGGCCTCGCGCTCCAGCGAGGGGGCCATGAGGCGCTTGTAGCCGTCGGCGATGGCGGCGTCAAAGACGGGCGCGAAGACGCCCTGGCGTCGGGGCCAACGGCTGCCGAGGCGTGCCGTGGCGGCAGCGCCGTCGACGTTCACGCGCACGCGGAGCTTGCCCTCGCGCTCACCGCGGTCGATAGCCAGCACGCGGTGGTTGGGTATACGGCGCAGTGGCTCATCATAGCTGTAGTACGGCTCGTAGGGAGTTTTTTCGGCGGGGTCGGTGGCCTCGACGACGATGTCGGCGGTGTTTTGCGTAAAGGCGCGCAGGTCGGCGACGTTCTCGGGGTCTTCGGCCACCGCCTCGGCCACGATGTCGGCAGCGCCGGCAAGCGCCTTCTCGGGTGTGTCGAAGCCGGCCTCCTCGTTGACGTATGCCGCGGCGGTGTCGAGCGCGCTGCCCTTGGCCGAGGCCTGCATGATGATCATGTTGGCGAGCGGCTCCAAGCCCGCCTCGCGGGCCTTCTGCGCGCGGGTCATGCGCTTTTTGCGGTAGGGCTTGTAGAGGTCCTCGACACGCTGGAGCTGCGTGGCCTCGCGAATCTGCTGTTCGAGTTCGGGCGTGAGCTTGCCCTGGGCGTCGATGAGCAGAATGACGTCCTCTTTGCGCTGCTCAAGATTGCGCAGGTAGGACAGGCGCTCGTCGAGGGCGCGCAGGGCGACGTCGTCCATGCCGCCCGTGGCTTCCTTGCGGTAGCGCGAGATAAAGGGGATGGTGTTGCCCTCGTCGATGAGCTTGACGGCTGCCTCGACATTGACGGCCTTAAGGTTGAGCTCGCGGGCGAGCTGGGCGATAAGATCCATGAAACTCCTTGCGGTAAAGGTGCGTTTGCAGCACAGAGCTACCAAGGATACCACCCGTCCCAAAAGACTGTTTTGGGCCGTGCCGCGAAAATGGCCTATCTACTACGTTTAACCCATATGGGTCGACCATCCCCCGGTTTTCCGAGAATACGCAAGCCGTCTACCTGCGGCTTTTATTTCGCGAAATTCGGCATGGTTGAGGGCGATCGGTTAAACGTAGTAGATAGGCGCGTTTCGTGGCGAACGAACCAAGCCGAGGTGCAAAATAGCCCCCGCCCCAGAAAAATCGTCGGCAAGGTAGCAAAATGCCCCGCGGGCAGGAGGCTGCTCGCGGGGCAAAGAAGAGGGGCTTGTTGGTGGCGGACCGAAGGGTTCGGCATGGGGTTTCTGCCGCGGCCGCTCTTAAGGTATTACAGCTCGACGAGCTGGCCGGTTTCGGCGGCCTCCTTGATGGCGTTGAGAAGCGTGAGCGTCTTGACATTATCGGCGGGGGTCACGACGGACTCGACCTCGCGGCGGACAACCTTTACAAAGTGCTTGAGCTGCATCTTGTGCGGCAGTGCCGGGTCGACAGCCGGAATCTCCATCTGCAGCGGCTTGTGCCAGTTGGAGGCGCCGTCGTAGGAGAACTGGTGCAGGCGGGGCAGCGAAAGGGCGCCCTTAGTGCCGCCGATAAAGTAGGCGTCGGCGTCGAAGGGACGATACTGCGGGTCCTCGCGAGCGGTTGCCTCCCAGTTCCAGGGGCTGGCGGTGGCGTCAGAGATGGTCATGCTTGCGAGCGCGCCATCGGCAAAACGGACGTTGACCACGGCGGAGTCCTCGGTCTCAAAACCGCGGGCGGCGCTGGACTGCATGCCCTGGACGGCAACGGGCTCGCCCAGCAGGTAGCGGAGCAGGTCGACGTCGTGCACCAGGTTGACCAGGATCGGGCCGGCACCCTTCTTGCGGCGCCACTCGACATCGAAATACTCGTCGTTCTTATAGATCATGTAGTGGAAGCTCGACACGGTGAGCTTGCCCAGCTCGCCAGACTCGATGATCTCCTTGGCCTTGTTGACGAAGGGGTTGTGGCGACGGTGCTGGCCCACGAGCACGGGCACGCCGGCGGTCTCGGCCTCGGCAGCGAAAGCCTGGGCATCCTCCAGGTCGTTGGAGATCGGCTTTTCGACCAACGGCACGATATTGCGCTTCACAGCCTCGCGAGCAACGCCCAGGTGCAGGTCGTTGGGGGTGGCGATAATGACGGCCTCGGGCTTGACCTCGTCCATCATCTGGGCGGGATCGGTGTAAAACGTCACGCCGGCGGCCTCGGCCGTGGCGCGGGCGCCCTCAAAGGCGTCAACGATGGCGACGAGCTCGGCCTCGGGCTCCTCGGTGACAAAGCGGATGTGGTTGCGGCCCATGGCGCCGGCGCCGATAACGGCAATGCGGACGGGGTTGAGCTCAGACATTTCGACTCCTTAAATACTGGTGACCGGTGGAATGCGACAAAGGGGCTGTCCCTTTGTCGCATCGGTAAAACTAGGCGGACTTCTTCTTGCTGTCGGAGACCATCATGTAGACGGTGAGCACGACGGCGATGGCGGCGATCACAATGGCGCCGTAGAAGGACTGCTGGTAGGCGGCGCTGCCGGCCTCGGCGTGATACAGCACGGCGGTGATGGGCTGGCTGATCCAGGTGGAAGCGGCATAGCCCAAAAACATGATGCCGTAGTTGACACCGATGTTGCTGGTACCAAAGGCGCCACCGGTGAGCGGCGGGTAGATGACGAGCAGGGCGCCAAAGCTAAAGCCGAGCAGGGCGAGCGCCACAAAGAACATGGCCTGCGTAAAGCTCATCGACATGATGACGAGTGCGACGATGGTGACGACAAGGCTGATGAGCAGCGACTTGTAGGCGCCGAGCTTGTCGATGATCTGGCCAAAGGACAGGCGGCCGACCAGGTTGGCGCAGGTGTTGACGGAGACCACCACACCGCCGAGGGCGACGGCCGCGGCGCTCGTGGGGTCGGCGAAGAGCTGGACGGCGGCGATGGAGGCAACCTTGCCGACGAGCAGGGTGCCGGCGGTAGCGGCAAAGGCGAAGGTGACGATGAGGACCCAGAAGCGCGGGGTCTTGACCATCTCGCCCGGGGTGAGGTCACCGAAGGTGCCGGCATGTGCGCCACCCTTGGGGGCCTCGAAGCCCTCGGGCAGCCAGCCGGCCTCGGGGGCCTTCAGGAACAGGGCGGAGGCGGCAATCGTCACAAAGAAAATGACGCCGAGCGCCTTAAGGGCGCCAAAGATGCCCAGGCTCGGGATGAGCAGCGAGGCGAGCACCGGGGACAGCACGGCGGGGCCGGCGGTCGAAGCGGCCAGGGTGATGCCGGAGGCGAGCCCCTTCTTGTCGATGAACCACTTTTGGCCGGTGGTGAGCGCCGGGTTGTAGCCCAGGCCGTTGCCGATGGCGGCGACGAGCGAGAACCACAGGTAGAACTGCCACGGCTCGGTGACGGTGCCGGACATGAACCAGCCCAGGCCGTAGCACACGGCGGCGGCGATAATGACGTTGCGCGGGCCGATCTTATCGGAGATGCGGCCGGCGAAGATGCCCGTCACGGCCATGATGGTCTGAAAGACCGGGAAGGCCCAGGTAAGAGCGCTGGACCACTCGGGGTAGACGGCGAGCAGGTTCTTGCTCACGACGGAATACAGCGCGATGGAGCTGATGAAGAACATGGTGACGCACGCGGCGGAAAGCACGACGGCGCGACCCTTGTTGGAGCTGGTGGAAGCCATTGGACTCTTTCTAATCGATACGGGGGAGGAGCGGGCGTGTCCGCAGGGCCTCCCTGTCAGGTTGGTTTACTGGTCAGTCGGCTTGGCGACGCCGGACTCATCGGACCAAAGCTCGACACCCTTGTTCTTGAGGTAGTTGTCGGCATAGGCGCGACGGCCGCCGGGCTTGGCGGTGAGGTCGCCCATCATGTTGGAGAAGCCGCCGTCGACCTTGATGGCGTCGCCGGTGGTAAAGTCCGAGCGCTTGGACGCCAGGAACATGACGGCGTTGGCGATATCGCTAACCTCGCCGATGCGGCGCGTGGCGATCAGACGGCTGCGGCTCTTTTCGACCTCGGGGTCGGCGTAGAAGTTGGCCGACATGGGGGTCTTGACGAAGCAGGGCTCGACGCAGTTGGAGCGCACGCCGTAGGGACCCCACTCGGTAGCCAGCATCTTGGACATCATGTTGACGCCCGCCTTGGTGGAGCTGTACACGCCCGAGAACGTCTCGGGGGAGTGACTGGCGACGGTCGAGATGTGCACCAAGCGGCCCTGGCCGGCCTTGATCATCTCGCGACCAAAGCGCTGCGAGGTGATGAAGTAACCGGTGAGGTTGACATTGAGCACCTGCTCCCAGTCGCTCAGCGGCAGGTCCTCCATGGCGGCGAAGCGCAGGATGCCGGCGGTGTTGACAAGGACGTCGACGCGGCCGAAGTCGGCGATGGTGGCGTCGACGGCGGCCTGAACCTCGGCCTCGTCGGTGGCGTTCATCTTGTAACCCTCGGCGTGGATGCCAAACTCGGCGGCGAGGTCGGCGGCTGCGGCCTTGACCTTCTCCTCGTCCAGGTCGAGCAGGACGACGTTGGCGCCATTGCGGGCGAACTCGCGGCAGATCTCGGCGCCCATACCGCCGAGCGCGCCAGTCACGGCGCAGACATCGCCCTCGAGCTTAAGCCAATTGCTCATAGGAACTTCCCTTCTCATGCCTCCCGGTGGGTCGCTCCCATTAACCGACCCACGTGGTTTTCGCTGGTTATCGTATGCTTTGCATTTGCGCAGGTGAATTGCATATTTGTTAGAATGGCGTTAACCGTAGGTTTACACTGTGTGATGCAGATTATTCTCAATGGGCGCGTGACCTGCGAAAACAACCCCCTGTGGCACCATGCGGGCACAGGCGCGAAAACGGGAGATTGACGTGTACGATCGACGACTCGAGGCCATATCGGCCGCCGCGGAGCTGGGAAGCTTCTCGCGTGCGGCGGCAAAATTACGTGTGTCGACTCCGGCGCTCGTCAAACAGGTGTCGGGATTTGAGGCCGAGTTTGGCATCACGCTGTTCGAACGCTCGCACTCGGGCGTCAAGGTGACGCCGGCAGGTGCTCTGCTGGTGGACGATGCACGTTCGATCATGCGGCAGTCCGAGGACGCGCTACGCCGCGCCCGACGCGCGGCGGGCAATGGCGGTGCCGTACGCCTGGGCGTGTCGATGATGTGCCCGGGGCGCCAGACGCTTTCGATGTGGACGGGCGTGCACGAGCTGGAGCCATCGCTGCGATTCGAGATCGTGCCGGTAAGCGACCTCTACGACGAGCGCGAATCCGTCATGCGCAGCCTTGGTCGCGAGGTGGATGTGGTGCAGTCGAGTTTTTCGACACCGCGCTGGGGCGACACCTGTCAAAAGCTCCGCATTGTCAACGTGCCGTTTTATATCGACCTACCGCGCACGAGTCCGCTGGCGCGCAAGACGCGCATCACGGTTGCCGACTTGGAGGGTATGCGTCTGCGCGTGCTGCGCCACGGCAACGACGCCATGGACAGCCTGCGCATCGACCTTTTGGCCGACGGTGGCGTGGACGTGATCGATGTGGATAGCTTTGACTTCGCGCTCTTTAACGAGGCGGAGGAAAAGGGCGACGCGGTGCTCACCTGCGGAGCATGGTCGGGCGTGCACCCGGCCTTTGTGGGCGTACCGTTCCTCTGCGGCCGCGAGGTACCGGTCTTTCTGCACTACCCGCTCGAGCCCACCCTCCAAGTCCAAAAATTCGTGAACGCCATGGCTCAGCTTCTCAAATAGCTATCGTGTCGATGATTCTTTAATCCCCGTCCTAGAAAAATCATCTGGTAGAGTTGACCCCGCATGATTTACAAGACGTTATGCGCCACCTACTCTTTTGTCATTTAGGGGAGTGAACTTGTGAATACTTCTGTCGCCAAGAAGGCCGGCCAGGCGGTGCGCCTGCTCATGATGGTGCTCACGGCAGTTCTCATCTTCTTCTTCATCAATGTTATGCTGCTCGTCTCCGATATCCAGGGCACGGCGCGTGTGGTCAACTACGCCGGTCTGGTGCGCGGTACCACGCAGCGAATCGTTAAGCTCGAGGATGCGGGCCAGCCTCAAGATGACCTGCTCAAAGCCGTGGATTCATACATCAACGGTTTGCGTTACGGAAGTGACGACCTCAACCTCGTCCGTCTCGACGACGATGAGTATCAGGCAAAAATGACCGAGCTTGCAAATTATTTTGATGAGCTTTGCACCGAGATCATCCGTGTGCGCGAAGTCGGCTACGAGAACACCGACATCATCTCCATGAGCGAGGAATTCTTTGGCATTTGCGACGATGCTACGCGACTCGCAGAGGACTACTCTCAGGAGAAGGCGTCGGCGCTCAACTATCTCGAGGGCTTGGTGATCATCGACATCGTGGGCTTGGTGGCGACCTTTGCGGTCGAACTCGTTCGCGCGGTGCGAACTGCCGCGCTCAATCGCGAACTGCAGAACAAAGTCTATCTCGACGAAGCCACAGGACTGCCCAACAAGAACAAGTGCGAGGAGGTCTTGGGGCAGGAGCAGCCTGTCTCCGCGGAGGCGCCCGTTGCGGTGTGCGTCTTCGACCTTAACAATCTGCATACGGTCAATAACAGCTTCGGCCACGAGAAGGGCGACGAATACATCCGTTCTTTTGCCCGGCAACTGGGAAGTGTGGCGTCCGAGACGTGCTTTGTGGGCCGCGACGGCGGCGATGAGTTTATCGCGGTGCTGTGGGATGCCGACCGAGCCGCTGTGGAATCTTGTCTCGCTCGGGTTCGCGCGAACGTGAACGAGTATTCCGAGACTCATCCCGACATGCCTATCAGCTATGCGGTGGGCTATGCGCTTTCCAGTGATTTTGATGAACCGCCTACGATGCGCGAGCTCTTTTCCCAGGCCGACAAGAACATGTACGTCGATAAGAACCGCGTAAAGGCAACCGAGACAGCCGACCCGCAACGCGAGGAGCGGTAAGCTTGTAACAGAGGACATGGAAAAGCCCCCGCAGCCCGTGTGGCTGCGGAGGCTTTATTCGTTGCGGTGCATTGTGTTTGGGTCGTTGAGATGAGTCGATTTGCCCCGAAAGATGAGGGCATTGACCTTAGGGTCATGCCCGACGAATGAGCGGCAAATCGGCCATCTCGGCGGGCCGAACTATTCCAGCTCAAACGCTCCGGTATAGAGCTGGTAGTAATACCCGCGCTTGGCGATCAGCTCGTCGTGGTTACCGCGCTCGATGATGCGGCCGTGGTCCAGACAGATGATCGCGTCGGAGTTGCGCACGGTGGACAGGCGGTGCGCGATGACAAACGTCGTGCGGCCCTCCATGAGCTTGTCCATGCCGGCCTGCACGATGGCTTCGGTGCGGGTGTCGATGGAGCTCGTGGCCTCGTCCAGAATCATTGCCGGCGGATCGGCGACGGCGGCGCGCGCGATCGAGATCAACTGGCGCTGGCCCTGCGACAGCTGCGCGCCGTTGCCGGTGAGCATCGTGTCGTAGCCGTCGGGCAGGCGGGTGATAAAGTCGTCCGCGCCCGCGAGCTTGGCCGCCGCGATGCACTCCTCGTCGGTGGCGTCCAGGTTGCCGTAGCGGATGTTATCCATCACGGTGCCGGTGAACAGGTTCACGTCCTGCAGCACCACGCCCAGCGAGCGGCGCAGATCGGCCTTGCGGATCTTGTTGACGTTGATGCCGTCGTAGCGGATCTTGCCGTCGGCGATGTCATAGAAGCGGTTGATGAGGTTGGTGATGGTCGTCTTGCCGGCACCGGTGGCGCCGACAAACGCGACCTTCTGGCCCGGCTTGGCGTATACAGACACGCCGTGCAGCACCTCGTGGTCGGGCGTGTAGCCAAAGTCGACGTTGTCCATGACCAGGTCGCCGCGTAGCGGTACGTACTCGATCTCGCCGGTTGCACGGTGCGGATGTTTCCATGCCCACATGCCGGTGTGGTGGTCGGCCTCCTCGAACTGCCAGGTGTCGGGGTTCACCTGCGCGTTGACGAGCGTCACGTAGCCTTCGTCGGCCTCGGGCTCCTCGTCGATGAGCTCAAAGATGCGGTCGGCGCCGGCGAGGCCCATGACCACGGCGTTGATCTGCTGCGAGATCTGACCGATCTGTCCGCAGAACTGTTTGGTCATGTTGAGGAACGGCACCACGACGGCGATGGACAGCGCCATGCCCGAGATGCTCAGGTTGGGCACGCCCAGTGCCAGGAAAATGCCGCCTGCCAGTGCGACCAGCACGTAGAGCAGGTTGCCCAGGTTCATAAGGATGGGCATGAGGATGTTGGCGTACATGTTGGCCTTCTGCGAGACCTCGAAGAGCTTTTCGTTGCGCTCGTCAAAATCGGCCTCGGCGGCAGACTCGTGGCAGAATGCCTTGACGACCTTCTGGCCGTTCATGACTTCCTCGATGTGGCCCTCGACCACGCCGAGCTCGGTCTGCTGCGCAATAAAGAAGCGCGCGGAGTTGGAGCCGAGCAGCTTGGTCATAAAGGTCATAAAGGCGACGCCTGCCACAATGACCAGGCACATCCAAACGCTGTAGTACAGCATGATAAAGAACACCGTGACGATGACGATGGTCGTCATGAGCAGGTTGGGCAGCGACTGGCTGATCATCTGGCGCAGCGTGTCGATGTCGTTGGTGTAGTGGCTCATGATGTCGCCGCGCTGGTGCGTGTCGAAGTAGCGGATCGGCAGGTCCTGCATGCGGTTGAACATCTTCTCGCGCAGCTTCTCGAGCGAGCCCTGCGTGACGATGGCCATGGCGCGGTTCCAGAACAGCGAGGACAGGATGCCGACGCCGTAGATGCAGGCGAGGGTGGTCACGAGCTGCAGAATCTTGGGCTGCGCGGTCGTCCAGTCGCCCGACTGCCACGATTCGCTAATGATCTGCAGGGCGCTCTGAAGGAAGGTCGCGCCGATGGAGTTGATGATGGCGCAGAGCACCACGCCGACGACGACGAGGGGCAAAAGCACGGGGTAGAAGCCAAAAAGCGTCTTGATGAGGCGCGACATGGTGCCGCCCTTGCGGTTGAGCGCGCGCTCGGCGGTCGTTGCCTTACTCATGTGCCTCGCCTCCTTCCTGGGTCTGAGCTTGCGTTGCGGATGCATCGGTGTCGGCCTCGACGGCCCCTTCGCCCTCGGCAGACATCTTGTTTTGCGAGGTAAAGGTCTCGCGATAGATCTCGCTCGTCTTAAGCAGCTCGTCATGGTTGCCGATCTGCGCGATACGGCCGCCCTCCATGACGATGATGCGGTCTGCGTCCTGTACGGAGCTGATGCGCTGGGCGATGATGAGCTTGGTCGTGTTGGGCAGATAGCTTGCCAACCCTGCGCGGATCTTGGCGTCGGTCTTGGTGTCGACGGCGCTGGTGGAGTCGTCCAGGATCAAGATCTTGGGGCGACGCAGCAGGGCACGCGCAATGCACAGGCGCTGCTTCTGACCGCCGGAAACATTGGAGCCGCCCTGTTCGATCCAGGTGTCATAGCCCTTGGGGAAGCCATCGACAAACTCGTCGGCGCAGGCCAGATGCGCGGCCTCGCGGACCTCTTCGTCGGTGGCGTTCGGGTCGCCCCAGCGCAGGTTCTCGGCAATCGTGCCGCTAAACAGCACGTTTTTCTGCAGCACCATGGCCACCTGGTGGCGCAGGGCGTCCAAGTCGTAGTCGCGCACATCCACGCCACCCACGCGCACGGTGCCTTCGGTGGCGTCGTACAGGCGGGCAATGAGGTTTACGAGCGTGGACTTGGCCGAGCCGGTGCCGCCGATGATGCCGATGGTCTCGCCGCTCTTAATGTGCAGGTCGATATCATCGAGCGCCTGGCGTTTCGCATGCGCGGAATACTTAAAGCTCACGTGGTCAAAGTCGATAGAACCGTCGGCAACCTCGAGCACGGGCTCGGCGGGATCAGCGATCGTGGGCTCGGCGGCAAGCACCTCGGTAATGCGGTGCGCCGATTCGTCGGCCATGGTCACCATGACAAAGATCATCGACAGCTGCATCAGGCTCATGAGGATCTGGAAGCCATAGGTAAAGATCGAGGAGAGCTGGCCCACGTCGAACAGCGTGCCCTGGCTCGTGATGATGAGCTTGGATCCCAGGTAGATGATGACGACAAATGCGCCGTTGACGCAGATGTTCATCATGGGGTTGTTAAAGGCGAGCAGCTTCTCGGCGCGGGTGAAGTCCATCTGGACGTCGCGCGCGGCGGTGGCGAACTTCTCCTTCTCAAAGTCTTCGCGCACATAGCTCTTGACCACGCGCATGCCGGTGACGTTTTCCTCGACGGACTCGTTAAGGGCGTCGTACTTGTGGAACACGCGCGAGAAGATGGGGCGTACCTTAAAGATGATAAAGAACAGTCCAAAGCCCAGCAGCGGAATGATGACCAGGTAGACCATGGCGACGCTGCCGCCCATGATAAATGCCATGGTAAAGGCGAAGATCAAGACCAGCGGCGCGCGCACGGCGATACGGATGATCATCATAAAGGCCTGCTGCACGTTGTTGATATCGGTGGTCAGGCGCGTGACGAGCGAGGAGCTCGAGAACTCATCGATGTTGGCAAAGCTGAACGTCTGGATCTTGTAGAACAGGTCGTGACGCAGGTTCTTGGCGAAGCCGCAGCTCGCATGGCTGCAGGTGACGCCGGCAGCGGCGCCAAAAGCAAGCGACGTCAGCGCGATGAGCACCAAAAAGCCCGCGGTGGGAAGCATCTCGGCTACGGTGGTGCCATCTTTGATGGCGTCGATCAGGTTGGCGGTGATAAATGGAATCAGCATCTCGCAGAGCACCTCGCCAAGCACGAGCAACGGCGTGGCAACGGTGACTTTCATATAGTCGCGGATGCTGCCCATGAGGGTTTTAATCATCCAGTTCCTCCCAGGTTACACGGATTTTATCGAGCATTTCGGCGAGGTCCTCGCGCTCGTCGTGGGTGAGCGCACTAAAGGCCTGCTCTCTAAAGCGAATGCGGGCTGCCTGGTCGATGCGGGCGTTTTCCCGGCCGGTCTCGGTCAGGCGAATGGTGAGCTGCCGTCGATCCTTGGGGTTACGGCTGCGCTCGATGAGGCCGTTGAGCTCGAGCTTGGACAGGATCTCGGAAAGCGACCCCGGCTTGAGGTCAAAGTGCATGCCGAGTTCCTGCTGCGACATCTCGCCGCCGGGTTGCTTGGCCAGCAGGCAGATGATGGGCGCCTTGCCGGACACGCCTCCGCCATGAAAATGCATGTAATGGCCGCAAAAGCCCAGGCCATTGAGGATGCGTTTGGCAAGCTTGTCTTCTGAGCTAACCGCTTCGGGTGCATCCGCCGGCTGTGACGGGTCGCCGTCGGGCTCGTGCGAACAAAGGTTAAGAGGTTCATCGCACATGAATTAGTGTTGCTCCTTTCTTTAGTTAGGTAGTGGAATTGTTTTGTGCCTAACCAATCTAGGAGCATGAGAAATGAATGTCAAGGTACCAAACTTATTAAGTTACGGCGTTTTGCCAAACGCCGTAACCGCTCGACGCTGCAAACGCTCCTAAGCGGCAATCTGGCGTTCAATCGTCGGGCATGGCCACAAGGCCTATGCCCTCCTCTTTCACGCCACCTTGCTCGCTTAGGAACGTTTTCGCTGTCCGTCCTCAACCTGTGATTCCGCCACGGTCCGTTTCGGTGCATGCAATCCCTTGGGGACGGAGGAAAAGGGATCATTTTCCGTAACCTTTCCGCTTTCCGCAACAATTTGCCCTTCGCACTGCTCGACTCCGCTCGCAACGTCCCCTGCGCTACACTTAGTTGCACTGTGGCGCCGTTGCGCCGCGCCCGATCCAAGGGGGACACTCATGAAGAACACTCAGCTGCTGCTGATCAACGATATGTGCGGCTACGGCAAGGTCGCGCTTTCCGCCATGCTGCCGGTGCTGTCGCATATGGGCTACCGCATCCACAATCTGCCGACGGCGCTGGTGTCCGATACGCTCAACTATCCCAAGTTCTACATCCACGACACCACCGAGTACGTGCGCCAGAGCCTCGCTATCTGGGAGGAGCTCGGCTTTGAGTTCGACGCTATCTCGACCGGCTTTATCGTGACTGAGGAAGAGACGCGCATCATCTCGGACTTTTGCCACCGCCGTGCGCAAAAGGGCACCAAGGTGTTCGTCGACCCCATCATGGGCGACAACGGCAAGCTCTATGCGGGCGTGCCCGAGTCCACGATTGGCCTTATGCGGCACCTGCTCGAGTGCGCCGACTACGCGGTTCCCAACTACACCGAGGCCTGTTTGCTCACCGACACGCCTATCGTCGAGCAAATTACGCCCGATGAGGCCCGCGCCCTTGTGGACGCCGTGCGCGAGCTGGGTGCCAAGTCGGTGGTCATTACGAGCGCCGTAGTCAATGGCACGAACGCGGTTATCGGTTACGACCATGTGGCGGGGGAGTACTTTACGATTCCCTTTGAGCTCATTCCGGTCTATTTCCCGGGCACGGGCGACACGTTCTCGGCGGTGCTCGTCGGCCGCGTTATGGCCGGTTGGAGCCTTCAGCGTGCGACGAGCGATGCCATGCGCGTGGTAGCGGAGCTTATCGAGTGCAATGCCGACCAGGAGGATAAGTCCGCCGGCCTTCCCATCGAGGCCTGCCTGGATGTGATTGATCATGAGTAACGCCGACGAGAGCAGCACCGAGGCGGCGGGCGAGAACAAGCCGCTCGGTGCCCCGCGCGGCAGGCGCCCACGTATTCGCATTAGCTGCGTGGACCAGCTGGGCACATGCCGCTGCCATCACGGGCACAAGCCGGGTGACGTCTTCGACTTCGACCGCGACCGCGGCAAGATGTGCGCCATGGCCTGCCATGTGGGCTTTCCCTATATCGATATCTTGCGCTATGGCGGAACCGTGCCCGGCAACGAGTCTGGTACGGCAAAGTTCTGCTGTCCCGAGGTCGATACGCTGAACGTCTGGCTTGCCGAGATCGTCGACGAGTAGTCGAGCGCAATGTGACAAAGGGACAGTCCCTTTGTCACATTCGCCGGGGCTGCCCCTTCTTTTTTGCTTATAATCCTAAATCTCTGCATTTCATCCGATTTTAGGTTCTAAAAACTCTTCATTTCATCGATAATCAAGCATATAAACTCTGCATTTCATTCGATGATATTGAGAGGAGAGCCTATGCTGCGTAGGAAAATAGCGGCAGAGCTGGAGCGTTGGCTGAAGTCTGCCGAGCAAAAGGCCTTATTCATCACGGGTTCTCGCCAGATTGGCAAAAGCTATTCGATTCGCGCATTTGGCAAAGCCAACCATGCAACCTACATCGAGCTTAACCTCATGGAAAATCGCCAGGCAAAAGATGCTCTTCTCGAGGCGCGGGATGCCGATGATTTCATCAGCAGGGTGACGCTTCTTTCGGGAAAGTCGATTGCACCAGGCAAAACGCTCGTGTTTATCGATGAGGTCCAAGAGGCCCCCGACATCATGACGATGGCAAAGTTCCTTGTTGAGGACGGGAGGTGCCGCTGGGCGTTTTCGGGGTCAATGCTTGGGACCCAGTTCAAGGGCGTCAGGTCCTATCCCGTGGGGTATGTCCACGAGCTTAGGATGTTCCCGCTCGATTTTGAGGAGTTTTGCTGGGCAACCGGGGTGAGCGAGGGGGCTCGCCAAACGATACGCGACGCGTGTATCAGCGAGAGGCCCATTCCTGATTACATTCATGACGCGATGATGGCAAACTTCAGGACCTATACCGTTGTCGGCGGAATGCCGGAGGTCGTGCAGCGTTTCCTTGACACGCAGGGCGACCTTGCCTCTGTTCGTCAGCTACAGTCCGAGCTCAACGAACAGTACCGACGGGATATTTCCAAGTATGCAAGCGGGCGTGCCCTTCAGGTGCAGAGCATCTACGATCAGCTCCCCATTATGCTTGAGGGCGAACACAAGCGTTTCGTGCTCAATTCCATTGACCCCAAGGCGCATTATGAGAAGTACCAGCGAGATTTTGTCTGGCTTGTCGATGCCGGCGTTGCTCTCAAAGCCGATATCGTAACCGAGCCAAAGTCGCCCCTGCTCAAGACGGCACGGCCATCGCAGTTCAAGCTATACCAATCGGATACGGGCATGTTGATGGCGCGCTACCCCGTTGGAGTCGCCCAAGCGGCGTATCTTGATAGCAAGGAGCCCAATCTGGGCGGCATTTACGAAAACGTGGTGGCCCAGCAGCTGGCTGCCCAAAATCGCCAGCTTTACTACTATCAGACAAAAAAGCGCGGTGAAGTGGACTTTGTGGTCGACGGACCGGATGGGACGGCTGTTCCGATCGAGGTTAAATCGGGCTCCTATTACCACGCGCACGCTGCGCTCGGTCATGTGCTTGATACGGCTGAATATGGCGTAAGGCTCGGGATTGTTTTCTCGAGAGGCAACGTTGAGCGCAACGGAGCGGTTCTCTATTTGCCGCTATATGCGACCTGGGCCCTTTCGGATGTTTTGGGCGACTCCTGTGCCAAGGGGATAAAGCTGGAGGTCAAGCCGGTCTAGGGCCGGTCCCGGCTGTGGCAAAGGGGCAGTCCCTTTGCCACACTCATTTTTCATGTCGGAGATTATCCGCGCTCGTTTCGCGCCGAAGGCGTGGCCCGCGGCCTCGCTTGCCTACAGCTGCTCGAGCATAGCGGTGCAACCGGCGAGTACATCGCGGTAGGTGGCGTCGAAATTGCCGGTGTACCAGGGGTCGGCCACGTCGCCGGGGCGCTCGGCCCAATCGAGCAAGCGCGTAATCTTGCCGTCGGGGTCGTCACCAAAGATGCGACGCAGGCCACGCGCGTTCTCGGCATCCATATAGACAATGTGATCCCAGTCGTCATACTCCGCGCGACGCACCTGGCGGGCACGATGTGCGACGACGGGAATCCCGACCTCGCGTAGCTTGGCAACGGTACCGTGGTGTGGCGGGTTGCCGATCTCCTCGGTCGAGGTCGCAGCGGAATCAATGACAAACTCGCCCGCGCGCCCGGCGCGCCGCACTAGCTCGGTAAACACGGACTCAGCCATCGTCGAGCGACAGATATTTCCATAGCAGATAAAAAGAATGCGTTGCATGAGCGGCTTCCTTTCTAGGCGGTCGCGCAGGGCTTACAGACTGCTCTTGAGGCAGTTTGCTCCAATAAAGCCCGCTGCGTACAAGGGGAGGTGGCGCAGCTCGCGCCCGTCATCGGTTTCGCTGCGGGAAAAATTGTTCTCGGACAAAATGTAGGCATATGGCGATCGGGCTTTGTCCATAAACGACCCGAGGGTTCTCGCGCGCACGTTACGTGCGGACTTTACCTCGACGGGCACAATTTCCATACGGTCGGTCTGAAGTAAAAAATCGAGCTCGCCGGTCGTCTTCCAAGACGACGGCGGCACCCAGTAATACGTCTGCAAGCTATTGTCCGAAAATGCTTGCATGACCGAGTTTTCCGCCAGGGCGCCTCGGAAGTCGGAAGATAGCGCTATGGCGGAATCCTCTTTGAGGTCGAGCCAGAGCCGCGGGTTGATGCCGAGTTTGTAGAACATGAGGCCGGTATCGAGAAGATAGACCTTAAAGAAACTTCCATCTTCGTCGTCGAAGGGAACGAGGGGAGGCTCGATGCCTTCGGTCAGGTTGTTGACCGATATGATGCCGGCGCCTTCGAGCCAGTCGAGCGGCTCGATAAGCTTGGCGCGACGGCCTCCGCGTTCGACCTCGGAGTACTTGAATTTTTTTGTGGACGATCTCAGCAGCTGGGACGGAATGGAGCGCCAGACCTTGCGCGCCGCCACGCCGCTGATCCCGTTTTCGGGGTCGGTCATATCGGCGGTATAGGTCTCGTCGATTTCGCGCTGCTCGACGCGCGCATCCTCGATGGATAACGTCTTGCGATATGCGTTGACGGCGGCGGGCATGCCGCCCACGATCTGGTATCGATGAAACAGGCTGAGCGCGGCTTGGTGCGCGGCGTAGGTCTCGAGCGTGCCGGCGTGGGTACGAATGGCATTGGTCATCTGCTCCTCGTCGAGCGCCCAGAGAAACTCCCCGAACGACATAGGATGCATGGTCTCTTGACGAACGCCGCTGGGAAAAGGCAACTTGCGCTTGCGCGTGGCGACGCCGAGCTGACTGCCGGTCGCGCATATGCGCCAGCCCGAACCCGAAAAAAAGCGAAGCGAGTTGAGCGCCCGTTCGCAGAGCTGCACCTCGTCAAACAGGATGAAGGCGGTTTCTTTGCGAATGGGGGTGCGTTTATAGTCTGAGATTCGCGCCACGATGGCGTCAACGTCGTCGGTGGGACAGTCGAACAGCGGAGCGATCAGCTCAAGATCGGTCTGAAAGTCGAGTTTGACAAACGCATCGCCGGCGATTCGTCTGCCGATTTCCTCGGCAACGTACGTTTTGCCTACGCGTCGCGCACCACGGATGAGGAGGGGGCGCGACGCGTCCTTTGTCGCCCATGATTCGATAACGGATTCGATTGATCTGCGCATGGGGTCGCCTTTCCAATTTCGTGTACTTCAGATACATAGTTTAGTACGATTTCATGTACTTGGAATACACGAAATAGTAGAAAAGTGTGTATCTGAAGTACACGAAATTGCACTGCTGGAGCTTGCAGGCGGATAAACACTACTCGTATGGGACGGTTTTCACCGGTTGCTCGCCACCTTGGGCTATGTTCGCCCCTATGCCTGCATCCGGGGCTGTGCTGATTGACGACGGCGCTCCCAGCGAGCCAACTTAATCGTCACCAGCGTGAGCGCCCAGGCCACAAGCGAGAACGCGGCACCCACTGCGCCCACGTACGCAATGCCAACGCTGCTTACCACGGCGCCGCCCACTGCGGTGCCAAACGAGATGCCGACGTTAAACGCCATGGGTTCAACCGAACTTGCGAGTACCATCGACTTGGGATGGCGGCTGCGTGCCACGTCCATAAAGTGCGTGATGCACGACACCGAGAACAGGTACATGAGCAGCGCCAAGCTAAAGACAAAGACCAGCGCGAGGGGCATGGTGCCGCCCACAGTAAACAGCCCGAGTAACGCCGCAGCCTGCAGCACAAACGTCATAAGAAGCGCCTTCATGCCAAAGCGCGCATCGATCCATCCGCCCAGGATGTTCGAGATCAGGCAGAACACGCCGTAGGCCATAAGCGTGGTACTGGCTTCGACCGTGCCCATGCCCAGCACCTGCTCCAGATAGGGCGTCACGTAGCCGTAGAACACATAGACCGACCCCACGCCAAACAGGAAGATGAGCATGCCGGTGATGATGCTCGGCTCGCGTAGCAGACCCGCCTGCTCGCGAAAGGTGGCGGGCTCGTCGGTTTGCCCAGCGCGCGGCATAAACATCACGAGCGCTCCGCAGATCAGAACGGCAAAGGCCAGCGTGCCGTACATGGCCACGTGCCAATCGAGCGTGTCGGCCACAAACTTGCCGATCGAAGTGACAAAGACCATCGCCACGGAAAACGCGCCGTACACCACCGAGATGGCAAGCGAAGTTTGCTGCGGGGACAGCAGCTCGGGGATATACGTCACGCCCACGGCGAGCAGTGCGCCCGAGACGGAGCCCAAGATGATGCGCGAGGCGAACAGCACTTGAAAGTTGGGTGCCAGCGCCATGACCAGGTTGCCGAGCACAAAGACGATGCTATAGCACACGAGCAGCTGGTAACGACGGAAGCGCCCCGTGCTGAGCGCGAGCGCCGGCGTCGCGATAGCGTAGACCAGTGCGAACACGCTAATAAGTTGGCCTGCGGTGGCAAGCGATACGCCGAGTTCCGTCGCCAAGTCACTTTCGATGCCGATGACCACGAACTCGGAGCAGCCGAGCGAGAATCCCAACAGCACGAGCAGCGCCAGGCAAAGATTGGTGCGCGCAGGTGAAAGCGCGGCAGCGGTTGATGCTGTTGTGGACGAAGTTGCGGTGGTCAAGGCAGTTGCTCCCATGTTGCGTTATATGAGCTGGATTCAGTCCCTGCAACTCTACCAGAATGTGTCAGGTGCTCGCCCCCTTTGTCGCAGGCTGCGCTTGCCTGTATAGTCGCAATGCAGGCGAAGATGGTCTCAGGTACATCGCGGGCGACGGGAGATCCCATGGGTATGCACACGACAAAGGTTGCAGCGGGCGAGGGCAAGTTTGCGCTCGAGGCCCAGTTGACGGTCGCTACGAGGGCGAGTGGTGTGAGGTGTTCGCAGCCCATGTTGAGCCGGGCGAGCTGCATATCAACCAAGAGGAGATCTCGGAGGTGCGCCGCGTGGCCTCGTCCGAGCTCGATGACTATCTGCAGGGTCACCCCGAGCAGCTGGTCCCCTGGCTCCGCGAGGCCCTCAGCGACCCATCCATCCGTACGGCCCTCGCGATGTGACAAAGGGACAGTCCCTTTGTCACATTCTATTCCTTAGAAACTTGCAAATTCTGCAAGTTTCTAAGGTAACATCTTATAAACTTGCAAAAAATGCAAGTTTATAAGATTTCATGTCTGGCCGGGTGCTAGGGAGACTCTATGGATATCGTTCGCCGAAGCCGTTATCTTGATCGACTCATTGCTTTTCAGGATACCGACCTCATCAAAATCGTGACGGGCATACGCCGTTGTGGCAAATCAACGTTATTGGACATGATGAGGGACTATCTGGCGCAACGGGGGGTGCCAGCCGAGCGTTTGCTGACCTTTAAGATGGAATCTCTAGAGTACGCGGGAATTACGGATTATCTGACGTTTTATCGTATGGTTCGGGAGCGCATCGACGGCATCGATCATCCCTACCTGTTCTTTGACGAGCTCCAGAATGTCGAAGGTTGGGAAAAGGCGGTCAACTCGCTCCGAGTGGATTTGCCGTGCGATATCTATGTCACGGGCTCCAATGCCTTTTTGCTATCGAGCGAGCTCGCAACGCTTATCTCGGGCCGATATGTCGAGGTCAAGATGCAGCCTCTCACGTTTAGCGAATATCTTGATTTTCGCTCGATTGGTGCGGTCGCCGCTGAAGGGCTTGGTGAGAGGGTTGAACTTGTTTCCAAGACAGGCGATCGCCTTAATTCAAATACCGTGCTTGAGCAGTACATAACCTACGGCGGCATGCCGTTTCTGGCCCATGATGAGCCGAGACGTGAGCCGTGCCGCGGCTATATCCGTAGCCTCTACCAGACGATCGTCGCGCGCGATATCCTGTCGCGCGCGACGCGTAGGGGTCGCGGAGCTATCACCAAGCGCGATGTTCTCGAGCGGCTCTGTGCGTATCTGGCAGACAACATCTCCAACCAAACCTCGGTCAACAAAATCGTAGGGACGCTCAACGAATCGGCGGGCGGTAAGACCAACGCATCGACGGTGTCGGCATATATTGACGCTCTGGAAGAGACGTACCTGTTTACCAAAGTAAAAAGGTATGACATCAAGGGGCGGGAGCTTCTTAAGACAGGCGGTAAATATTACATAGCTGATACGGGAATTCGCAGCTATCTTGACGGATATAGAGGTAGCGATAGCGGAAGGATGCTCGAGAACGTTATCTACAACCAGCTTGTATTTGAAGGATACGAAGTGTTTTGCGGCCATCTGCGCGCGGGGGAAATCGACTTTGTCGCAATCGGCGAGGGATCGGACCGCAAATATATCCAGGTTACCGAGCGGATCGATGCCGAGGCGACGAGAGAACGCGAGCTGCGACCGCTCAAGCTAAGCACGCTAGGAAAAATTCCTGATTCGTATGAGAAGATCCTGATTGTCAGGGATGGCGACCATCCAACGGACATCGATGGCATCAGAATCGTGGGGGCAGTCGACTTCTTGTTGAGAAATAAGATTACCCGCGGCTAAACGCAAGCAGATTCGTTTCGATGCGACAAAGGAGCAGCCCTTTTTCGCATTCCGTGCGAGCCCTCGTGCCGTCTGAGGGTATAAGGCTGGCAAGTGTTTATTTGCGAGGCCTAAGGGGCGCCCCGTATGGATATCGATAACTTTGAATGGTGGTATAGCGAGGGAGAGGCTCCGGACGAGGAGTGGGACGAGCCCGCGCCGCGTGACGTGTCGAGCGACGAGGACGAGACCGGCAACGATGCCGCTGTCGAGCCTGATGCCGCCGAGCCCCTGACCTTTGAACAGGCCTGGGCCCAGGCCGAGGCCGACGAGGCTAAGGCCGATGCCACGGCCACACTGGGTGAGCCAGCCGACATGTCCATCTCGCCGGCCAAGACCCCGCAGCCGCGCCATAACATCGACCCCGGCAGCACGGCATCCTTCAGCATACTCGACGTGCCCGCGCAGGGTGCTCAGGCGCCTGCGCCCACGCATCGCCCCGACCTGGCTCGCGAGGAAGACGCGGGCCGCCGCTCCCCGCTCGGCCCCATCCTCATCGCCTTCATGGCCGGCGTCATCGCTTGCTCGGCGATCGGAAATGTCTGGAGCCATGTGGAGCAACAGCGCAAAGATGCCGCCAAGGTCGAGATGTCTGTCGAGCAATCGCTCAGCCGCACGCGCTCGGTGCATGTGTCGATCGAGGTCAAGGACGGCGCGACGTGGGACACCGCCCGCGGCGACAGCCAGATGCTCATCCATATCGTGGGCCGCACACTCAGGGGGCAGGCGATTGACGAGTATCAATATGTCAACTCCGCTGGCGACGGCATCGAACTCAAGCCCGGCGACTACGAGCTCACGGTCGACGAGCCGCCCGTCGCCACCGATGGCACGCGCTTCCGCGCCTCAAAGCGCATGGTTCCCGTGAGCTTTAACTCGCAGGCGCCCGATACGGTCGACAGCACGCCGCAGGGCGGATTCGACCTTTACGCAATCGCTCAATAACTGCGCCTGCCGCTTCTCCTTGCCGCCAAGAGTGGCACAATAGCCCTCGACACTATTGTTTACTTTTGGAGGAAGTAGCATGTCCACCGTCACCACCATCAAGCGCGGCGGCCTCACCGCGGCCATCGATTCCATGGGAGCCCAGCTCACGAGCCTTGCCCTCGACGGCAACGAGTATCTGTGGCAGGGCGACCCGGCCTTTTGGGGCAAGCACGCGCCCATTCTGTTCCCCATCGTGGGATCGCTGCGCAACAACACAGCGACGTCTGCGGCTGGCACCTGCGAGATGCCGCGTCATGGCCTCGCGCGCATCGTCGAGCACAAGCTGGTCGAGGTCTCCGAGGACGGCTCGTCCGTCACCTACGAGATCACCGATACGCCCGAGTCGCTCAAGGCTTTCCCCTTCCACTTTAAGCTCAACATGACCTATGCCCTGACTGGTGACGCCACGCTCACGCAGACCTTTGCCGTCACCAACACCGGCGACGTGGACCTGCCGTTCTCGGTGGGCGGCCACCCTGCATTTAACGTGCCCGCCCCCGGTGCCGAGGACGAGACGTTCGAGGACTACGAGCTGGCGTTTACCGAGGCTTGGACCAACGAGGCCCCCATCATCACGCCCGACGGTCTTATGACGTTCGAGGGCAGTTACAAGGCTCCCGATAACTCGGACGTGCTGCCCATCACGCACCGCAGCTTCGATAACGATGCCATCATGTTCACCGATACCCCGGGCTCCACGCTCACGCTGCGCGGCCGCAAGTCGGGCCACGGCGTCAAGATCGACTTTGAGGGCTTTAAGTACATCGGCGTGTGGTCTGCCGCCAACGACGCCCCGTTTGTGGCGCTCGAGCCCTGGACCGGTCACACCACCATGGACACCGAGGACGATGTCTTTGAGCACAAGGTCAACACCATCACCTTGGCTCCCGGCGCTACCGATAAACGTAGCTTTAGCGTCACCTTGCTCTAGAGGTTCCGCCGTTCTGACGAACGGCGGGCCGGTCGACGCTGCGCGCCGCCCAGAGCGACAATTTGTCATTCAAAAGGCAAGGCATGACCAGAAGGTCTATGCCTTGCCTTTTTCATGCCTAGTCGTTGGGGACGTTCTTGTTTGACTAGTCGTTTAAGAACGTCCCCAACGACTATCAATCGTTTTCAGTTCGTAAACTTGTATATATGCATTTATATATGCATTTGCTGGAGGTAGCGCTGAGCGGTATCCTGTTAAGTCGTCAGCATACGATTCAACAGGGAAGGCAGATTATGCATTCTCCCCATCAACGCGACGCGCATCCACAGCCGGTATGCAGCCGTCGCATCTTTTTGGGTAGCGCTCTCGCTGCGAGCGCTACTGTCGTCGCCGGCGCACTTGCCGGTTGCCAGCGCCCCTCCACGCTGGAAGTAGTTCAGCCCACGACGGGTGGCGGTCGCGACGACCTGTCCGATTCCGTTATCGGCAAGGATAAGATCCGCATTGGCATGGAGGCGGCCTACGCCCCGTACAACTGGCAGGTTTCCGAAGCCAGCGAGTACACCATCCCCATCGACAACGTGCAGGGCGCCTATGCCGATGGCTACGACGTGCAGATCGCCAAGATCGTCTGCAAGGCCCTCGGTGGCGAGCCCGTTGCCGTCAAGCAGAGCTTTTCGGGCCTTATCGATTCGCTCAACAACGGCCAAATCGACCTCATCATCGCCGGCATGAGCGCCACGCCCGAGCGCGAGGAGTCCGTCGGCTTCTCCGACCCGTACTTCATTGGCTACTTTGGCCTATTCGTAAAAGAGGGCTCGCCCTACCAAAACGCCACCAAGCTTAGCGACTTTAGCGGTGCCACGGTGCTCGGCCAAAAGGACACCATGCTCGACACCGTCATCGACGAGATCCCGGGCGTTGTGCACAAAAACCCGGTCGACTCCGTCCCCACGGTGTTCTCGAACCTGCTGCAGGGCACCTGCGACGCCGTGACCTACAACACCGAGAACGAGAAGGGCTATATGGCTCAAAACCCGGGCATCGTTCCCATTCATTTTGCCGAAGGCGAGGGCTTTAAGCAGGAGGTCGCGGCAAACGTCGGCTGCCGCAAGGGCTCGGACAAACTGCTTAAGCTCATCGACAAGACACTCAAGGGCATTAGCCAAGAGGAGCGCGACCAAATGTGGGACGCGTGCCTCGACCGTCAGCCGGCATAGGGAGGCAGCATGAAAACCGTCAATCGCCTGGCCTCCTTTATTAAGGCCGACCACCGTTATGTATACCTGGGCACGAGCGTTATCGCGGCGCTCGGCCTGGCGTTTAGCCAGCGCAACCCCACGCCGCTGAGCTTCTTGGCCCCCACCGGTATCTTCCAGGATTGCCTTTGGGCGATTCTTTGGGCCTGGATTGTCGTGTCGGCGGCGGCGCTGGTCACCAAGCTTATACACTGGAGCGACTATCGCGTAAAGTCGCCGTTCGCCTCCGAGCGTTTCCGCCGCGGCGCGCGCCTGGGTAGCTATGTTGTGGTCGCCATCGCAGCGATCTTTTTCGTGGACCGCTGCATCATGTCGTTTATCGACCTGGTGCAGGTGAGCATTGTCTCGGATTCCAACCCCAGCGACTTTTTGTCGAGCCTGGTCTACATGACCTACAAGAGCGGCGACTTCTTCATCCGCGGCATCGAGATCACCATCGCGCTTGCCACCTTCGGCACCGTCATCGCATTCTTCCTGGCGCTGCTCTTTGTGTTCCTGCGTATTCAGACCTTCGACCGCGTGGACAACGACCTGGTGCGCTTCTTTAAGAGTATCGGCCGCGGCTTTGCGACCATCTATTCCACCATCGTGCGCGGTACGCCCATGATGGTCCAGGGCCTACTCATCTATTACGCGGGCTTCACCGTTTTGCGCGGCATGGGCTTCGAGACCGCCCAGGCCAACCAGATCTGGAGTACCTTCACCGCCGGCCTCGTCACCATCTCGCTCAACTCCACCGCCTACATGATGGAGGTCCTGCGCGGCGGCATCGAGTCCATCGATCCCGGCCAAGCCGAGGCGGCGCGATCGCTGGGCCTGTCGCAGTGGCAGGCCATGCGCAAAGTCGTGTTCCCCCAGGGCATTAAAAATGCGATTCCGGCGCTCACCAACGAGCTCATCATTAACATCAAGGATTCGTCGGTGCTCTCGGTCATCGGCGTGTTCGACCTTATGTACGCTACTACCACGGTCGCCGGCGTGTACTACCGCCAGATGGAGGTCTACTGCGTGGCGCTCGTGGTCTACCTGATCCTGACGCTCGTGGCGAGCCGCCTGCTCGAAGCCTTTGGCAAAAAGCTCGGTGCCGAGGCTCCGGCCACGCTGCCCAGCTCTAACTAGGCTTAAGACGAGGAGAATCATCATGGCAGATATCGCCACTACCGGTACCGCGGCCGCCGCACAGACCAATGGGCCGCTCATTCGCGTCGAGGGCCTGCGCAAGAGCTTCGGCTCGCTCGAGGTGCTCAAGGGTATCGACTTGTCCGTCAATCCCGGCGAAGTCGTTACCATTATCGGCGCTTCGGGTTCGGGCAAGTCGACCTTCCTGCGCTGCCTCAACCTGCTCGAGACCCCGGACGCGGGCTACATCTGGTTCCACGGCCAGGACCTCACGGCCGAGCGCTGCAACATCAACAAGCTGCGTGAGGACATCGGCATGGTGTTCCAGGGTTTTAACCTGTTCAACAACATGGACGTGCTCGACAACTGCACGCTCGCGCCCGTCACGCTCAAAAAGATGAGCAAGGCCGAGGCCGAGAAGGTCGCGATGGAGCATCTGACCAGCGTGGGACTCGAAAAGTTCGCGCACGCCGCCGTGGGCCGCCTGTCCGGTGGTCAAAAGCAGCGCGTGGCCATCGCTCGTGCCCTGTGCATGAATCCGCAGATCATGCTGTTCGACGAGCCGACCTCCGCGCTCGACCCCGAGATCGTGGGAGAGGTGCTCGAGGTCATGCGCAAGCTCGCGGCCGACGGCATGACCATGGTGGTCGTCACACACGAGATGGCCTTTGCCCGCACGGTGTCCGACCGCGTGGTCTTTATGGACAAGGGCGTAGTGCTCGAGGATGCCGCGCCGGCCGAGCTCTTCGGCAACCCCAAGCACCAACGTACCCGCGAGTTCCTCTCGCGTTATCTCGAGGACAAGTAACCGACCGCAAACGCTTATGTAGCAGGGCCGCTCCGGTGGGGCGGCCCTTGTCGTCACAATCGAAAGGATGCCATGGCCGAGGTTTGGCGCTTTTTTGCGCATGAGGATGATTTTGCCGATATAGACGAGGCTGGTGCGTGCGAGCGCCTGGGCCGTGTGCTGTCGTTTCCGACCATTTCGAGTATGGATGCCGAGGCGGTGAACTGGCAGCCGTTCGACGACCTGCGCGCGTATATGCAGCAGGCTTGGCCGTACGTATTTACGGCGGGTAAGGTCGAGCTTATCGACCATTCGCTATTGGTGACGCTTGGCGGTTCCGACCCTGCCCTCAAGCCCATTATGCTCATGGGCCACATGGACGTGGTTCCCGTGGTGCCGGGCACCGAGGCTGACTGGACGCATGCCCCCTTTAGCGGACATGTGGACGACACCTACATTTGGGGTCGCGGCGCCATCGATATGAAAGACCAGGTCGCAGGCATTCTCGAGGCGGTCGAGTATGCGCTGGCGCACGGTTGGCAGCACGAGCGCACGCTGCTCCTGGCCTTTGGCCAGGACGAGGAAACCACGCAGTACGGCGCGGGGGCGATCGGTCGTGTGCTCGAGGAGCGTGGCATTGAGCTTGAGTACCTGATCGACGAGGGCGACTACCGTATTGTTTCGGCTGCCGAGTATGGCGCGGGCGAGGGCTGGCTTATGCATGCCGACCTCGCGGAGAAGGGCTATGCCGATATCGTGCTCAAGACGAAGAGTGAGGGCGGGCATTCGTCCAACCCCTACGGCGGCACATCGCTCGAGGTGCTCAGCCGTGCCATCACCGCAATCTGCGATATCGAGTGGCCGACGCGTGTGACCGATCTGCTTGCCGCGCAGCTCGTCGAGCTGGGGCTTTATACCGCAGACGAGATTGCTGCCAGCAAGGATGCCATCGTGCGCGACTGCCTTGCCAGCAAAAAGCTGTACCCGCTTGTGACCACCACCTGTGCGCCCACGCAAATCGAGGGCGGCAGTACCGGTGCCAACGTAATGCCGCAAGATATGTGGGTCAATATCAACTTCCGCATGCTCGAGGGTACGAGCGTGGCCGATGTCGTGGCCTGCTGCCGCGAGGCCGTTGCCACCGCTGGGCTCGCCGGCCGAGTCGAGGTCGAGCTGGGCCCCGGCAGCTCCGAGCCC
>OLSI01000152.1_pt1 | contig 54878 bp, 65 predicted proteins | sample 1672661 | NCBI WGS metagenome assembly OLSI01 (sample SAMEA3136711, study PRJEB25190) | human gut metagenome | biome: human gut; feature: human-associated habitat; material: faeces | place: Austria | collected 2013 | reverse complement strand
AACAGGGAACAGACAGCAGTGTGAAGAGTGCCAAGACAGGAGATGAAACCGATTTTCTTCTTCCGATGGCAGGACTGATTAGTGCTTCAGGTGCATTTGCCGGAGTGATTCTCTATTACAAAAAGAGAAGAAAAGACACAGGAGTAGAGACAAAAGAAGAGAAATAAAAAAATAAAAAACAATTGAATACTCCTTATTGAAATTCCCCATACTTTTGGAATCTTTCCAGAGTATGGGGGATTTTTTTTAGTCTTATTCAATACCGACTTCTTTATGAATTTCTTCAATTGCAAGTTTAAATCCATTTTGTGCGGCTTTCATACGCCAGGTGTCCGCTAAATCAATGTCTTTTTCAACGCCTTCTCCATAGCGGTATAAGATAGAAAGATTGTACTGGGCAGCAGGAATATTTGCGTTTGCAGCTTTTTCAAAGAGCTGGAAAGCACGTTCCGGCATACATGGAACGGCCTGACCCATCAGGAAATAACTGCCCATACAGCACATTGCACGGTAGTCATTTTGTTCTGCTGCTTTTTTATACCAGTCAAATGCACGGCTGTAGTCAACAACGGTTCCGATTCCTTCTTCGTAACAGCGTGCCAGATTATATTGGGCATTTTTATCTCCGGTTTTAGCCGCCTTTTGAATATACTCCAGAGCTTTCTTTCCATTTTTTTCTACGCCTTTTCCCTGTGCGTAAAACATTCCAAGATGCATCAGTGCTTCCACATGATTTTTGGAAGCTGCTTTTTCATACCATTTAGCCGCCTGCTTAAAATCTACTTCTGTGTTAATTCCATTTTCATAGTAATAGCCAACAGCATACTGCAAATCTTTCTGGCCGTTTTCAGCAAGGATTTTTAATTCATCCAGTGTAAATTCTGAGTTTTTAAGGTTCATATTTTTTCTCCAATTCCTAAGTATTTCTTTCTTCTATTTTAAAACAATAAGAAGTAGAAAGCAATGGAATTTCTGAAAGAAACGTATTATAATAAAGACAGGTTGGGGAAAATAAAAAAGTATTCAAAAGCTGGTTTAAAATGCAGGTTTGGAATACATAAGAAAAAGGAGAAGGACTATGGTTTATAACAATGTACGACACGAATGTAATCTTTACAATTTCTTTTTTGCACCAAGGGGAAATCGTCGAATGATGGAGCTTGGGCGAAAAATTGCGCAGATGTATTTAAATCCGTTTGATAAGATTATCGGAATTGTAGGGGCAAAAGACTGCGGAAAAAGTATGCTGATTAAAGGAATGTTTCCGGGAATTCAGATTGTAGAAGGTGACGACGAATTTGATTTCCAGAATATGCCGCTAATGAATGCAGAAGATGTTGGATTTTATACACCAAGAACCTTTCATGTAGATGTAAGAGCCGCGTCAAAATTTATTCCGCTTGAAAAAATTGCACAGGCAATTTTAGATGTGACAAAACAGCAGAAAAGAGTCATTGTAGAATACTTTGAGATGTTGTATCCTGTATTAAATAGAAATGCAGATTTGATGATTGGAATTGGTGAGGAAGTCATTGTAACACGTCCGTCTTTGTTTGGACCACTGCCTCAAAATATTGCCGATATTGTATATAAATCTTTGATTTATCGTAAAATGGCACACAGCGCAGAGGATTTATACGGTTATGTAGTCCGCAACATGGAGCGTCCGGATTATGTTCGTTCCGATATTCGTCATGGTTTTGTGCTGGATTACGTAGAAAAACCGATTAACTTTGATTTGGAATATATTGAAGACAAGATAAAGAGTCTGATTGCAAAGGATTTACCGATTCGCTATTATGATGAGGAACATATCAAAATCGGAGACGAAATTCTTGCATGTACCGGTCCTCTGATGCATGTGGAAAGTACCGGACAAATTGAAAATTTCTCGATGGTAAAAAAATTCTTCCATGATGCAAGATTTGGATATTATATTGTAGCGGGTACGGTTGGACACAAAGAAGAAGAAAGTGACCGCCTTAATACAATTGATATTATGACGGCAGAATAAGAATCCAAAAAGGGCAGGTAAAAACAAAACGGACAGCAGAGTAAATAGAAAAGAGGATAAAATATGATGTTATTAGCGCAGACAGATTTTTATTATGCAAACAGAGGAATGGGCTGGGGATTTGATGGAACTTATGTGCTGATTATACTGGCTTTTTTGATTTCAGCACTGGTTTCTGCAAAGATGAATGCCACATTTTCAAAATACAGTAAAGTGCGTTCTTACTGTGGAATGACAGGAGCACAGGCAGCACAGCGCATTTTAAGCAGTGCAGGAATTTATGATGTCAGAATTGAACACGTAAGCGGAAAATTAACAGACCATTACGACCCTTCAAATAAGGTGTTACGTCTGTCTGATGCAGTCTATGGAAATACTTCCATTGCGGCAATCGGGGTTGCAGCTCATGAGTGTGGTCATGCAGTACAACACGCAAGAAATTATGTTCCGTTGTCTGTTCGTTCGGCAATTGTACCAGTTGCGAATTTTGGTTCACAGTTATCCTGGCCGTTATTTTTAGCTGGATTAATTTTTTCATTTCGTCCACTTTTAATGATTGGAATCTTGCTGTTTTGTGCAGCACTTTTGTTTCAGATTGTGACACTGCCGGTTGAGTTTAATGCTTCTGCGCGTGCACTTCGGATGTTGGATGAGACTGGAATTATGGGCAGACAGGAAATTCGGGGAACAAAGAAAGTATTAAGAGCAGCAGCCATGACTTATGTGGCAGCAGTCATTGGCTCTTTATTACAGCTTTTAAGACTTTTGATTTTATCAGGAGCATTTCGCAAAAGAGATGACTAAAGAGAACAAGAGGAGAAGAATAGAATGTTTGAGAGAATCGATTATATCGTAAAGCAGATTGATGGAGATTATGCTTATTTAGAAAGATTAGAAAAGCCGGAAGGACAGGAAGATGAGTTAAAATGTGTTGCGCGCGCTCTGCTTCCGCCGGAAATTATGGAAGGCAGTCATCTGGCGTATGAAATGCTTCAGTATACAATAATTTAAGAAAATCCCTGTTTTGTATTGATTTAACCGCTTGACATTTACGAAACAGGGAAATTTTTCATAAATAAACGTTAAAAATATAACAAAAAATGCAAGCAAAATAGTCTGAAAAATTAGGCAAATCACAAAAGAAATAAATAAAGTTCTTGTATAAAAAGAAATACAAGACAAAAAAATGAATAAAAATAAGATTAGCCACACCTAACTGTTGTGTAAAAAGTAGAAAAACGTTTAATTTTTAACAAACTATTGCTTTTTAAATTTAATCTTGATAGAATAAGTACGAATTAAGAAATCCGTTTTGGATATCCTAATAAGAGATTAAGAGACTACGAAAAAATGCTCAATGATGCAGGAGGAAATGACGATGAAAATTTTATTTTATGATACAAAGAGTTACGATAAAGAATCTTTTGAAAAACAGCTTGCAAACTTTCCGGAAGTGGAAATTGATTTTATGAAAACCGACCTTGCTCCAAAGACTGCACCACTGGCAAAAGGATTTGATGCGGTTTGTGCATTTGTAAGCTCTGATATCGGTACAGAGACTGTAGAAAAACTGCATGAAGCAGGGGTAAAACTGATTTTGCTTCGTTGTGCTGGATTTAACAATGTAGATTTAGAAAAAACACAAGAGTATGGAATCAAAGTGATGCGTGTTCCGGGTTACTCTCCGGAAGCAGTTGCAGAACATGCGATGGCACTGGCACTTGGAGTAACAAGAAGACTGCATAAGGCTTATGTAAAAGTAAGAGAAAATGATTTTAGTTTAAGTGGTCTGATGGGATTTAATTTTTATCAGAAAACAGCAGGAATTGTGGGAACCGGAAAAATCGGTGCAGCTATGGCAAGAATATGCCGTGGGTTTGGTATGAATGTTATTGCTTATGATGTTTATAAAAATCCGGATCTTGATTTTGTAGAATATGTTTCTTTAGATGAGTTATTAGAGAGAAGTGATTTAATTTCCCTGCACTGCCCGCTGATGGATAACACATACCACTTGATTAATAAAGAAACCATTGCTAAAATGAAAGATGGAGTGGTACTTGTCAACACATCAAGAGGTGGTCTTGTCAAGACAGATGATTTAATTGAAGGAATCCGCGCAAGAAAATTCTTTGGTGTTGGTCTTGATGTATATGAAGAAGAGACAAAGAATGTGTTTGAGGACCGTTCCGATGAAATCCTGGAGCACTCCACAACCGCAAGACTGTTATCTTTCCCGAATGTAATGATTACTTCTCATCAGGGATTCTTTACAGAAGAAGCTCTTGCAGCAATCTCTGAGACAACACTTCAGAATGCGGTTGCTTTTGAAAAAGGAGAAAGCACAGGAAATGAAGTGGTAAAACAGGGGTAAGAATGAATCAGAAAAGAAATTATCAAAAAGAACTTGAAACTGTGATACAAAAAGAAGGCAGAACTCCGAAATTGTTACTGCATAGCTGCTGCGCTCCATGCAGCAGCTATGTGCTGGAGTATCTGTCTCCTTTTTTTGCAATTACGGATTTTTTTTATAATCCGAATATTTCGCCGAAAGAAGAGTATCAAAAAAGAGAAGAAGAACTAAAACGACTGATTGATGAGATGCCGATGAAAAATAAACCTGTATTTCTGGCAGGAGAGTATCATCCGGAAGAGTTTTATCAAATGGCAAAAGGATTAGAAGATGTGCCAGAGGGTGGGGAACGTTGTTTTTTATGTTACCGGATGCGCCTGGAAGAGGCGGCAAAGATGGCAGTTGAGAAAAACTGTGATTACTTTGCGACAACACTCACGATCAGTCCTTTAAAAAATGCGCAGAAATTAAATGAAATCGGAGAAGAATTAGAAAAGAAATATGGAATTCGACACCTTCCGTCGGACTTTAAAAAGAAAAACGGTTATAAGCGTTCAATTGAACTGTCAAAAGAATACGATTTATATCGTCAGGATTTTTGCGGCTGTGTCTTTTCCAAAAGAGAGCGTGACAGACGGGAGCAGGAAAAATCGCTTGCACCTCAAAACAGATAATGATAAACTGGTATACAAAGCTTATAAAAAATAAAGAAATGAGGGACAAAAGAATGGCTCAATTATGGGGAGGACGTTTTACCAAAGAAACTGATAAACTGGTATATAATTTTAATGCGTCCTTAAGTTTTGATTCCAAGCTTTATAAACAGGATATTACAGGAAGCATGGCTCATGCATCTATGCTTGCAAAGCAGGGAATTATAGAAGAACAGGAAAAAGAAGAAATTTTAAAAGGCTTAAAAAGTATTTTAGAAGATATTGAAAATAAAAAACTGGAATTTACAGAAGAATATGAAGATATTCACAGCTTTGTGGAAGCAAATCTGATTGACCGTTGTGGAGATGTCGGAAAGAAACTGCATACCGGAAGAAGCCGTAATGACCAGGTAGCACTGGACATGAAAATGTATGTCAGAGATGAAATTGGAGAAATTGACCTTCTCTTAAAAGAACTGTTGACGTCTATTTATAAGATTATGTCTGAAAATGTACATACTTATATGCCTGGATTTACACATTTGCAGAAAGCACAGCCGGTTACGCTGGCACATCATTTTGGAGCATATTTTGAAATGTTCAAACGTGACAGAAGCCGTCTTGCAGATGCGAAAAAGAGATTAAATCTCTGCCCACTTGGAAGTGGTGCGCTTGCAGGAACAACTTATCCGCTTGACAGAGCCTATACAGCAGAAGTACTTGGTTTTGACGGTCCGACATTAAACAGTATGGATTCTGTGGCAGACAGAGATTATTTAATCGAAACTTTATCTGCGTTATCTACTGTTATGATGCATTTAAGTCGTTTCTGTGAAGAAATCATTATGTGGAATTCCAACGAATACCGTTTTGTGGAAATTGATGATGGATACAGCACAGGAAGCAGTATTATGCCACAGAAGAAAAATCCGGATATCGCCGAGTTAGTAAGAGGAAAGACCGGACGTGTCTATGGTGCGTTAATGTCCATTCTTACAACTATGAAGGGAATCCCACTGGCTTATAATAAAGATATGCAGGAAGATAAAGAATTTACGTTCGATGCAATTGATACTGTAAAAGGCTGTATTGCGCTGTTTAATGGGATGATTTCTACTATGGTGTTTAACAAAAACAATATGGAAAAAAGTGCGAAAAACGGATTTACCAATGCAACCGATGCAGCAGATTATCTGGTAAACAATGGTGTGCCATTTAGAGATGCGCACGGAATCGTAGGTCGTCTGGTTCTGCACTGCATTGACAAAGGAATTTCTTTAGATGAAATGTCTTTAGAAGACTATCAGGAAATCAGTCCGGTATTTAAAGAAGACATCTATGAAGCAATCAGTATGAAAAACTGTGTGGAAAAGCGAAATACAATCGGAGCCCCGGGAGCAGAGGTAATGACAGAAGTATTGGCACTTCATAAAAAATATCTGGAAGAAAATTAAAAAACACTTGCTTTTTACTAAGTTTTGGTATAGTATTGTTTAGGAAATACAAATGTACGTGAAAGGAAAACACGATACATAAAAAATAGAGAATTGGATAAGCAAGGAGAATTTACAATGAGTGAAAAATTAAGAGTTGGTATTTTAGGTGCAACAGGTATGGTAGGACAGAGATTTATCTCTCTGTTAGAGAATCATCCATGGTTTGAAGTGGTAACATTAGCTGCAAGTGCAAGAAGTGCAGGAAAAACTTATGAGGAAGCAGTTGGCGGACGTTGGAAAATGGATACTCCAATGCCGGAAGCTGTAAAAAAATTAGTTGTTATGAATGTTGCAGAAGTAGAAAAAGTAGCTGCAACGGTTGACTTTGTATTTTCCGCTGTAGACATGAGCAAAGAAGAAATCAAAGCAATCGAAGAAGAATATGCAAAAACAGAAACACCGGTTGTTTCCAATAACAGTGCACACAGATGGACACCGGATGTTCCTATGGTTGTTCCGGAAATCAATCCACAGCACTTTGATGTCATTGAATTCCAGAAAAAACGTCTTGGAACAACAAGAGGTTTCGTAGCAGTAAAACCAAACTGTTCTATCCAGAGTTATGCACCGGTACTGACAGCATGGAAAGAATTTGAACCTTATGAAGTGGTTGCAACTACTTATCAGGCAATTTCCGGAGCAGGAAAAACATTTAAAGACTGGCCGGAAATGGTAGAAAACATCATTCCATATATCGGTGGAGAAGAAGAAAAGAGTGAACAGGAACCACTTCGTCTGTGGGGCGAAATCAAAGATGGTGTGATTGTAAAAGCATCTGAACCGGTTATCACAACACAGTGTATCCGTGTTCCGGTATTAAACGGACATACAGCAGCTGTATTTGTAAAATTCAGAAAGAAACCAACGAAAGAACAGCTGATTGAAAAATTAGTAAACTTCAAAGGTGTTCCACAGGAATTAGACCTTCCAAGTGCTCCAAAGCAGTTTATCCGTTACATGGAAGAGGATAATCGTCCACAGGTTACTTTAGATGTAAACTATGAAAACGGAATGGGCGTAAGCGTTGGACGTTTAAGAGAAGATACGGTTTATGATTATAAATTTGTTGGTCTTTCTCATAACACAGTACGTGGAGCAGCAGGTGGAGCTGTTCTGTGTGCAGAAACTTTAAAAGCAAAAGGATTTATCACAAAGAAATAATAAGAGATAAATAACGAGAGCAAAAAAATACATCAGACCGGAGAACTCCCTCCGGTCTGATTGCATGAAAGAGGAGTTTATGGGCAAATCATTATTTATAGCAGAAAAACCCAGTGTGGCACAAGAGTTTGCAAAGGCGCTGAAAGAACCAATGACAAGAAAAGATGGATATCTTGAGTCAGAACATGCCGTGGTTACCTGGTGTGTGGGACATCTTGTGACAATGAGTTATCCGGAAAAATATGATATCAAATACAAAAGATGGATGCTGGAAACCCTGCCATTTTTGCCAGAAGAATTTAAGTATGAAGTAATCCCTGCAGTAAAAAAACAGTTTGAGATTGTAAGCGGGCTTTTAAATCGAGAGGATGTCGAGACGATTTATGTCTGTACCGACTCTGGTCGAGAAGGAGAATATATCTATCGTCTGGTTGCAATGATGGCAGGTGTAAAAGAGAAAACACAAAAGAGAGTCTGGATTGATTCTCAGACCGAAGAAGAGATTTTAAGAGGAATTTCTGAAGCGAAAGATATTTCAGAGTACGATAATTTATCGGAATCGGCATATCTGCGCGCAAAAGAAGATTATCTGATGGGAATTAATTTCTCCAGACTGTTATCCCTAAAATATGGAAATGCGGTGTCTTCTTATCTTGGGACACGGTATCAGGCAATATCGGTTGGACGAGTGATGACCTGTGTGTTGGGAATGGTTGTCAGAAGAGAACGGGAAATCCGTAGTTTTGTGAAGACACCATTTTATCGGGTTGTGGCTTCATTGGAGACAGAAGATGGAGTCGGAAAATTTGATGGAGAATGGCGTGCGGTAAAAGGCAGCCGGTATTTTGAATCTCCAAAACTTTATAAAGAAAATGGTTTCAAAGAGAAAAAAGATGCCGAAGAGCTGGTAGGGATTTTATCGACGGAATCACCTTGTCAGGCTGTGATTGAAAAAATTGAACGTAAAAAAGAAAATAAAAATCCGCCGTTTTTATTTAACCTTGCAGAACTTCAAAATGAGTGTTCCAGATTGTTTAAAATCAGTCCGGATGAAACTCTTAAAATCGTGCAGGAATTGTATGAGAAAAAACTGGTCACTTATCCGAGAACAGATGCCCGTGTGCTGTCTACAGCGGTTGCAAAAGAAATTTATAAAAATCTTCGAGGACTTCAAAGTTATACCAAGGCTGGAGAATTTGCAACAGAAATTTTAAATCAGGGCAGTTATAAAGGAATTGCAAAGACAAGATATGTCAATGACAAACAGATTACCGACCATTATGCAATTATACCGACCGGACAGGGAATGAATGCGCTAAGAAGTCTTTCTCTGGCTTCAGAAAACGTTTATGAAACGATTGTACGCAGATTTTTAAGTGTTTTCTATCCACCCGCAGTTTACCAAAAAGTCAGTCTGATATCCGTTACAAAAGAAGAACGGCTGTTTTCTTCATTTCGGATTCTGATAGAGGAAGGTTACTTGAAAGTAACACAAAATTCCTTTGCCAAAAAGAAGGCAGAAAAAGTGGAAACGGATGCAAAAGAAGGCGAGCAGATGGAAGATAAGACATTTTTAAGTGTTCTTCAGAGTCTGAAAAAAGGAAGCATTTTGCAGGTAAAAGGCTATCAGATTAAAGAGGGGGAAACGTCTCCTCCGAAACGTTATACTTCCGGTTCGATGATACTGGCAATGGAAAACGCAGGTCAGTTAATTGAAGATGAAGAACTGCGTGCCCAGATAAAGGGAAGCGGAATTGGAACAAGTGCCACAAGAGCAGAGATTTTAAAGAAATTAATGATGATTTCTTATCTTTCTTTAAATAAAAAGACGCAGGTGATTACGCCGACTCAGCTTGGGGAAATGATTTTTGATGTCGTGAATGTCTCAATTCGACCTCTGCTAAATCCAGAACTGACTGCGAGCTGGGAAAAGGGGCTGACATTTGTGGCAGAGGGACAGATTACACCGGATGAATACATGCAGAAACTTGAACAATTTATTACAGTGAGAACCAATGCGGTACTTGGACTTAGAAACCAGTTCGCCCTCAGAAGATTTTTTGATGAGGCATCGGTTTATTATCAGTCAGGAAAAAAGAAAAGCCAGAAAAAGGAGAAAACAAATGGAACAGTTAAAAATCAGTGAATTGTATCAGGATTTAAATCAGACACTCGCAAAAGAATTATTAGAAAGTAAGACGTATCCATGGGAAGTACTGCCTCTGATTAGCGAATTTATTGTAAAACTTGGCAGTACCTTAAGTGAGGAAGAATATGAAAAACGTGGAGAAAATGTCTGGGTGGCAAAATCCGCAAAAGTAGCACCGACTGCATTTATCAATGGACCGGCGATTATCGGAAAAGAGGCAGAAGTTCGTCACTGCGCTTTTATCCGCGGAAATGCATTAGTGGGAGAGGGAGCAGTGGTTGGAAATTCTACAGAGTTAAAAAATGTAATTTTATTTAATAAGGTACAAGTTCCACATTATAATTATGTAGGAGATTCTATTTTAGGATATAAATCTCATATGGGCGCAGGTTCGATTACCTCTAATGTGAAATCTGACAAGAAGCTGGTTATTGTAAAAGCAAAAGATACGCAGATTGAAACCGGGCTGAAAAAGTTCGGTGCAATGCTTGGTGATGAAGTGGAAGTTGGATGTGGTTCTGTCTTAAATCCAGGAACAGTAGTGGGAAGTCATTCTAACGTTTATCCACTTTCTTCTGTACGAGGTGTTGTTCCGGCAAACAGTATTTATAAAAACAAAAATGAAGTAGTTGAAAAACAGTAAGATGTACTCTTGGAATTTTCCGAGGATGAATTAAAAACGAAAAGAGGTTTTTATGGAATGGAAATTTTCTAAAAAACAGCTGTTGCCTCCGGTTTTATCAGGAAGTACATTAAAATGGATTGCAATTGTAACGATGCTGATTGACCATATCGGAGCTGTTTTATTTGAAAACGGATTTATCAAAGCCTATAATCAGCAGCTTTCGGGTGCATTTTCTTATTCTGTCACTCATGCAGTCTGGTATGCAGACATTTGGATGAGACGAATTGGGAGAGTTGCATTTCCAATTTTTTGCTTTTTATTAGTAGAAGGTTTTTTCCATACATCGAATCGAAAAAAATATGCACTTCGTCTGGGAATCTTTGCACTTGTGTCAGAGGTTCCCTTTGATTTAGCGTTTCGCAGTTCGATTTTGGAGTTTACCTATCAAAATGTAATGGTGACGTTGTTCATTGGATTTTTGACAATTTGGGCGATGGAGGTACTGCGCCGGAAAAATCCGGCATGGATGGCTGTTGCAGCAGGACTTGGAGTGTTGACCGGATATCTGGCAAGGAGTGATTATGGCTGGAAGGGAATTATTTTAATTCTGATTTTTTATTTATTTTATTATCAGCCCGTGGAAAAAACGATTGCAGGCTGTCTGGCACTTTTATGGGAAGCACCCGCTTGTTTTGCCTTTTTGTCAATTAATTTATATAACCATCAAAGAGGGAGAGGACACTCTTTCAAATACTTTTTCTACTGGTTTTATCCGGTTCATATTTTGGTTTTAGTTGGAATCCGGTATGGGCTGTTTGGAATCTGATAAAGTCTAAGAGAAATCGGCAGGTATGTAAAAACTTCAATGGCTATGAGAAATCTAGAATATTTCCTTGTGTAGTATTGCTGAGACGTGTATAATAAATACATAAAAATTAGTAGAAATCACCAAAGGAGAGAGCGCCATGTGGATTTTAAGATTCAAACCTGTGGATTGTAAAAACTGTTATAAATGTGTCAGAAATTGTCCGGTAAAAGCAATTCGGGTAAAAAATCATCAGGCTCAGATTATGCAGGATGCCTGTATTTTATGTGAAAAATGCACCATTGTCTGTCCCCAGCACGCCAAGGCTGAGAAAAATGATGTTCCAAGTTTAAAGAGAATGATTGCGGAGGGAAGAGAACTTGTAGCAAGTGTAAACTCTGCTTATATTGCAAAGTATGGAGCCGGAAGTTTTCCTTCTCTTAGAAAAGCTCTGTTAGAGCTGGGATTTTCAGATGTACGTGAAGGTGCAGAGGGAGCTTATCTGGTGAAACGAGAATATGAAAGGTTGCTTGAAGAGGGAGAGAAGGATGTTATGATTAGCTCTATCTGTCCGTCGGTTGTCCGTTTGGTTAAGATTCATTATCCAGAATTGATGGATTCTCTGCTTTCCGTATTATCGCCAATGCAGGCACATGGAAAATATTTAAAAGAGCAGAATCGAGAATGTACGCTTGTCTATATCAGTCCATGTATTTCTCCGATTGCAGAATTAAATGAACAGATTAATGATGTGTCTTATGTTATTTCATTTGATGAATTAGATGACTGGCTTGCAGAAAATCAGATGTGTATCGAAGATGAGAAAGAGAATGTAGAACCGCGATTGTCCCGTATGCGTGCGCTTGGGGGAGGTATGAGCCGGATTATGAAAAAAAATCCGAAATACAGCTATATGAACATAGAAGGAATCGATAACTGTATTCGGGTTTTAAATGAATTAAAAGAAGGGAATATCCATCATTGCTTTTTGGAATTAAATGCCTGCGATGGGGGCTGTATCGGTGGGCCGTCTTTCCAGACAAGTAAAGTCTGCCGGCTTCAGAGTCAGCTTGAACTGGAAAAAGCTTCGATTTCCGATGCCTCAAATATAGAAAATTGCAAAGATTTTGATATTTCCGAAGAAATTAATATGAGCCGTGGGATTATTGGACGAGTTGTGGAGGAATCGTATCCAACGGAAGAAGAACTGCATGAAATTCTGGTAAAAATGGGCAAGACAAGTCCGTTAAAGGAATTAAACTGCGGAGCGTGTGGTTACAATACCTGCCGTGAAAAAGCGATTGCGATTTTCCAGAATAAGGCAGAGGTTTCGATGTGTATGCCTTATATGAGAGAGCGCGAAGCCAGTTATGCGAATAAGATTATCAATGCGATGCCTGGTATGCTTGTGACAGTAAATACAGAATTAAACGTCATCCAATTAAATAAAGCAGCAATGGACTTATTTGATATCCGAAGAAAGAAATCTATTATCGGACAACCTGTCAGTGAATTGATGGATGACTATGCCTTTGTAAATATGCTGTCTTATGGAAAAACATTCTCACAGGACCAGATTTTTGTAGAAGAATTTAAGGTTTATTTAGACCGTGTGCTGACTTATGATAAAAGCAATGGTCTGATTATCTGTATTATGAAAAATGTAACAAAAGAAATTGCACAACAGCAGGAAATTCAAAGAACCCGCATTGTGGCAGCAAGGATGGCAGACAAACTGGCAGATGAGCAGCTTCGGATTGTACATAAGATTGCGGAATTGTTAGGAGAAACAGCGGCAGATACCAAGGTTGCCGTAGAAAACTTAAAAGAGACAATTCTTGCAGAGAAAAAAGAAGAGAAACGTGAAAAACCGGAGGTTTGGTTATGAGAGTGTATTTTGACAATCTGTTTGCGGATTTTGCCCATGTCAGCCTAAATAAGAAAAAAGAATCGTTGTGTGGAGATTTTTACATCATGGAAGAAAGAGGGTCTGATACCGTTTTAGTACTCTCTGACGGACTTGGAAGCGGTGTAAAAGCAAATATCTTAGCAACATTGACGGCAAAAATGCTTTGTACGATGATGATAAAGAAAATTCATCTGGAAGAAGCGGTAAAAACGATTGCAGAAGCACTTCCGGTGTGTCACGAAAGACAGCTTGCTTATGCTACATTTCTTGCTATGAAGATTACAGGAAGACATGTTTATCTTGCGACCTACGATAATCCGGGATTGATTTTGCTTCGCAAAGGAAAGGTATTTCATTACGAAGAGCAAATTCATTTGATTAACGAGAAGGAAATTCGTGAAGCAGAGTTTGACTTACAAAAAGACGACATGCTGATTTTGATGTCAGATGGTGTAACGAATGCCGGAATGGGGAAGACAACCGATGGAGGCTGGGGATATGAAGAGGTTGAAAAATTTTGTGAACAGAAGTATAAACCGAATCTGAGCGCTCAGCGTATGGCGGTTGATATTGCAGAAGCCTGTGTGGATTTGAATTTAAATGAGACAGATGACGATATTACGGTGCTTACAATCCGTCTTTGCGAACCGTTAGTTACGAATCTGATGATTGGCCCTCCAAGTAAAATGGAAAAAGACGAGGATTTTTTAAGAGTCTTTTTTGAAGAAGAAGGGCAACATATAGTGTGTGGTGGAACGACTGCAAAATTTGTGGCAAACTATCTGGGAGAAGAAGTCGTAACCATTAAGGGGTCAGAAACAGATGCAGTTCCGGCGATGTCTGTCTTAAAAGGGGTTGATATGGTAACAGAAGGTTATTTGACTTTAAAACAGCTTGTCACCTATTCAAACCGATGGCTGTCTGATAGTATGGCGGTGATAAGTATCTCAAAACAAAAAGATGCAGCTGCAAAACTGGCAGTGGAATTATTTGAACGTTCTTCCGAAATCAATATTTTCTTTGGAAATGCAAGAAATCCAGCTTATAAAGAACTGAATATTGATTCGAGTGAAAAGCTTCGGCTGACTTATAGATTAAAAGAACATTTGGAGCGGGCAGGAAAAAAAGTCCGTATGAATATCTGGTAAAAAAGAAAAGTATCTGTATAGGACAAAAAATCAAAAAAGTCCCTGCAGATACTTTTCTGGTTTATCAGAAAAAAGTTTTGTCATTCTATAGAAACCAGAATTAGGATTTTGGGAAAAAGAAGGACAATAAAATTTTAATTGCATAGATAATCAATAGAAATTAATAAAAAATTGAAAAATTAATAAAAAAATTGAAAAATATAGCAGAAAAAAAGTGTTTTAAAGATTAAGTTTGTGCACCAATCTTGCTGAAAATATAGTATAATAGCCCATATAGTAGAAAGGGGTGGGCAAAATGACACGAGAAGAAAAATTACAACGTGCGTCTCAAATCATCAAAGAAAGTAAATATCTGGTGTGTCTCCTTGGAATGAGGGTGAGTTATCAAAGTGGATGTACGAACATAGGGGAGCCGGAGGATGCTTATGATATCGAGAGTCGATATGGGTATTCTCCAGAAGAATTGTTTAGTGCAGCGTTTTACAACACCAGACCATCTCAGTTTTATGAATTTTATAAAAATGAAGTTCTCAGCAAAAGAGGTAGAATAAATGAGGGTTTAAAACTGCTTGGTCAACTGGAAGAGATGGGAATTTTAAAATCAATTGTAACAAGAGACATTTACTCTTTGCCAAAACGTGCAGGATGTAAAAATGTACTGGAAATCCATGGAAGCATTTATCGAAATATTTGTCCAAGATGCAGGAAAAAATATCCGTTGAAAGCTTTGCAGGAAAGAGAAAGAAGTGGACTTCCATATTGTGAAAAGTGCGGTTCGATTATCCGTCCGGAAATTTACCTAAAAGGGGAGATGATAGATAATCGTCTGCTTACAAAAGCAGTAGATGAGGTTTCAAATGCAGATGTTCTGCTGATGCTGGGCTGCTCGATGCGTTCTGAGCTGGGAAGTATGTTTACGAAGTACTTTAAGGGGGAAAAGATTATTCTGATGAATGATCAGGACCATTTTGCAGATGGAAAGGCAGATTTGGTTATCGATGGAAAAGCGATGGATTTGATGAAAGGACTTAGAACTTATATGGTTCCGGATAGTTGAATTTAAGCAGGAAGATCGGTTACTTACAGTCGAGTAGTTCACATGGGCATGCGTTTGCATAAATGAAAAACATTACATAAAAAAATAAAAAAAGAAATACTTTACAAAGTGTAATGCAGGAGATATAATAAGGAATGTATTTTGATTATCTGGAGGAGATAGAGATATGATAGAGAAAAAGATGGAATTATTAGAAGAAGAAAATGACCGTTTAAAAAAAGAGATAGAAGATTTAAGAGAAGCTTGTAAAGTTCAGGAACAGACAATTTCAAAGTTATGGAATGCTTATGTTCAGTTAGAAGAGAAAGTAAATGATAAGTAAAAATCAATAAGCAGAGAACAGAAATAAAAAAAGGTTATCACCGCAGAAATACGGTGGTAACCTTTTTTGTTAGATAAAAATCCTTAATTTTAAAGGAGTTCTTAGAATTTACCAGCTTTAGCAGCTTCTTCTACGGAGACAAGAAACCTTAAGTTTAAGCCATTTTTAAGCAGTTAGTGAACAAGTAATCAACGAATAATGTTGACTTTAAAGACTTTTTCCAAGTCGTTTTGCTTCTTATTTTATCTTTTCTATTTCTTCTCTAAGCCATTCCAAATCCCTCTGTGTATATACCTTTTCCGTCACATCTGTAATGTTATGACCGGCAATTAACTTGATTGTATACTCGTCTATTCTTGCTTTTTTTGCCGCAGTAATAAAGGTATTTCTTCCATCGTGTGCACGATGTTCCGGATTTAATTTTAGTGCAGATATCACTTTTTTGAATCGGTAATCGTACTTATCATAAGTTAATTTGTAACCGCCTTTGACGGCATCCGTTGCATTAAAAAGGTAGTTACTTCCAAGTTTGACTGCTTCATCGTATCTGCTTTTAACAAGTGGACGAATCCTGGAATGAATCGGTACAATCCTGTTTTTTCCTGCTGCCGTTTTCATCCCACCGATGAAGGACCAGTTCTCTAAATCTACATTTTTCATCTCAATCAAACCTAGTTCCTGAGGTCTCCAACCAGAATAACATTGTATCAGAATGAGATCAATATAAGGAATTTTATCTACATTTTCCCATAAAAGTTTCAGCTCATCCTGCGAAAAAGGCAGGTGCCCACGCTTTACCTGCTCTACTTCGTCGGTAATTTCCTGTGCGATGTCAAACGTCCTTGCAAAGTTTGTTGACACAATTTCATATTCTACAGCATAATCGAACATTAAGTTAAAGAGAGACTTTATTTTTGTCTTTGTATTAGCAGATGCAAAACGCTTTTCTCCCTTATATTTTCCTCTTGTTTCAACAACATATCCCTCATCAATACAGCCTTTTATATGCCTTGATCGGACGTCCTTTGCTCTCATATTATAGATAGAAGAGCAGTAAGCCCAAGCAGCATTTAAAGTTCTCATGTAAGATTCTGAACTGGCAGAGCTTTTGAAATATTCTTCTAACCATTTTTCGTGCAATTGAAAAACAGTAATATCCGGTTCTAAATCGTAAGGATTTTTATGATATTCGACAAGTGCCTCATAAGCATCATTGTAATTCTTGAAATAAGCCTGAGGTTTCAGAGGCTTTAAAATACATTTTCCCGTAGGCAACTTGCCGACACAGACACGAACCCAGAACGGATTCCGAAGTCTGGTATTTTTTAATTCTGTAATACTTCCAAAACCATTCGGAAGTCGTTTTCGTTTTGTTTGTTTTGTATATTTCTTTCGTGGAGCAGAAGTCATTGGATAGCCACAGTGAGGGCAAGAAAGTGCTTTATTGCTTACTTGCAAGTCACATTCTGGGCATTTAATTAGTGCCATGCTATCAATCCTTTCTTTTTTCTTGCGTGACTGCTCCGAAGATGATACAATAAAATTGGCAAATGAGGTAACATCTTCGGATGGTGAACCGGCTTCTGTTTGAGCAGGAGTCGGTTTTTGTTTTAGTTAATTTTCTTTAAATCAGTACGAGGTCCTCTTGTAAAACAAACTTGATAATGCTCAGGCATTTCATAGTTGCCCCAACGAGTTTTCAAAACTTCTTTTTGCTCTTCTTGCTTTTCAACAGGAACTTCAACAAATAGATATCGTCTTGCTGATTCAATAATTTGTTCTGAGTAATTATATAAATCAGAGATATCATTGATAGCAAAACGAACTTCGTTTTTATTCCCGTCTGGTATAATTAGATTCTGTTGAGCAGAAGAGAGTGTGATTCTGCAAATCCATTTTCTAGTATTCTTTTCATAAAGGACGGCAATATAAGCACTTGTATATTTGAGACTTATTTTTCTTACATCTATTACATTCTGTAAGATTTCTTTTACAATGTTTAAAATCTCCCAGTGTTCGTTTGTCTTTAGCGCATTAATATCATTCGCCGAAGTTGTCGCAGTTGTTTCAAGTGCTGCCTGTAGCTTTTCGTTCAGTGTTTCAGTTAGATACTCAGTCATTGCTTTTGTCACAACAGGACGGAAACGTTCAATGACATTTTGTGTCTTGACGCCCTTGTAAACCGGTTGCAGCAGGAGTTTCACAAACTCATCTGCTGGCTCCTGAAACTGTCGGTCAATATAATCTTTGAAGATATTGACATACTTAAGCAAGGATGCACTGTCTAAGATATCTGAAATGCTAAAATTACTTTTCTGAAATTTGCTTAACTGTGATATCTGTGCATCTTTGAGATTCAATAAGTTGACAGTTAAAAATGGGTCTTTATCCATTTTGTTTGCTTCATCTAAGTCACTGTAAAACCTGTACTCAATTCCGTTCGTGAGAATTGCAAACTTGGCAGGAGTAGAAACGAAATACCGGAAAAGCTGTGATTTATGATTATCTAACTTTTTGTTAGCAGCTTTTGCTTCAACTAAGATAACAGGCTCTCCTGCCACTAAGATAGCATAGTCTACTTTTTCACCTTTTTTGATTCCGATATCAGCAGTATACTCTGGACAAAACTCTGAGGTATTAAATACGTCATATCCGAGCAGTTGAAAAAAAGGTAAGATGAGAGCCATTTTGGTTGCTTCCTCAGTTTGAAGTGTATCTTTTGTGTTCTCGATTCGCTTAACATAATTCTTTAGTTCTTCTTTGAAGTCCATGATTTTCCCCCTCGATTAAAGTATTTTGCTCTGGGAATTAATTCAGATTTGAAATCGCATAATCTGCCTCTTCTTGTGTAAATCGTTCTCCGTATTCAGAAGTTAATTGGTCTCTGATAGATTCAGGAGACATTGCCATGGTATCTTGATAGCTTTTTGCTTTTGCGAGAGCGTTTGCGTTCCAGTCGGCTTTAACATTATCAACAGCATACTGGGCTTCTTCAGCTGTAAACTGTTCACCTTGTTCAGATGTTAGCTGATCATAAATTGCAGCTTTAGACATATTCATAGTATCACTATAACTTTCTGCTTTTGCAAGAGCGTTTGCGTTCCAGTCAGCAGTCATGTTATCAACAGCATACTGAGCAGCTTCAGCAGAGAACTGTTCGCCATATTCAGAAATCAATTGGTCGTAGATTGCAGCTTTAGACATATTCATGGATTTACTATAGTTTTCAGCACGTTTTAAAGCAGATTTGTATTCGGTTGGAATACTGGTGTCCTCTTTTGTTTCATCAGTAGTCTGTTTAGATGTATCTTCGTTTTTAGATGTATCTTCGTTTTTTGATGAATCAGTTGAGGATTCAGCTGAGGATTCCGTAGTGGTTTTTGCTTTATTATCTTCTTTTCCTCCAATTGTTGAACCAACAGCTCCAATTACAATAATAACTCCAAAAACTGTCAGAACAGTTTTAAGGCATCCACCTTTCTTTTTCATAAATCGTTTCCTCTCTTTTCTTTCTTTTTGTATTTGCTTTACTTGCTCTTTCAGTATTTCTTCATTAGTAAAATTATCTTTTGTGTATGTATTAGTAGAAGAATCTTTTACTAATACGTCTTTTCCTCCTTTCGACTTAATCTATTTTCAACACTCCGAGAGCCGGAGTGAAATATACCGCATAATTATCCACGGTAGCATACACACCGTACTTGCTCCGATAGCAATCAACTGCTTCTTTCAGATATTCTTCCGTCACATCCAGATATTCCGCTATGTCTGATGCAGACCGGCATCCATGTTCAAATGCTCTGACAAGTCCCATGAGTCCAATTTTGAGATTGAATCCATAGAGCCTTGCACGGTATTCTTGTTTCCTATTTGATACATCTGTTTGGTCTAAGATATTTCCGGAAGTGGTATAGTAGTGTCCGAGTTCTTCTGCGAGGACACAGGACTTTTCTGTTTGAGTTTTAATTGTGTGCCGAATGGCTATTTTATTTCCTTTAATTCGCCCATCACTGGAAAGCAATGGCTTTTCCTTTATAATCAAATTTTCATTATCTGATTCTATTAGCATTTCTTCGTAATTCAAAAAATCACCTGCCAAATCAGAAATCATCATCATCCATGATATCATCATCATGCTTTTTCATTTTGTCAGTTACTTCAATGTCGGTACGCTCGTGGGCTGCAACTGCCATTTTTGAATCATATTCATCCATATATCTGCTGATGTTATATTCAAAATCTTTATAGCAACGATTCAATAATGTAGCAAATTCTTTTTGCGTAAGAATACAGTAATTTGAGTCTTTACTAATTTTAACAGTATTTTCACTCGTTTCTACTGTATAACCATGTAAACGAAATAATTGAACAAAGGTGTTTATTCTCTTTTCCTGTTTATTAAGCTGGTCGTGAATTGTTGCAATAGGGGAACTCTTTTCTGTTGTCCATCCCATTAAATAAGCAGGTGAGACATTTGCTAGTTGAGCGGCTGCTTCTATTTTGTCAGACGGAATGTTTGTAATTATATTATTTTCGTACTTATATAATGTTTGTTTAGATACGTTAATTTTATCAGCAAAATCAACTTGACTTATTCCGAGCTTATTTCTAATTTCTTTTATACGTTCGCCTGTGGTCAATTATGTGCACCCCCTTTTAATTAGGTAACTTTATGATACCACAAAAATGTTACAAAAGCAATGAAAAATATCTTGACAAGTTACAGAAACGTGATATACTGTAAGTAACTTAAAAAGTTACGGAGGTGAGAAAATGATAAAAACAGATGAACTAAGAGGTATAATTGCAAAAAATGGTTTATATCAAACAGATGTTGCTAAGTTAATCGGTATCACTCCAAAAACATTCTATGAAAAAATGAAAGTTGGAGTGTTTGGAAGTGATGAAATTCAAATTATGATTGATGAATTGCATATCGAAGAGCCTATGAAAATTTTTTTTGCACATGAGTAACTTTAAAAGATACTACATAAAAACAAGGAGAAAGCAAATGAATAATATTCAGATTTTTAATGACACAGAATTTGGCTCTGTCAGAACAATGGTAATTGATAATGAGCCGTGGGTTGTAGGAAAAGATGTGGTTGGTATCCTCGGGTACCAAAATGGTAGTCGAGATATCAATCGCCATGTAGACGAAGATGATAGACAAAAAATTATGCTTTTTGATGGAAAGCAAAATAAAGAAACTATCATCATCAATGAATCTGGGATTTATAGCTTGATTCTCTCTAGTAAGATGCCAAATGCAAAGAGATTTAAACATTGGGTGACCAGTGAAATTCTCCCCTCCATTCGCAAGCATGGCGCATATATGACAGAGCAGACATTGGAGCAGGCACTTACATCACCAGACTTTCTTATTCAGCTTGCAACAAAGCTGAAAGATGAGCAGGAGAAAAATAAGGCATTGACAGAAGCAAATAATCGAATGAAACCGAAAGAGATTTTTGCAGATGCGGTTATGACATCGGAACATAGCATCCTTATTGGCGAACTTGCAAAGCTGATTGCTCAAAATGGATATGCAATCGGTCAGAAACGGTTATTTGCATGGATGAGAGAACAAGGATATTTGTTGAAACAGGGAGGTTCTTACAATTTACCAGCGCAAAGATATGTAGAAGCAGGGTTGTTTGAGATTAAAGAAAGTTCGATTAGCAATCCAGATGGAAGTGTTCGTTTAACTCGAACAACGAAAGTAACTGGCAAAGGTCAAGTGTATTTTATCAATAAATTTTTGAAAGAAGTAGCGAGTTAAGGTAAAGAAAGATAAAGGAGTAACAAAATGAAAAGATTATTTATTTCGCAGCCAATGCGAGACAAAACAGATGAAGAAATTCTTGCCGAAAGAGAAAAGGCGGTAAAAGTAACAAAAAAAATGCTGAATGAGGATGTAGAGGTTATTGATTCTTTCTTTCAGGAAGCACCTCATGGCGCTAATCCACTTTGGTATCTTGCAAAGTCGCTTGAGTTACTTGCTACTGCAGATGTAGCTTTCTTTTGCACCGACTGGGAGAAATATAGAGGATGCAGAATTGAACATACATGTGCCAACGAATATGGTATTCGAATCATTAGAAAAATGGATACTAAAGAAAACAATACGCTGACCAAAAGCGACATAGGTGACATTAAAACCCATTTACTTCAGGTGCAAGGATATTACAGAAAGAGTTTAAACGCCTGGGAACAGTTAATGTCCAAAATGTCCAACCCGATAACAATTTTAAACGACAACCTTAAATATTCGTCAGTGGTCGAGAATGTTAAGGTTTTAAGAGAATTAGATCAGAATGTGGAACAGCTTCTGAAAAAAATTAAAGAACTGGAGCGAGAAAAATGAACAATTTACAGATTTTTAGCAATGAAGAATTTGGACAGGTAAGAACCATTAACATTGATAGTGATGTGTGGTTTGTAGGAAAAGATGTGGCGGAGATTCTCGGGTACAGTAATACTCGCAAGGCACTGACCGACCATGTGGATGACGAGGACAAACTGGATGGGGTAACGATTCGTGACTCCATCGGTAGAGAGCAGAGTCCGGTATTCATCAATGAGTCTGGTCTTTACAGTCTTATCCTTTCCAGCAAAATGCCTAATGCGAGAAAGTTTAAGCGTTGGGTAACCAGCGAAGTACTTCCGGCAATCCGTAAAACAGGACACTATGAAATGGAAAGCTACTCTCCGGAAATGCAGGCGATTCTGATGCATGACAAGAAACTTGTCAAGATGGATGAGAGAGTAACTACATTAGAGAATACGATGACGATTGATTATGCTCAACAGCAAGCACTTGGAGAAGCAGTGAATTATGTTGTGATTGATGCACTTGGCGGAAAAAGCAGTGAAGCGTATAGAGAAATTGGAAAGAAAGTATTTTCCGAGTGTAACAGAGATTTGAAACGTTATTTTCGAGTGAACGCACGAAACAATGTGCAAAAGAAGCGTTTTAATGAGGCGATTGAGTATGTGCAGCATTGGCAACCGTGCACAAATACTCAAATTGCAATTAAGGAGTGTAATTCGCAAATGCGATTTGCATAAAGAAAGGGGAATCATTATGAAAAAATACGAATTTACAGGAGAAACAAAAACAGTATCGTTTCTTTTTGAAGATGTAACACTGCACAGAATTCAAGCTATCACTAGTTTTGCAAGTGTGGTAGCAGGGGAACTTGGCGGCTGGATTGAAAAAGAAGAAAATCTTTCACACAAAGGTGATGCTTGGGTTAGCGAAAATGCTGCGGTTTACGGTGATGCTGTGGTTAGCGGAAATGCTTGGGTTAGCGGAAATGCTGTGGTTAGCGAAAATGCTGAGGTTAGCGGAAATGCTTGGGTTAGCGAAAATGCTGTGGTTAGCGGAAATGCTTGGGTTAGCGAAAATGCTGTGGTTAGCGAAAATGCTGAGGTCTTTTCTGTAAGACATGTATTAGTAATTGGTCCTATCGGTAGTCGGAACGCTTTTACAACATTTTATCATGACAAAGATAATGAGATTACAGTCCAGTGCGGTTGTTTCATTGGCAAGATTGATAAGTTTCTCGAAAAGGTAGCGCAAACGTATGGCGATTCAAAATATGCTCAAGTATATAGAAAAGCTGTGGAACTTGCAAAACTGCAAATAGATCTCTAAAGAATATATGCCACTTATCGAAGCAGCGTGAGAAAGGAGAAAACATGGGAGCAGATTTACAGGAAGAGTTATTGGAAATCAAAGCACTTGATGAGAGTGAAAAGATTGCCGATAAGGTTTGCAAGAAACTAATGAGTATGCAAAAGATTCCGGAATTTCCTACCGGTTCGGTGCCGATTGCTGATGCAGCAAAAATCTACGGAAGAGACCAGGACTGGGTGAGAGCAGGAATTGTTCAAGGGTGGTTGCCGATTGGAATCGCCACAAGAGCAGGGGAGAAGATTACAAAATTATCACAAATGAACAGTGTATATGGAAGAATCAACTATTACATATCTCCTAAAAAGCTCTGGGAAGATACAGGAATCCTGTGGCAGAAAAGTAACTAGAGTAATTAAAAAATGTCCCATGGGAACGCAACTTCCTATGGGACTAAAGATAAAAGATTACACTTGTAATTTTAACAGGTGTAGAGGAGAAATGCAATGAAAAAAATGAGCAATAAGAAAAAAAAGGACATTCTTGAAACTGCTATGGGGCTGTGGACAGGCATCTGCTTCGGTGGCTGGTTGTGTAATGCTATTGAGTGCAAAGATACAGAAGCAACAGTGTTTGTTGTAGCTTGGATTACAGTGCCAGCAGTGATTTTGTTCATTAGCGGTTTCGCTGTCAGCTTCTGGCAGTCAAGAAAGAAAAATAAAGCAAAGAAGCAGAAAGAGCAGTTTGTTAAAAGCTGGATGAAAATGAAAATCAAGGAGGATAAAGCATCATGAGCAAGGTGGAAATTGAATTTACAGCATTAGAGGAGTTAATTAGAGATTCGGAGAAAGTCAGAGTCTTAAACAGCTTACTCGATAGTACAAGAGATTGTGGAGAGAAAGTTATGCCACTGGACGTACTTAGCGCAGTAATTGGTGTAGAGGCAAAAGAAACACTGACTCTTGATAAAGTTGTGAACTTATTTGGAGAGAAATGGAAAGAGGGCTGAAATTATGATGGATGAGTATATGTTAGAAATGCGAACCGGTGCCGGATGCTCTGTAAGCGCAGCTTCTGCTGGACATAGAAAAGAGCAGGCGAGAGAGCATGAGACATTAGAAAGAACAATTTTAATCACCAAAAAGGAGGATACAAAATGTTAAAACTTTACGAAATCACAGGGGAATATTTGACGCTTTGCCAGATGGCAGAAGATACCGATGTGGATGCAACTGTATTTGTGGATACGCTTGCATCTATTCAGGGAGAACTGGAAGTAAAAGCAGACAGCTATGCAATGATTATCACTAATTTGAGCGGCGATGTCGAGAAAATTGATAAGGAAATTGAGCGTCTGACACACATGAAAAAGGTGCTTAAGAATCGTAGCGATCACTTGAAAAATAACCTCGAAAACGCAATGAAAATGATGGATGTAAGAAAGCTGAAAACGGATTTTCATTCATATTCAATTCAGAAAAATCCGCAGTCATTGAGTATCATTGACGAATCAAAAATTTCTGCTGAGTATTTGATTTCGCAGGACCCGAAGCTGGATAGAAAACGGCTTCTTGCAGATGTTAAAGCAAATCCGGAGAAGTTTGCAGGGATTGCAGAGACAAAGCAGACTGAGTCCTTAAGAATCCGATAAGGAGTGGAAAAATGGAAAAAATTTATGGGGCGATTGCCTCAATCATGGAAAATATTGGTCCGATTGGGAAAAACCGAACGGCAAAAGCAAATAAGTTTTCGTATTCTTACAGAGGCATTGACGATGTATTTAATGCTTTACAGCCTCTTATGATTAAATACAAAGTCTTTTGTGTACCTGAGGTTAAGGACATCGAAGCAATCACAGAAGCATCTGGGAAAGACTTAACAATGAAACGTTCAATTGTGAAAGTCGATTATCATTTTATGTCAGCAGAGGACGGTTCAAAAGTCACTGTATCAATCGCAGGCGAAGGGATGGATAATGGAGATAAGGCATTAAATAAAGCCTTGTCAGCTGCATTTAAATATGCTTGTTTTCAACTTTTTTGCATCCCGACAGAGGGAGCAATGAGAGATTCAGAAGAGGAGTTTTTGACCGAAAAAGAGCTTAATAATATTCGTGTTGCACTGCGATATGCAGGAAAAAGTGAGCAGAATATTTTAGATTATTTAAACAAAAAAGGTTCTACAGCGCAGAGAATCGAAGATATTTCTTATGATGATTATTATATGCTAATGGAATTATTTGCTACTTCTAGGCGACCAGAAGCAGTAAAAAAAGAACAAAAACAGGAGGATAATAGAAATGAATAAAGTAGCATTAATGGGAAGATTAACAGCAGCACCAGAGGTTAGATATACCCCTGGCGAAAACTCGACAGCGATTGCAAGATATACCCTTGCGGTTGACAGACGTTTCAAGAAAGAGGGGGATGCATCTGCTGATTTTATCAGATGCGTTGCGTTTGGAAAGCAGGCAGATTTCGCAGAGAAATGGCTGGAAAAAGGTACGAAAATCTGTATCTGTGGAAGAATCCAGACTGGAAGCTATACAAACCGTGATGGAGCAAAAGTGTATACGACCGATGTGGTTGTGGAAGAACATTATTTCTGTGAGAGCAAGGCAGCAGGAGTGGGGACTCATTCTCCTGCTCCGGAACAGAGACATATGGATGATGGATTTATGAACTATCCAGACGACGGAGAGCTTCCGTTCTAAGGAGGGGAAAATGGCAGAAGTAAAATGGATAAAAATCGTAACGGATATTTTCGATGATGAAAAAATTTTGTTAATCGAGAGTATGCCTGAACATGATGCTATTATCGTAATTTGGTTTAAATTACTCTGTATGGCTGGAAAGACTAATAATAGTGGGGTGTTTACCCTAAACGACAAGATAGCTTATACAGATGAAATGCTGGCAACTATTTTTAGACGTCCGAAAACGACTGTACAGTTGGCACTTAAGACATTTGAGCAGTTTGGCATGATTGAAATTGTCGATGGAGTAATAACGATTCCGAATTGGGGAAAACATCAGAGTCTTGATGCTTATGAAAGAAAAAAGGAGCGTGACAGGGAAAATAAACGCAGGAAACGAGCGGAGCAAAAGGCACTTGCACAGAAATCCGACGATGTTGTCGCCCGACAGTCGCCCGACACGTCGACGGACAGCGCAAAAAGTCGTTCCCTAGAAGAAGAGGGAGAAGAAGATAAGAAGGAGATAAGAGGGAGAGTAGAAGAAAACACCGAATTGCCCCCACCCCCTTTACAAACAAATTATGAAACTCTTTGCAGACAATATGGGAAGTCATTTGTTGACGAAAGAGTTACAAGAGCTAAAAAATACAGTGGCACAACAATGGCAACTGTTGCAAAGTGGTGCGAAGAGGATGCAGCAGCAGGAAGAACTAAGAAAACGAAATTCAGTAATTTTCCGAACAGGGATTATGATGTCTCTGATTTAGAGAAAAAGTTATTGATGAGTGGACAGGGGTGAGAAAATAATGAACGAACTAATAATTGACTGTTTTGCAGGCGGTGGCGGTGCATCAGTGGGAATTGAAATGGCATTAGGCAGACAAGTTGATATTGCAATTAATCACGACCCAGATGCGATATTGATGCATCGGACAAATCATCCGGATACATTGCATTTAACAGAGGATATTTTTAAAGTCAACTTAAAAAAATACATAAAAGGCAGACGTGTGGCTCTTATGTGGGCATCTCCGGATTGTACAAGCCATAGTAAAGCAAAAGGTGGGCAACCTCGAAAAAAAGGTCTTAGAATCCTGCCGTGGGCGGTTTATAAACATGCAAAAGATATCCTGCCAGAAGTAATTATCATGGAAAATGTTGAAGAAATTCAGCAGTGGGGACCATTGGATGAGAAAGGACGTCCCATTCCAGAACGGAAAGGTGAGGACTATAAGAAATTCATAGCTGCAATGAAAAATTTGGGGTATGAATTTGATAGTAGAGAATTAGTAGCAGCAGATTACGGAGCACCAACGACAAGAAAACGCTGGTATGCAATTTTCCGGAGAGATGGCAGGGAAATTTGTTTTCCATTACAAACGCATAGCAAAGACGGAATAGGGTTGAAACGCTGGAAAGAGTGTGGAGAGTATATCTTTTGGGATGATTTAGGAAAATCTATATTTGACCGGAAAAAGCCTCTTGCAGATGCAACACAAAAGAGAATTGCAAATGGAATCAGGAAGTATATTCTTGATGCTCAAAATCCCTATATTGTGAAAAATGAGAAAGCACTTGCTTTTATTATTCAATATCACGGAGAAACAAAAAAAGGAGATGCTAGAGGACAGTTACTTACAGAGCTACTTAAAACTATTGATACATCGAACCGATATGGATTAGTGACAGCGTTTATTACAAAATATTATAAAACTGGAATCGGGCAGGGATGTGATGAGCCTTTACATACAATTACTACATCACCAGGGCACTTCGGACTTGTGTCTGCATTTTTAATAAAATATTATGGCTCTGGTATAGGACAAGAGCTAGATAAACCACTTGGAACAATTACAACAAAAGACCGGTTTGGTCTAGTAAATGTTGTGATTAATATCAAAGGTCAAAAATATGTGATATCTGACATATTTTTAAGAATGTTAAAGCCAGAAGAATTGAAACGGATGCAAGGATTTCCAGACGATTATATCATTGACAAGGATTATCACTGGAAAAGCTATCCAGTAGCAAAGCAGGTGGCTAGAATTGGAAACAGTGTTGTACCGGAAATGGCTAAAATGCTTGTAGAAGCAAATTGTAACTACTTGAAAAAAGGCGAGAGAATGCCGAATTTGTTGATAGATGATACAGGAAAACAATTGAAATTTGCGTAAGAGGGTGAAACTGAATGAAAATTCCAATTCTATGCAGGCAAAGAGCAATCGCAGAAAATTGTTGGATGATTGTCCGAGATACCGGAATGGAGAAAGTGGACGATGCGGAGCAGGAAGAATATTTGAAAAGATGGATGGAGATTACCGTATGAGCGTAGGATATGACAAACTAAAAGCGGCGGTTGACAAGGATTGCAAAAAGGACGGCGGAACCATACACTTAGAAGGGTGTGTGACCTGCGGAGGCAAGTGCTTCCATAAGTATTGCAATAAGTTCAAGTGGGTTATCGACAGAGCTAAAGCCTACGGAGAGGCTACTGGGCTGAATTGGGAGGACGTTCTTGATAGCTGGGAGACTGACAGAAATTATTGGTACATGAACTATTATCAGGATTGTAACCAGCCGGAAATCAAAGCAGGGAAAGTGAGGGTATTCGGAACGATACTTGAGTTAAAAGAGGCTATCGGAGAAATGAAGTTTCGTTGCCCGTCCTGTGGAAAAGAAAGCTCGAACCCTTATGAGTGCAAGGCGTGTGGCTGGAGAGTTTACGGTCTACTGGGAGACATGGGAAAAGGCGTTTTTGTCTATGTAAAAGAACAGCTCAGAGGAGAGACTATGTTCATGCCGGTATCTTGGGAGCAGGACAAAGTATTATAGCCAGGAGAAAAACAAGTGTAGTGAAGTACATAATTGTATGTGCACAAAAGAAATCAAAGGCAATCGAATAAACGGAAAGGAAAAATAAATGGCTTACAGAGATATTACATCCCAGAGCACTTCGGTGCTCTGGGGAACGAGAGCGGCAGAAAGAGATGCTGAAACAAGAAAGAGACTTGAACGAGAGCATAAGGTCAGAGTTGGGGAGAAGGTGAAAATTGTCACGGAAGAAGTGAGCGAGGAAAAAGACGGACGCAGAAAAAGAAAGAAAATCAGAAAAGCGACAGTTGTTGATGTGTATGAATACTTTATCCTGCTGCGAATTAAAGCAAGAACGGAGAACAGCTTTTGCGAATCGCTTTCGTGGAAAGAATTTGAAGCAATGAAAGGATAACGTAGGTAGGTGATGCCAGTGGAACAGGAAGTGCAAAAATCTGGAGGTAAAGTAAAATGGAAGCTGTTTTAAAACTGAGTTTTTCTGACGAAAAAGGAATAAACTGTTGCGCATGCATGTTGAGCTTTTCTAAAGGAGAGCGTTACCATTGTGCGGCAATCGGGCAAAGACCTCTTTGCCCAGAAGAAGGTCGCAGAAGAGATTGCCCTTTGAAAGAAAGGAAAAAATAATGGCAAAAAGTGAAGAAATCAGAAAGAAAGAAGAATTTCTTCAGCAGTATCGGAAATCTGTTGAAGAGGAACGATATTTACTTGTAGAAATGCAGGAATTAAAAAATGATATCCTGCAAAGTGGAACTGCCGATGGGATGCCAAAGGGGAGCAAACAGAGTGATTTGGCAGATTTGCTTATGAGAAGAGACAAACAATTAGAAAAGTTGACAAGTAAGCTCTGCACAGAAAAGTTTAAACAATTAAGAATTAGAGAAACAATTGGAACGTTGAAAGATGCAGCAGAGAAAGAGGTCCTTAAAAATATTTATATTTACGCATTAACATTTGATGAAATGATGGAGAAAACTGGAAAAACAAGAGGTACTTTGAGCGGACTCAAAAAGAAAGCATTGAGAGAACTTAAAGTTAATGAAAATGACTTAAAAGAAGTGTTAGGCTAATAATAAATATATATAAACGAAGATAAACGAAGATAACTGGACATAAATTTACATAACAGGATATAAACGAAGATAACTGGACGAATTTGTACATAACTGGACGAATTTAACCTTTTCTTTTTAGGAGAGCTATAGTAAAATGTAAGTTGTCAGAAAGTACAAAATACTTTTTCTTTTTAAACCTAAAAGCCCCCTAAAAGGGGTTGAAGCGTAGCTCAGTGGCAGAGCGCTTGCAAGGCATCTGCAAGAGGACGGGGGTTCGATTCCTTCCGCTTTAATTGTTGCGTGACGGCAACAGCTACTTATCTGGCGAAAAGATAAGGGTCTACAAGTACCGAACTTGAGTGGTTAAATTGTATGGTTTTCATAATTTACTCCCTAACTTTTTTCTTTTGTGATAGCACCCAGAAATGGGTGCTATTTTGTTGTCCAAAAAGGAGGTGAGCACAGTGACAGAAAAACAAAAAATATTTGCAGACGAGTATCTAATAGACTTAAATGCCACTCGTGCTTACAAAGTTGCATATCCGAGCGCAAAAAAGGATAAAACAGCAGCTCAGGCAGGCAGCAGGATGTTGAGAAATGTCAAGGTTGCGGAATATATCGCAGAACGGATGCAGGAAAGGCAGGAGCGCACAGAAGTCACACAAGACAGAGTAATTGCAGAGTTGGCAGCGATTGCATTTGCAAAGGCAACAGATTACGTGAGTATCAAAGGTGATGAAGTCCTGCTGCATGATACTGACAAATTGACGGAAGCGCAGGTCAGAGCGATTGCAGGCATCAAGCAAGGGAAAAACGGAATCGAGTTGAAACTGAATGATAAAGAAAAGGCGCTGGAATTGCTAGGACGTCATTTAGGCATGTTTAAGGATAAAGTGGAAGTATCTGCGATAGATGAAGAAAAATCGAAATTAGAAGCGATTTTGAAGCAAATAGGCGGTAATGAGTAGTGAGTGCTGAGAACTTACTTTTATCTGAAAAATACAAAGCATTTTTAAAGTGCGATGCGCCAGTTGAATTTCTCGAGGGGACAACAGCAGCAGGAAAAACGACAGTTGGACTGTTTAAGTTTATGCTCAAAGTTGCACAGAGTCCGAAAAAATTGCATATCATTGCGGCAAAGGACACCGGTACAGCGGAAAAAAATATCATTAACAAGGATTTGGGAATTGTCGATGATTTTGGCTGTCTGGTTAAGTACAACGGAAACGGCACAAAAGATGATAAAATACCGCATATCCTGCTGCATACAAACGCAGGGGATAAAGTTGTGTACGTGCTCGGCTATGGAGATAAGCAGAAGTGGCAGAAAGCCCTCGGTGGTCAGTATGGATGCCTGTATATTGACGAGTTGAACACAGCGGACATTGACTTTGTTCGTGAGGCAGCGATGAGGTGTGACTACTTCATGGGCACGCTGAATCCGGACGACCCGAACTTAGATGTGTATAAAGAGTACATCAACTGCTCAAGACCGCTTGACGAATGGCGAGACGATACTCCGCAGGAGATACTTGACGAGCTGACAGAAGAGGCAAAAAGTGGCTGGGTACACTGGTTCTTTGGATTTGATGATAATGCAGGACTTCCGGAGGCGAAGAAACAGCAGATTATACAGAATACTCCAAAGGGAACGAAAATCTGGAAGAACAAGATACTGGGACTCAGAGGAAAAGCAACCGGATTGATATTTCCGAACTTTAGCAGAAAAGAGCATGTTGTCACTGAAAAATGGGTGCAGAGACAGCTACAAGATGGAAAAATCAAATTCAAGAAATTCACAGCAGGGCTTGATACATCGTACTCAGCGAAAACTCATGATACGATTGCAATGACCTTTCTGGCAATTACAGAGGACCGTAAACTTATCATGCTTAGTGAGCAAGTGTACAGTAATAAAGATTTAGAAAATCCTCTTGCACCGTCAGACACGGCTGTAAAGTTTGTAGAGTTTCTTGAACGATGCAGGAAAAAATGGGGATTTGCAAAAGAGACTTATATCGACTGCGCAGATGCTGCTACAATCACGGAATTACGCAAGTATAAGCGTCTGCAAGGGTGTTTGTATAACTTTATTGATTCGTACAAAAAAGTAGCTATTTTGGACAGAATTAAGCTGCAACTGGGGTGGATTACACAAGGGTGTTACTTAGTAGTAGATACTTGTGTGGAGCACATCTCAGAACTTGAAAGGTATTCCTGGGACGAGGAAAAAGACGTGCCGGAGGACCGCAACGACCACACGGTCAACTCTCAGCAGTACGCATGGATACCGTATAGGCATCTGATAGGATTTGAAGAGGAGGCACACAGTGAAGTGGATGCAGGAAATGAATGAAAATTTAAAACGAGGTCTACGGAGCTGGTTGAATGTACTGCCGGCAAATCCGTACAATTTTAGTATCAATGAAATGCTTGATTTCGAGGGGCACTCGATTCGTAACCGAATCTGGTTTCGAGGTGATAGCAATGAATTAGAGCAGTTTTATATGCAGAACTGCGAACATGCAGACAGATACAAATTCTGGGCGAGCAAGTGTTCAAAGGGCATGGAAATGCGGAAAGTACATACCGGTCTGCCAGGTCTGATTGTGAGGACTCTTACAGCAGCAGTATTACCGGATATGGACAGATTTGAGTTTGAGAATCCGGCACATGAAAACATTTGGAAGGCAATCGAAAAGGAAAACAAATTTCAGCGCAAACTGGAAAGTGCACTGAAAGAGACGCTTTATATTGGTGATGGAGCTTTTAAAGTAACGATTGATACGAATATAAGCGAGTATCCTATTCTGGAATGGTTTCCAGGTGACAGGGTTGAGTTTGTTAGACAAAGAGACCGCATACAGGAAGTTATATTTAAAACACCGTACAGAAGCAATGGAAAGATGTACACGCTAAATGAGAGATACGGATATGGCTATATTGTGAATGAGCTTTATTTTGACAACAAAATAGTTGATATCAAGAGCTTTGAAGCAACACAGAATCTTACAGATGTCACTTTTGATAACAGTGTGATTCTGGCTGTGCCACTTATGATATATGAGTCAGCAAAATACGACGGAAGAGGTGGAAGTATCTTCGATGGCAAGCTGGACAATTTTGATTCACTGGACGAGGTTTGGTCACAATGGATGGACGCACTCAGAGCCGGACGAGCAAAAACATACATTCCAGAGTGCTTAGTACCACACGACCCAAGCACAGGGGCTATTGTAAGACCTAATGCCTTTGATGACCGTTATTTCTCAGCGGATGGAGACATGAGAGAGGGACAGAAAAACGAGGTTGTTACTGTTCAGCCTGCGATTCCGCACGAAAGCTATTTATCGTCTTATATCACCGCTTTAGACTTATGCCTGCAAGGTGTGTTAAGTCCATCCACACTCGGAATTGACACGAAAAAGCTCGATAATGCAGAAGCGCAGAGAGAGAAAGAAAAGACAACACTCTATACGAGAAATGCAATTGTAGAAGCGTTGCAGGAAATACTGCCGGATGTTGTGTCAGCTTGTATTAATGCAAATAATTTTCTACAGAATCAGGCGGCAGAAGAGGTGCAGGCAAATGTTCTGTTTGGAGAGTATGCAAATCCGTCATTTGAGAGTCAAGTGGAAACGGTCGCAAAAGCAAAGCAGGGCGGTATCATGAGTATTGAGCGGTGTGTAGAAGAACTGTATGGAGATAGTCTCGATGAGCACTGCAAAGAAGAGGAAATCGCACGACTAAAAGAAGAACAGGGTATACAAAGTGTAGAAGAGCCGTCACTGAATATGGAACTTGGTGATTTTAAAACGCATACAGAAAAACAGGAGAGGGCGAAAATGAAAGTGAAAGTGGGACCACGAATTTACAAATTGAACCGTAGCGAATACGAGGGACTTCTGAAAATCGCAAAGGAGCAGATGCCGGTTGGAGTGTATGCAGTAGAGAAAAAGGACTATGCAGAATTGAGATATGATATTTGTGAGAGCAAGAGTGAGTTAAAAGAAGTTATCGGAACTTTTGAAGCGTCGGGTTTCAAGGTATACGCAAATGGCAATAAATAGCGAATATGACGTCGGCAAAGCATTTGAGGCAATCGAAAATGAATTGATAGCTTCGATGATGCGAAACTTCAAAAGACACAAGTTTGAAGAAATTAAAGAAAGTAAGCAATGGAGCATGTGGCAGACAGAAATGCTTCATACTCTTGAAAAGTACAAAAAACAGAATAGTAAGAAGTATAGAGAGCAATTTCGGGATATCAATTCTGAGATTGCTTCTTTAATTTCAGTTGCAAATTCAGATGGACAGATGCAACAAGAAAAAGCGATACTGGAAGCAATCAGAAAAGGATTCCGAGGGCACAGAGTTGCAAAAGGGGCACAGGCAGAGTTTTTTAAGCTGAATGAAAGAAAACTTGAAGCTCTGATAAAAGCAACGATGGACGATATGAAAAAGGCTGAAACGGCGGTGCTACGCATGGCTAACGACAAGTATCGAAAAATCATCTATAATGCTCAAGTTTATGCAAACACAGGAGCAGGAACTTATGAGCAGGCGGTAGATATGGCAACTCATGATTTTCTGTCGGCAGGATTAAACTGCATCGAATACAAAAACGGTGCAAGACACACACTTGCAGATTATGCAGATATGGCAATCAGAACAGCGAGTAAGAGAGCGTATCTGCAAGGCGAAGGGGTGAAACGGCAGGAGTGGGGAATACATACCGTGATTGTAAATAAAAGAGGGAATCCCTGTCCGAAGTGCTTGCCCTTTGTAGGTAAAGTGCTGATTGATGATGTTTGGAGCGGTGGAACAGGCGCAGAAGCATCGGAAAGTGGATATGGGCTTATGAGTTCAGCAATTTCGGCGGGGTTGTACCATCCAAGATGCAAGGATTCACATACTACATACTTTCCTGGCATCAGCACACCGCCAGATGATAAATTTAGCCGTAATGAGCTAAAAAAAATAGAAAAACAGAATCGTAAAGAAGCAAAAGAGCAATATGCAGAACGACAGGAAGAGAAATTTGAAAGATTAGAAAAGCACTCGCTTGATATGAAAAATAAAGAGCAGTATGCAATTAAAAAAGAATCTTGGAAAGAACAGGCATATCGAGCTGTTGAAAAGGGCGAAAAATCGACTATATTAATAAATCAGTTTCAAAAAACTGAAATTAACATTAATAAGATTGAAACATATCCAGGAGAAATATATGTATCTGATTTAGCAGCAATTAAACCTCGAGCATTGAATACAATAAATCAAAGAACAGAACAGGCATTGAAACAATGGAAAATTGAATTGTCAAGAAAACCGAAAATTGTGATTGTTTCACCAGAAGAGATGCCGACTGCTTATGGTAAATATGATGCAATTCAAAATGCTGTTTTCTATCTTCCCCAAATTGTTGACAGTAAAGTGGTAAAAGACCAAGGGAATATTGAATTTCACGAAATGTGGCACATGAAGCAAGCAGAAAACTTTAGAGCAAAATATGGTGAAATTACAAAAGAAAATTACGGTAAATACATAAAAAATTCTTGCAAAGAAGCAAAGAAAACAATTGACTCAGCTGGTATTAATGAATACAATGTAAGTGAAATAAGTGAATATGCTAATAGTATGTATTACAAAAAAAGGTATGATGAAGTTGAAGCAGAGTATAAAACGATAAAAAGAAAGAAGTGAATGAAATGGAAATTGTTGACCCACGTGAAAAAGAATTATGGAAAAAAGTTGAGCCTTATCTGGATGGTGTACATTTAAGAGAAGATGCACCAGAGGAAGTAAGAGAGGCTGATAAAGAATTGACAAAAATTGCTTGGGATTTGGATAGGATGCAGTAGTACCGTACCATCAATCGAAAGGTTGGTGGTATTTTTATACCCATTTTTAAGGAAGAGAGGAATAAAAACATGAAATTTTCAGAAGCATTCAAAATGATGAAACAGGGTATAGGAGTGAAACTCCCATCGTGGGGCGGATATTGGTGGTGGGATGAGGAATCAAAAACAATTCTCATGTACACAAAAGACGGCGGCTGTATGGATATCCGGGAAACTCAGGTTGTTGAATACACACTTCAGAACATTATGTCAGATGAATGGATTCCGGCGAATGGGCAGAATTGTCCGATTCTGGGAGGAAAAGCAATCTTTGGTTTCAGTGAAGCTATCAAGTACCTAAAGTATGGCATGAAAGTAGCACGTGAAGGATGGAACGGAAAAGGAATGTATTTGTTTAGATCGCCTAAATTAGGCTGCCAGATATATAGTGAATATACTGGAAAAGAAATTAATGATCTACAAGAATTTATTGTAATGAAAACAGCAGATGATAACTTGGTGCCATGGCTTGCATCTCAGACTGATATGTTAGCCGAAGATTGGATATTTGCAGAGGGGGAATAAAAGAATGATTATTACAGGAATGGCGCACTTTCAGAGTGTATGCAAAAAGAAATTGGTGGAATGGTACAACAAGAACGGTCTTGCAGATACACCAGTGACACCGCCAATTGATTTATCCAATGTGTTTGTAGTGTGGTCTTGTAAGACCTTACAGAACTACAAATGCCTAGTATCCACTACAGTTAGCGGTGATGGTATCTATGCAGAGTACACTTATAACGGAGATAAGCAGGAAATGTATGAAGATGTTTATAAAAAACTGACTAATACAAAGTATACAGAAGAGTAATCATGAAGCGCAGACAAAGATACATAGTAACTCCTGATGCGGATCGGATTGCACCGGATTGGCTGGCAGTTCGGATTAATTACGACACAGTGAACTTTATCTATCAAGTAGTGGATGGAGCAGTGCAATTGAAAGGAGTGAGAATCGGGCATGAAATCGCAAGAATTGGCGACGTTGTGGTACTTAAAACTGGCAAGCTACACATAGAAAGGCGGTGATTCTTTTATCTCCCTTTGAGGTGCGGGGTGAAGCACCTTATTTTTATGTCAAAACGCAACAAGACTTAAAAAGGTGTGCGGGCGGTGACACCGATGACAATGGATAATAGAGTGACACTCTTAAAATGGAGGAATAGAAAATGTTTAAAATGAATTTGCAGTTTTTTGCAGAACCAGCTCCTGCTGCTCCGGAAGATCCTGATACAAATACATCAGGAACAAATAGCAATTCACAGCCAGAGCCTGCTGCAATTGATTATGAAAAAATACAGCAGATGCTAGATGGGACACTGGCAGCGAAAGAGGACACAGCATTGAAAGCATATTTCAAACAGCAGGGACTATCTCAGCAAGAGGTAGAGCAGGCAATTGCAACATTTAAGGAACAGAAAGCAGCGAACCAGCCGGATCTGGCAGGGATGCAGAACAATCTGCTGGCAGCTCAACAGGAAGCACAGAACGCTAAAATTGAGTCAGCTGCAACGATTGCAGCTGTAGCACTCGGAATTGATGCAAAAACAATCCCTTATGTCTTAAAAATGGCTGATTTGAGCCAGGTCATGGGAAAAGATGGAAAAATCAATGATGAGGCTATGACACAGGCACTTAACAAAGTGCTCGAAGATGTGCCAGGTTTAAAACCGGCGCAGACACAGCGAGGATTTACACAAATCGGTACCGGTGGAAATCCAGCACAGAACCCGCAGAACCCAGCGCAGAGTAAGCCGACAGTGGCGTCAAAACGCTGGAATAGATGGAATTAAGAGAGGTATAAAAAATGGCATTAAATTACGCAGAACAGTGGAATTCGCAGTTACTTGAAATTTTGATTCAGGGAACGTTAACATCTCCGTTTGTTACCGATAACGTAAGATGGGTAGGAGCAAGAACTTTTCATTTCACACAGATGAGCACAACTGGATATAAAAATCATAAAAGGACAGGAGGATGGAATAAAGGTAACTTTGTACAGACAGATGTACCGTTTACGGTTGCCCACGACAGAGATATTTCGTTTTTAGTTGATAAAGCTGATGTAGACGAAACGAACGAAACAGCTTCAATCTATAATATTTCAGAAACTTTCGAAAAAACGCAGGTGGTCCCGGAGACAGACGCTTTGTTTTTCTCTAAAATTGCACAGGTTGCGCAGAAAACAGAGGGATATTCCTCTTCAACTGCTGCATCAACATACACAAAAGCAAAAGTTTTCGGTATGCTGAAGGATATTCTTGCAAAAGGTAAATTGAGAAGATATAGAGCAAAAGGTTCTCTTATTATGTATGTAACAACAGACATTATGAATGCATTAGAGCAGTCAACAGAATTTACAAAAAAAATCGAGCTAACACAGATTGCAGAGGGTGGAATTGGAATTGAAACAAGAGTGACCGATATCGACGGTGTAACAGTGATGGAAGTAATTGACGATGAACGCTTTTACGATGCGTTTGACTGGGAGCCAGAGGCCGGCGGTTTCGAACCGAAAAAGAAAGCTTCTTCCGTCACAGGAGCACATAAAATCAATGTATTAGTAGCTTGCCTTGAAACCTGTAAGACAGTGCCAAAAATTTCAAGTATTTACTTCTTTGCGCCAGGTGCACACACGGAAGGCGATGGATATCTATACCAGAATCGTTCTCTCTCTGATACGTTCGTATTCCCGAACGGAAAAGATGGCAAGGTAGACAGCGTTTTTGTAGATGTAGACACAACAGAATATACAGGAGCATAGAAAATGGCATATAAGTCTTATGTGACAGCAGAACACTACTTAACGGAATATGCTGGCATAATACCTCGTGAAAAGGTTGAAAAAGCACTTAAAACAGCTTCGAGGCATATTGATACCCTGACTTACAATCGCATTGTAGGTCAGGGTTTTGATAATTTGACAGAATATCAGAAAGAAATTATACAAGAGGTCGTTTGTGAACAAGCAGATTTTGAGTATGAGAACGAAGATGAAATTAATACAATTTTGTCAAATTACAGTATAAATGGAGTTTCAGCGCAATTTGGTACTTCATGGAATGTCTACGCAGATAAAGGAATAGCAATGCGAAGAGATATTTATGCTCTGCTGGCACAAACTGGCTTATGTTGCAGATTAGCGAGGTGAAACATGAAGTATCCTTGTCTAGTGCCGAAGCGGTTGTGCAAAATAGATATAAAACTCAAATTTGAACGAGAGGGCTTGAATAAATATGGAGAACCGCTTGAGACAGTCGAATTTGCTGGAAAATGCAACTATCAAGATAAAGCAAAAACAGTGCTTACGGCAGAGAAAAAGCTGATACAAATCACTGGAACAGCATTATTTCCGGGTGATATCTGTCCTACGCTTGCGGTTATTTCCGGTGGAGAGGCTGAAATCTTTGGAGTGAGTCGTAGAATCATCGAGGGCAGAAAAGCAAGAAATTCAGACGGTACAGTCAATTATACGGAGGTGCTTTTAGAATGATTCGAGTTAATTCAAATGTGAGATTGAATTTTCCGACAATAAGAAAATTATCAGATGCGCAAGTTACCGCATTAGAGCAGACAGCAGAGGCATTACATACCGAAGTGGTACAGGCACAGGTATTTCCGTTCAATACCGGTAATTTACAGAATGAAAGCACGGCTGTAGACTATTCACAGAGTAAGAATGGTAAGGTGACAATCGTATCAACAACACCTTACGCACGGCGATTGTACTTCCATCCAGAGTATCGTTTTGAGACTTCTGAAAACCCCCACGCAAGGGGTGACTGGTACGAAGATTGGTTGCCGAACGGCTCAAAAAGTCAGTTTGCAATCGAAGCATACAAAAAGTTGTATAGGAGGTTGAGTGGAGTATGATGCTATCAGATGTAAGAGACTTTATAGAGTCTCTGAAACTGGCAGATTATGTCTATATGAGCAAGATGCCAGACAAAAAAGAGAAGTCGTTTGGTGTATACAATAGTAAACATCAAAATGAATATCATACTGCTTTGGGCGGTGTCTCCTGTGAGGGGTATGGCGAAAAATATGTCTCAATTCTAGTACACTGGAACAAATCTCAACGTGACTCTGAAAAGTCTGCTACAGCGTTATTTGAAGCTATCAGAGCAGTAAGAAATGTAAAAATAAACGAAGAAATAATTAATTTTATTCAGCCACTTTATGATTTACAGGATATTGGCACAGATGAAGCTGGTATCTATGAGTATGTCATCGAAGTGGCTGTAATTTATCGGAAAGGAAAATAAGCATGGCAGGAAAAACAAACGTATTTCCGGTTTTAGACAATAAATTTAAAGTCGGAGCAGAAAAAGGTACTGCATCAACAATCGCAGATATGGAAACTTTTTCAGTTTCAGTCTCAAACGGAGTTGAAACTTGGACTCCGATGGATACAGAAGGTTGGCAAAGAGCATTAATGACTTCAAAAGCAATTACAATCACTCTGAGTGGCAAGCGTAACATTGGAGACACCGGCAATGATTTTGTTGCAGGAAAGTTATATAAAAATGGACATGATGCAGAGGGATATTTTGAGTGGGAATTTCCTGACGGAACAAAAGTATCCTGGGATGCAGCAGTATTTGATATCAAAAACTGCGGTGGTGGAGATTCTACAAATGTAGGGGCATTAGAATTTGATGTAATTAGCAACGGAAAGCCGACTGTAGTAGCTGGCAATGTTGTAATGTCGGCAGATGTAAATAAAGCTGTAAAATAAAAGGAGTTAGAGCATGGCAAAAATTGTAGATATCAGCGAAAAATTATCTTTTGATGAGAATCCGATCTTAAAAATTGGAGATTTAGAAGTAGAAGTAAACTCTGATGCTGAGACAATGCTGAAATTGATGGGGACATTAGACAAGGGTGAGAGTATGTCAGCAGTAAAAGAGTCAATGGAACTTCTTTTTGAAAAAGGAGCAGTAGAAAAAATCTGTAGCTTAAAGGATAAAAAAGGCAAGAAACTTTCTGCAAGTTCTCTTTCTAAAATTGTAGAAACTGCAATCGAGCTTGTTGTAGGAAATAACGAGGGAGAGTAGTGACCCGTGCTATGATTTGATTGACGATTTCGATTTGATTGTGTCGTCATTTCAGAGCGAGTACGGGATAAGACTTTCTCGAGAACTTCCGGCAGGCATGAAGTGGGATGAATTTCGGGACCTGCTGGTTGGGCTTGGACCAGACACGGCACTTGGTAGAATTGTATCTATTCGTGCAGAAGATAGAAAAGAAATGCTTGAGCAGTTCACTTCGGAGCAAATGCAAATCAGAAGTGAGTGGCGGAACAAGTGGGCGAAACAAATAGCTAAAACGAATCAGAAGCAGATGGATGCAGAGTTAGAAGCAATCAGACAGGGATTCCTGCAAATGGCAGGGATAAAAGAATAGATTTATATTTCTATATGATATGCAAAGTGTTTGAATTTAAATTGTGGACATAAATGGAAAAAATAAATATTTGGTAAAACCCAAAAGGACGCCTCTCAGCGTCCTTTTTTGTGGGAAAAAGGCAGGTGAGGCAAGATAGCAGAAAGCGTTGGACAAATTGGATTAGATTTGGTTGTAAATCAAAATGCATTTAATAGGCAAATGCGTGGAATTACAAGTGTAGCAAAAAAAGCAGGTGCAACAATTGCAGCAGCTTTTGGTGTAAAAAAACTTATAGAATTTGGAAAAAGTTGTCTTGACTTAGGTTCTGATTTGGCAGAAGTTCAAAATGTTGTTGATGTAACATTTCCACAGATGACAGCACAAGTGGATAGTTTTGCACAATCAGCAGCGAAAAATTTCGGATTGTCTGAAACAATGGCTAAGCAATACACTGGTACTTTTGGGGCGATGGCAAAAGCCTTTGGATTTTCGGAAAAACAAGCTTATGATATGGGGACATCACTTACTGCGCTTGCAGGAGATGTCGCATCCTTTTATAATCTTTCGCAAGATGAAGCGTACACAAAACTTAAATCTGTTTTCACAGGAGAAACAGAGTCGTTAAAAGACTTAGGTGTCGTAATGACTCAAACAGCATTGGATAGTTATGCGCTTGCAAATGGTTTTGGAAAAACAACTGCTCAAATGTCAGAAGCTGAAAAAGTAGCACTCAGATATCAATTTGTACAGGAACAGCTTGCACTTGCAAATGGAGATTTCGCAAGAACATCTGGCGGTTGGGCGAATCAGGTTCGAATTCTTTCGTTACAATTTCAATCCCTAAAAGCCAGCATCGGACAAGGCTTAATAAATGTTTTTACTCCTGTTTTAAAGATGATTAACACTTTAATCGGTCGACTTATAACATTGGCAAATGCGTTTAAATCTTTTACTGAGCTTATAACAGGAAAAAAAAGTAGTGGTAGTTCTGCCGGTCAGATGTCTGATTTAGGCAGTGCAGCATCAGACGCAAGCACAGGGCTTGACAATGCTTCTGACTCAGCGGATACGGCAGCATCATCTGCGAAGAAAGCAGGAAGTGCGGCAAAAAAGGCAGCAAAAGAAATGCGTTCCTTGATGGGATTTGACCAGATTAATAAACTTTCTGACCCTAGCGATAATGATGATAACGATGATTCTGATGACGATTCAGGAAAGAGTAATACAGTTCCGGACATTGCACCGACAAAAGCGAATTTTGGAGAGCTGGCAAAAGGTGAAACTGCAATAGATAAAATAGATGACAAATTAAAAGGATTAATAAATAAATTTAAAGAGCTTGCGAATTTATTTAAAAAAGGATTTGTTATTGGTTTTGGAGATAGTGAAAAACGCATTGCTTCAATTAAAAGGCATTTAGAAAACATCGGAAAAATTTTGAATGAAATTTTTACAGATAAAAAAGTTGTTGCGTCTGCAAATAAACTTTTAAATTCGATAGCTTTAAACGCTGGAAAAGTCGCAGGCTCAATGGCAAGTATAGCCGTGACAATTGCAGATAATTTTGTTGGAGGAATAGATAAATATTTACAAAGCAGTAAAGAGTACATCAAAAATCAAATAGTTTCTATTTTCGATGTAGGTGCGAGAATTTTTGATTTAGTAGGTGATTTTGCTGTAGCTTTTGCGGAAGTTTTTGCAGTTTTTTCTGGAGAAAATGCAAAGCAATGCACCGCTAGCTTGATAGGAATTTTTGCAGATACGTTTTTAGGGATTCTAAATCTTGCATTACAATTTGGTACAGATATTCTGGAATTTATCACACGTCCATTTGTCGAGAACAAAGATAAACTTATAGAGGCAATTGATAATACCCTTGCACCGATTTCTATTTTGCTTCAAACACTTCATCAAGGCATCAAAGATATATTTGGAAAAATCAATCAGGTATATGAAACAAATATACACCCTATGTTTCAGTCTTTTACAGATGGAATCTCAGAAATTGTTTCTGTATTTTTAGATTTGTACAATGAGTGTATTTCTCCAGTTTTAGATAAAATTGCTGAGAAATTTGAAGATTCTTGGAAAAACCATGTTTATCCAGCAATTGCTGAGTCCATAGAATTTATCGGAAAAGTAGCAGACTTAATAAAAGTATTATGGGAAAAAGTTTTACAACCGTTTATCAAATGGGTTATTCAAAATATTTATCCAGTAATTGCTCCAATATTAGAAAAAGTGGGTGAGATAGTATTAAACGCTTTTGATATGCTGTCTGATGTTATTGGCGGTATTTTGAGGGCACTTGGAGGTGTTATAGACTTTGTTGTAGGTGTTTTTACAGGAGACTGGAAAAGAGCATGGCAAGGAATCGCTGATATCTTTGGAGGCATTTGGGATGGAATAGTAGGCATATTAAGAGTGCCTGTTAATGCAATAATTGACATCATCAATAAACTTGTGTCGGCTGTTGCGTCAGGAGTGAATGGTATTGCTGATATGCTTAATAGCATCAGTATTCCGGAAGAAATTCCGATTGTTGGAGGATTGAGTTTTAATTTGCCGAATTGGACACCGAACCCTATTCCGTATTTGGCTCAAGGTGGTTACGTTAAAAAGAATACACCTCAGCTTGCAATGATTGGTGATAACTTACATCAGGGCGAGCTTGTAGCACCAGAGGACAAGTTACAAGCAATGGTTAATACAGCCGTTGCGACGGTCGCAGGAAGTGGCGGTGTAAGCCGTGCAGAACTGGAATCTATTGTTAATAATGCAGTAATGAGAATTGTAGCTGCATTAAGCCAGATGGGATTTTATCTGGATGGCGAACTCATGGCAAAGGCAGTAAAAAAGGCGCAGGAAAATCTTGATATGAGATATAACCCTGTCAGAGTGATTTAAAGGCGGTGATAATGTGAAAGAGATTTTGACAGCAGGGGGAACAGCACTCCCTGCTCCGGTATCAATGACAATTAATGATGAACTGATCTGGACCTCTGACACTGGACGTCTGCTAGATGGAACGATGGCAGGGGAAGTTGTTGCAGAAAAAAAGAATATCTCTCTAAAATGGGGGATATTAACAGAGGCAGAAATGTCTCAAATCAGAAATAGAATTGTAAATAGTTTCTTTCCAATTTCGTTTCGAGACGATGGGATTGATATGACCGTGACGGTCTATCGAGGCACACTTAGCAAAGAGGTGCTTGGTAGATTAAGTGACGGTATTTTTTATTATAAAAGTGCAACTGTAGATTTGATAGAGAGGTAGAAAAATGATTGAAACAAGTACAGAATATCAAAAAGCGATGTCAGAAAATCATTTTTTTACCGCCCGAGTCATTTGTACATTGAAAGATGGTACAAAACTTAAGTTCGATGAAACAAATTTGAGAGCGGATGGTGTAAAAATTTCAGATGCAGTAAGCAGTACAAGCAATTTTGAAATTGGCACAGCTATCACAAATCAGTTGACATTATCTATTTACAATGAAAATGATGCATTTTCGGACTATGATTTTACAAATGCAGAAATTAAAACTTGGATAGGATTGAAACTAGAATCCGGTATAGAATGGCTTAAAAAAGGTGTTTTTATCGCATCAGATCCAACAACAACACCGGATGTCATTACAATCAAAGCACTTGATAATATGAGTAAGTTTGACAAAGTGTATGATGGAAAATTAACTTTTCCGGCTACATTGCAAAAGATAGTGCAATATTGTTGTTTGCAGTGCGGTGTAGCACTTGCTGATAGCTTATTTGATAATTATACCTACGAAGTACATACAAACCCTTTAAAAGCATCAGAAAATGTTACATATCGTGCAATAATAGCGTACTGTGCGTTGCTGGCAGGATGTTATGCAAGATGTAATAGAGATGGCAAGTTGGAATTAAATTGGTACGACCGTACTGCCTTTGACAATATTGTTGATGGCGGTATTTTTGACATTACAGATAAAAATAACTATCAAAGTGGCTCTGAACTGGACGGTGGTAATTTTACAGACTATTCAAGCGGGGATGAATACGATAGCGGAAACTTTGTAGATGATTTACCTTACTGGCACTTATATCGCTTTAGTAGCTTATCAGTTAACACAGACGATATTTTAATTACAGGGGTTCGTGTTATTGCGGCAGATTCGGAAGATGAAACAGGGGATATCAAAGGAGAAACATATTTATGTGGAGCAGAAGGATATGTTGTAGATATCTCGGGAAATCCTTTTGTAGAAGCTGGCAGAGCGAAAGAAATTGCGGAATATTTAGCGACCAAAGTGGTTGGTATGAAATTTCGGGCATTTGATGCAAATGTGGAGGGGAATCCTGCGTGGGAAGCCGGGGATGCAGTTGTACTGACAGACCGGAAAGGAAATTCTTACTATTCATATCTTACAAATGTTTCTTTCAATATCGGGAATTATGCAAGTATTTCCTGTGGAGCAGAACCAGCAGGGCGACATAGCGCAGATCGTTACTCTGAAATTAATAAAATTGTTGCTGATATAAAAAAAGATGCACAAAAAGAACTCACGAAATATGAAAAACTGCTAGAGCAACTTAATAGTCTTGCTACAAATGCGATGGGCTATTATGAAACTCAAGAAAAGCAGGACGATGGCAGCGTAATCATGTATATGCATGATAAGCCGAATTTAAAAGACAGTACTATCGTATATAAGAAAACAATTGACGGTTTCTTTTGGAGCAAAGACGGTGGAAGAACCTGGACATCTGGTATAGATAAAGATGGCAATGCAGTCTTGAATGTGATAGCTGCAACTGGAATCCGTGGAGACTGGATAGACGCAGATTCCATCACAGCTAAGCAGCTCTCTGTTGATTATAAAAAAGCGGTCACAAAAGAAATAGAAGATGCAGACGGACAATTAAAAGAATGGTCCACATCTTATATTGCACAGACGATTAGTACAGCAGAAGATAAAATTACTTTGAAAAATTCGAGAGAAATTGCAGCTCTCATGCACTGCTACACAAAAAATGGAGAATTTTCCGATACTCTTGACCGGTGGCAGAACTCAGATACAACTGCAATAACACTTGTAGAACATGAAACGCTCGGAAAATGTGCAAAATTTTCAGGAACATCAACGTCGGCATACTTACAGCAATATTGGTCTGATATGCAAGCTGGCACTTATAAGCTACGTTTTAAAGCTGCGACAGATGTAGGATATGAAAATCGAGCAAGAGTGAAATGTAGTTTCAATTCGATGCAGAGATTTACAGATGCAGGAGCATTAAAATCAGATGAATGGACACAATTTGAATTTGAGTTTGAAGCTACAGCAACAGGAAAGAAATATCTTTATCTGTATGATTATGTATCAGGCATTCCGATTTATTTAAAAGATGTCGAGCTACTTGGAAAATATGAGATATACAATGAAGCACAGATAGTTTTATTAGACAATAAAATCTCTCTGAAAGTAACAAAAGACGAAGTAAATTCTTTGATTGAGCAAAGTGCAGAATCAATTAGACTAAAAGCAAGTAAAATTTCGTGGCAGTCTACTTACTCATCTATGAGCGAAAGTGGTGTCCTGAAATGTACAAATGCAGAACTAAAAGGAACACTAAAAGCTGGAAGTGATACAGGTTATTGGGTACAGCTTGCGAGTACCGGAAAACTAACAGGTGGATACGGAAACAATCAGTATGGTTACATTGATTACTCTGCTACAGCTAAGAATTTGAATACCGGAGCAGTTCACAAAGGGTTACAGATTCAAGGCGGATGCTTGAGAATATCTGTCAATGAATTAGCAACAAGGTCATCAAGTAATGTAAGCGATACAGCGTATATCGGTGGTACTGGCACAATTTCTTATATTTCTAAGATTGTAGACAATGGAGATGGCACAATTACATGGCGCACAAATGATTTAACATTTGAAAATGGACTGATGGTAACAGATATCTAATATCTAAGGAGTTAAAGATGGCGAAATATATAGCAAAAAAGGATGGTTACGGTATTTTTTTGAGCCGACCGGAACAAATAGAAAAATATCTAAAAAGTGGTTGTGATATCTATAAAATTGAGGATGGAAAAGAAATATTATTTGCGTCTCCTGATTCTGGGTTGCCTAGAAAAATTCCTGAGTTTGGTGCAGTTGAGACGTTTTCATTGAAGGAGAATTTGTGATGGAAGAAAAAAAAGAGCAGAGAAAAGAACAGAAAATAATGCCACTCAGTGCTGTATTAGAATGTGCTACGGAAGAATTAGGAAGTGCAATTTTTGCAATCAAAAATAAATACAGCTTGCCGGCTGCTTTCCTTGACCTTGCACTTACTCCTGTTGTGTGTAAAGTCAAAGAAATGAAGAACGCAGAGTTGGCACAGACTTTAGAGGAGTGGAGAGAAGCAGATGGCGATTAAGGTAAGACGAGGATTAAAAGAAGAATTTATCCCTGCTAAATTGCTTCCTGGGGAGTTTGCAGTTGCAACAGATACCGGTGCTGCGTGGTATTGCTATAATGCCAGAAAGGTAATTCAGATTGCAACATCTGAGGATATTACAGTCCTCCGGCAGGAAGTAAACAATATTCAAGAAGAAAATACAAAGATCCTTGAGAGATTGAAAGAATCTATTAATGAGGAACTTGTAAATGTCGAAAATGCAGTCAGAGAACTTGATGATGCACAAAACAGTCTGCAATTATTGTTAGATTCTAAGATAGACGACGCTTATGTCGAAAATGGATATTTATACATGACCAGCAACAATGAAGTTGTCGTCGGACCACTTGGACCATTTTCCGGTACCGGAGGCGGTGGAGGTGGTGGAGGCAGTAATAATGCTGTACTCACTATGCAAAACACAAGTGGCTGGTTATCTAAATCAATTTCAACTGGTGCAGCATGTGAAATAAGTGCGACTTGGAGCAGTATAGAAGATGAACTTCCGACCGGAAACGGAACTCTAAAAATTACGATCAATGGAATTACAAAAACAACTCAGGATGTTGCGCAGGGAACAGTTACAATTGATGTTGGAAAATGGCTGTCTGCCGGTGCGAATAAAATCAAATTTAACATCACAGATGCTTATGGGAACAGTCGTACAATCAACTATAGTGTATCTGTTGTCGATGTATCAATTGCATCAACTTTTGATTCTTCTATTGCTTATAGCGGTGCAATTAATTACAGTTATATACCGACCGGAAACATCGAAAAAACAGTACATTTTATTGTTGATAATGCAGAAATCGGTACATCTACTGTAGCTGCATCGGGACGGCAACAGTCTTATACAATTCCGGCACAGAAGCATGGAGCACACAGTCTATTAGTTTATTTTACCGCAGAAGTGGATAGTGTAGAAATAAAATCAAATGAGCTGTTTTATGATATTATCTGCATCGAATCAGGAAATGACACACCTGTTATCACGAGTAGTTTCAGAGTAGTAAAAGCAGAACAATATCAGAAACTTGCAATTTCTTATTATGTATACAGTCCGACAAGTATGACATCGGCGATTAAATTAATTGCGAATGATGAAGAAGTAGCAAATTTAACAGTTGATAGAACAGAACAAACATGGTCTTACCGTGTTGATACTGTCGGTACTATTGTACTTAAAATAAAATGCGGAGAAGTAACAAAAGAATTTACTCTTGATGTGTCAGAAAGCAGTATGAAAATTGAAGCAGAAACGCAAAATTTGGCTCTATATCTGAGTAGTTATGGAAGAAGTAACAATGAAGAAAATCCTGGCACGTGGAGTTATAAAGATGTTTCTGCTACATTCGATAAGTTCAATTTTTCATCGGATGGCTGGCAGCTTGACGAGGACAAGAATACTGTGCTTCGAGTTGCAGGTGATGCACGGCTTACAATTCCTTATAAAATTTTCGAAAAAGATTTCCGTTCTGGCGGTAAAACAATTGAACTGGAATTTGCAACAAGAGACGTCATGAATTATGATGCAAAAATTCTTAGCTGTATGAACACAGGAAGAGGGATTGAGTTGACTGCGCAGAAAGCACTTATGCAGTCTGAGCAGACAGCAATATCAACACAGTATAAAGAAAATGAGCATGTAAGAATTTCGTTTGTAGTAGAGAAAAGTGTAGAGCACAGGCTTGTGTATTGCTATATTAACGGAATCATCAGTGGAGTGGTACAGTATCCTGCAAATGATGATTTTTCTCAGATGGTCGCTGAAAATATTGTAATTGGCTCAAATGATTGTGTAATTGATTTATATTGTATCAGAGTCTACGATAATGACCTTACACGCTTCCAGCTCTTGAACAATTGGATAGCAGACACGCAAAATATTGACGAAATGCTTGAACGGTATGAAAACAATAATGTGTTTGATGAATATGGTCAGATTGTGATTTCACAGCTTAGAAAAGACTTGCCATATTTAGTTGTTGAGTGTCCGGAACTGCCACAATACAAGGGAGACAAAAAGACAATCTCAGGGTATTATATAGACCCGAACAATTCAGCAAATAACTTTACTTTTGCGAATGCAGTTGCGAATGTACAGGGTACCTCATCGCAGTATTACGCAAGAAAGAATTATAAAATTAATTTCAAGGGCGGTTTTATATTTGATTCCGGAGAAGAATCTGCTGTATATAAAATAAATACAGATGCAATTCCGACAAAAACATTTACATTCAAAGCCGATGTGGCATCGTCTGAGGGGGCAAACAATGTTGAATTAGTACGCTTATACAATGATATTTGTCCATATCAGACTCCACCACAAAAGAAAAATTCAAAGATACGGCAGGGAATCGACGGATTTCCAATCGTCATGTTCTGGAACGACGGAAACAGCACGACCTTTCTCGGAAAATACAATTTTAATAATGACAAGGGGACTGAGGAAGTATATGGCTTTGAGACAGGAGATGAAAGCTGGGAAATTTTAAATAATACAAGCTCAAGAGTTCTATGGAAAAATGCAGATTTCTCTACAGATGAATGGCTGAATGACTTCGAGGGGCGTTATCCTGATGGGAATACAGATTCGACAAAATTAAGTCAGTTAAGTGCGTGGATTGCCAGCACTGACCAGGATGCGGCAACCGGTCAGACATTGTCTGCTCCGGTAACTTATGCAGATGTAACTTATACGACAGACACAGCGGAATACCGGATTGCAAAATTTAAAGCAGAACTTTCTGAATACATTGAGTTAGAGAGTGCCTGCTTTTATTATTTGTTTACAGAACTTTTTCTAATGGTTGACTCTCGAGCTAAAAATATGTTCCCGACAATTTTCAAAGAAAGGACAGAACAAAATGGCTAAATGGTGTTTTTTACCTTACGATTTTGATACCGGCATCGGTACAAATAATGAGGGTGCACTTGCTTTCGGTTATGAACTGGAAGATATTGACAAACTTGCAGGCGCAGACGTTTTTAACGGACAAAACAGTGTGCTCTGGAAGAACCTGAGACAGGCTTATTTTGATAAAATTAAACAGATGTATCAAGAATTGCGCTCGCAGGGGAAATTGTCTTATGAGGATACAGAGCGACGTTTTGAAGAGCATCAGGCAGCTTGGTCAGAGGCAATTTTCAATGAGGATTCTTATTTCAAATACTTAGCACCGCTCATTAATGATAATACTTCTGCTTATCTATCAATGTTACAGGGCAGTAAGGCAGAACAACGAAAATGGTGGCTGTATAACAGATTCCGGTATATTGACAGTAAATATAACGCTGGGGACGCTCTGACAGATGTTATCACGATCAGAGGCTATGCCAAATCAGATATCACAGTAACCCCTTACGCTGATATTTATGCATCAGTCAAATACGGCTCTTATCTGACACAGACGAGGGCTTTACGTGGCAATAGTTATACACTAAAATGCCCTCTCGACAATGTAAATGATACAGAAATCTATATTTATAGTGCTTCACAGCTTAAAGATATCGGTGACTTGTCAGGACTTAAAATTGGATATGCGGAATTTAGTCTTGCAACAAAATTGCAGGCAATTAAGGCTGGAGATGCAGACGAAAGTTATGCAAACCCGAATCTGACGGAATTACACCTCGGAAATAATACGCTACTTCGAAAATTAGATGTGCGAAACTGTCCAAATCTGGCACAGACAGTCGACATTTCTGGATGCTCTAATGTAGAATTTATGTACTTCGATGGTACAAGTGTGGCTGGTATTTTGCTACCACCGGCAGGAATTTTGAAAGAGTTGCATTTACCGGCAACGATTACGAACTTAACAATCAGGAATCAGCCGAGCTTATATGATTTGACAGTACCGGACTACAGCAAGATTACAACTCTGCGGCTTGAAAATGTAAACAAGGTTGTAGATAGCAAAGCAATCTTAAAAGCAATTCCGGCAAATAGCCGTGTGCGACTGCTCGGAATTGACTGGACGGCAGAGGATGCAGATGATTTGATGAGTCTGATTGCTCTGCTCGACACGATGCGAGGACTTGATGAAAATGGAAACAACTTAGATACTGCACAGGTATCCGGTACAATTTCAGTCGATACCGTGACCGGTGCACAAGTGGCAGAGATTCAAAGTAAGTATCCTGATATCAAAATTGCTTATCAGCATATTACCAGTTTTCTGTACTTTTATAACGATACTGGTACAACTTTGCTTTATACACAGTCTATCACGGATGGAGTAGATGGTGCATACAGTGGCAGTACTCCGAGCAAATCCAGCACAGCACAGTACACATACAGTTTTTCAGGATGGAGCAGAAAACCAGGTGGAAATGCTGATAGTACAGCGTTAAAAGCAGTTGTAGCAGATAGAAATGTATATGCGGCATTTACCGCAACGATTAGACGATATACGGTATATTTTTATAATGGAAGCACATTGCTTCAAAAAGTTGAAAATGTTGCTTATGGTAGTTCTGCGACGTATACTGGCAACACTCCTGTGTCAAGCGAGGGCAGTGCGGAAGATTATCCTTTCGAGGGATTTGTACCGACTGGAAAAAACATAACAGGTGATACAAGGTGTTATGCACAGTTTGGAAGTCCAATCGAAGTAACAGAAATAACAGATAGTTGGGAAGATATTATTGCTTCGTGTCAAGATAATACATACAGAAAATACAAACTCGGCATGTACAAAAAATTAGATATTGATGACGATAAATACTTAATCATGCGAATAATAGACTATAATTGTTATGAGTGTATAGACAATAGCAACAGCAAATTAGTTTTTGAAGCGTTTGTTATAGTAGATAGTTCACTCAGCAGAAGAGTCAATAATTCATTAAATTATGTTGGAGACATTATAAATGGCGCACCATGGGAAAAAAATGGCACAACATTTTCTAATAGAACTTTTGCGAAAAATGGAGTTGTGGACATAAAAAACGATAGTTTTACTGTCACTATTAATTGTGAAAATTTAGACTCTTTTACAATTACACCTAGTCGAAGCAAAAACGAATCATATTTTTCTATATATATGTCAAATAAAACTACAAATAAGAGCACTTATATATATGACAACACCTATACGATAAATAGCACAAACTATGATGAAATTGTTTTAGAGTTCGTATATTATCCTCATCAATATTCGGACGATGGGGCTACTATGTCTGTTACTTTGAATATTGGCGAAGAGCGCATAACAAATGTAGAATACCGGACACCAACATATTATAAAGGTTATGCTTTGGGGACTGGTTCGATTGGAGGGTGGAAAGAAAGCGAAATAAATCAGTATCTTAATAGTACATTCTTTGATAGATTACCATTAATTATTAAAAATGCGATTAGAGAAACTAAAATAGCTGAACGATGTTTAAACGAAAACGGTTTTTTTATTTCGCAAGAGTCGAACAGTAAAATTTTTTTGAGAGGTGAGACAAAGCATATATACGACAAAAAAGGAAGTCCATATAAATATGATAACATAAACCAAAAACCTGCGAAAGACTATTGGGGAAGGCATCCATCAGATTATAATACAACTTGGCATTATTTTCTTGGGTTTAATTCAGGTTTAGCTAGTGTAAGCGCATCTATGTTATGCGCAATAATGTTTTGTTTTTAAAAGAAAAGAGAGAAAGAAGAAAATAGTTAATGTATTATTTATTATTAAACGATAACACAAAATTAAATCTGGTTAATTTTAGTTAAAAGGAGAATCACATGGACAAATACAACACAGTAAAACTCATCCTTTCCAGCATCCTTGCTGGAATCTCATCCAAGCTCGGCATCCTCGGACCGATGCTCCTTGCCCTCACGTGTGTGATGGTCGTTGATTACGTGACAGGGATGCTTGCAAGCAAAAAGGAGAACACTATTTCGAGTAAAAAAGGGATGTGGGGCATTATTAAGAAGTTGATGTATATCATCGTTGTAGGCATCGGCATGCTGATGGACTGGCTCATCTTAACGACAGCGGATAGCATCAACGTGCACATTCCAGTCGCAACTTTTTTCGGCATGTTAGTTGCGGTCTGGCTTATAATCAACGAATTAATCAGTATTTTAGAGAATCTGGCAAGGCTTGAAACCCCTCTGCCAGGTTTTTTGCTTGAACTTGTACAGCATTTTAAAGTTGTTGTTGAGGCGCAGGGAAATGAACTTGTAAATAGTCAAAGCGATTTGGAAAAACAGGAGGAGAAAAATGAGTAGAACAAAAGAACAGATTATCACAGCTATTATCAATGATGCAGTCAGTTTTGCAGTAAATATTGCAAATGACAATTCGCACGGCTATTCTCAGATTGTAAGAAGTCTGTATGAGATTGCCAATCCGAAGTCTTTTGACTGTTCTAGTCTCGTTTTAACTGCATATTACTGTGCATTCTTGAAGAACGGACTTACAAAGCAGGCAAGATATTTGAAAGAAAATTGCAGTTACACAGGTAATATGCTGAAAATGCTGAACGTCGGATTTGAAATCGTTGCAACAAATCAGACCGCTCACGCACAGATGAAGCGAGGCGACATCGAGCTTAACACTACATATCATACTGCCTTGGCGACGGATGCGAACAACATTGTCCACGCTCGTAGTTCAGAAGGAACGACTGACACAGTAGATAACTCCGGAAATGAAATCAGAATTCAAACATGGTACCTCTATAGCCACGGCTGGACACACCGGCTGAGATTCACCGGAAAAGGGATTGACTTTAGTGGGCTGATTGATGCTGAAAGCTCCGTGCCGGCAGGATACAGCTTTTCGCTCGAGCCGGTGAAAGTTGGCAGTAAAGGGACCAGTGTGTTATTGTTACAGGAAATTCTGAAAGCGAGAGGGTACTACAAAGGTTCTCTCGACAAAGACTTCGGCAGAGAGACAATGGATGCAGTCAACAAATATCAGATCGAGAGAGCGAAGCAGGGAAAAAACATCGGAAACGGCAAGGGAAACGGAATTTGCGATGCAGAGATGTGGAAAGATTTGATTGCAATTTAATATTTGCTAAGTTAGAACAATAACAACAAAAGGCTGCCGTATAATTGGCAGCCTTTCTTATATTTATTAGGTGAACAAGTCTCAATAAACAAGTAATGAACAAATAATAAACAAACAATAGCTTTTTTACTACTTTTTATCACTTCTTAAAAGACTTAAAACCCTTAATTTTAAAGGAGTTCTTAGAATTTACCAGCTTTAGCAGCTTCTTCTACGG
>OLSI01000136.1_pt1 | contig 57347 bp, 46 predicted proteins | sample 1672661 | NCBI WGS metagenome assembly OLSI01 (sample SAMEA3136711, study PRJEB25190) | human gut metagenome | biome: human gut; feature: human-associated habitat; material: faeces | place: Austria | collected 2013 | reverse complement strand
AAAATAATAAATTATAAATATACATAATTGCACCAAGTAGATTAAATAAGTATTAGATATAGAATAGCCTTTAGCCGCATTAAATATAGAAGATTGTCAGTAAATATTTCAATCTTCTTTAAATTCTTATCACTCCTAAAATCCCGGAGAGCGATGAAACTCTTCGGGATTTTCTCTTGGCTAAAGTTCTGACACTTCTGTCTTTGCTAAAGCCTGATTTTAATTACAATTAAAAAAGCTGTCAGTAACCACCAACAGCTTTAGCCAAGCTAGATAAGTAAATAGAAAAGACTTAGCCCATCAATTCAATCACTTATCATTTATATAATAACAAAAATATCAAAAAAGTCAAGTAAATAAAGCTTGTGTTATTGATAAAGATATGTTATTATACAAGAGATTTAGTTATGAATAGTCTCCTATTCTGCATTATTAATGACAATGTAGTGTAGGAGGATTAGAATATGACATACGAAAATTTAATTTTACTAATAAGTATAATAAATATGATTTCTTGTATAATACAGACATATATTTGCGTAAAAACATATATAAAAATATAACATAAAAGTAAACAATAAATATTAAGTCAAGATGGATAAGTATATTATAATGTAGAATAGTCTTAGCCCTATCCTAACTAAATCACTTATTTGCAGGAGTTTTAGCTTTCGTCCGCTAAATCTCCTTTAGAATATTCTAATCCTCAAAATCCCGGAGAGCGATGAAACTCTTCGGGATTTTTCTTGGCTAAAGCTCTGACACTTTCGTCTTTGCTAAAGCCAAGAAAATTAATTAAGCTCTTTTCTTTGCTTTTTAGGTTTTCTCTTAAGCTCTTTTCTTTGGTCTTTTTCTACCAATGCACACCCAAATCTCTGTTCCAACTATCATTATCATAGCTGCGATTAGTGGCAGGTATGTCTTTAGATTGTCTTTGAAACCTGTATGTGGTACTTCAAAACCGGCATCGTTGTCAACCTTGTAGGAAACACTATAGAAATAGTAAAGTTTCTTTTCACTGTCGTAGACTGCCTTACTTGTGTCTGCCTTTAATTGTTCTGCCCTTTCTTTGGTCATTGTTAAAGGTAATGTGACTTTAATAGGCTCTTTCAGGAGAGTGTATCCCTTAAGTGTTTTCGTCTCAGTAATCTCGTAATCACCTGGGGCTAAATCGTTAAAGAGAATCTCACCATCATCTCCAGTTGTAGCTGACTTGATTAAATCTCTACTGTCTCCTTTGATCTTTTCAATCTTGAAGGTTACGCCTTTGAGCTTCTTAATACCGCTCTTACCGTATTTCACAATCTTAACCGAAGCAGGAATTGTTCGGTTGTGGAATGTTCCTGTAAACTCGTGCAAATCTTTGTTTACTGTGAAGCTAATGTAGGAGTTACCTTTTGCATCTTTTCCTATTGTGGCATTCTTTAAACCATCAATTGAATCGAACTGGTAACGGCTTTCAGAGCCGGATTCTGTTACTCTGTAGTCACCCCAATCGAGGTTATCGAAAGTAACACTTAACTTCAAGTACTGCTTGCCATCAATGGTAACAACACTTCCATTGTCGGAAAGAGTGTCTTGGCTAAAGGTCACAGACTTACTGTCCTTAGCTTGCGTTCCATGAATGGTTTCACCGGTTAAGTCGAACTTAAAGGTAATGTCACCATGTCTAAAATCTAAGGAAGAAACTGGGATTACTTTTGAAACCTTTACACTACCATACGCAGGTGTATACTTGTTAGTAAGGTTTGTAATGAAAGTCTCGTTTGCTTCGTCCTCGTTCTCAAGAGTTGTGGTATTGGCAGCTAACTTGTAGCCATCTCCAACGTCTACCTCTTCCCAAGTGTACTGAATTTTGTCTTTGCCCTTGTACTTGTTTAAATTGATAGCCTTAGCACTCCATGCATTTTTCTCGTTCAGTGTAACTTCTCCATTAGTGACATCTTTGTTTGAAACAGTTCCATCTGCATTTGTGACTTCGAGAGTGAACTTATCAACCTGTTTGCCATCTGCAAGTAAATGCACTTTAATGTCCTTAGGTCTTTGTCCATACAGATTCTTCTCGTCGTCCCAGCTCTTTCTGACAGAAGCTGTTGTATACTTCGAGTATGCATTTACTAACTCTGTTGTCATGTAGATGTATTGTGTAGACTCTGTTGTAGTTGTTTCTTGAGAAACTAACTCATAGTCTTCACCAAGTGAATCACTGTCCTCCTCCCACCTGTAGACATTCTTAACGCCGAAGTCATCGTACTGTGAAAGTGCTTCGTCTTCTGTCATTTCAAAAGTCCAGTTGTTGGATTCGTTAAGTTTTACATTGGAGTAATCTTTTAGGGCTACACCATTCTGATACAGTGTCACTTTAATCTCTTTTGGTCGTTTACCGGAGGCATTGTCGTTGTCCTTCCACGTTTTGTGAATTGAGAGAACTACTTTTGGATCGTCTGGTTTATCCCAAATGTTGTAGAACTTCACTGAATTATTCTTTTTGTTAACATAGTAACCTTCTTCGTAGTCACTCTTGTCAATCTTGACATTCTTTGGGAAGTTAGATGTATCCTCCTCATAGTAGAATTTACTAAGGTCAACATCCTCATCAAAAGTGTATGACCAGTGTCCATCTTTGGTTAGCGTAATCTCTTTGTAAAGCTGTGTCTTAGCCTTGTCCTTGTACATCCTAATTGTCAAATGATCAGGACGTTTGCTCTCCTCTACGAACTCATTAGTATTTTCTCTACCCCAATCCTTTGTGATGGTTGGAGCTTTCGTGTCGAAGAAAGTAAATGCAATTGCAAAAGATTTGTCCTCTGCACTGTACTTAACTTTTATCTTATCACCATTCGTTTTCTGGAGCTTGGCTAAAATGTCATCAGCACTGAGTCCACGATAGTTGATGTTCGGTACGTATGCTTCCGCACCATCAATAGCATAACCATCAGGTGCTTTGGTCTCAATAATTTTGTAGAGATTTTCAGCATTCTTATCAGCGGCATAGTAATCAAATGGTAACAAGTCTGTGCCTGCTCTACCACCATCGTCCTCGTCTTTTGCAATACTCTGAATAGTTTTAATCTTAGTTCCTGCTTTGATAACAGTAATTGGATTACCATTTTCATCAGTGTTGTAACTCTTCAAATCTGTTGCAGCGTATACGGTAAACTCTGCTTTACCAAGACCGGTTTCCAGATCATTCATTACAGTTGGATCTGCTGTTTCGCTGTCGTCTGCTTGTGTTACAGCTTCTCCAGAATCAGCCTTTAAAACTGACAGATACATTCCCCAGCTCTCATCTTCTGCTTCTACTGTTGCAGAAGGGTGCTCGTCCACATTAAATTTTAAATCGTTAGGGTCTAATACATTGACTGTAACAGTAAGAAGTCCTGTTGGATTACCATTACCATCCTTGTCAGTGTACTTATAATACTCAGAACTTTCTTTTAACTTAATTGTTACTTTAAGTTCTCCAGAGCGATTAGACTGGTCACCGAAATTCGGGTATTCTGGGCTAAAGCTCTCAATGTCCCCGTTAGAAATAGTAAAATCATTAAGAACACCCACGCCATCAGTAGTAGAGAGCTGCTGAGCATTACCATTGTCATACATTAATGAGTAGCTAAAACTGTCGATAGAAAATCTGTTAGAAGTAAGTGTTGCTTCTACACTCGCTTTGTTCTCTTCGAGCAAGGTTTTTTCTTCTTCAAGCTTTGTCTTCTCATCTTCACTAAGACTGGTATCTTTGAGTGCTTCTTCCTTAGCTGTGATTTCTGCTTCTAGTTCTTTCAGAGTTGTCTGGTCTGTCGCAGGATCATAGTAAAGATAGCCATTGTATTTTGGAGTTACATAGATAGAACTTATTGCTGCTTCTGCTTCGTCCTCGTAGTGCATGTCTGTATTACCAACGTAAATCTTTGTAAGTACAGAACTGTTTGCAAACATCTGTACAGTAGAATTCAATCTGTGTGTGTCCCAGTTGGACAAATCAAGCTTGGTTAAAGAGGTACAGTATGCAAACATCTTGTCTGCATTAACAATGTATGATGTATCTACATTGAAGAAAATAACGCTTGTCAGATTTGCACACTTGTAAAACATTTCAGAAGAAAGCTTATTGAACTTAATCTCCTGCTCAGCCTTCTGACTAGAAATGTAAATGGTATTTGAATCTTCTGGATCATGCCAGAGAACAACTGTACTACTATTGGTAGCATCGTTAGGACTGTTAACATCATCACTGATACCATCAGCCGAAACATCCCACACATCAACTCCCTCTGGTGCTTTCTCATAAGTGAAAACTACTTTCTTAGCGTTAACAATGTAAGGATTTAGTTTTGAACCCTGTGCTAAAAAGTTCTTACCTTTACTTCCTTGTTCTGAGAACTCTGCATCATCGTCAGGCTCCCATGCACCGATTTCAGAATCTTTAGCGCCTGCCTGCCATGTTAAATTAACATCGTGCTTAGTTTCATCAATGTCGAAACCAGCTGGTGCTTCCAACTCCTTCACGTAATAACTTCCCATGTAGAAATTATCGCTAGATGTTAATACATCGTTAGTAAACCAAACCGCATCAGTACCTGTAGTTGTCTTTTCATCGATCAAAGTATCTTTTGCCCAGATTAGTTTACCACTATCGTCCATAATGTCTTCCTTAGCGTACAGTCCGTATTTAGCTCCGGCTAAATTCTGCTTCGCATAGTTAAAGCCACCATCGTTTTCTGAGAACCCAGTCATTACTGTACCACTCTTGTTTACAGCAATCTTACCAAAGATAGGTGAATCTTTAAAAGTGAAAGTAGTTGCACCATCAGCCTTTTTATTTGTGAAATAAAGTACGCCACCATTGTCTACAACGTGGTTTTCGTCAATAGTAAATTCAACTTCCTGCCAAGGAAAGTCCTCGTCCCCTGTTTCTTTACCTGTGTCGGTTTCCGTGGCTAAATAGCCATCGGGAGCTTTCGTTTCCCTAATCTTGTACTTACCAAATTGCAAGTCCTGAATTGTAAGTTCTCCATTTTCATCGGTGTAGTATTGATCAACTTCATTGTATTCACCATCAATCTTTTTGTACAGAGTGAACTCTGCCTTGGCTAAAGGTACACCAGTGTCTGAAGAAGTCTTAAGTAACTTAACGGAAACTGGTAACTCTTCATCAGTAATCTCACCATTATTCTCACTTGCAATCGTTACAACGTGGTTATTATCAATGCCATCGTAGTTGTTCTTTGCTAAAGCTTCGATCTGATTGCCTGAATAAAATAAATCTTCCTGATTAACAGCGAACGTTCCTTCATCCATATCAAAGGTAATTTTCTGATGTACACCAGAGCCAGAAATCTGTTCTAAACTATACACTCCTCGTGATAGGTATGGTACATAAACCACACCGCTGTTGTTGACTGTACACTCAACGTCTTTGGAAACTCCGTTGTCGTCTTGATACTTTAAGTAAGTACCGTCAGCCTTTACAACTTTAAACTTTGCACCAACTTCAGGCTCTGTCGCTATTTGACCTTTATCGTCAATAGTCGTTTTTAACTTTGTAAACTTAGCGATTGCCATTGGGTGTTTCTGCTTGTTAGTTAAATTTGCACTCCAAGTGAAATAGTACCCATTGGTGGATTCGGAAATACCGTTTTCAGAAGTCGTAGCTTCTCCTTCTCCTTCTAATGGTTTAGGGAGTTTTTCTGGGGAACGTAAAGGATTACTTAACTCGTAACCGTCTGTGCCTTTTATCTGTAACAAAACGTATCCTTTTTCACCAATCTTATAGACAGGTTCATTGTCACCGTTTAAGGTAGCTTCGAGGTCCACGTCTGCTTCACCATTCTCATTTGTGGTTAACGTGGCTAAAGCTGCATCACCAACAGAAGTTACAAACTCTTGACGTTTGTCAGAGTCCCAATTTTTACCATTGTCCATGAGCTGTTTTAAGGCTGTATCTCCCATTCTGGCAACATCAAGTACTGTGAAGACTGCACCTTCTTCTGGTGTTTTTTGGTCTTCTACGTAGCTAGAAATACTGTCATCGTAAGGTAATTTCTTTTTACTAATGTGAATGTGATCGCCTACGTACTCATTGACTACGTTGAATTCAAAGACTTTGAAGTCCTTTTTAAGATCAGCTTCTGTTACGACAAACTCCTGGTCTTCCATTAAAGCATGTTTTTTATCAGAGCTTCTTACCTGATGTAAGTAATAAGTTCCGGCTTCTGCGATTGGATTACTTCTAGCAAAACCATTTGCATCGGTTGTAAAGGATTTACCAGCATTTCCACTAATTTGTTCTTGATTCTCATCCAGAATTCGGAATCTGGCACCCGCTTCTGGGTGGTATTCCTTTGCACCGTCTTTACTAATACTACTTTTAGACTTGTGAACTACAACTGTTCCTGCTGGAGTTTCTTCATCGACGGTTAAGCTGTCAGTTGGTTTTCCAGTAGCATCAACCCCGTAGCCAAGCTGAATGTTGTTGCCATGATACTTATCAGTTGCATCATCTTGAACATAAACAGTGATTGGACCAATGAATGTGATGTTCTTGGCTAAAGTCTGATCTTTGTCCATTGTAATGGTGTATGTACCGTATGGCACTTTGCTCCATGTAATTTCACCATTTGAATTGGTCTCTGCAGTAACACCCTTCACATACTCAGAATCACCATTGATGCCATTTACTGCTTTTAATGTAAATTTAATGTTTGATTCTCCGACAATAGTTTCCTCTCTACCCTCATCCGTGGCTAAAGTCTTTAACCACTTTTTAAGAGAAACAGTTCCAGTCTTTGGTTTTTCTACAGACTTAATAGTTGAATCACCGATTTTACTACTACTTAAAACTTTTGTAACAAGTGTATCTCCACTGTTGTCTACTAATTCAAAAGAATGTGTTTTGCCACCTGCAGTAACATTATCCACATTAAAACCATTTGGGGCTTTAGTCTCTTTAACAAAGTATTTACCTATTGTTAAATTTCCTAATGAACCTGCATAAACAGTTTTACCATCTTTGGTAATTTTAGAAGTAGTAATTGTGCCTACTACTTCCCCTCTATCGTAGCTACTGCCCTTTTTAACTGTGTATACAGCGTTTTCTAGGCTAAAGGATTTTGAGTAAGGAAGTTCCTTACCATTCTCCTCAGCGACTACCTTTTGAAGTTCAATCTTACCATACTTTGGATGGTTATCAAAAGTAATGTTAATTTCTGTAGTTCCCTTGTTTACAGTTTTGGTAATTGATTTTGGTTTGTTACCTACTTTGTAAAAGTAACCAGGGGCTTTGATCTCTGTAAAAGTCCACGTTTCTTTAAGCTTGTCTAATTTGGCTTTAGCTGCTTTTTTTGCATTGTCTTCAGCTTGCTTATCTGCATCAGACTTGGCTAAAGCTTTGCTAGACCAGTAGCCTTTACTCTTGTAATCGTTCTGCTGCTCTTTTGTAAGTTCATCCCAGTTTTCAATGTACTTAGCACTTCCCTTACCTTCACCGATAAACTGTCGGCTTGTCGAAAACTTAATCTTACCTTGCTCATTTGTGGTATTAACATTTGTATTACCATCAGAGAGCCTACCACCATTTTGCCCAGTAACACCATAGTAATTTTTTCCTGCAAGAGTTGCCTTAACTTCTACACCATTCACAGCAGTTTTATTACCAGTACTACTGTCAACTTTGTTAACAACAATTGGAATACTTCGTTTAATGGTTTCTTGTTTACTGGAAGTAACACTGGCCTCTTCTGGACTCACGCTAAACCATCTGAAGTAAGGCTGGTGAACGTTTTTAGTATCACCGGCAACGCACGCACCAGTTTTTTCATAAATAGCAATCCATCCATCAATAGTCTGTGCTTCCACTTGGTCTTCCATTTTATGCAAATCAGAAAGCTTCCAATTCTTACTACGTGCAAGCTGTTCTAAAGCGGTGTCAGAATTTCTACCCATTGTTTTTGCCCAAACATAAGTCTGAATAAAATAAGCCTGTTTTGCAGAAGCATTTCCTGGACCTACATCGTGGAAAAACCATTTGAGGGCTTTTGCTACTTTTTTAGTATTATGTCCCCAAAGAGCATTATCATTTTTAGCGTTCTTCCAGTTCTTTGCTAAAACTATTGTCTTTTTGTATTTATCTCCGGGATGACCTCTACCCTCGGAGTAACCACAAATTACACGTTTGTTTGCATCTAAACCGTTGTCATGCATGTAGAATTTTCTGAATGGTGTTGAAGAACTATGTCCCAAAATTTCAACTGCTGTTTTTCCCATGTCAGTGTTTGAATGTAACTTGTGACCTGTTGCATATTTCTCATCATCTTTGGAAGCTGCTTGTACCTCTGTTGCTGTGTTTCCAAAAAGATCTTTAATTAAACCTTCTGGTACTGAGCTAAAGAGGTTGGTGAACACCATTGTGAAAGCTAGTAAAATTGTAATAGAAATTTTTATTGGTTTTTTCATTCTAAACTCCTCTCATAGTTTTTCTTGGTTAAAGTTTTTTGTAAAACTATGGAGGAGGTTTTGATTCGCCTGGAGGCGGTTCCCAATAAAATAGTCTAGCAGAGAATCCATACTTAAATTTTCTGGTAGAAAATTCTCTGATTGGTGGTGAGTTATTACCCATCGCTTTATTTCTCCTTTCCTTCTTTCTAAAATAAAAAGCCTACATGGAAAATCCATGTAGGCTCTATTGTATTTCTTTTCGATTTAATTCTCTAAAGAGTTGTTAGAATGAATGCTGTACTAAAATGCACAGAAATCCCAATTCACCGATGAAAGTGGAATTGGGATAAACTAAAATAAAGTGAGGTGTTCACCCGCATTACTGGGCTAAAGCAACCCAGTAAATTACTTTCCTGCTTAAGAAAATTTAAGAGATTTTTAGTATCGTTTTATGTTACAATGTAATCACCAAAGTAAAGGAGGTGATTAAAATGAAAAGAATTTTAAATTCAAAACTTTTTAAAATACTTTTCGTATGTGCAGTTTTAATTATTACTATTAAATCTGCATGGCCAGTAACAGTACTTTAATCAAATCAAAAACGAGGAATTTCAAAATGAGGAAAGTAATTTAAACCATCTCGTCACAACCGAGGTGGTTTTTTAATGCCTATTTTTAATAGGCTATACTGTTTAGAAATCTTCACAAAATGTACACAAACATTATTAAAATGTTCCCAATTAAAAACATCGTTAGGTTTTACGTGAGTGTAATGCTGTGTCTTAGCAGTTCTAACGATGCAGTCACTAAGGATGTAATAGTCTCTTGTGGTTTTATCTTAATGGCAAGAACTTAAACTCCTCCTGCCATTAAGATAAATAACGCAGGAGGTACAGACAATGAAAAAGTTATTAAGATCCGTTTTAATTTCCATTTTAATTGCTGTAGTATTATTTTTAACTCAGTACATAAATGTTATGTAGCATGGAGATTTCAAACTGGGCTAAAGTTGCCCAGAATTGTTTACTGTATTTTCACAAATTGTTGTTAAACTGTTTTTTGTTAAGGTCCTGCATGTGGAATAGCTTAACAATGAAAAAAGTATTAATCTTTATTTCAATTACTGCAATCATTTTGGTTTGCGTTACCAATTATTGTGTGTAAAGAAAAGTGTACTTTGATTAAGGCGAAATGTACTCTGATTAAAATGTGCTCCAGAAGAAAGGAGACATTTTAATGAAAAAGTATTAATCTTTATTGCAATCATTTGGTTTACATTTTCAATTGCTGTAATTTAAAGAAAAGTGTACTCTGATTAAAATGCACGCCAAGGTACACTTTTCTTTTTTGTGAAAATACAGTGGCTGGGCTAAAGTTGCCCAGCAAAAATCCCAGAAAGCGATGAAACTTTTTGGGACTATTTCATTTCAATTCTGCAAAATCATACGTGACAAAATTCAATAGTGGTGCTATGATTTACAGTGACACCTTCGTGTTAATTTATTACAAAGGAGGTGTTATTGTGTTCAGCATTATCACTAACATTGTAGAACAAGTTATTGCCGGACTATTAGTTTACATACTAATCAAACTGTTCGACAATTTCAATAACTACAAAAAATAATTTTCTAAAAGAAAAAAGTCAGGAGAGGCGCAATCTCTCCTGACTTTTTTAGTGTTATTAAGTTACAATGATTTTTGTTATAACTTCTTTGTTCAACATTATCACTATCTCTAGTTTAACTTCACTATCCAATAAAGTCAAGTACTTACTTTGCTAAATTGAAAATAATCTGGGCTAAAGCTGCCCACCAAAAATCCCAGAGAGCGATGAAACCATACTGGAACTAAAGATACTCTCTGGGATTAATTTTATCCACTGGGATTACGTCTTCCCAACGGTTGCTGTGCTAAACTACTTACTGCATTAAGCCGTTTGCTACGCTATTTTACTTTGTAGCCTTTGAAGATTTTAGCATAAGTTTTCTTAACTTTCTTTGGTACTTTAATTACCATCTTTTTGTTTACTTTGCTAAAAGATTTCTTGCTTGCAGTTTTCTTTGTAAGCTTAGTGCTCTTGATTGTGACTGTTTTGAGTTTAGGGCAGTTGTTGAAAGCTTTTGCCGCTATGCTCTTAACATTAGCTCCAATGGTAACACTCTTAATCTTTTTATTGCCTTTAACTGCGTTTGCACTGATTGCGGTTACTTTGTATGTAACTCCTTTGTACTTAATTGTTGCTGGGATGGAGAGTGCCTTAATACCAGCTTTTGCTTTGCTAAAGCGAACCTCAGAACCAACCTTTGTTACTGCGTACTGATTTCCACCAACTGTTACTTTAGTTCCTGCTTTTGGTTTTGAAGTGGCAGGTTTCTTTGGCTTTGCTGGAAGTTTTGCTACTGCTTCTGTTTTGGTTGCTTTACACACTGTACACGTAAAAGTCTTTACACCCTCTTTGGTAGTTGTCGGGGCTAAAGTAATCTTACCGTTGTCCCATGTGTGCTGACCTGTAGCTGGAACAGTCTCCGTTGGTTTTCCTTCAAGAACAGTTCCACACTTAGAGCATACAGTCTCTTTAAGACCAGGCTCTGCACATGTTGGTTCTTTTGTTACTTTGAGAACTCCATCGTCATGTCCTGTTGCTGGAAGTGTTACTGTTTTTGTTCCTGTATGATTACAAAATTTAAGTGTGCAGTAGTAGACTTTTTCTCCATCTTTTGTACACGTAGGTTCTTTCGTTATTTTGTAATGTTCTTCATCAAATCTATGTTTGAGTTTTGGTTCTTCCCAATCATCTATTACTGTACCGCAATCACGACACACTTCCTGATAATGTCCTTTTTCAAGGCACGTTGCTTCTTTAATACAAATTTCTTCTATATTCTCATGTGGGCACGTTGCAGGATCAACTGTTCCTGTTTCGGCTGCGTGTACAGTTACATGGGCTAAAGCTGAGCCAAAAGCTGGTACGAAAGAAAATGCCATGGTTGCCACTAATGCACCTGCTACGATTTTGTTAACTGTTTTGTTAAATCTTTTTCTCATTGTAATTTCTCCTTTTTATTTTGTTTTTGTTTCTTATTTTGTTTTGAATTCTTATCAGGGTTTCCCCTCTTCTCCTTTCCTTTTCTTTAATAATTTATAATTCACTAAATTAAAAACACTGTTTTGTAAAAGTCCATTATTTAGTTGAAATCTAAAGAAATTTTACCGCATTTAGTTTGTAAAAGCAATACTTTTACCAAGCAATTCCTGCGATTTTAGGAAAATCAATCTGTACTGTTCTTTTAATGAACTTGTAGGCTTTTGGACAATTCTTGGCTAAAGTTCCCGGTGCTAAATAGTATTGTTGAAAACACTCTGCAAAGAACTCGTTTGCACTTGTAGCTGCGTATACATCTTCTACCTGTTCAAAGCCTGCTTCTGAAACGTACTTTCTTTTCTCACTTTTGTAGATCTTTTTCCATTCTTTTGTTTGTGTTAGATTTTTTCCATTAACCATCTGGAAACTACAGGAGACAAAGTGACCTACTTCGTGAATGACAATCATTGCACTTGTGTCGCTAACTACGATTCTTCTATTGTCTAAATCGTGAATTCCGGAGACTGTGTGCTCAGCTCTGAGATCTTGGCTAAAGTAATCATTACTCTTTTCCGTATTAATTTAAAATTCATGCGTTCTTCTCCTTTTGCTTATTTAGCTAGAGCTTTTCTTATGTCTGTGAGCCTCTTGGCTAAAGTTGGCAATACACCAAACTATTGCCAACTTGGAGAAGTGTTGAAATGCACAAACTGCTTGATTAATTCTTTAAATGTGTTATAATCAAATTAATTTTCGAGATGCTATCAGCAAGCCTAAACTACTTCCTTATTTACCCATTAACCATTTTCATTTAAATAAGGAGGTGACTGGTATGTTCCAAAAGTTTGATAAAGTTGTCGGCTTTCTTTACGGAGCATTCATAGTTGCATTTGCTATAGCTGTGATTAAAGGCATTTAATTGTGCATTAATCTTTGCATTTGCTTGTGCATTCCAAAAACTCCAGTGGGCGTTTAAACCCTCTGGAGTTCCTTTGTTAATTCTTTAAACTTCTTTTACTAGAATTTTATTTAATTAATACCATCTTGTTGCTTAATACCATCCCCAGTATCCAACGTCTGGGCAAGTCTGTTTCTGCACTTTCTTACACCGTTTGCAGCTTCTTCTGATGTTAACCATTTTGTTTTTCGCCTTTGAAGTAATTTTCCAATCACTCCATTTGTGACCTAGCTTTTTCACCTTAGAAGTCTGAAGTAGCTTACCACACTTTTTACACGTGTAGGTTACTTTACCATCTTCAGTACAAGTAGCTTTTTTCACTATTTTTACAACTTCTTTTGGATGTGTACACTTTTTAGTCTTTGCTAAAGTGGTTGTTGGCATCACTGTGCTAAAGAGCATTAATGCACACAATACTAATGTAGCTAACTTCTTCATAGTGATTTCCTCCTTTCCTTTTTAGTCCCCAATTCAGCTTCAACGTAGATACAACTTGGTTAAAGTTCTTAGCCAAAGTTCTTTGTTAATAGCTCATCGGAGCTAAAGGAAAAAGATTTATTAGGATCTCTTTGCTAAAGATTTATTAGGATCTCTTTGCTAAGGAGCAAAGGGGCTGCGATACCCCAATGCCCTAATTTACTATTTAATGTAAACCGTTTCTTTTTTGTGACACCTACTGCACACTCTTGTTTTCTTAGGTTTCTTTTTTACCATACTTGTTGCACTTAGCTTCCACTTACTCCATTTGTGTCCTAAAGCCTTTCCTTGAACGAAAGAATCCTGTGCATGACACCTACTACAAATAGAGATTTCAACCTTTGGCGTTGTGCATGTAGCTGCATAAGTCTTAGATTTCCATTTATGATTTAATGGTCTGATTTGTTTAGTTTTGTAGTATTTTCTGTAACCGTAGATACAGTCTGGATTAGTACAATACCAAGCTACTTCGCCTGGGGAAGAGCAGGTTGGCTTTTTACGCACCTGTCTTCTAAGGTTGTGGGAAGTTTTTTTAACTTTCACAGTCTTTAAAGTTTTTCCACAATTAGTGCACATTTTAGCTCGTTTACCTTCTTGTGTACAATCAGCTTTAACTAAAGTTACCCATTTAGTCTTTTTGTGGGAACATTTGGACTTGGCTAAAGCTGTTGTAGGAGCAATAGATACTACTGAACCAAAGACCATTAAAGCACACAGTACTACTGTTAATAACTTCTTCATAGTAATCTCTCCTTTACACTTTTACTTGTATTTGTAATCTTTCTTACCACACCGACTACACGTCCTTATTAGTCTGGCTTTGTGACCTCTTAACAATGATTTTGGATCAATTGTCCACTTACGCCACTTGTGTCCTAAAGCTTTCCCTTTAGTAAAACCCCACTTAGCACCGCAGCGAATACACGTCTTAATCTCAATTTTAGGATTTGTACACGTAGCAGGAGAAGTCTGAATTTTGCAATTATGACCTTTTGCTGGGTAAGATTTTGTTATAGTTCTTTTTCTACAACGTTTACAGTATTGCCCTCTAGCCCCTCCTTTTTTACAAGTAGGAGCTACATAGTAGTTTACAAAACTATGTCCATAACGATGCGTTTTCACTACTTTTAGTGTTTTATTACAGTCTTTGCACACACACGCAGTTTTACCATCTTTAGTACAGGTAGTTTTAACTAAAGATACCCATTTAGTATGCTTATGGGAACACTTAGCTAAAGCTGTAACAGGTGTGCCAAAGCCTACTACTGTACTAAAGCACATCATTAAGCATAGTACCCATGTCATTAACTTTTTCATTTAAATCACCTACCATTTTTTGTAAGGACTTGAAGGTTTTTTCTTAGAAGTACCAACTTTTGCTAAAGTAACTTTGTTTATTTCGTCTCTTGTGTACTTCTTAGAACCTTTTACATAATGTGTTCTGTATTTACAAATGTGTGTTCTTTTGTACTTTGTGTAAGTTGTTTTAGAACCTTTTTTGCTTGTCTTGTAAAGGTATTCTGTGTGAATAGTCTTCCAAGCTGTTTCGTGAACGTATGTCTTTGTGGCTTTTTTGGAACTTGTACGGTGTCCAATGAACGTTGGTTCCCAATCGCCACAAGTTGGGTAAGAGCTTGGACTGTTTGGACACATTGATGCAACTAAATCAGAACATGCATGTACCTGAATAGGTACTACTGTGCTAAAGCACATCATTAAGCACATCATGGCTACTACTAATTTCTTCATGACTATTTCCTCCTATTGTTTCTTGTGAGTTACAGTTTTGTGTTGAACCTTTACACACCACTCTTTTTTGTATCTAGTTGTGCTTTCATCTAATACTTAAACTTTGCTAAAGCTGCGGTGTGCATTGCTGTACTAAGAACCATCGGAGCACAGCACTACTATCGCTCTTTTCATAGTGATCACTCCTTTCCTTTTTAGTCCCTAATTAACTTCAACGTAGCTTGTCTTGGCTAAAGCTTTGACGATAGCCCGGCTCTTGGTTGTAAGCTTAGTTAGAGCTAAAGGGAAGAGAGTTGTTATACTCACTTAGCTTGTGTTTTAATTGGATCCATGTTATTATTAAATTGCATGTTGAATTGACTTCACTAGCTTAGTCCCCTAAAACTAAGAAGGAGGTAATTGTCATGAACCCAATTAAAGACAAATTAATTGGCTTAGTTTACTTAACAGCAGTATTTGCATTAGTAAGTGCAATTATCTTTGGTTAATTCAACTATGTCAGAGGAGCTGATTAAATCAGCCAAAAGAAGAGGTAGGTGTTGAGCCTACCTCTTCTGTTTTTCTTTTTTCTGATGTTCTTTTTATTTAGAATTCCTTCGTCAAACCTTTTTAGAATTCCTTTGCTAAACCATTCGCTAATAACGTCTCTTCTTCTTTCTCCTCTTTTGCCAGAAAGATTTAATACTCTGAGCTAAAGTGCTAAGGAAAAGAAAAGCTAATAACAAAGCTCCACCACGTCTGACATTATCTTCGTTGTTAATGTCTTGGGTTGAGGTCTTTAATAACTGATAACTTTCGTTTCCCTCTTTTGAAGGCTTTGTTCCTTTTCTTGTACAGTAAACAATGTATCTGTACTTACCTCCGCTACGGTAAGGGTGGCACGTGACTAAAGTAATCATGTCCCTCCCCTCTTGAATCATAACGGCATCGGTGTCGAATGGGCTTATTACATTAATTCCTGTTACTTCATACTCTAAGGTGTCCCATGGATTTACTATTGTTACTGTGTCGCCTTTGTTTAGCTTTTCAATCTCTCTAAAGAATGGAGCACCTTGATACCCTCTGTGACCCGCAATGACACTATTGGTATCTATCTCTCCAACTGGAATTGAGGTCTGTCCTAAGATGGCAGCTCCCTTTGCTAAATGTTCATTGCTTGCACCAACATACAACGGCAACTCAACTTTCATCTTTGGTATCTTAATGTAGCCGAATTTACCATCTTTAAAACCTTTGAGAGAGATTGGGGACGATTGGTAACTGCTAACATCTCTGAAATTCTTTTGGTGATTTTCGTAAATCTTTTCATTGTACTCTTCTATCTCTTGGTAACGAGAGTCATCCTCTTTGCTTACCTTGTTCTTTTTTTCTTTTTGTTTGAACTGTGTAATGTATTGTTTTGTTTCTTGCTTAATGTTTTCTGTTGCAATCATCGGAGATGAAAACAATGCAATTCCTCCAGCAATGCACAGCAGTCCAAAAAGTTTTACTATTATTTTCAATCAATCACTCCTTTGGTTTTTGTGTTGGTGGTGTTGGGACTACTTAGCCAGATGCTCTCTTACTTTGCTAAAGCCTTTGAGTAAAACTATCATGGCTATTGCAATAGCAAGACCAATGATTGCTGCTTTCTTGTAAGCATTCATCCATTGCGAGTCTTTGCTTCTATCGTCTTTTGCATTTTCTTTTTCTTCTGGAGTGTATTTAGTTCTTATTCCAGTTACAAACAAACGATGAGAGTTAACACCATACGGAGTACACGTGATTAACGTTACTAAATCTTTTCCTTTTCTGATTAACAAGTCTTGCGTTTCTTCTGGTAAAACAACTTCTGTTCCAATTACCCTGTAGGCTAAGTCCTTGCCTAAAGTGTGGAGGAAAAACAAATCTCCCTCTTTTACCTCGGTTAAATCTGTGAATAGCTTTGCGTTGTTAAGACCCGTGTGACCTGTTAAAACCGCATGGGTTGATTTGCCACCAACTGGTAGCGATGAACCTTCAAGGTGACCAATTCCCCTTTCAAGAGTACTGGCTGCTGTTCCGTGAAATACTGGTAAATTAACATTAATGCATGGAATTTCCAAATAGCACATCATACCACTTTTATCAATGTTTAACAGATTGTTGTAAATTAAACCACTTTTGATAGCACTCTTAGATTCAACGAAAGGGTCAGTAAGTTCTACCTGATTCTCCGCTAAATCTGCATTGTACATCTGTGCCTTTTTCCACATCTCTTCTTTCTGTTCTTCCGAAAGAGATTTTTCTTTCTTTTTGTAGTTGTCCACAGTAATGTCAGCCTGATGTTGGTTTACGAAATTTGAAATCCAAGGATAGAACATCATAACAAGACTGGCACCAATGAATAGTGTTACTAGTATCTTTTTTACCATTTCTCACCTTTTCCTTTAAATGCAAAAAAGTCACACCTAAACTAATAGATGTGACTTTTTATTCTACTAAAGCTTACTTTGTAGCTTACTTAGCTAAAGCACTTTGTAATTTGCAGTTTTAATGACTATCTTAATTTACTGCTTTGCTGTTGCTTAGTTAGCTTTAGCTTTTTTCTTTTTGTCTTCGGAAATGATGTAGAATCCAATTACAGCACCTACAACACCTACGATTGTTAAGAAGTAAACTCCTTTACCACCTGTCTTAGGTAAGCTGAATCCTTTGTGGTTTGTGATGCTCATCTTAACGTTAGCGTTTTCGGAATCTTTAGCTGTCTTGTCTGCTAAAGCTTCTACTGCTGCACTACTAAGAGCGGATTCGCCATACTTGCACATAGCTGCCTGAGCACCATCGATTGTTGCTGTTGTTGGGTTGAGTGCTCCAATTACCATAGCATCTTTGTCAGTTGTACCTTCATTAGCTGTTGGTAATGTTTCTCCATTGGAAAGTGTAAGACTTGTAGAGTCATCTTTAACATGCTCTTCGTCATGATCTTTGTCTGCTGTCATGTGGTATACTGCAGAAGCTGTAATTTCTCTGGAAGCCTGATTGATTGTGAAATGAATCTGGTTCTGTCCAATTGTGTAGCCTTTTGCAGTGTGTACCTCAGTGAGCTTGTAGTCATCACCTTCGATACCATTAACAAGTAACTTACCTGTTCCTTCAGGGCTAAAGATTGTAGCATCTTTCTTATCTTTAGTCTTACCGGAAACGTAGTAAAGTCCATCAGCACTCTTTGTTGCTGTTACATAGTAATCTTCTGTTTCGTTATAAAGAACGAACTGAACGGCTTTGAAGTCATCAGCTTTTGTATTGTTGTCGGAGAATAACTTGGTTAAATCAACACCATAGGAGTATACGATACTTCTGTCTTCAAGTACATTGTAGTAACCTTCAGAAGTTCTTCTCCAAATCAGGGAAACATCATTAGGGTTACCATTGTCACCGAGTACAGTGTCAGCATTGGATGCTAAAGTAGCTGTGTAGTAAACTACTAAGTAGTGCTGTCCATCGTAGTATTTCTCTGCGATTTCTTTAAGACCTGCAGGCTGTACTGTAATGTCAACTGCCTGAGAGTCATTGCCTTTGTTTGTAGCTTTGCTTGCTGTGAATTTGTAGTTAGCATTTTCTCCAGCTGCTTCCCAAACGTCGATAGCCTGAGTTGTGTCGTTAACATCTGCAGCTGCTTTGTTATTGTAGATAGCGATCTTAGCATCATCGTTGTAAACAAGACCTTTGCTCAGAGTATCGATGTACTCAAATCTCTGAAGTCTTGTTGCTTTACTTGTGATGTTAGGAAGTTTGGATTCCAGCATGAAACCAAGTCTATCGCCTTCGCTGGCTGTTGTAGTTGTGTTCCACTGGTAATCTGCTGCTTTCTTTTCTTCTGTTAACCAACCTGCTAAGTCTTCGCCTTTCTTTCCATCATCGTTAGTAACGATACCAGGAGCACCACTTGCTAAAGAGTTCTGTTTGTTAATCTTTAAATCTCCAGCTGTGTTGTTTGTTCCTGCGGAATCATAGTTAAGACCTGCTGTACCGTACTCATTACGTACTTTTTTCTCGATTGTAGGATGACCTGTCTGATTCTTAGGGAAACAGTTAATGTCGTAGAACCACTGATCTCCTTCAATATCTGTCATAGGAATCTGAACAAACCAAGGATTTACTGTTTCTGTTACATTCTCAGGAACTTTGGTTTCAACAACTAAGTACAGACCTAAATCTAAGTTGTCTTTTGTTGTCATACCATTTTTGTCAGTAAGATCCATTGGTGCACCTGCAGCATGCTTATCATTAGCTGTTACAATGTAATCTTCAAGTCTATCAACTGCTGTAACACCTTTCTTGTTATCTGTACGTTTTCCTTCATTTGTGGTTGATCCGCCTGCACCTTTAGTACCAACGCCTTCACCAGTTGCGTATGTAGCATCACTGTCTTTCTTGCCAGCACCATTATAAGTGTCAACATCTAAAACGTTTTTAAGTGCTACTCTAATCTGTTCTGCTGTAAAGTAGTTAACATTATCTACCTGTGTTACGGCAACACCATCAGTTCCTTTCTTTGCAGCGTCATAAACTTTAAGACCAAGAATAGCCATTAAGTCTGTGTCCATTCCGTAGATTAACTCAATGTCTCCATTAGTACCATCTTCGTTAATGTCACTAAGTGTTTTAACATCACCAACTTTAAGGTATGTAAACTCAACACCTTTGATAGCGTAGTCGCCAAGGGCATTCTTAAGCTCTTCATTGTTTTTACCATCACTGGTAATTTTGATTGTCTGTCCATCTTTAGTTGTTACAGTGGAGTCAACTCCGCCACTGTCGTGATCCGTGTCAGACCAGTTGAATGTAAAACCGTCCTGTGAAGCAGATGTTAAATCATACTTGTGAATAGTAAGGCTACCATGATTAGCTTTATTCTGAATGTCAAAATCATTAAGGTCACCAACTACAGATGTTGGATTGTCTGCTGCATCAGATCCTTCTAATGCACCATTAGTGGTTGCTGCGAATGCCATTGCTGGGCTGACTGCCATAGAAGCTGCTAAAGCAGCTGCGAGAAATTTTCCCATTACTTCATTTTTTCTCATAACTTTTTCCTTTCTTATTTAAGCGTTGCGTTTCTTCTAATACACCCGTTGGTGGTGATTTTAAATTACTGTAAGATACAAAAGTATCCCAACGCTGCTCTTTTCCTTTCATAGAGCGCCTCCTCTCTTTTTGTTTTTTAGCGTATTTAACGCAAAAGAGTTGTGAGCGACGAAACTTCACAATTCTGATTTTGAAAGCTATGAGTTATTTAGAAGTCTTAAAATGTTTGGAAATGTTACTTGGCTAAAGCTTTAACTGAGGCTTGGCTAAAGCACAAGAGATTAAGAAATGCCAATTGCTGACACTAAGACTAAGTGAACTTAATTGTTCACCAAATCTTATTGAAATGTTATAATGTGGTGCCTGTGCTAAAGTGACCACGAAAGTCAAACGGTAATTTAGCAAATCACCTGTTTTAGAAATGTTGTAGGACAAGAACTGTGTTAAGTGATGTAAGAACTGTACTAAGTGAGTTCTCCACTGTTGTAGCTGTGTTTGTGTTGTGTTCCCTCTTTTGTAGTTGTGTTTGCATTGACCTTGCTAAAGCGTGTAAGAGTTGTACTTTGCTAAAGCATAATTCTTTGCAAACAAAAAGACGTAATACCTTTGACAGTATTACGTCTAGCACTCCCCTGCTTGTAGTGTGCTTTGATTAGAACAGTAATGTAGTTTTGCCGAATGAAAGGAAAGAAAACAAAAGTACATCGCTGGCAGAAGGTAAACTTCTTAACTACTAAGCTTTACTTTGCTTTACCTTTTCCGTTCTCTCACTTAGTAATTTAATTTACAGTCTGCAATGAGCCAAGTGACGAGCTTGGCTAAAGCACTGTAGCCGATGAGAGCTAACAGTGCTTGACACAACTAAATTGTTATGTTAATTTGTAATTGGGTTAAACTAAATTATTTCCTTTCTCATGAGTAAAAGCTTAAAATAGAAAGGATGTGTTATCAATGAATTCTAATTTCGATAAATTAATTGGTTTGATTGAAATTATTATTTTCTTTCTAACACCGTTTGTTATCACAAGAATTCTTTAATACCATTTTTTCTCGTAGCTTAAATTATTTAGCATACCCAGTTAAGAGACCACCCCATTCTGGTCTCTTTTTATTTAGCCGAATTACTTGGCTAAAGCACTGTAGCCGATGAAAGCTAACAGTGCTGAGATGTTTAAAATGCTAGCCAAGCATGGTGCAACAACTTGGCTAAAGTGTAGGGTACTTTTGATGGTAAAGTATACTATTTTTTCTTTTATTATTATACGGAAATTTATTATCGAAAATGTCGGTTATTTAGATAGAATAACAGGTAAAGATTTAATAACTGTCAATTCATAGATTTGAATTAAAGTGCTGCCAATGAAAATCCCTCATTGCATTCGGTCAGATCTAAAGATAGGATAGCAGTACTTGGCACAACTAAACTGTCATGCTAAAATTAATTTACCTTACCATTTTTTAATCTCCTCTTACAAAGAGAGGAGTGATAACATGAAAGCACTTAACAAAATTTTTACTAAGTCAAAGCAAACAATTGTTAAGTTACCACAGTTATTTTCTTTAGTGAAAATTAACGTGAACATCATTGTTATTAACTTAAGAAAATAACTGTAAGAAAAAGGGACCGTTTCTCTCATTCTGGTCTCTTTTTGGTTGGAGTATCTTCCCCCAAGAGCACACCATACCTTTGGCAGTACAGTGTGCTTGACACAGCTAAGTTGTTGTGTTAACCTGTGTTTGGGTCGTGGTTAGTCATTCTTTATCTCCTTTCTTTAGAAGGGAGGTGTTCATAATGAACCCAATTAAAGATAAAATAATCGGGTTAATTGGTATAATGATATTTGCGATTATTCCATTATTCCATTTGTCATTATAGGAATTTTACGTTAGCACCTTATCTCTTCGAGAGAATAAGTTGACAACCAACCCAGTAAGAGACCACCTTGTTCTCCTTTGTGGTCTCTTTTTCTTTTGCTCAGAAGTTCTGGGCTAAAGCACTACTACCGATGAAGGACAGTAGTGCTTGGCTAAACTAGCCTTAGCAAATCACTCAGGATAGAACAACATAGCTTAGCTAATCTAGCTTAGCTAATTTAGCCTGAGTGCTTGGGTGATTAAACTTATTCTGGAACATTATCAAAATCTTGATCTAGATGTAATTTGCCACATCCGACCATTTCTGGTTCGCTCCATTTACTATGCATTCCGTATCCATAATTAGCACGAACTTTCACATATCTTCCATGCCAATATGGTGTAATAAAATCATCATTAGCTGCTTTTACCCTAAGTGAATTCTTGTCTGTAGTGTATGTTTTTGTCACTTTGAAGTTATTATCTTTACTGACCATAACGTCATATGATTTAGCATAATCAACTTTCTTGAAAGTTACACATAATTCATTTATATCAATAGGAAAGCCGTGGTCGAAATAAGCATCTACATTTTCTGGAGCTTTAAAAAACTGATTCATATAATCCCCATATTTTTGTTTATAACCATCATACATTTGTTTATAACCATCATACATTTGTTTATAATTTACATTATTATTATATTTATATGTCTGGTTTGTTGCAGCAAATACCGTTGCTGGGCTGATTGCCATGGAAGCCACTAAAGTAGCTGTGAGGAATTTCCCCATCAAATTATGTTTTTTCATATCAAATTTCCTTTCTTTTCTTTAATTGAAATTCATTTTTAAATTACAAACTAAAGCTATGTCTCCCTAGCCTGCGTGATTTGCTAAAGCGCTACCGCCGATGAAGGACAGTAGTGCTGGGATAAATCAGCCCGAATGACTTGTATCAAAATTACTTTTATTAAAGTCTCCTTACCTGTTAGGGTTCAGAGTACTTTAGATCAGGGATTTCTTCCCCGAGAGCACACCATACCTTTGACAATCCCTCATTACATTCGGTCAGATCTGAAGATGGTACAGTGTGCTTGACTAAATCGGCCTGAATGATTTACTAGTGACCGAAGTCACTCAATTTTAATTATTTGGATTTCTTACGTTTTACAACAACGAATCCTAAGTAACCAATTCCAGCTACAAGAACTACCAGAACTGCTAAACCAAGAACATCTCCTGTCTTAACATCTTTAGTTCCTTTTGTTACTGTTTTAATTACGTTCTTAGGTGTAACGTTCTTTGGACTAACTCCAGTCTTAGTTACTTTAACTTTGTTGTTCGCTTTAACTGGGTCAGTGTTGTCAGACGTTGCTACTGCTGTGTTCTTGTAAGTTCCTTTCTTGGAGAACTTAGCTTTGTAGGTAATTACCATGTCAGCGTTCGGGGCTAAATCCTGTTTAGTCTTGATGACAAAAGAATTGTCCTTAGCTTCGATTTCTGCTCCCTTAACTACCTTACCGTCATTCTCGATCTTGATAGAACTTTTCTGAATTTTAACTCCATCTTTGTTAAAGTTGTCTTTAACAACTACGTTCTTAGCTGTAGCTGTTGTAGATTTGTTTGTAACTGTGATGGTGTATTCTCCAGTTTCTCCTGGTTTAAAGGTAACTCTGTTGGAAGATTTCTTAATAGCAAGTTTTGGCTTGTCTAAAGAAACTTCATTGTTATCTTCTACCCAGTCTTCTGGATTCTTCTGATTGCTTGCCTGTGCTTTAGCAGAGTTAAGTACTTTCTGGCCGCTTAAGTCTGAGGACTTGAAGAGTACATCGTACTTAATCTTCATGGTCTGTCCCTTGGCTAAAGCTACCTTAGACTGAATGTCATAGCTCTGTCCATCACACTTAATTGTGCAATCTCCTGTGACTAACTTTCCTTCACCATCGTAAACTTTGATGCTGTCTTTCTGGATCTCTGCACCAACTTTGTCCAGTTTATCAATAACATGGATGTTTTTAGCAACAGCGTCGTCTTTAGTCTGTACTACTTCTACGTTGTAATGACCTGTTTCGCCAACTGTGTATTCCTTCTTATCTGAAGTTTTATTGATAGCTAACTCAGGTGCAATTACCTGCACTCTGTATGGTACAAAGTGTACAACCTGGTTGGTAGCATAGAAATCATCACCAGAGAATTCTGGATCGTTTCCTGTGATTGTGTCCTTTGCTCCGTTAAGAGTGTCTTTGATTTTGTCAAGGATTGAACCATTGGAATCGGACTTGGAATCGCTCTTGTCTGTAGAAGTGGTGTCATCCTTTGCTAAAGTTGTAGCTTCGCTGGCTTCATCTTTAGCCGCTGTTGTTGCTTCACTAGCTTCATCTTTAGTCGTTGTTGTAGCTTCGCTGGAAGGAGCTTCAGATGTTCCATTGTGACTACCGTCACTTGCTGTCACATCCTCTGAAGAAGTTGTCGCTTCAGTTGTGTCGAGTTCTACTCCTGTTGTTGCATCTGCCCATCCATCATCTTTCTTCTCTGTAGTAGATTCTGAAGAGTCGGATGGTGTGGAAGTGGAATCCTCTGTTGTAGACTCTGAGCTGTTCTCGTCTTTGGATTCTGTTGTAGAGTCGTCCTTCTTCTCGGAGGAGTCAGACGGGGCTAAAGCACCACTAACAGTGTTAGCCTTAACGTATCCAACATTGACGATTTCACAAAGTCCTTCGTCAATTACCTTTACTTTGAAGGTAACGTCTGCCTTAGCACCAGCTTTGATTTCGTCTACCTTGAAGACAACAGTGTCTTTGTCGTCTGCCTTGGTTAAAGTGCCACCACTTACATACTGTGTGTGAGTAGGAATAGCATCCTTAATCTTAACATCCTTAAGATCTTTCTTGCCTGTGTTGTTAACTGTAATGGTGTACTCAATCTCGTCACCAACATTTACAACACTACCACTAGCTGGCTGGCAGGATTTCAGAATCTGGTACTCAGCACCGTCTTCTGTCTTAACTGTCTTAGGTGTGACTTCGTTCTCTGTTTGTGCGGAGGCGTTGTCAGCAGTTACTTTAACTACGTTAGGTACGTAGTTGTCAATGAGAGATCTGTCTTCGAATACTACATCATAGTTAACTGTGAAGGTTTCTCCCTTGGTTAAATCTCTCTTAGTCTTGATTGTGTAACCAGTTCCTTTGCACTCGATCTCACACTTGTCTGTAAAGTCTTTGCCGTCCTTATCACTAATCTTGATGGTCTCGGCTAAAACTTTAGCTCCGCTAACCTGTAACTGGTCATCGATTACAACGTTGTACGCTGTAGCGTTCTCTTTGACTTCTTCGGTCTTAACGGTGTAGTGTGCTGTGTCCTCGTAGGAGTAAACCTTTTTGTCAGAAGTTTTTGTAACTTCAAGTTCTGGCTTCTCAATTCTAACGGTTACAGTTGTTGTCTTTTCTGGGACATTGTCGGCATGTGTCTTAGCCACGTTGGTTACTTCTTCACCACCGAGTGTCTGGTCAGTGAACAGAACATCGTAGGTTACTGTGAAGAATTCGTTCTGGGCTAAATTCTTACCAGTCTCAATCTTGTAGCCAGATGGAGTTCCAGCAATAGAGACTTCTTTAGTAATGTCTTTGCCTTTGCTGTCTGTAAGCTTAATTGTCTTGGTGTCAAGAATAGCTTTCTCATTGTCGAAGGCATCTTCGATTACTACGTTACGTGCAGTAGCGTTGTCGGCTGTCTGTGTAACTTTAACAGTGTAGTGACCTTTGTCTCCTACAGAGTAGTTTGTCTTGTCGGACTTCTTCTCGATCTTTAAGTCAGGTGTTGGGTCTACTGGGCTAAAAGGTGTTTCCGCATACTTCCACTCAGGATTGTTTGTGCAGTTAACTCCTGTTGTGTTAACTAAATCCTTTCCGGCTGCTGCGAGAAGTACTTCTGCCTTGTAGCTAACTACGATTGCCTGTGACTGGGCTAAATCTTTACCGGTCTCGATCTCGAATCCATCTTTACTGTCGTTGTAAGTAATCTTACACTCTTTAGTAATGTCCTTGTTGTCAAGAGTTACCTTAAGACTGTCTTCACGAATCTTAACCATGTTGGACTCGTTCATGAAGTCTTTGATCTTAACGTCTTTTGCAACTGTTCCTGCATTGTTGTTTGTGAAGCGAAGTGTGAAGGTCACATCTTCTCCTACTGCTGGATTAGTTCTATCAACGGACTTCTCTGGAGTAGGTTCTGGACCTTTTGGTTTAACGGTCTCGTCTGTAGTTACCTTGAGGGCTTCATCAGAGACTGCTGTTGCCACATTCAGAATGTCCTTGCCTGCGAGAGCTTTGTCAGTAATCTTCATGTCGTACTTAATTGACATGAGAGTTTCTTTCTTTGTGTTGACATAAGACGGGTTCCAAGAATTCTGAGTCTCAGGATTCTTTCCCTGGGCTAAATCATACTTATCGTAATTGCCATCTACTACTAAATGTTTACGAGTAGTAAGAGTAAAGCCATCTGTCTTTGCCTGTTTCTTGTAGTCAACTTCCCCAGCTAAAGTACCGCCTTCACGAAGCTCATAGCCTTCTGTATCATACAGTGCGATTGTACCTGTGAGGATCTGTACGCCTTTTGTCTTAAGTTCATCTGTGTAAACAAGGTTACGTGCGATTGTTCCCTTGTGTGTGTTTACTACATTAATTGTGTAGCTAACGTTGTCACCAACTTCGTAATCTCCGGAGTCTGCTTTCTTTTCGATCTTAAGACGTGGGGAGTTAATGTAGACAGTAGTGTCGGCCTTGATGGTTGGAACTTTGCCATCAACCTTGGCTAAATTGCTTGCGGTTGCTGTGGCTTCGTTTCTAATCTCGGAACCATTAACGTCTACTTTGTCGTTCTCAAGTGCATTGGCATTGTAACTAATCTTGAGGCTTGCTCCTCCTGCCATGAGACTATCTTTGACTACAAAACCATTACCCTTCTTTTCTACTGTGATTACAGGTGTTTTGTCCTGTGTCTCGTTGTAGTGTTCTGGGTTGAGTTTGTTAGTAACGTCAGCTGTGCCTGCTACGTGGTACTTAATTGTGTTTCCATTTCCACCACTGGCTTTGCTAAAGGTTTTAGTTCCGCTGTCGCTCACTTCTGAGATTTCAATGGAATCGTAGTTGAGTGCGAGACCTTCTGGGAGTGTTACGTCTTCTACTACTACGTCTTTAGCAACTGTTCCTGCTGGAGCAGTGTTCTTGGCTAAAACTTCGTACTGAACCTTTTCGTAACCAGTTTCCTTCTCAAAGACTCTGAACTCGTTATCACAACGATTGTCTTTCTTCTCGTCTTTGTATGGGTTAACATACTTTTTGCTGAGTGAGAGCTTAGGTGTGTTCACATAGTACTCTGCGTCGTCTTCAGCTTTGCTAAAGTTATCGCCTGTGGCTGTAACTACGTTCTGCTGTTCCTTACCATTTCCGTCTTCTGTTGCTGTGGCAGAGAATGTAATGGTAGCGGTTGCATTGGCTGGCAAGTAATTAATCTTGTAAGCCCATCCGTTATCACCACTCTTGGATTTGGTAGCTGTAATAGTTTTGGTCTCTGATTTCTCAAAGAGAGTTTTGTTAAGCTGGTTGGTAACATCTTTAGGTGCTACTGGCATTGAGACGTTAGCAGGTACTCCACTGATTTTAACAGAGTCGTAGTTTAACTTCATTCCCGAAGGAAGTGTATCTGCCACTGTTACATTAGTAGCGATTCCTTTGGTGTTCTTTACCTTAACAGTAAAGTTAGCTTTGTCTCCTACTGCGTACTCGTACTTATCTACCACCTTGTCCACCTGGACGTTAGCGGAATTAATGTAGTTACCATCATCGTCATGCCATCCCCCATCAACACTTCCATTTTCAGCAACAACTTTAGCTGTGTTGTATGGTCGTGTACCATTGGAGGTTTCAAGAGCTGTAACGTTAACTTTTACCGTTGCGGTAGCGTCCTGGGCTAAATCTCCCACATTGACTGTAACGGCATTGCCTTTGTGGCTTGCTGTACCTTTTGAAGTTGTAACAGAATTAACTTTTAACCCAGATGGGATTGTATCTGTGACAACAACATTTTCTGCTGTTACAGCTTGAGATTCGTCAGTCACATTTTTGACTTTGATAGTATAATCCCAAGAGTCTCCTACTTTGTGAACGTACTTGTCTGAGACTTTATCAATGCTTAATTCAGCTTCATCTGGTATTGGTGGAAGTGTTAATCCTCCATCGAAGCTAAAGAAGGCTCCATTAGTTTGAATTCCAATATCCTCAACACCACCTGCAAAGTAACGCACTCTGTAAGTAAAAGGAGAACTTGCAATAGGTGTAAAACCTACAGACCAAGTGTAACGGCATGCTACTTTTTGTTCTGATGCAGTTCCCTGGATACCGTTATCTGGAGTATTGTGTCCACCCTTATAAGTTACAGTATTTCCCTGTTCTGCACCAATTTTGGTGCACCTTGGTTCGCCTGACCATGAAACTTTAGAACCCATCATGTACCAATCTGTACGACCTGGGCACATACTTTCTATAGCCTGATTACAGTCAATATCAATAAATCTAAAATGTAACTTATCGTTTGCACCAGAAATCAAAGTTTTTGTTCCATGTTTGTAGACATAGATTGTGCACCGAATGTGCTTATAACCTCTGAATCTTACAGCTCCGAGCTGCCCATCAAAGATAGCAATGTCATGTCCTTCTGCTCCGCTAATTTCACCGCTAGCTTTGTCAAAAATAACTTTAACATCATAGTTACCAAGCTGATTACCTTCGTCATCAATCTTTTTAACATTTTTATATTCCACCCAAAAACTTTTATCTGGGTTAAGTTTAGAAATATAAGCATTGCCAAGATTTTTGATACTGTCTGTTGCACCCTGATCTCGGTCTTTCCAAATCCACTTATCTTCGTTAGCTTTATTGTTTGGAGTTTTAGTGAGATTATCAGAATGACTAAAAGTGTATCCGCTCGAATTTGCTTCAAAATCAAATGTACCATAGCCAGCAGCTTTGTCTTTATTTTTACTTGTAATTTTAGTTGTACTTTTTTGAATTGAATCTTTTGTTGCAGCTGCATAGGTAGTTACAGGGATAGCTGAGGCTAAAGTTGTAAAAGCCAACAGCGTAGTAGTTACGGCAGAAATTGCCTTATTAATTATTTTCCTAACCATTTTCTTTTCTCTCCTCTCATTCGTATTTTGGATAGGATTTTTAGAAAATGGAGGAGGTCTCGTGTTGATAGGCAACACCCCTTTCTTAATTGCGTGTTTTAGTATTTTAGTTTTACTAAGCTAAATAGCTCTTTGGCTAAAATTGCTTTTCTTGTCTAAAGTACTGAGCAATTAAAAAAGTCTAGAGCTTTGAAACCCTAGACTTTTGTTCTGTGATTACCTTGGCTAAATCAACTGACGTGAATTGACTTGGCTAAAGCAACCTCTATTTTAAAATAAAAAGTGATTTGTAAAAACGAAAAGAACCCAGGGCTTTTACACTCTGGGTTCTTTTGCTTATTTGTATGGATCATCTTCATTCCACTCTTTACGAGTGAGATAACTATTTTGTGTAATTTTATAAACAGAATTATTACTAGATCTGGCACGTAATCTAGAGCCGTTATAAGAATAATAAAGAGATACACTTTTGAAAACCTTTTTATCAATAATATAATTTTTAGGACACTCCCAACCTGCAAAATCATAAGCATAATTTGCATAATAAACTCTAGTTGACATAGAATGTGCAGGGATGGTAAGACTAGTAAAATTAGGATTTTCAAAGAAAATATCTGTAGGCTGTGAAGTACTGGTATTAAGTTCAACTCTGTCTAACCTAACAGATTTTGAAGAATCATTTTTAATGGTTATAGTGATAGCATTAAACTTAGGTAATGATTCATCGTAACTCTCTTGATGCTGGAAATCCCAAACTTTGTAGTTTTTATTAGTAAATGGGGAATCTTCTAAACTTAAAGAGTAAGAAAATTTTACGTCACCTGCATCTCCTACTATTACTTTAGCAGTATTTGATTTACACCATCTACCATTTTTTGTATAATATTTACAGTAAATTTTAGCAGTGCCTGCTTTTTTGCCAACAGCAGTAAAATTCTTAGCATCAATAGTAAGAATACTATTACTGGAAGAATACCATTTATAATACTTAAGTCGATTAGATTTAGAAACTTTATTTAAAGTATTTACTGCGGAAGCATTCATGTAATCAAGTAAATTCACTTTACCCCCAACTATTACTGGAATAGAAAGTCTGCTCAATGTAATGCTACCAGAACCGGTAAGCAGCTGTCTCTTTGTGTTGCCAGCAGGCTTCTTACTCTTTTTCTTCCTTCTAACCTTTTTCTTAACGATTACTTTACAACGGTACTTCTTTTTGCCTACTTTGGCTACGATGTAAGCTTTACCTTTTCTCTTGGCTTTTACAACACCTTTTCGGTTAACCGTAGCTACTGACTTCTTAGTAGAATACCATTTTACTTTCCTCCTTCTACTAAGATTTCTAACTTTAAGTCTCTTTTTCTTTCCCTGTACTAAAGTTACCTTACGGTAATTTAACCTAGGAGCAGCTTTCGCTTCCACGTTAGTTACTGGGCTAAAGCCAATAGCTAAGATCAAAGCTAACAGTAAAGCTAAACTTCTAATACCTTTCTTTCTTGTTTTTTTCATTTTAAACACCTCTTTCTTTTTGATAGATGAAGGAGCATCTCTTCTCCTCCTTGATTTTAAATTTTATAATTACCTCTCTTTAAAAGTGGGTTTTACAATTTCCATTTTAACACACTTAATTAAATTGGTAAACTCACATTTGACAATTGTATCGTTTACAATTCTACTAATGTAGTGGCGGTAAAGTGTGGATTACTTCCTATTAAAATAGAGTTCTGGGTTAAAGCCTTAGTTCACCTCTAACGTGACTTCCATCTCAGTTCTATCACTTTAATAGATAGTGCTAGGTTAAAGCACTTTAATAGTGATTAGCCAAAGCTTATCCTGTCTTGGCTGCCTTAACCAAATGTGCTACACTCTTTTGGCACACTTCCACTTCTTTCATACTTTTTTAGTTTCCATGAGGCACAGAAGACCGAAGGAGGTGAGAAAATGCCAGACGCAGTTACAGTTTTTATTGCTACTGTGATTGCTAACATAGTAGCAAGTCTAATCTTAGACTTGCTACATACAGCATTACAGAAATGGCATCAAGGTTAGATTTCCTTTTTAAAAAATCAAAAACCCAGGAGTTCCCAACATACTCCTGGGTTTTCTTTTGTGATAAGAAAAATGTCATCACAGTTACAGTTCTTTTAGTTTAAATGATCCACTTTAGCCAAGAAAACCTTTTAAACTATCCTTAGTGTAGCACACTTGGTTAAGGCAGTCAATACCTCTGGTAATCCGAACTTGGCTAAAGCCTTGGTTCACCTCTAACGTGACTTACATCTCAGTTCTATCACTTTAATAGTGATTAACCAAAAGAATCTCTAAGCTCTGACACTTAAACTTCCTAAGAGAAAGAATTTGTCAACGTCGTCTGAGTTGCCAACTACAGCTTTTACTCTATTGTAAATCTACTATCCATTAGAGTCCTCGAATGCCGAAAAACTCTTATGTTCTCGATTACAATTTTAAAAGAAGGGAGCGAGTTTTACACTTAAATTGTTTAAAACGGTGCAAGCATTATCACAAAACTGATTTCACCGAGTTTTATGTTTAAGTTGTTTAAAACGGGTGCAAACATTGTCACAAAACTGATTGCACCGAAAAAAAAGAATACATTGTTGTCGTTATCGTAATACGATAATCTTAAGAAGACCATTTTTAGATAGTCTTCTTTTGTGGTTAAAACTATACTCGCTCCCTTAGTTTTAACCAAAAGAATCTGGAAGTTATGACACTTAGAGACTCTAATCTTCTCGACACAATACGACAAATGTGCTATACTAAAATTGCGTGAAACCTTCCGCAGATGGGAGGTGAACCAAATGGCAGAAATGATTACTTTCGTAAAAACCATTCTGTCTGGAATAGCTGTACATTACATTTGTAGATGGCTAGATGGAAGAAAATAACGTAGTTTAAGCTTTTTCTTTAAAAAGCTAGAAAACCCGGAAGTGTGCTGACTTCCGGGTTTTCGTTTGCCAAATGGCTATGATTACTTTCAAGCTTAAATGATTCCACTTTAGCCAAGGTTTCGCTTAAGCTATCCTTAGTGTAGCACACTTATCGTTGTTAGTCAACATTAGGAAATTCTTTAACCGTACAAATCTTTCAACACAATCTGACAAATGTGTTACTCTCTTTTTGGTACGCTTCCATTTCTGACATACCTATTTGGTTTTCAAGAGGTCACAGAAGACTGAAGGATGTTGGAATTACGTATCTTTCACAGATAATTTTTTAGAGATTTGCATAGAAAAACCGGGAGACTACAACTCCCAGTTTTCTTTTAGTGCGTACTGTGCACTAACCACTCTATCCTCGTCAATCACTTTAAAACAGAATCCTCTTAACACTGAATTCATTTCGTAATTAACTATTTGTAGCGTAACACACTTGGCTAAAGCGGTCAAGATTTGTATTTTGAGATTTGTGCGGTTAAAGAATTTCCTAATGTCTCTTGGCTAAATCACAAGCTTCTCATTTCTTTCGTAATTTCGAACTTGTTCCAAGCTAAAGTGGATTAGCCAAAAGAATTCAGTAGCTTTGACACTACTGAATTCTAAAAATCTTTTAGTTTTACTAAAGAAGGTAGCCAATGAATTACAAGTTTTTGTTTACCTGTAATTCTAAATTTTTATAATTTACAACTCTATGAACTTGGTTTTACAATCGTCTAAGAATGAGCTTTTTTGTATAGCTAAAGATTTAAAATCTTGGCTAAAGCTTTAATGAATTGGGTACTTGGCTAAAGCTTTAATGTTACCACTTCTGTACCAAATCTTTAACATAACAAAACCTCCTATTGATTTTACTTCATTTTAGCATGCTTGGCTAAAGCGGACAAGTTATTGTTGGTTATTGAATTAATACTGGTGTTTTAGAATCGCTTTAATAGTATAGTTATTTCTAATTCTTATCTGCTTTAACCAAAAAGAATCCAAAAGCTCTGGTACTTCTGGATTCTGATTATTATTGATTATTGATTAATATTACTCATTCAAGTGAAATACCTTTTTCTTTAGCAATATCATCCCATTCGGTTTCATTTCTCCATTCGTCGTCTTTGGCAATAATAGCTTGTCCATTGATAAAATGAAAATCTGGATCATTTTGATATTCGTGGTATGCTTTTCTTATTTTTTGAAATTCCGGATCTAATGCATCCCACTCTTTTTTTAATTCTGGATCTTGTAAAAGTTTATTTTTGTATTCTTCGAAATTAAGCATTAGAATACCTCCTTTGTGATTAATTATTACTAATGCAGATGATGTTAGGAAAAGTGAGGAGGAGTGGAATTATTATGTCTCCCTCCGGCGCTTCGCGCCTTCAGTCGACGGCTTGCTCGCTGCGCTCGCTTTGGAGGGGTGGCTGGCGCCAACAAGTTCTTGGCTAAATCCCTGCTTCACAAAAGACCTTGATCTGAAGATAGTAATAATCTATGTTAAAGCAGTCACTTGGCTAAAGCAGAAACTCCTGGGCTAAAGCCAAATAGCAAAAGAACCTAGAGGCTTTGATACTTCTAGGTTCTGTAAGTTAAAATAAATTCATTTTTTCTTTTTTGTGTGATTTAATCCAAGAAATTAAATCATCAATAGTTAAAGAATTATTTGCAATTCCATAAATTAAATCTATTAAATCATCAGCACTATATAGTAATAAATACTTATTAAGTTCTAAAAATGACACTAATGAAAAAGCTCCTAACCTCTTATTACCATCTAGCATAGGATGATTTTTTACAATACTATAGCACAGGTGTGCTGCTTTTTCTTCTAAAGTTTCATATAAATCTTTTCCACCCCAAGTTTGAAATGGTGATTGCAAAGCAGAATTTAACATATTATTATCCCTGATGCCATCAATTCCACCATACATTTTAATTAAATTGGAATGTGCATTAATAATTTGTGAATATTGTAATCTTCTTATTTTGCTAATTGTTTATATACCTCCGCATCTTTTTTTAAAAGTTTATCAGCATATGCATAAAATTCTTCATCAGAAATATACTCACTTGTATCATCAACTGTAATGGAGTTAATAGTATAAATAGGTTTATCATCTTGAATTACAATAGCTTTTCCAAACTCTTTGATGATATTTGCTAATTTCGAAAAATTTCCAAGTTCTGTAACTGGAATAGTTGCTTGTGTATTTATGTTCATAATAACACCTCCTACTTAAAGTATACACATTACTGAACTAAAATACAATACTTTAGTCTGCTTAGCTAAATCACAAGATCCTCATCTCTTGTCGTGATTTCGGACTTGTTCCAATCAAAACAGAAATGCAAAAATCTGGAGACCTTAATTCCATTAATCTAAGATGCTTGGCTAAAGTCTCCGGATCTCTTGTAGTCTAATGTACTTTGTCATTAGTTTAATGTACTTCTGGACTCTGTGTTTATTTTACGTGGCTAAAGCTTACTTCGCTTCTACCATTAGCTTGCTGCTCTTCCACAACAGTTCTTGTATTTCTTACCACTACCGCAAGGGCACTTATCATTACGACCAATTTTAGGTGTAGCTCTCTTGTAAGGACCATGCTGAATCAGTCGTTCACTTGTTGGTGCCTGTGTTACCATCTGTGGTTTTGTTTCTTCTTTTCTTTCAATCTGTACATGCATCATGGCATTGATAGTTTCATGTCGAACATTCTTTGCCATCTCTTTGAACATGTCGTACCCAATGAACTTGTACTGAACTACTGGGTCTTTCTGTGCGTATGCCTGAAGTCCAATGCTTTCTCTAAGCTGCTCCATGTTGTCGATGTGATTCATCCATTTGCTGTCGATTACTTTAAGAAGAATAACTCTTTCAACTTCTCTGATTCCATCGTTGTAAAGAGCTGCGTCCTCCTCTCCAAGTTCTACATCATCTGGACGATTTACCTTTGTGAATTCATTGAACTCTTTCTCTTTCTTGTGATAGACTTCTAAGGCTTCTTTCTGAAGTCTTTCAATGAATGCTCTCTTGTCGTTCTTTTTCTTCTCCTCGTCGGAGAGAGTAATCTTGGTTAAAGGAATCTCATTACGAAGTGTAAGATTAAACTGGTTTAAGTCAAGCTGGGCTAAAGGTTTAATGCCTGCAACCATTTCCACGTCATCCTTAACAACATCATTAATCATTTTGTAGATAACGTCTCGCATACTTTCGCCATCAAGAACTCTTCGTCTTTCTTTGTAGATCTCTTCTCGCTGTTCATTGTTTACCTTGTCGTAATCAAGTAAGTTACGTCTGATTCCAAAGTTATTACTCTCAATTCTCTTCTGTGCCTTTTCAATCTGTTTTGATACAGACTTATCCTGAATTTCATGTCCTTCTGGAACTTTAAGTGCTTTGTAGACTTTCATCATCTTTTCGGAACCAAAGAGTCTCATTAAATCGTCTTCGAGAGACAGGTAAAACTTGGATTCACCTGGGTCACCCTGACGACCTGCACGACCACGTAACTGATTGTCGATACGTCTGCTTTCATGGCGTTCTGTACCAATAATCTTCAAACCACCTAATTCAGTAACTCCTTCTCCAAGCTTAATATCAGTACCACGACCAGCCATGTTGGTAGCAATAGTTACTGCTCCCTTTTCTCCAGCATGAGAAATAATCTCTGCTTCGAATTTGTGGAACTTAGCATTGAGTACACTGTGTTTGATTTCTTTCTTGGCTAAAAGAGAACTAAGCTCTTCTGAAACAGCAATGTTAACTGTACCTACCAGTACAGGCTGTCCAGTCTTGTGTGTCTTTTCGATCTCTTCTACTACAGCATTTAATTTTTCTTTCTTGGTTAAATAGACTGAATCCTCGTGGTCAATTCTTGCCACTGGTTTGTTGGTAGGAATTTCTACAACATCCATTCCATAAATATCGATGAACTCTTTCTCTTCGGTCTTTGCTGTACCTGTCATACCGGCTTTCTTGTCGTACTTGTTAAAGAAGTTCTGGAAGGTGATCGTGGCTAAAGTTCTTGACTCGTCTTTAATCTCAACGTGCTCCTTTGCTTCGATTGCCTGATGAAGTCCATCGGAGTAACGACGTCCTGGCATAATACGACCAGTGAATTCATCAACGATTAAAACTTCACCGTCTTTCACAACGTAGTCTTTGTCTTTGAACATTAAATTGTGTGCACGTAATGCTAAGATTACATTGTGCTGAATTTCTAAGTTCTTCGGATTAGCAAGATTTTTAATGTGGAAGAACTCTTCTACCTTTTTAACACCTTCTGCTGTAAGCATTACCTGCTTATCCTTTTCATTAACAAGGAAATCACCATCCTCTTCAATGTCAACTCCCATGATGGCATCAATCTTAGAAAGTTCGCCATCAGAAGTTCCTCTCTCCATGTTCTGGGCTAAAACGTCACAAGCCTTGTAGAGATCAGTCGATTTGGTTCCCTGTCCAGAAATAATAAGAGGTGTTCTGGCTTCATCGATTAATACGGAGTCTACCTCATCCACAATTGCATAGTGTAAACCTCTCTGGACTAAATCCTTCTTGTACATTACCATGTTATCTCTAAGGTAATCAAATCCTAATTCATTGTTAGTGATGTAAGTAATGTCGCAGTTGTATGCTGCTTTTCGGTCTGCGTTGTTGTATTCATTTAAAATGACACCAACACTGAGACCAAGAAAACGGTGTACCTGTCCCATCCAGTTGGCATCTCGCTCTGCCAAATAGTCATTAACTGTAACGATGTGAACACCTTTTCCTTCAAGTGCATTTAAGTAAGCAGGTAAGGTGGAAACTAAAGTTTTACCTTCACCTGTTTTCATTTCTGCAATACGTCCCTGATGTAAAACAATACCGCCCATTAACTGTACACGATAAGGTTTCATGTGAAGAACTCTGTCGGCTGCTTCTCTAACTACAGCGAAAGCTTCTACTAAAAGATCATCGAGGGTTTCTCCTACTATTAAGCGGTCTTTGAATTCCCGTGTTTTGGCACGTAACTCATCGTCACTAAGTGCCTGCATTTTTTCATCAAGAGCTTCGATGGCATCCACCATTTTTGAAAGTTTTTTGATTTCTCTTTTACTTTTGTTGTTTAAATTTTTCATGTTTGCCTCCTAAATTTGTTTTTTATTTTATAGTTATATTTTTGAATGCTTTTGGTTTGCATTTGGATTGCGTTGAGGTGTGTTTGGCGGTGCTGGGCTAAATATCTTAATTCGCACTTATCAGTGCTGCCATTAAGAATACTGCTTTGTAAAAAAGAATACTGGGATAAAGTGCCACAAAATAAAAGGCAGTGATTTATCTACCACTGCCTTGTTTTCTCTATTTTATTTTCTTGGCTAAAGCTCGTTGCTAAAGCCTTCTTATTATTGTGTCTTAACCAAACATTTCTTTTTGAAGAATGAAATTCCATAGCAAATAATCTCTTCAAAATCATCTTCATACTCCACTGCATACTGCCCGTCTCGGATCTGTGCTAAAGCTTTATCACAGTCTTTTTCCATTTCTGTTATTTTAGCAGAATGTTTAACTTTGAAGATGGCAACTTTTAAACCACTGTAGTCTTGTACAACAATATCACTTCTACCTTCTCCATTTTCTTTATTAGAATCAGTATCATAACCGAGTCCTGTAAGAATTCCTAAAAGAAAAACATGATAAAAATCTTTACCATGTTCCTGAAAACCAATGGTTGTCAATAAGATTTCCGATATGATATTAGAAAGTACTTCCGTATTACCACTCCACAAAGCAGTAGTTAATTCAATGTATGAATCATTAACTCTGTTATTAAAAAACTCTTTTAATGTATCCCCATAAATATGTTGTACTTCTTTATTTGGAATACGTAAATCAGTCTTGTCTAAAGTTTTCTTATCACTCGTTAAATATCCTGTTAGCAGCAGAATACTCCAAAAATTATTAACTGAAGAATATAATAAGTCATAAGTCAAATCTTCCTTGAATTTCTTTTGTATGGATTTACCTTTTAATAAAGTAGTAAAATCTTTTTGTAATTTATCACCATATTTATTAATAAAAGTTCTAACAATTCTATTACTACTTGAATTATTCCAATAACATTTAGGTAAATTCTTTTTACCATAAAGATAGTCACTTAAATAATTAATAACATCCCAAGGACAGTAAATTTCTGTATTACCGAAATTGTAGCCGCCATACCATTCTTTGATTTCTGGTAACTGGGCTAAAGCTCCGGCATCTTCCAACATTTGTTGTACTTCATTATGTGTAAAACCGAAGTATTCACTGTATTTCTTAGAAGTAATAGAACTGACATAAAAATTGTTAGTTCTTGTGAAAATACTTTCTTTGGAAATACGTAAATAACCTGTAAGGACTGCAATATTTAAATGATTACTGTTCTCAAGTACTTGCATAAATCCACGCATTACACTAAGCATTTCATTGTAATAATCATTATTTGTTGCCTTGGCTAAAGGCACATCATACTCATCAATCAGAAGAATAACTAGTTTATTATAATGTGAATACAACAGTCTTGTAAGTGTACTTAAAGATTTAATGAATTCCATATCAGTTGCAGCACCATGATGTAATCTATTAAATAATTCCTTATCTGATGTTTTTAATTTATCTGAGTATTCTAAAAATGAAAAACTATTGCACAGATTAATAATTTTTTCTTTAAATATATCGAAAGCTTCTTTGAAATCTCTGCCTTCAATATCTCTCAATGTAATAAAGATTGTTGGATATTGATTCATATGATTACTGCACAATTCTTTATTTTTACTTATTTTCAATCCGTCAAAAAGTTCTTTACTACTCTTTGTGATATTAAAGAAATTCTCTAGCATATTTATTGTTAATGTTTTCCCGAATATTCTTGGTCGTGTAAACAAAGTTACTTTACAGTGACTATTTAATAAATCTTCTATTAAGCTAGTCTTATCTACATAATAAAAGTTTTCATTTCTAATTTCTTTAAAATTAGAAATACCTATTGGTAATTTTAACATTTTTAATTCTCCTTTCTAAAGTATTGTGATGTATGAGAAGAGTCAGAGGTATGTTGGAAGAGTGTACTACCACTCTGAATTTCACTTGACTAAAGCATCATAAAATAAAGGCAGTGCTGCCATAACGCTCCTAATGTCGCTTGATCTAAAGATAAAGAACACTGCCTTGCAAAGCCTTTCAAGATCTAAAGACACTATTGCCTAAAATACTGATTTACAGAGCAATCATTCAGAAATGCAAAAAGCCCAATCCTCCGATGGGGAAGGACTGGGCTAAGGTTTTGTTGCTTTGGAGTAATGCTGAAAGGGTACATTACTCCCTTTGGGAACAAAACAGGTGTGACTCGAAAGTGAAATCACCATGTAGCTCTGAACCTAAAGTGTGAGATGTTGTGCACCACAACTGACACTTTAGGTTGTAGCTTTTGAAGAACTCTTAGCTAAAGCCTTGCAATGATTTGTCACTAAGAGTTGTCGTTAGCATGCAATTACACAGTTACAAAGCATTAAGAAATTTAGTCTGGCTACTGGTAAATTTCTTAAATTTGCTAACGATTACAGAAGATACCTCAAACTTAATTGTCTAGGTAACTTTGAGTTTAAAAGTCGTGCCCTTTTAAACTCTTTCAAAGGTTTACTGATGATTAGAAGAATTTAATCCTACTCTTCTTGCACTTTTATTTCCCTTATTAGGTTTTCCTCAACGGACACCGACCTGCTCGATGTACTTCTCCGTCACCTAACGTTACTGATTGGAATTTCTTAGCGGAATTTATTTTACTACCATTTTCATCAAAGTAAAACTTTGACTTTCCCATGGTCTTACGTTTCTGACACGCTTTCTATTGGTGTTTCTCTTCTGCCATTGTTCTGGTAGCTAAAGTACTTTCATCCGCTTTACTACGTGCCTATTACTACTGACCTTTCTAACCAAACCAAGCAATACGATTACTAATTTCCCAACTTCGCCGGCTATTGGGCAAACTGCACTTTCACCGTACCTTTAGTTCACTTGGCTAAAGAAATCTTAATAGAGAGTTTCTACTTTAATTTAGACACACAGATGGAAAACTCTCTACCTCACTTCTTTTCAGTATTTTATTATATTTTCAATTCTTTTATTATTGGGTTTTCAAAAATGATTTTAAATTGTATTCTAGCTGTCTAATTGAAAACAACTTACCAACTTAGCTGGAATGCTTTAATTATTACCTAGGATTTTCTAATTAAAACTTCGTTTAGTGGTAATTCCAGATTACCAATACTGCTGTAAGAATTAAATCATATTGTTCCATATTCCATTTCTTGACTAATTTAATTCAAACTACACAGCTACTTTTATTGCGTTGTTGTTTAGGGTCTTGGCTAAAGTTGAGACACCATTGGATTGTGCTACTGCTTGGGATCTTGGCTAAAGTTGAGACACCGTATTGTGATACTGTTTGTAGTCTTGGTTAAGTTGAGACACCGTATTGTGATACTGTTTGTAGTCTTGGTTAAGTTGAGACGCCGCTAGAATGCATTGTTGTTTTCAGTGCTTTATACAACTTTTCATTTCTTATCAGTGTTTTACACAACTTATCATTTCTTTTCAATGCTTTACACAACTTATCATTTCTTGACAGTGCTTTACACAACTTATCATTTCTTTTCAATGCTTTACACAACTTATCTCTTTATCTTAAATACTTTTACAGAGGTAAGCCCTTTAATTGAGAAAGTTTTCTTGATTCCATGTTCATCACAGTATTTCCTTAAAATGTTGTAAGCTCCTACGGCATCCGCGTTGTAAATGTTTCCTTCGGAAACATAAAGACCTCTTTGTACTCTGTTTAATTTATTAGCATACTTCCTTTCAACACTAGGTGTATTTGGTGCACACTGACTTGTGTAACACTCATTTTGTAAAACAAAATTAATACCTTTACATGCAAGCTTGTACTCTAGTAAAATCCTAATCTTTTCGTATGGAAGTTCATGCAGTTTTTGGTTATACTTTTTATCTCTATTTGTTATACGATTTTTAATACCAGTAAGGTCTCCAATTATTACAGTATTAATTTCATTTTTAACACAATAGTTTGTTATAAATTTGGTAAGTTTATGAAGATAATCTTGAATAGAATTATTTCTCTTTTTATAGAGATTCTTTAGACGTTTAGAAGTGTATTGAGGTTGCTTGGCTAAAACACTTACGTGATCTGAAGATAATCTTGATTCGGCACTGACAGTCGCTGCGCTCCCTTGATCTAAAGATACGCCCCTGCCATCAAGAATGTAATCTTGCGAAATAGATTTCTTGGCTAAAGCAGATTGTGCCTTTGCTATCTCTTTGTGGAAATAATGATTGATGGCTAAGTACTCACGCCCAACAATGAATGTTTTAGAATTAGCAGAATCATAGCATGTAGCTAAATTGTGAATACCAAGATCGATAGCTAAGTATTTACCATTGTCTGGAAATAATTTAGGTTCTTCAATCTCGTAATTCAGCACGACATCGCATCTGCCATTTTGTGGTGGGAAGATCATTAACTGTTTGATGTTACCGACTTGGCTAAAGACTTTGTGCTGCAGATAAATAAAATTCTTATCAATGTCATTGGACTCTTTAACCATTTGTTTAAGTGTAATTGGAAGACTTAACCTTACTGTATCACCATTGTGCTTCATGCCATTTTGCATGTATGTAATTGGCATTGGTGTTTTCTTATTGCTGGGAGGTTTACGATTTTTAATTCTCTTTTTCTTTGTTAAAGTATTATAGGACTTCCAAGATTTATCCAAAACTTTACAAACTTCTTGTGCGGTTTGTGATGGTAATAACTTGTACCAGAAATTATTTTTCCATTTCTTCTTTTGGTAATACCAATTAGGAAACTCTTCTAAACCAAGTTCTTTCCAGTTGTATTTTTCGTAATTGCAAAGGTTCCAGAGTTTACTGGCTGCATAGCTCATGTGGCTAAAATAGTAGCACTGTTCCTCTGTCACCTCTACTTGTAATTTCCTTGCTAAAAGCATTGTTTAATTTTAATTCTCCTTTGCTTCCTTAGAATAAATTCATTTTATTGAGATTCTCAAAAAAGATTTTCTCGTCCCATTTCTTTAGCAAGACCACCTTCTACACAACGTTTCACAAACTTATTGCACACTTCATCTCCCATCGCTTTTCTTACTTCTTCTGGGCCAATACAGAGTTCAAGGAGATTACGGTAATTCTCTTCCTCTGTAATTTCACCGTTTTCTACCATTTTAAAACGTGTTGTGATTTTTTTGATAAGGGGATTTATTGATGCTGATTCTAACCAAATGTTTTTGTTGTCCTTGGCTAAAGCGCAGATAGACAAAACTTCGTCTTCTTCTGGACCACCAAGTCTAATGACTGCTTCTGGATTGCACATTTCTAATCCTTCAATAAGATCTTTTACTTTCATTATTTTGATTCTCCTTTGCTTAATGTTTTGGAATAATTATTGCTGCCTTCGGCACTTCGCACCTCAGTTACAGGCTAGCACAGTCTCTGTGCTAAAGCACTTGTTGAAGTCATCTTGGCTAAAGCACAAATATCTTTGATGCGATTAGAATTTATTTTTAGAATAAATTCATTTTCTGTGTACAATCAAAAAGATCTTCTCGTCCCATTTCTTTAGCAAGACCACCACCAACGCATGTCATCATCATTTCACAGTAAACGTCTTCCCCCATTACTCTTTTTACATCTTCTGCAGAAATTCCGAGTTCAATGAGATTACGATAATTTTCTCTTTCTGTGATTTCACCATTTTTTACCTGTTGGAAGCGTGTTGCGATTTCTTCGTTAAGGTCACACATTGATGCAGATTCTAACCAAACGTTTTTGTCGTCCTGGGCTAAAGCACAAGTAAACAAGACTTCTTCGCCTTTTGAACCACCAAGTCTAAGTACTGCTTCTGGGTTGTATTTCTCTAATCTTTTAATAACATCTTTTACTTTCATTGTTTTGATTTCCTTTCTTGTTTTTAATCTAAATCACTTAAAAATTCTGTAATACGCTTTTCTGCATTAGGTGAAAACTTTCTTGGATTTTTTAGAACATTATTGTAAAAATCATTATAATCTTCTTCTCCTATTTCATCTAAATTTATCAGGAAAAACGTATCATCATATTTTTGTTTACCTAATTGTCTAGCATAAGGTAATAAACTAAAGTTAAAAAATAGTGTAGCATACCTTTCAATTCCTTCGAAATCAATAATGATTTTCTCTTTCTTGGCTAAAGCCTTTTCAATTTCCTTCGCTAATTTTTCTGCATCTCTATTACACGATGCTCCTGTTGATAATTCTTTCATTTTATTAACATTGTGATTCTCCTTTCTGACTTTTCTTAGCTAAAGCCCAGTAAAATAAAAAGGGAACTGTAAGAGATTAAACTTACAATTCCCGTTTAGAATAGATGTTAGCATAATTTTGTGCTAATCTTTGACTTGTAGTTTTTTATTTCGAAAGGAGAAATTACGAATTTAAAATAAAACAACAATCTACCACAAGTCAAAGATTAACATAAAATTAAAGTCGATCTGCGATTACTGGCAGACCAACTTGCCTAAAGTGGGGAATGACTTTGACATCACTTCCCACTGGAAGAAAATGAAAACTTTATTTAACCCATTAACTGAGTTAAAGGGTAATGAGCTGTGACCCTCATTACCCTTACGTCACGAAAAGTCTAGAAGAATTCTAGACTAAAGTAGACTAGGCTGTGACACTCTAGTCTACTGTTTTATGTTTAAATTGTGTATACCCAGACTTTGGGATCTGGGCTAAAGAGAGCTAGGCTATGACACTCTAGCCCTCTGTTTTGAAAAGATAAAATAGTAGCCCAAACTGGTTGGGCTAAAGGGTTAGAAGCTTTTGCACTCACTAACCCTACGAGGAAAGTAATTACCTAGTTAAACTAGGTTGCAGTAGTTCTGCCACTGCGATTAATTATGAAAAACTCAATCCTAATTGGATTGAAAAAGGATAACGAGTCATGACTCTCGCTACCCTAGTGATTGATTGTTTTCTCAATCACTAACTTTTTATAATTGATAACTATGTGATACTGGTTTTACAGATTAGCTTTTATTTGATAATTTTATGTGAATAACAACTTGTCTTTGTTCTATCTTTGCTAATGCGGTAAAAGAAAATAAGAAATTATTTTACTTAATTATTGACTTTAGGAACATACTTTTCTATGCCCAATGCAAGATTAATACAACCACATCCCACACCATACAAATACCCAAGTGGTACTGCAATGATATAGAAAAGTATACAGACAGCAATAGAATTAGTGTATTTAGCAGTAAATATCACTGCAAAAAGCATAATCAGCACATAAATACAAACTAAAATTGCAGATATCACTTTTTCATTCTTATCAAAGAATTTTTTCTTCTTTGCATACAAATTATCAGTTCCTTTTCTAAGTAAAGACATTAATATAGCCGCCACAATAAATACAATCAGGAATGAAATAAAGTAAAATAATGTAGTATGCTTACAATATTCATCACGTATAACAAATTGCACCACAAGCATTCCCCAAATTGTTGGAATAACTATGCTAAAGATTACTCCTAAGAAAAACTGTAATTTTTTGTTTTCTATTTCATATAAAGCTTTCATAACAGTTTAAATCTTAAAACCTTTCTAATAATTTACCAGTAATCTAATAATAAAATCTTATTTTCTTTTACGTGAAAATATATAACTTACTTTTATTAATAAATTGTTCACTGGGTTAAAGTAATTAATGCTTTAAATCTCAAGAGGTCTAAATCTATCATTAATTATTTCAGAGATTTTATTACAAGGCATGTGGTCTAAACTACCATCCTGATTACAAATAAATAAAGGTAACTGCATTGAAATAGCTAGTGAAAACACTTCTGGCAGCACTTCATACAATTTATCTCTGAATACAAAAATACCATATGGTTTTGCTGTAGAACTAAGAACTATTTCATTATATGTAAATGTTTTACTTTTTAATTCATCCAAATCATAAATTGGTTTTAACCCTAAGCTACTCATTTGTATCACCTTTGCTAAAGCGTATACAGGTGCATCTTCTTGTGGTACACAAAAATTAGAACATAATGGTATTCCTTGAAATAATGCACTTAAAATTTCCAAGTAGCTATTTAAAGTTATATTATAAGAATATGTGTCTTCCATGTTCATTCCTAGAATAGTATCTTTGCTAAAGTTGTACATAAACCCAAACGATCTATCGTGGAAGGCTTTATCATCTTTATCAGCACTAACCAAATCTTTTGTATTAAACAGACTGGAAGAAATAATATCTTGTGAACTATTTTCATATTTAACTATATTATCGCAAAAACTTATGATGATATTTTGTGGTTGATTTATTCTGAATTTAGAGTGTGACATAGTATACTTATTTAAATTTTTATCACTTAATACATTGTTAACCCACTTACTACTGTATAATGTAAACATCGTATCTGAAATTAAATTAATTAAATCATAAAGTGAAATACCACAATTTAAAAATTGTATGTATAGTTCTTTTATTTGTCTTTGAGATAGTTCATTCTTTAAACTGATTTTCCATACTTCATTGCATATCGGATGTAAGTACTTGGCTAATGCTCTGAATAACTCTTCTGTGTCTACATTAAAATTATCATTAAAATACATATCCTCATACTTTTGTAAACTTACAATAATTTTATTGATTTCGTTGTCAGCAGTCACACCTTTTAAATTAGGGTTTTTCTTAGTTTCGTTTATATTAATGATTTCGTTTGAGCATTCAATCAAAGTTTTATAATATTGTAGCAAACATCGAAGAATTAATATAATGTCTTTATTATTCGGAATTAAAAAGTCAGTGTTGTTTCTAAGTTGGACATTGCTTTTAGAGTTGATTTTAGGATTAATTTTAGAGTTGATCTCGTTAAACCAGGAAAATATTGTTGGTAAAATAGTATCTACATTTATACCGACTATTTTAGTGTTTAACAACTTTTCTAAAGCGTTAACATCTGATGGTATCCATCTTGAATTTTGTATCATTCTTAATAATTTAACATTTACTGTATACAGCATAAAATAAAAAGACCTCCTAGAAATAGTATGCTTTAATACTACCACTAAGAGGTCTCTGTTTAAAGTTTTATAGTAAATGTAATCTCCTTTCTTTAAATTTTAATTTATTAATGTTGGCTTGGTTGGGCGGCTCCCAGGTGTTTTGGTGAGACTTGGCTAAATCATCTCAATACATCGCTTCCTGAGCTAAAGTCTAGCTGTTCCCAGTAGGAATAATGTCCTGTGCTAAAGTCGTGCAAGAGTTTAACTAATCTAGGTTTTCTGTGGTATAAAGCAATGAAAGAACTACGACCTTTTGTAGTAGCATAGCCCTTGTCTAAAGTGTATTGAATTGTTTTTGTTGTTCTTGGTGCAATCTCTGTAGTTGTTGGACTTTTAAATTCAAAGTAAGTCTTGCCATTAAATACTTCTAAGAGATTACTAAAAGTGACTGGTGTTTCTTTAGAAGTGTTTTTGACTGTAATTACAACAATATTGTATTTACCTACTTCCACTGTTTTTGCACCTCTTTTGCCTTTACTCTTCTTCAATTTGTAGGTAATCTTAACGTCTTTGTATTTTGTAGTTCTTTTAGGAATAACTGTAACAACGCACTTGTAGATTTTCTTTCCGGCTTTAGCCTTTACTACAGTTTTTCCAACAGAGGAAGCAACAACAGATCCTGTTGTGGGATTAACTTGTACGAACTTACTACCTGAACTAAATCTGACCTTACCTCTGTAGCCTTTGACTTTTAATCTCTTTTTCTGTCCGCATTGGAGAAAAAGTTTAGTGTAGTTAAGGTGTGGGGCTGTTTTGGCCTGTGCAGAGATAACCGGGCTAAAGCTGGATGCAACTGGATTGGAATTGGTTGCTGGGCTAAAGCTAGTTACCATTGCTAGTGCTGCTATTGTTAATGCTGCCGTCTTTATTAATTTCTTAATTTTCATGCTCATCTCTCCTTTTAATGTGAATTGTATCTGTAGTCTAGAATTGTAGTCATGATTAAAGTTTAATTATAGTATACGATTAAATTCGTATTCTGTAACTAATCTTAGTTTATTATGTTTTACCTCGTATGCAATCTCTTTTTTAAATTTTGACAAAGAAAATAGCCCAGTTGGAATTACTGGGCTAAAGTGGTAGCACCGAGCTAAAGCAGTAGCACTTGGCTAAAGCTACTTCAGATTAGCGTACTCTTCAGCTACGTGCTTTACACATTTCTTCTTCATGAATTCAATAATTTCTGTATCATTACCGCTTTTATAAAACTGTGCTAAGAGTGCTTTGAAATCTTCCTGATCTGCTATGTTAATCTGGAAAACACCAATGTCGTTCTCAATTAATATTTTATTTGCCATCAACTGTGCAACACATTTATTACCATCGAGAAATAAATGTGTTTTTGTGATAAAACAAAAATATTTTAAAGCTCTTAATTCTGGATCTTCGATTTCGTTTAATTCGTATAATTTACTTAAAAGGAAGTATAGCTGTGATTTTGGTGGCATGCCTAAAAACCGTATGATACCTCTTTTACTAAACAACATATTACCAACAATTCTATTAAACTCTTCCAAATAAGATAATGAATTGTAACGTCCTAAATTATTAAATAAGAATTGCCAAGCACACTTCATATTTACAACAAATAATACTTCGTTAGCAGTAGTTATTGTTGGTGCATTTCTGATAATAGCTTCTGTTTTTGGATAAGTAGTTCCTAATCCTTCCAGATTAGCACTTTTCCAAATACTGTCCATTATTAATCTTTTAGCCATTGCTAATGCTGTATCTTTCATTTCAGCATAGCACCTCCTAATTATTATTTGGTGTAAATTCTATTCTTTACGTCCTGCTTTGTTAAGATACTCTTCGTAGTCTGGTAGCTTGGCTAAATCGAAGCTAGCGATAGGATACTTGCAGTAACCACTCTCCATTGTGTAACAAGTGTCCTGGGCTAAACCGGATGAGAGCAAGATCTCAAAAATACCTGGCATGTTGTTTGTATCAATGCAAGCCCAGTGACTAGGCAGTTCTTCAAGATTTACTGTAACATCACCGTATCTCTCATGTGTGTCTGCTACTAATGCTATTACTGCCAGATTACCATTGTTAGTATAAGTTGCACGAACTAAATCTAAATCATAGGTCTTTCCCCAATTTGTGTATGTAATTCTGTTATCCATAATTATCTCCTTTAAAAGCTATAGTTTGATCCGTTGTCCATCAAATTTAATGCAATCTAAATCAATATCTGATTCAACAATTTCAATATTATTAAATCCATTTTCATTAATTAAATTAAATGCCTTTTTTGCTTTTTCTACTGTAGTACAGTAGAAAAAGTTAAACCTTCTAAGTCATCAACACCAACAATTAACCATAATTTCATACATATATTCCTTTCAAAAATAATAGCTCAGTGATTTTACTGGGCTAAACTACTATGTGTATCAAGTAATGGGTCTAGGCTAAAACTGGCTTCGCCTTTCTCACTGGGCTAAAGTTATCCACTATTTAACTTTCTGATACCAATCTTCTGGTAAAATAAATTAATAGCCCAGTCATTTTAGACTGGGCTAAAGCTCTATTACTTTGTTATCCTAAAAGGTATTTGTATTTTTAATCTCAGTAGAAGCACTGGCTAAAGCAACCGCCTCTTTTGCCATGTTCATAGCTGCTTCTTCTGTTTCATGTGCTGCCATAAAGCCATTGGCATGGACAAATATTGTACCTTTCGGAAATTTAACTTCTTTTTTAACATACTTTTCTGGCATCGGTGCATGATTGGTAAAAGCACCTACATAAGTAGGAACACTCTGGGAATTCCACTGACCAGTTGGGGTTCTGAATACAACCACTTTAATCTTCTTGTCAGGATATGTTGCATTGAAATCGCACACAGGAGCCTGCCAATGCATCAATTTTCCCATATTAAAGATATGTGAACTGTACAGATTTTCATTTTCAGCGTACTTTGATAAAAGTTCTTTCATTCTTTTTCTGTCCGCTATTTCTTCACGAATCATGAAAAGCTGTCGGTCAAAAACTATTTCTGCCATCTCGACTGCCTGAGCAAATCTTTCATCGGAAAGCTTTGAAGACTCTGAAAGACTTGTGTTGAAAAGTCTAATCCATGAGAAAAGATTTTCTCCTAAATCACTTCGTTTCTGCCCGTTATCTGAAGCCTGGACTGAATCAAGAACATAGTCATGTAACATTTTTAATTCTTCGCCCTCATACAATTCGTCAGCAACTTTACCACATGCTGCCATTAGTACTCCATTTTCTTGCATAGGATTGTCTGAGGAATGATGGTCATACTTACCACCACCAACATCCATGATAATGTCAGCTTGGGCTAAAGTTTCTGGGTTTCTGGAACGAATTATTTCAACCTCTCTGCTAAGTCCAAGTTCTTTTAACTTATTCTTAATCATGGCTACGCACAAAACATCATCTGCATGAAAAACGCCATTGTGTACAGCAAGCTTTAAAACACCATTGCTCTCCGTTAAAATTTCTTTAATTGTTTTCATTGTAAATTCTCCTTTGTTTATTTTAAGAGATTATAATTAATGAAAACGTTAAGCAAGGTTTGTAATAAAGTGACGCAATTAAGATTAGCTTGGCTAAAGGTTCTGGACTTCTTATTCATTTTTTTATCTACATTGAAATCCTGTTTTATTGCTTTTGGATAATGCTCCTCTAACATTTCTATACGGATTAAACTACTGGGATAAAGCTGGCTTAGCCTTTCTTACTGGGCTAAAGCTGCTTAGAGCTAGTACATCAAAGTTTATCCCATAGCTTTCCTTCTTTGTAATGTTTTCTACAAAGTGCTACATAGCTTTCATTAGCACCTAGCATAATCTGTTCACCTTCTCGTACAATCTTTCCATTTGAATGTCTAACATTACACTGTGCACGTTTTCCACACCAGCAAACCGTTGGGACTTCTTCAACAACGTCTGCAATCTCCATCAGTCTTTTTGAACCTGTAAATAGGTGATTTTGGAAGTCTGTTCTTAAACCGTAGCAAAGAACTGGGATGTTACAGAAATCTACAATGTCAGACAATGCATCTACATCTTTCTCTGAAAGAAATTGTGCTTCATCGACAAGTATTGCATCAACCCTCTTTCCATGGTAAAGGTATTTCTTATCCACTTCATTCTTCTTTTCACAGCGGGTGTACTCTTTACGATCACCTTCTTTGATTCTCCATGTCTTTGAGACTTCTTTTAGAAAATCTTCTACGTAGTCTGCAGGAGCAGATAAACCTATTCGAGAGGCTATTTTATGTTCACCATCTCTATTGTCTATCCTTGGTTTTAGCAGTACAGCATACTGTCCTCGCTCTTTGTAGTTATGATGAACCATGAGGATGTTAGCAGACTTAGAACTTCCCATTGCTCCGTATCTAAAATATAACTTTGCCATAGAACTCCTTTCTTCTTGGCTAAAGAGATTGTTTATTTTCTCTTTGCTAAAGCTTTGCTAAAGTGTCAACAAAAGCCCAGCTGCGATTAACTGGGCTAAAGTGATTACTATTGCTGCTGCCATCACTACTGCCACTGCTATAATTATCACCATCATCCCATGTGATCGCAACCTAAAATGCAAGCAGGAATTAATTCTGCTACATCTTCGCAGTTAGTGTATATTCCAGAGCCTTCTGGTGCGTAGAACATATAGTCTGCATTCAGGCACTTCTCTAAAACAATACCGGCTTTTACACCTGTAAAAGGTAAAGCGTACTTCAATAACTTTTCAGAGTAGTTCTTGGCTAAAGCCATTACGAACTCATCATTCCAATAGGTATCTTCATCCACTTCAGACACTGATAAAGTGTCAATAGAGTTCTTAATATCTTCGCTGTCAAGTGCTTCATTTTTATGTATCCTAAACATTGCGTATAAAACAAAGAACGCTGTGATTCTTTCCCACTGCTCTTCACTACAATCTTTTGTAATCTTAAGAATACTTGGAACATCTGGCTTTGTGAATGGTTCGTCGTCGTCTTCAAATAAATAATACTTAATGACTGGTAAGTCATTGTAAATCATTTCTAAAATGTCTTCACTGTACCATCCGAAGACTTCTTCGATTGCATCTAAAGGTTGCTCTCGAATTGGTAAGATTGGTGAGAGATTCAATGCTCTTTCGTAGAAACTAACATTAAAATTTCCATTGTCTTTAAAAATGAAACTACTGCTTGAACTGTTTGTTACAAAATCTGATCTGATTTTCATTTGTTATTCCTCCCATTATAATTTGTTGTTATTTATAGCTTGCTTCGTTAAAATAACTAGTATAATTACTGAGCTAAAGTAATACACTGAGCTAAAGCTGTCATGCTTTTGCTGATTTAACATAGGGAGGGATACTCTCATATCCCTTTATCATCTCTTTTGTTATTTTCCAGAAGACTGCCTGTACTTCTCGTCCTCTTGCTATCCATTCGTTCTGCGTTGGTGTTATGTTGAAAATATCATTCCAACTCTCCTCTTTCACTATCTGTCGTTTTTCCGGGGCTAAAGCATCATACCATTCGTGCTGTAAATCCCACTCCTTCTCGTCATGTGAGCTGTCAAGGAAAGAATCGTTAAGTACGTGATGCCAAGCGTAGAAGTCTGTCAGTAAAACGTCTTTATCGTTAATCTCTAATTCAATGCAGACTAAATTCTTTCTATTGCTGCTAAAGTCTTCCTGCTTGAGGTCTGGCTTCTTGTTCTCCCAGTCTGTTTTATACCATGCCCAAATTGGCAGTTCTAAACCATAAGGATGTTCTATTCCACGATTATCCATTTGTTTCACCAACCAGTGGTATGCACGTTTAAAATCCGGATCTGAATAATTTGGATTACAAACGAATTCTCCTTCTTGTTTGATTATCTCTAAAACTTCCAGTGGTTGTATTGTCCATAAACGCAATATACCACTCCTTTCTTTTTTGTTTATCTACTTAATTTATTATCTGTTTTGTTAATTAGAGATTTGTTAAAATATCATGTACAACATTTGATCTAAAGATTGAACGAATTGTAACAATACTTATCATTTCCATAAATACTATTACTACAGAAGCAGATACTAATTTTAAGATTGATAAATTAATAAATGCTGCAATCACTGTAAAGACAACTAAAGTTCCTGCTATTAATAGCCAATAGGAAGTTTTCCAACAAGGTTTTGTCACTTTTCTGTACTCTGAAAGAGTTTCTTGGCTAAAGCCGAAACTACTTACTAATTTTGTTAATACTACAATCTCTGTATTTGGTGTATACTCACCATCTGTAAGTTTTCTATTGTACTCTTCGATTGTACACAGATCTTTTTTCAGTGGTTTTATCAATTCTAAAATTGTGATTAATTTATTCGTTGCCGGTTTGCTTGATTCTAAAAGAATCTCTATTTTACTCTTGAAGACTTGACTAAACTCTTCCTTAGAAATACTGTAAAGCACCATCCCACAATCGTAGCTAACCTCTATTGTATTTAAGATATCTAAGATTTCCTCTTTAAGTTCTTTGTTTGTTTTCATTAGTTATCACCTCCAAGACCCTTGCTTTAAAAGTTCTTTTGCCTGATTCTTTTCAATTATTGCAATGTCTTTCCCACAAGAGTTGCAGACAGTAAACACTTCACTCCCATCATACTCAAGATGGTAGAGGTTACATCCACATCCGCAAGTATTGTTACTATTAAACATCACACGACTTTTAACGCATGTACCGTTAGCACTGTACTGCTTTTTTCTTTCTTTAATCATTATTTAAAGTTCTCCTTTTTACTCATTCATTCTTTGCTTAATTATTCTTTAAATTACTATTTAAAGTCCTCCTCACAGTATTCACAAAGTTCAGAAATTGCATTAATTTTTTCATCCAAATCTTTCTTTTGAACTAATAACTTATCGTACTCTTTGATACTATCAGTATTTCTAAGTCTCTCTAGTGTGTCACGTTCTTTCTTTGCTAAAGCGTTAAAGCATTTAGAAAAATCAATTGTTTCTGTTACTTCTATTTCAATTGGTTTACCACAATGTGGACAAAAACTAATTGGGTAATTGTCATAAAACGTAAAATCAGTATCATCCACTTCAATGTCCTGCATACAAAATTGTGGTTCATCATTTGGACTACCATCGACAATATCATCGCATGTGAATACAATGCAAGGATTATTTTTGAAACTTTCACAGCACGTTTTATAAGGTTTGTATTTGTAGCTAAACTCTTTTCCAAATTTAATTTTTACTAATTCAACTTTCATAATGTGTACTCCTTTAAAATTTTTATAGTCATTTTAAATAAAATAAAGAGCTTGTCTAAAGCTACCAAGCTCTCTATTTCCATCCCTATCTCTATCTTATCTAAAATACATCCATAGAAATCATTTCTTCATACTCAGGATTATTATGTTTCTTTCCAGCGTAAAAAAGACCTAACTCATTTTTGTGAGAACCCCAATAATCCAACACAGTGTTGACTATCGTTGCATTGTAACCAATCTTATGGTTTGATGCGAATCTTTTATAGATATCAGTTATAGCATACACAGGTGTCATACCATAATGCTTAGCCCAATCAACAAATTCTGTATTTTCAATTTTTACTTCTTCGCCGTTGTGCTTAAAATCAGTCAGGAGCTCACCTAAAGACTCTTCTACTGGTAATAAATCTCCCTTATTATAATCATAGAATACTCCGCCAACATCATAAGCAACTTCATTGTAGTCTTTCCAAACAATGTAACTATAGTTACGATGCCAGCACACAGTTCCTCGGTTAAATGCTGCTTGCAGCATAACAGCAAAGTAATAACAATATCCTGACTCAAACTGCTTGTAAATTGCTTCAGCAGATTCTGGTGTTCCTTGTAAATTAACAAAATCAAAAATAAATTTTAAAACCTGTTCATCTGCGTTTGCTTCAATGTTTTTAGTTTTCTCTAAGTATTTTTTAAATTCATCTTCTTTATTTTTCATCTTATTCATTTTTTTATTCTCCTTTTCACTTAATTCTCTTGCTTAATTTTCTCACTTAATCTTTTGCTTTCACTAATCGAGTTTAAAATTATACTCAAGTTTCTCTTCTTCATAAAGAGAAAGAGTTTGAATGTAATTTATTTTCTTATTGACTCTTAGCAATTCATCATATAATTCTTCTAGAGATTTCTCTGGATGTTTATTATCATTTGAAGTATTACCAGATTTACTAGAATTTCTAAATGCTCGTATTCTTTTTAACAACTCTTCTCTTTTCTTGACTAAAGCAGAGAACTTTTCACTACAGTCAATAACTTTAACCGTTTTGATTTCAATATGTTTACCACAATGAGGACAGAATTTAATTGGATAATTGTCTTCCCAATCTACATCATCGTAAGAATTAATACTTGTTAAACAATATCTTGGTTCATTATCTGGTGTTTCCTCAGTTAAATTGTAATTTGTAAAATCAATACAAGGATTATCTAAAATTTCATCGCAACAAGGTTCATACCTATTAAACTTGTATTTGTAGGAATCTCCGATATTAATCTTTACTAAATCTATTTTCATAATGTGTACTCCTTTACTAAAAATAAAGAGCTTGGCTAAAGTGACCAAGCTCTCTGCTATCGTAGATTGTTATTGTATGTCATTACTTCTTATTAAAGATTACTATTGTACGCTGCTAATACTTGGCTAAAGTAATAGTAATTATTATTGCGGTTATTATTAGGCACTGCAAAAATTACTTGGTTAAAGCTTCGTCCAACTGCCTCATTAATTAAAAGTTCTGCTACTATGTAAGCGTCCTGACGGAACACACCACAGCCCCATGCACCAAGAATTAATGTGTCAACGGAATTATCCTCCGCAACGTCATACATAAATTTAACTCTAGAAGTCAGTGCTTTAATGTTCTCTTCGTAGCTAATACCCTGACGACCAGCACCGTAATAATTAGGTGCAGCACAGGTGATTACATTAGTCACTACTTCCTTGTTGTCCCTTTTGAAAATAATTTCAGGACTATAGAGTGCCCTGTTGGTATAGAGTGCATGGTTTAAGTGCTCTCTGTTCCAGCTATAGTATGAATCAGTGAACTTTGCTAAAACTGGATAGAGCGTAGACTCTGAGCACAACGCTTCTTCCTGTGCGAATGAACCTTTTAAATAACCACCTCCTGGATTTTTGTAGGAAGCAAAATTAAGTATTGCGACCTTACCAGGATTCTCTTTAGACACATCTAAAAGCGCTGTTACAGTGTCACAACCTTCCAATTTAATTTTCATTTCAGTATTACACTTTTTTAAAGTATTTGCTGGATTTCCATTTGGTCCACCATAAAACAAAGTATACACTTGACTCATGTGAATATCCCATGCTGCAGATTTTTCTAATTCTTCAACATGTTTCTTTGCTAAAGCTGCTCTTTCTTGTTTGCTCATGAATAATATCTCCTTCCATTGTCTACAATATTATCATATCTAAGATTTAAATAAAGCCCAGAACTCCGTTGAAAGAGGTCTAGGCTAAAATGTTCTAAATTTTGTGGTACTGTGCTAAAGCTCTGTAGTCAGCAGGTCTTCCACCTGCTCGTACAGTGACCAGTACTCCATCCCATAGAGCCTTGCACTATTGTCATCCATCTTTCGTTCTTCTTCCTCCTCAGTATCAGCACAAGGTATTGTTATTTCGAGCTTGTCTAAAAGCTCTTCGAAGCAATCTAAAATTCCACTAACTACTTCCTTTCTTGTATCTTCAGTCATTGCTGTCAACATCACTTTTCCTCCTTTTTAATGTTCTCTCTAAATCAAATAATAAAAAATAAAAACGTACAGTCAAGATTGGTGACACAATACTACCAACAAGTACTGTCAGAAACATTGATTTGCTAAAGTGGCAAGTCAAAGCAACTAAAATAAAAACAATAGCTAATGCCATCATTTTACTAACTATTTTTGTGATACTTTTCATTTCCGTTACCTCTTTCATTTGTATTACCTCTCTCGTCTACATTACCTCTTTCATTTGTATTACTTCTTTCATAAAAATCTTGAATCAAATCTCTCTTTAGTCCATCCACTTTACTTAAAGTTTGTAACGTGGTTAAAGAGGTATTAGATTCTGTGATAGCATTTTCTAATTCCGCATTATACATATCTCTTAACAGCAATTCCAATAACTCTTTGTAACCAACGATTGTTTCATCTGGCAACCCGGTAATTGTACAATTTTTAGTTATCTCAGCTAAATAAGTTCTTTTGTATCTTTCTACCGTGATACTTCTAAATTCGTAACCACTATTTAACTTCTTTTCTATCTGGTCTAAAATGTTTTGTAATTCAGGATATTGAATTACAGTATTGCCATTTTTACTGATTTTAGCTTGAGCAACATCATCTGTATGGTTAGTACCATTTGAAATAGTTTCACAGTTATTAATTTTATTTGTAGATCCAAGCTCCATGCAAATTACGACTAATGCTAAACCTAATGTTAATACTGCTAAAGAAACTAACTTGAAGTCAAAGTCATGATAATAAAAACAAGCAAATAAAATCGCCAAACCAATTCCCATAAAACCAAATATGAGATATGCTGCAGCTATTTTAGAACCCTCATCGCTTAAAGTTGGTTCGTTTGAACTTTCATTCTCATTTTCCATAGTGTTATCCTTGCTGCTCTCATCCACATTTGTAGCTGGTGTAGTAGCTGGTGTAGTATCTGATGTAGTAGTATGTGTAGTATCTGATGTAATATTTGATAAATATTCAATAACACGCTTCTCTTTACTATAATCACAATTTTCCATAATTTCTCTCCTCGGTCTCTCCTCATTAAATTTCACTAGGCTAAAGCCTTGTTACTTTGTTTACACATGATTTTTATTAAATCTGTTTTGGCGCAAAGCACTTGTCAGATTAGCAATATCACGTGGCATGCTGACTTAATTTCTTGTCACAACAAAACTCCTTTCTCTTCAACTTATTTTAAAATTTTATAAATGTATATCATTCATACTTAGTTTTGAATAGACCTGTAAATTAGTTGACATTTTAAATTGCTATGTTAAACTGGAGTAGGATAATAAAATAAATGAAGGAGAAAATACAATGCCAAGAGGAAAAGCGAAATTAACAAATAGTGAACGTGAAATATTAGAAACTATGTGGGAGTATGGAGAATCCATAACTGCCACTAACTTAGCTAAAGTTTCAACTAGTAAAACCTGGAAAACATCATCTGTTCATTTATTAATCAATTCTTTGCTAAACAAGGACTATATAGAAGTTGTTGGGTTTGAAAAAACTACAAAGAACTATGCCAGAAAATTTCAACCAGTGTTGCCAAAAACTGAATTTATATTAACAGAAATTTTAGACGCTTTTAATAATAGTACTGGAGAACTTTTTGATTCTTTGATTGCAATGTCTTCTAAAGAAGAATTAATCTCTGCTAAAGCTAAGATTGAAGAAAGATTAAAATAAAGCACAAAAACTTGTGCAAAGA